>Ga0134126_10006939_pt1 | contig 14239 bp, 13 predicted proteins | sample KB31752_FD_96881 | JGI IMG/M metagenome (GOLD analysis project Ga0134126, IMG submission 96881) | Terrestrial soil microbial communities with excess Nitrogen fertilizer from Kellogg Biological Station, Michigan, USA - KB3-175-2 | ecosystem: Environmental > Terrestrial > Soil > Unclassified ... | reverse complement strand
GGGCCTTACCCTTGCAGGCAATGTAACGGTAAACGGGACCCTGAATATGCAGGTCGGCGCTCTGAGCCTTGGGGGCAATACGTTCGCATTTGGCGCATCGGGAATACTGGATTATTCTGGAAATTACGGGACTACCACAAGCAATGAGTTTCCTGCTTCCAATGGCCCGGCAACACTACAGCTCAATAACGGGTTCGGGATTACCTTGCATGCTTCAAGAACCATAACCACCCTTCAGTTCAGCGCGGGGGTACTTGTACTGGGGAGCAATACCCTTACCATCGCTTCGGGCGGCAGCATTACCGGGTACAGCAGCGGCAAGTTTGTAAAAACAGGCAGCTCCGGTGCATTGCAAATGAAAGCCGGCAGCAGCGGGGTGCTTTACCCTGTTGGCACAACCGATTATAACCCAATCACCATAACCGACGTCAGCGCCAACACATACAGCGTGGGCGTGGCCAGCGGCGTTACGGAAAATGACGGCGTAACGGCAGTTACAGACTGGACTGTAAACCGTACCTGGACCATCAGCTCTACCGGGTCATCTTCCATAACCGTAACGCCCCAATGGTCAACTGCAGATAATGCAGGAAGCAATTTCGACCTGACAAATGTCTTTGTAGCATCGCGGGATATAACAAATACCAATACCTGGACGCCGGGAACTATGTCAACCGCCAGCGGGTCCGACCCCTATACGCAATCCTCCTCCAGTATTTCCATTACATCCGGGGATGTTTACAACTTCGGGGTTGGCAGCACCTCAGCAAGTCCGCTCCCGGTAACACTTGTCAATTTTGACGCGGACTATACCGGCAGCGCCGTAAACCTTACCTGGCAAACCGCTTCCGAAATCAATAATAATTACTTTGATATGGAACGCTCCCTCAACGGGCAAGGCTGGGAAAGCATCGGTGAGCTGCCGGGCCATGGAAATTCTCAGATAGAAGAATCTTATGCCTATGCCGATAACCTTTGGGGAGTTATTCCTGGCGCTGTCCTGTATTACCGGCTGAAACAGGTGGACTTCAATGGAAATTTCCAGTATTCGCCTATAAAATCCGTGATAACAACTGAAGCCGCGCAAGCATTGATAACGGTATATCCCGTTCCTGCCAAAGACCTGGTTAATATTGACTGGAACAACGCCTTAAACGGCAACAGTATTTTGACCCTGACCAATGCAACAGGCATTGTGATGTATAAAGAAACTGTTCCGGGAAACGGCCTTATCCATAAACAGCTTAATCTTGGCGCTTATCCTTCAGGAACTTACCTGGTAACGGTAAGTACCGCGCAGAAGATTTTGAGGGAGTGGATTGAAAAGTAAGATTTGACAACTTTTAAAAAGTTGTCAAATCTCTAATCATCTTCAATAAAATATGTTCCAAAATCCAGTTTTTTAAAAATATCTGCATGATATTCAAGATATTTATCCTTGTCTCGGAACCAATCTATGACTTCCTGCTTTTTGAGTTTGCTTGGCTTTTCTAAAATTATCCTTTGGTACGAGCTCCAGGGCATTCTCGAAAATCCTTTACCATTCCATGATGCTGTGCGTTGGAATGGATATAATAAATCAACTGGGTAAAATAGCTGTCATTATCAACCAGCGCCCTTTTGAAGGGAGTCTGAAACAGGGCGCCTACACGTTGTTGCTGGTTATTGAAAGACATGGCATAGCTCTGAAAAAATTTTCGGAACTGATGGCTGACGATTTGATGCGGGTCCATCTCCTGCACCTTTAGATTTGACAATTTTAGATTTGACAACTTTGAAAAGTTGTCAAATCTTGTGTGTCTTTGACCCGAACCAGCATGTGAAAATGGTTGCCTAAAAGATTGTAAGCATAAGTGTCCAATACAGGTGACAAATAATCATCATATTTTTTCAGGAAATATTCATAATTTCTTTTGCCATAAAACATGGGCCTCCTGTCCACAGAGCGGTTATAAACGTGGTAAAACTATCCCCGTCTGCTATGGCATGCGCCAATCAGGCGGGGCAGGTATAGGAAGACAATGAGCCCCCAGGGCTAAAACCGTGGGCTGTCCGCCTCCCCAATGGTTGAAACTGTGATTTCGCTCTTCGCTCTTCGTGTCCCCACGGTTGAAACCGTGGGCTCTTGGCATTGTAATTGCAACCCTTCATCAGAGTTCGGAAAATTACTTCTAATTTGCATTGTTAAACAAGAAAGCCCAAAGACATGAAAAAAATAGCATTAGGTATATCCATAGCAGCCATTGTAGTGTTCTGCACGATTCAGTCCATTGAAAAAACAAAAGCCAGCGCTGCTGAAAAAAGCTACCCGGCATTAGCCGATAAAACATTTGAAAAGGGCCTAATCCCTTCAGAAGCAGATATGACCAATGCGCTGAGAGAAGCGCTCCAGGTAGGCGCTACCAATGCCGCCAATGCGCTTCATAAGAATGGAGGATATCTCAATGACCCGATCATTAAAATACCTTTCCCGCCAGATGCTATTGAAGTTGCCAATAAACTTCGCCAGGTTGGCCTCGGCTCGCAAGTGGACAAGTTTATTGAAACCCTGAACCACGGCGCCGAAGATGCCGCCATTAAAGCGGCGCCAATCTTTATTGACGCGATAAAAGCCATGACCCTTACCGACGCCAAAAACATCCTGCTTGGCCCGGACAATTCGGCAACTATGTATTTCAAAAACAAAACATCCACTGCCCTTTATGAAGTCTTTGCACCGGTAATCAAAACTTCACTTGATAAAATGGGCGCCACCAAAAACTGGACGCAGATCACAACAAAGTATAACAGGATCCCTTTTGTAAGGCCTGTACAAACTGACCTAGTAAAATATGCCACCAACAAAGCCCTTGACGGACTGTTTGTAAAAATTGCAGACCAGGAGAAAAGCATCCGTAAAAATACCATTAACCCAAACCAGGTGAGCAACAACCTCAAAAAAGTCTTTGATTGGGCGAAGTCACTAAAGTAATATGCTAATGTGTTAATATGATAATGTGATAATTGCTTCGCCGGAATGTTTGCGAAAGCCAAACAACAGCCTGTGCACATTAATCTTGCGTAAGCCCATTAGCATATCATCACATTAGCACATCAGCACATTAAACCTACCAGTTCCAGTAGTTCAAATCATTGATAATCTGCCATTCCTTTGCCTGGTTCTGGTTCAGGCTGTTGCGGAGGTCTATTTCGGTACGGAGGTTCACAATGAAATCGGTGATGGAAATATCGCCGCGGTTGAGTTCGGTTTTGTTGATACTTATAAGCTCGTTGCTTAGGTCTAGTTGGGTTTTAATGTTGCGGGTCAGTTCATCAGCCTCGGTAAGCTGGTTGTTGAGCATGGTAAACTGTAAATCATATTGATTATGATTGTAGGATACATAATCAAGCCTTGTTCTTTCTTGTATGCCAAGCCTCTGATAATCAATTTGGCGCTGTCTGCCATCAAAAATGGGTACCACAAGTCCCACACCCAGACTGAAACCGGGGTGCAGATAAAACAGAGGCGTGGCAGATAAAAACCCGGCATCGGCGCTCCAGGCAAAATGTGGCCTGTAGCGGATATCGGTCAGTTCTTTTTGATTTAAGATTCTCAGGCTGTCAATATGGTACTGTTGAAAATAGTTGGACTTAAAGTAGTTGTATTGGATATCATCCTTTTTCAGCGATGGCGGTTCGAGTTTGATGGTAGTGGCCGTATCGTTTATGCCGCAGAGGATATTGAGTGTCATGAGGTCAATGGCATATTGGATGCGCAACTGTTTCAAAGTCAGTTCATCTGATTGCCTTTCAAGATGGAAAGCCAGGTATGATGATTGCTTCATAATGCCATGTTCCACAAGGGGCTTGAGGACATTTTCTTCTTCGTCCAATAGTTTTCTTACCGAGAAAGCATTGGATAGCTGGCTTTTATCAGACCATACCGTTATGTACTGTGAGATGACATTGTGCTTCAGGTCATGCTCGCTGAGTTTGGATGTATTGGTAATGGTTTGCCCCTGGATGTTCATGGATTGGTATTGCGGCCTGAGGATTTTGCTGTTAAGGATGTTTTGGGTAGCGGCAATTTGAGCGGCATAATTGCCGCCATTGGTGATTAATTCATCATACCCAAATCCGCCATAGTTGGGTTCATATAACGCCGATACATTGCCGGTTACCCGTGGCCGGTTCTGCGCCCTGATAGTGAGGCTGTCGAGCCGGTTTGCCAGGATCTGGTTGGCATAGTCTTTCAGCAGCGGACTGTTTTGGGTGGCGGAGTTGAGATAGAAGTCGAGGTTGCGGGAGGTGGAATCAGATTGGGCTTTGGCGATTATAGAAAATAATGAAACCAGGATTGCTAATAAAAAACCGGATTTTTGATACCTGAACATGGCTCAAAGATATAGAGAGTTTGGCATTGTCAATGTAAAGGCGCTAGGGCCCCACCCCCATCCTTTTCAATTCCCCTACAAACCAGTCTGCAAATTTCGGGGCGCTGCCGAAAGCAATATGCTCTCCGTCGGGGTATTGGTATGCGCTGCAATCCGCTGCGGGCAGATATACATACTGGCCGAACGGAAATTCCTTTTCAAAGCGCTTCATGGGCTTTATGTGCCCTGGCAGGTTTTCAAGTTTGCAGTTAATTGGAATATCGTATAAAACGATCTTTACTCCTTCCGCCCGCAGCTCTGCAAAGTCTTTTTTTAGTAAGTCAACCGAATGGTTCACCAGGTTGCTGTCGGGGAGCTGTAGATATTGTGTAACCCTCTCCCGGAGCAGTTTGTTGGTAACGCCGGTATCCATGCTTTCCGATACATTTGCCTGGGTTTTTTTCACCAACGGGACCAGGAGGTTTGAAGGCTGGTTTTCTTCCCTGAACGATGGTACCCATTTTCTCAAATATAGCATGGCAGGATCAAAAATTCCCTCTGTAATGTCTTGGTCCAGTTTAAAATAGTAGAAATTAGATTCAACCAATAAAAACTTCGGCTTCTTTTTGCATTGTTTCACTATTTGAAGCCCATCCAGTATGCTTTGCCCTGAAAGGGCAAGATTATAATACCCATCCGGCAATAGTGAGGGATAAAGCCGTGCGCTGAGCGATGTGCCGACAATGACTACCTGTATTCCCTGGTAGTTGTCAACATAATCCTCCACGGCAATCCTGTTCTTTTGCCATTGGTTCTGCCCCGGCCCGGCCAACGGATGCATCCAGCCAAGAACAACATTATAAACGATGAACAATACCAAAGCGGCTATGATGGTTTTCCTGATCATTCTTTACATCCTAAAAATTAAACCGCAAAGAATAGAAAGGCATCGCAAAGAACCCAAAGAAAATAATATGCGGGAATACGTAAAATATTCTTGATTTTCAAAACTTTGTATCATTTGCGATGCCATTGTGAACTTTGGGTTTTTCTTTATGCGATTTCTGCTAAAACTGGAAGTATATAAATGCGCCAGTGCGCCCGCTGTTCACAATAACGGCAAATAAGAGCAAGCCGTAAAAAACCGGCTTCAAAAAGCCGATGGCCTTTTCAATGTTGGTTTCTACGAGATAAAACAAATGAAACAGGACTACCGGTATTGAATATAAAATGATATAAAAGATGATGCCGAAGTTGGTTTGGCCACTATGGGTATTATGAAAAATTGCTTTGATATATAATACGGCATCGCTAAAATTGGGCAGCTTAAAAATAAGCCAGGCGAAGGTTACAAACACAAAAACCACGAACATCTGCAGGCCCTTTACAATCACTGTTTCCCGGGGCTTGATATATTTGCCCAGGAAACGCTCAATAGCAAGCGCAACGCCATGGAAGGTACCCCAAACCGCGAAACTCCAGGCAGCGCCATGCCACAGCCCTCCCAGGAACATAACAATCATAAGGTTCAGGTATGTCCTCAGGTTCCCTTTACGGTTGCCGCCCAGCGGGAAATACAGGTACTCCCGCAGCCAGTGGGACAATGAGACGTGCCAGCGGTTCCAAAACTCTGAGAAAGTGCGCGATATATAAGGGAATTTAAAATTGACAGGAAGATTATATCCAAACAACTCTGCCAGTCCCATCGCGATCATGGAATAGCCCGCAAAATCTGCAAATATCTGCATGGAATAGCCATAGATCATGGCCAACAGCGTAGGGGTGGAATATGCCTGGAAAAAAGGGTAACTTATCCAGAATGTCTGGTCTTTGATATTATCGGCGATCACCATTTTCATAAAATAGCCTAAGACAAGATTTTTGAAAGCTGACTCCCATTGAATATCCTTAAAATATTTTTGCGTGATCTGTGGCATAAAGGCATAAGACTTGGTAATAGGCCCGGCCACCAATTGCGGGAAGAATGCAATGTAAAGAGATGTTTTGAGGGCATGTTTCCAAAAATTCTTTTCTATCACCTGTCCGTATATTTCAAGGTCGCGTTTTTGATACACATCCACCAATAAACTGATTCCGTGAAAAGTAAAAAATGAAATGCCGATGGGCAATGGAATGCTCAAGAGAAAAGACCCTATGTCACCGTGAGGGTCAAATGCCATCCTCGAAATAAAGGGGCTGTACTTGAAGAATATTAACAGGCCGAGATTTGCAATAACCCCGGATGTAACATAGAATTTTCGCTTGTTTTCTCCGCCAAAAAAAACTTTATAGGAGGCATAAGAATTGATGGCCGCAGAAATAATAAGCAGCGCCAGGAAGGCCGGATAAGAATAAGCGTAAAAAAAGAAGCTGGCTGCCACAAGCACCGCGAGCTGCCACTTGCTTAGGCCAGGCGTGTAGTACATCCCGAACGTAACTACCAGCAGTATGAGAAAAGGTAACGTGTTAAACAGCAAGTCCCGTAATTTTTATGATGGCGCTCAAAACCAACTTTGAAACGGTCAAAAGTACGGATAAAAACAGTTCTCAATTCTCACTCTGTTCATCAACTGCACCATTGCTAACTGCAAATAGCTTTATGTCTGGATACAATAAATGTCAAGCAGAATAATGACACGCTATTTTTTCAATACATAAGTATTAATAAGAAATGCTGACTGACCACCACCGCTGCCATTGGAAGTTACAATTGTATAACCATTATTTATTAGTTTGGTCAGAATATATTCGAGTTTAGAGGTGTTTTCCTCCCAATGTTTTTGTCTAAAATTTTCCAGCTCAATTGTTTCCGGTTTATTATCGCTGTAGGCAATTACAATTTCAGAAGATTCTAAAGTGTTCAATGATATATATTCCCTGACCACTACAGTTTGATTTTGTTTGGCATCTTGTGAATAGGCTTTTTTGATAGTGCCGAAATAACATATTCCTGATAGCGCAATTACTAAAATAATGCCGATTAGATAATTAATTTTCTTTTTCATGTTTGCTTTTTTACGTTTTGTATTTAGAAGTTAATCGAATATTACTATTAAAAGCCAAATCTTGCACCAACATTTATTGCAAATGAAAAGGCATAACAAGGATAAGACGGGTTCTGGAGGTCGGTATAGGTTCTATATGAAAAGGGCATTTCACCCAAAATCTGAAAGTGGCCAGTTATTTTAAAGAGATAACCCAATCCCAAAGCTGTAAAATAGGATGGAACGATATTCTGCTGTGTTGCAGGACCCATTGGCAAAAATGAACCTAAGTTTAATGACATCATAAAGCTATTACGCAAAGAATTGCTCGCCATGTATTCAAATCGTCCATAATATGTCAACATTGAAAGAGTTACATCATTATTGTTAAAAGTTGTTAAATCAATGTATGTACCAGAATAACTGGCATAGCTCGTTGCAATTCCAATATTCACCCGCTTAGAAAGTTTATACATCGCTTTAATTGAAACTGGGAAACCAAATTCGCCTGCAAATTCATTTTCTATGTGCGCTTTTGTAGTAAAATTAGTTATTGGACTAGTATAATCGGGAACAAAAATGTAAAAAGAATTAGACATAAATTCTGCCCCTACTGAGCCTTCGAGATACACCTTTACGTCCGAAGGATTTAATTCCTTTTGTTTGGTTTTCAATTCGTCAAACATTTGGGCATTTGCTGTAAAGGAAAGTGAAAAGAAAAGAGGAAGAAATAGGTATTTAAACATGAATCTATCTTTATGCAATATTAGTAATTTTATTCAATCTAAACTTTTTTCATTAAACGAGTTCGCGAATTTATCCTATTTGTTTAACAAAAAAGATAATAAAGTAAAAAGCAAGTTCCAAAGCGACCTAAAATTTTCGTATTCTCGTATCAAAATAGAATAGAACAGAAACCAATGATACTATACAACGTAACCATAAATGTAGAAGACCAACAGCATGATGAGTGGCTGGAATGGATGCTGAACATACACATACCCAAGGTGATGGAATCGGGAATGTTTATATCTTATAAAATGTTCAGGCTCATTTCGCGGCAGCCCGGTGAAACCGGGACTACGTACAGTGTCCAGTATTCTTCGGAAAGCATGGAAAAGTTTGATATATACCGGGAGGTATATGCGCCAGCCCTTCAACAGCAAACTTTAGACAAGTTTGGCGCCTCAAACCTTCCTGTAGCATTCAGGTCCGTGTTGGAAGAGGTATAAAAAACACAAAGCCCATCCGGATCCGGACAGGCTTTGTGTATGAAGTGTTTTTGGTAAAAAACTACTTAGCAGGAGTTTCTGTTTTAGCTTTCTTGCTGGTCTTTTTGCTCATTTTAGTAGTTTTGGTAGTTTTACCATCTTTCTTAGTGGTTTTTTCCGTTTTGGAAGATTTCTTTTCCATTTTGGAATCGTTTTGCGCGAACGCGTAGGTTACTGACATAGCTACTATAGCTACAAACAGTGTTTTAATTAAGTTTTTCATTTTTTGCTTTAAGTTTTTAAAAACTGGGACAAATATGGTGATTCAAATATATCCAACCAAATATTAGCTGCACATTTTTATCAACATGCCGTGAAAAACCATTTTTACTTGCCGGGTAAACTCACAAATATATGGCACCTACACCCCAAAATAGCCCATTTTCAAATATAAAATAGAACGATTCTAAATTGGCGGGCATGGATTAAAATTTGAAACTCAATGTCGGTTAGTTAAGCTAAATGAAATTAATTGACCATCTGCAATCATGCGCAAGCCGATTCCTAATTCTTAATTCCTAATTGCTCACAGCTTCCTTGCCACTTCCGTTTCTTCGTAGCCTTCTATGATATCGCCAACCTTGATGTCGTTGAAGTTTTTGATACCGATACCGCACTCGTATCCTGCCGCTACTTCTTTCACATCATCTTTAAAGCGTTTCAGGGAATCCAGCTCGCCTGTAAATGCCACTACGCCATCACGTATAAGCCTGATTTTTGAGTTGCGGTTTATTTTACCTTCGGTTACATAACATCCGGCTATGGTGCCTACTTTGGTGATCTTAAATACATCGCGCACCTCCACATTGCTGGTTATTTTTTCCTCGTGCGTTGGGGCCAGCATTCCTTCCATAGCCGATTTAATCTCTTCTATGGCATTGTATATCACCGAGTACAAACGTATATCAATCTGCTCCTGTTCGGCAAGTTTCCTTGCTGCCCCGGACGGCCTTACCTGGAACCCGATAATAATCGCGTCAGACGCAGAAGCAAGCAACACATCCGATTCGGTAATGGGCCCCACGCTGCGGAATATGACGTTTACCTGCACTTCTTCGGTTGACAGGCGCTGCAATGAGTCAGAAAGCGCTTCAACCGAGCCGTCCACATCGCCCTTAATAATCAGGTTAAGTTCCTTGAATGAGCCAATGGCAAGCCTTCGGCCTATTTCATCGAGGGTAATATGTTTGCGAGTCCGGATGCCTTGTTCGCGGATAAGCTGTTTTCTTTTGATGGCGTATTCTTTGCCGATCTGCTCGCTTTCAGTTACATAAAATTTATCGCCGGCAGTTGGCTTTCCATCAAAACCCAAAACCTGCACCGGGGTTGCCGGGCCGGCAGAATCAATCTTAACGCCCCGTTCATTGAACATGGCTTTTACTTTGCCGAAATTGGCCCCTGCCAGCATCGGGTCTCCTACATTTAAGGTTCCTTTTTCAACAAGCATTGATGCCACGATACCTTTCCCCCTGTCAAGTGTCGCCTCTATAATGGTGCCCATCGCCAATTTTTCAGGGTCAGCCTTTAACTCCAGGATTTCTGCTTCCAGGAGCACTTTTTCGAGCAATTCGTGAACGTTTGTACCATTCTTGGCTGATATTTCCTGGCTCTGGTACTTACCGCCCCAATCTTCAACCAGCAGGTTCATTTCTGCAAGCTGTTCTTTGATCCGGGTAGTATTTGCACCATCTTTATCAATTTTATTGAAAGCAAAAACGATAGGCACACCTGCCGCCTGGGCATGGCTTATGGCTTCCCGCGTCTGTGGCATTACGGTGTCGTCTGCTGCGATCACTATCACTGCAATATCAGTTACCTTGGCGCCCCTGGCCCGCATGGCTGTAAAAGCCTCGTGACCCGGCGTATCGAGGAAAGTAATTTTTTTGCCATTATCGAGGGTTACCTCATAAGCGCCGATATGCTGGGTAATGCCCCCTGCTTCTCCTGCGATAACGTTGGTTTTTCTTATAAAATCAAGCAAGGATGTTTTACCGTGGTCCACATGGCCCATAATAGTAATGATGGGCGCGCGCGGAACCATGTTTTCAGGATCGTCAGGCTGTTCCAGGGCGGGTTCGTCCATTTCGGCTTCCCTGAATTCTACTTCGAAGCCAAATTCGTCAGCAACCACAGTTATTGTTTCTGCATCCAGGCGCTGGTTTATCGAAATCATCAATCCCAAAGACAAACAAGCTGTAATTACCTGAGTGACATCTACATTCATCAGGTTGGCAAATTCATTTGCGGTAATAAATTCCGTTACCTGCAGCACATTGGTTTCTACCGGGTTATTTTCATCATACTGCCTTTGTTTTTTCTCCTCGCGTTTTCTCTTCTTTATACGCGTTTTGGTTTCGCTGAAGTTGGTTTTCTGGGTGAGCCTTGTCAGGGTCTTCTTTATCTCGTCCTGGATCTTCTTATCGTCAAGTTCTTTTTTAGCGGCAGGGCCAATAGCAGGTCCTTTGGCAAGTGGGGTGTTTACCCTCGGCCGTGCGCCTGTTGTTTGAGGCTCAAACCGTGGAGCGCCGTCATGGCCATCAATACGTTTTCTTTTACGGCGCTTCTTTTTTATGGTGTTCAGGTCGTCAGTAGAGGCAAGGGGCCTCTTTTTTGGCTTAAATTTATCAAGATCTATTTTACCGACAATAGTAAGCCCTGGTTTGTCATCCGGCTCGGGTATGACATCCGTGGCCACCTTGCTTTCTTCTGCAACCGGTATCTCTTGTTCAGTAATAACAGCTGGACTTTCCTCCTCCGTTTTTTCTGCTTCAGCTATATCCGGCTTTTTAGTTTTCTTTGCCGCTTTGGTCGAAGGCTTTTCTTCTTCTTCTTCTTCTGCTTTTTTTGCTTCGGCTTCCTCTTCCGCCGCTTTGTCTTTTTTCTTTTTTGCAGGAGACCTGAGATCAATCTTGCCGATTACTTTAAACTGTTGACCTTTTTCCTCTTTTTTTAAGGCCGTGGCTTCTTCGGATACGGGTTCTGCAGTTGTTTTCTTACTTTTTTTAGGCTCAGGGACAACAACCTCTGCCACAGGCGGCAGGGGTTGTTCAGGAAGCTTTGGGGGATGCTGAACAGGCGCTTCTTCAACCTTTGGGGCGACATGTGTTTCATGAGAAACCTTAGTGGCTTCCGCGCTTTTTTCTTCCTTATGGATTAACGGCGTTAATTTTAACTTATCAGATTTTTCTTTGACGAGCTTATCCGGAGAAAACTTTTTGAGCAATGCAATATAAGCCTCTTCAGGTACTTTTGAAGTTGGCTTGTTTTCTATGGCGATACCTTCGCCATTTAAAAAATCTACAAGCGTTGACTGGCTTATGTTAAATTCAAAAGCCACTTTTGCCAGTCGCCTGGGTGCACTGCTTTCAGTCATTTTTATTATTCCTGCTCTTTTCTATTATTCAAATTCCGCCTTAAGGATAGACAAAATTTCTTTTACTGTTTCTTCTTCCAGTTCGGTCCGCCGGGCCAGCTCTTCCTTACTAAGCTGAAGCACACTTTTTGCAGTATCGCATCCAATGTTTTTCAGTTCATCAATAATCCAGCCATCAATTTCATCTGCAAATTCCTCCAGGTCCACATCATACTCTTCTTCATCGCTTTCCCTGAACACATCTATTTCGTAACCGGTAAGTTTGGCCGCAAGTTTTATGTTAAGGCCGCCCTTGCCTATGGCAAGACTTACCTGGTCTGGCTTTAAATATACAGAAGCCCTTTTTGAGGGTTCGTCAAGGGTTATGGACGTTATCTTGGCCGGACTTAAAGCACGTGATATATACAGGTTCTTGTTATTTGTAAAGTTAATAACGTCAATATTTTCATTCCTTAGCTCCCTTACTATTCCATGTATCCTGGACCCTTTCATCCCTACGCACGCGCCCACAGGGTCAATCCTGTCATCATAAGATTCTACAGCCACTTTGGCCCTTTCACCGGGCTCCCTCACGATATGCTTGATATTAATGAGCCCGTCAGCGATTTCGGGAACTTCGAGCTCGAACAATCTTTCCAGGAACAGTGGTGAAGTCCTCGAAATAATGATTAATGGATTATTATTTTTGTATTCAACCTCGGTAACAACGGCACGGATGCTGTCGCCTTTTTTGAAATGGTCACTCGGTATTTGCTCCATTTTGGGCAGCACCAGTTCATTTCCTTCATCGTCCAGCACCAATATTTCCTTCTTCCATACCTGGTATACCTCACCGCTTATTACTTCCCCTTCACGGTCTTTATATTTCTGCAGGATTCCTTCTTTTTCGAGTTCAAGGATCCTGTTGAACAAATTCTGTTTTGCGGCCTGGATGGCACGGCGGCCAAATGATTCAATAGTAACTTCCTGGGGCAGCTCCTCACCTATTTCGAAGTCCGGCTCTATTTTAATGGCTTCGCTATAAGCTATCTGGCTTATCGGGTCTTCCACTGCATCATCAGCTACAATGGTTCTGTTCCTCCATATTTCAAGGTCGCCCTTTTCAGCATTGATAACGATATCAAAGTTTTGTTCGTCACCGAATTTTTTGCGCAGCGTTGTTCTGAAAACTTCTTCAAGAACGCGCATCATCGTTACACGGTCAATGTTTTTAAAATCCTTAAAATCAGCAAATGATTCTACTAATCTTTCGTTGTTCATTGTATTACCCTTTTATATAATCGCTTTTGCTTCCTGTATTTCTGAATAATTAATAAATTCCAGTTTCTTGTTTTGGTTTACCGCCGCCAGCATGATGCCTCTCTCATCAACCATTGCCAGTTTGCCGGATAAATATTTGCCTTGAGAATTTCGCACCCTCAAATTCCTTCCTACATTTTTTTTATAAGTTCGAAGTCCTTTGATATCTCTTTCCAGGCCCGGGGAAGATATTTCTACCATAAATTCTCCCGCGTCAATATTCATTTCCTCAAGGCGGCGATGTAAATGCCTGTTCAACAGGGCGCAATCTTCCAGGCTCGAGCCTGCGTCCCCGTCAATAATTATTTCTACCTTGTTTTTAAGAATATTCATTTCTACCAGAAATACCTGGGTTCCTTCTATTTTATCGCTTATAATTTTTTCTATTATCTCTTTCATAAACCTTAATAAAAAAGGGGACTTTGTCCCCTCTTTTATCTCTTTTCCACCGCAAAGTTAATAACTTTTTGTGGATTATGTATAATATATTCTTTAATAAAGCAGCGTTACCGTACCCGTAAACGTGTATGGCTTCCCTGAATACCCTGTGGCTTTTATAACATACACATACGCATCCTGCACGGGTTCATGCCCTTCATACCAGCCGTTCCACCCTTTATTTGGGTCGGTAGTGGTATACATAAGCTGTCCCCAGCGGTTATATACAGTCATCTGGAAACTCTGGTATGAACTTATTACAGGCTGGAATGTATTGTTAACCTGTGCGGAATAATAATTATGTTCATGCGTCAGTGTTTTCCCGTCGCCGTGATGGTTATCCGGCTTAAATACGTTTGGTATGTATATAATTAGCTCAGGCTGTACATATACGGTTATAAAGGTATCGCCTGTGCAGCCTTTGGAGTTTACCGCCAGCCTTACAATGAACTTGCCCGTATCTCCGTAAGTGTATTGCGGTTCTTTCACTGTGGATACGGTATGGCTTGAATCCCCGAAGGT
>Ga0134126_10006938_pt1 | contig 14240 bp, 14 predicted proteins | sample KB31752_FD_96881 | JGI IMG/M metagenome (GOLD analysis project Ga0134126, IMG submission 96881) | Terrestrial soil microbial communities with excess Nitrogen fertilizer from Kellogg Biological Station, Michigan, USA - KB3-175-2 | ecosystem: Environmental > Terrestrial > Soil > Unclassified ... | reverse complement strand
TGATCAGCACAGCGTCGCTGGCGGTTTCCGCCTGCGGCAATCTTCTGGGGCCGCCGCCCGCCTCGCAAATCTATGTGCTGCGTCCCGCGCTACCCGCCCAAGGCGGCGAAAAAGTGTCCTGGGCGCTTGCCATCGACAAACCCGACGCGTCGGACGCGCTCGACATCGAACGCATCGCGTTGGCCAAAAGCGATACCCAGCTCGATTATTACGCCAACGCGGTCTGGCCGGACCGCTTGCCACATCTGATCCAAACGGCATTGCTGGCGGGCTTCGAAGCCACCGGCCGCATCGACTCGGTGGCACGCGACGAAGATGCATTACATGCCGATTACCAGCTTTCCACCGACATCCGGGATTTCGAGGCGCGCTACACAACGCCCGATGGCGCGCCCACCGCGACCGTCACCATCGTCGCTCACATGGCGGAGGCTCATTCGCGCAAGATCGTGGCCAATCTCACCGTGAACGTGACCGAACCCGCAGCCTCCAATGGCGTGGATGCGGTGGTCCAGGCGTTCGACACGACGTTGGCGAAGGGAATCTCCCAGATTGTGACTTGGGCGCTCAGCCTGCCGCCGCCGCGCCCGATGAGCACGGCATCGGACATCACGCCGTCCGAGCCGCCGCGCGGGCCTTCACGATCGCGCTCTAACGGCCTCACATCTCCACGCCAGGCGCCCGGCGGCAATGAGCTTCCGGTACCTGGATCGGCGACCCCGCCCGCGCCCTAGTTTCAATCAAGGTCAGGCGAAACGCGTGCCGATCAAGCGGCCTAGATCGGCCAAAGCCGCTTCCAACTGCGCCGTCGGCTTGGCGGAGTCGCTGACATAGGCCGCCGCCAAGATAGGCGCGCGGCGCGGCGGCCAGATAATGGCGTTATCCACGGCGGCGCCGCGCTCGCCAGTGCCGGTCTTGTCGCCTTCCGCCCAGTCTTTGGGAAGGCCCGCCCGCAACCGCTGCGTCCCGGTATCGCATTTGCGAAGCCAATCCAGCAATTTTCCGCGGGAATTGGGCTCAAGGACATCGCCGAGCAACACCGTCTTCATGGTCCCTACCATCGCGTCAGGCGTGGTGGTGTCGCGGGGATCACCTGGAAGATTGTCGTTCAGGCGAGGTTCGTTGCGGTCAAGCCGGGTCATCTTATCCCCCAGGCTGCGCGCAAAGGCGGTGACACTGGCGGGTCCACCGATCCGCGCCAGGAGAAGATTGGCGGCGCCATTGTCGCTTTCCTCGACCGCGGCGGCGCAGAGATCCTCGATCCGCATATGGCCTTCCTTCACATGCGCGGCGGTAACTGGAGAGTGCCCGACCAGCTGGGCGGAGTCGTAGGAGACCGGTTCGCTCAGATGAAGCTGCCCCTGATCGGCATGCTTCAGGATCGATGCCGCCAGCACCCATTTGAAGGACGAGCACATCGCGAATCGCTCGCCCCCCCGCCAGGACAGGGTCTTCCCGCTTCCGGTATCCAGCACGGAAAGGCCCACCCGCCCGCCCAGACGGGCCTCGATCTGTTTGATTGCCGTATCTGTTCCGGGCTCCGCCCACGCCAACCCCTCGCTGGCGAACAAACCCAGTATGGACCAAACAAACCCTCTTCTATGGAAATCTTGCATCACCAGCCTCCAGCCTTTCGCTGGTCTCACCATGCCAAGAGAAATATCCGCGGCAAAGACCGCTCTTTGATTCGGGGAACCCCACTTACCTCTGGGCATTTCCAACCCGAACGGAAAGGATCATATCCCCATGTTGCGTTGGGCGCTCATTTTCCTGGTGATCGGCCTGATCGCTGGCCTTTTAGGATTTACCGGCGTGGCCGGCGCATCCATCGCCATCGCCAAGGCCCTGTTCTTCATCTTCATGCTGATCTTCCTGGTCTTGCTGATCGCAGGTCTGACGGTGGCGCGGAAGGTAGGCGGTGGCTGATCGATAGGGGCGGCCGATCACGTCCCGGGAGATTTTTTGATTTTGCGCGCCAACGCGCGCCATGGCGCGATGTCCCAATGATTGGACGCGAGCGGTGACGGTGACGGCAGGATCCAGACTTCCGTATCGCCGATCCGTTCATTCTGCGCGCCCGGATGCGCATGAGTGCCCATCACGGCGCGGCCGGCGGTGAGGCTGGTGAAGGCCAAACAGCGAGGCGCGATCTTGAGGACGCGCGTGCGCAGAGCGTCCGCCGCTTCGCGTCCCAGACTGTTTTTGGGCAGTTGATGGTCCATGCCATAGGCATATTTGGCGATATCAGTGAGCCCGATCCCCAGCTTCCAGAGCCCGGGATATTCCCAGGGCTCGAGCAAGCGCGGCGTCAGCCCTACCTCGTGCAGGGTGCGCCAGAACTTGTTCTGCCTGTGGGCGTAATAGGCTTTTTGCAAAGCCGATTGGCGCCCGGCGGCGGTACCGCAAAAGACCAGCTTAAGGCCCCGTTTCAAGCGATCCGGCAGAATATGGGCGTTGTCGCGCATCGTCGGACGATCATGCCCGATGCTTTGGCCGATTTCAGCCCGCGTGCCTTGGGCGCCACCATGCCCGGCCCAGCGCATAAAGCGGAAAGGCCAGCGCCAGGCTCAAAAGCGAATAGAGGCCGGTGCGCCAATCCGAAACGACGAACAGCACCAAAAGCGCGCCATTCGCCCCGATAGTGAGGATCGCGGGCCAGGGATAGAGCGGCATCTTGTAAGGCCGCGCCAGATCGGGCTCGCGGTTGCGCGAGCGGATCGCGCCATAGGCCAGGATCAGAAATATCAGCATGATATTGGGTGCGTAGAGATTGAGCAGCACTTCGTAGAGTTCGCCCTTGAGCAGATCGGCGGAAAGGATTACCAGCGAAGTCGCGACCACCACCACGATCAGGGCCGCGCGTGGGGTGCCGCTTTTGGACACGGTGGCAAGAACCGGCGGCAGCCGCCCTTCCCGGGCCATGGCGTAGGTGTTGCGCACATGTTCCATCACTTGAAGATTGGCGATCGTGGCGACGCACCACATCGCCAGCACCGTCACGATCGCGCCACTGCCGGGTCCCAGTACCCGCGCCATCGCGTCGGAAACCGCCAAAGTCGAGCGGGTGAGAATGCCCATCGGCAGCACGTGCAACACCGCGGCGTTGATGAGAAAATAGATCGCCGTCACCAAAGCGATGCCGCCGAAAGTGGCGCGGGCCACATTGCGCTCGGGCTCATGCAATTCCTCGGAGAAATAGACCGCCGCTTCCCATCCGCCATAGTCACCGTAAATGGCGCGCAGCGCGACCGCCGCCGCCGCCCAACTGAACGCCGGCGGCGGTGGGCCTGTTGTTACAATTCCGGCTTTGCCGCGGGCCAAGAACAGGGTCGCGACCAGAACCAGCAGCCCCAGCGCTTTCAGCGCACTACCGATACTTTGCGAGGCGCCGCCGGCCCGCGCGCCCACCCAGTTGATCGCCCCGCAGCCCAAGACCAGCAGCACGGCGATTTCACCGGTGGTGAAGTTGGGGAACAGGCCCAGACGCTGAACCTGTTCGCCGAATGCCACGGCAATGAACCCCGTGGAAAAGACGAGTTGCAGCCAATCGGCCCACCCCACGAAAAATCCCGCGAAGGGTCCGATGGCGCGCACGGCGAGCGAATAAGGCCCGCCGGAACGAGGTATCGCCGCGCCCAGTTCAACCGTGGGCATGGCATCAATCGCGACGAACAGGCCGCCGCCAAGCCAGGCTAGGAGAATCCATTTGGGATCAAGGAAGCCCGCCGCCACCACGGAGGGATTGCGCAGGATGCCGGAGCCGATCACGCCCCCGATCACCACCGCCAACCCGAAGCCCAGGCCAAAGATGCGCAGCAACTGGCCGCGCACATCCCGTGCCGGCGGATTTGACATTGTCATAAAGGAAACTCCCCGCGCCTAAACGATTAGGCGCGAGGTTCTTTTACTTTGCAACTCGGATCGAGCGCGAAAACGCGATCAGGGTGACGACGTGCTGACCGTGGTGTTGACGACCGTGGTGGTTTGGGCCGGCGCCGGAGTATGGCTTTGCGAAGTCGCGGCCACGACGATGCCGGCGGCAATAGCGGTGAGGCCGAGGGCAATGTACAACTCACTCTGGGCCATCTGGGCCTGCTTGACACCCGCGGGCTTGCCCGGAGCCAACGCGCCATCGGCGGCAAAGGCACTTGAGGCAAACAGGGTGGCAGCCAAAACGGTCGAAATTAGAGCACGCATAATAAAAACCCCCTCAAGGTGTCGACGGGCAGGATGCCCCCCGGGTAAGGCGCTAAGTCCCCGTGCGCAGGCTGTTTGATTGGCAGGAAAAAATCAAGCCTTCCTGGGACGCTAATTTTTGCCCGGTCCGGCCTTAATTCTTAGTTAACGGCCAGGGCAACTTTTGACTTAAGGCGCCGTGGTGGTGGTCGTAGTGGTTGTGGTGGTTCCGCCGGCTACGGGCGTCTTGTGGCTGCTGCCGGATGTGGCGGCGATGGCGATGCCCGCCGCGACCACCCCCACGCCAATGGCGATCCACACGGTATTGTCCAACGCCATTTGGGCCGCCTTGACGCCCGCTGGTTTTCCTGGGCTCAAAGGAGCGGTCGAGCTTCCCGCTAAAGCATTCGAGGCAAAAAGAGCGGTAGCCAGGACGACTGACACAAACAAGCGCATAAAACCCCCTTTGGGATAAGCCGGCCGTCAAAGCGGCCCGACTCGGATGAGAATTAAGCTCAACCTCTTGTATTTACGAATGAAAATCAAGCACAAAGCGCCGCTATCCAGAAATTTCGCTGCGACGCGATAAAGCTAGCAGGAAAGCGTCACAATTTTACGACGCGGCTAATCAATCTAGCCTTGGTACCAAGTGCCGTTATACCCCAAAATATCTTAATTTATCCGATATCCTGTTTCTTGCGGTCAATCCCGCCGAGCGCAGCGCAGGCTAACCCCGATAAAACACCCGCCAGATTTTGCCTTTCTCGCTGTCAGTGATGTAGAGCGAGCCATCAGGCGCCACCGCCACTCCGTCAGGACGGGCGGTATAATCGGCCTGGGTCCGAACCGGGCCCGGATTGAACCCGCTGGCAAAGACCTCGAATTTCCCGGATGCCTTGCCGTCGGAACCGATCGGCTGGAACACCACCGCGCCTTGCCGCTCCTCCGGCGCGCGATTCCAGGAACCATGGAAAGCAATAAAGGCGCCGCCCCGGTACGGCGCGGGGAATTGCTTGCCCTCATAGAAGGTCAGCGCCACCGGCGCCCAATGGGCGGGAAAAATCGCCACCGGCGGCGTAATCCCGCTGGCGCAGCGGCCCACCGTCTTGCCGTCGCCGCCATATTCGGGCGCCAGCAGAAGTTTTCCCGAGCGGTAATCGAGATAGCAATAAGGCCAGCCGAAATTCGAACCTGGATCGGCGCGATACATCACTTCGGCAGGCCCATCGTTATTGTCTTCGGCGGTAAAATGATCGGGAAAAAGCTGGTCGATCGAATCGCGATTGTTCATCACCGTGTAGGCCGCGCCATAAGCCCAGGCGACATCGGGCTCCTGTCGTAAGCCCGTGACGATCTTGGTGCCGTTATCCTGAGTCTGGTTGAGCTTGTTGGCGTCGAATTTCCAGATCCCGCTATGCTTCTCAAGGACCGGGCAGGGATCCTGGCCGGGCGAGCCTTTCATGCGGTCGCGCGTCTGGCAGGCATTGGAAGGACTTCCCACATTCACATAGAGGAAACCCTTGCCATCGAAGGCGAGGCCTTTGTCGTTATGCTCGCGGGCGGGATCGAATCCCGACACCACCACTTCCGGCTGGCCCGTCGGAACCAATTGACCCGGGGTCATCTTGAATCGAATCACTTGGGTCGGCTGCGCCACATAGAGATAGCCATTGTGGAAACCGATGCCGGTCGAGCCGCCGCTGCCGAATTTTTGCGCCACATCAAAATGACCGTCGCCCTTGGAGTCGTGCAAAGCGACCACGCCACCGTTGCGGAGCGCGACATAGAGATCGCCATTGGCCGCCGCCACCGCATGGCGCGCCTCGCCAAGATTGTTCGCCGTCACTTCGGCGCAGAACCCCTTGGGCAGGGTGAGTCCGCCATTGTCCGCATCGCAGGCGGGAACAGCGAAGGCGGGCACAACCCACGTCGCAAGCAAAAGAGCCGATCCGGCCAGCAGCGATTTCATCATGAAAATTCTCCTTAGAGCGGGGGCGATCCTAGGACGGCAGCGAGACACTATTTTCCCGGATACGCGAGCGTCTGAAAAGAGGCGGTTCCCGCCTTTACGCAGCTTTTCCTGCCGCAACCCAGCGGCGAACGATCCTTCAGAGGGTTTGGCGTGCGAGGTCCGCTGGCGAACGACGTCGGATAATTTGCCAATCGGGATGCGATAAAGCGGAAAAATCGGCGTCTGGCCCCTTTAATTTTCTGATTGTCTCGATGATGCCGGCGCCCAAATCGGGATGTTCTCCGCGAGATTCCATGCCCTGCATGCGGGCCATGGCCGGCAAAAACCACGAATCATAATGGGTATCGGATCGGATATTTCCGTAACGGATATTCTTCAGCCATTCCATGTCGTTCAATATGAGAACACGCGATCGGATTGCCGTGATGTTTTCAAGAAATGCGTTCGGCTTAATCGCAATGGGAATCATGGTTCCGGGATAGAAATGGCATCTCTCCTTCGGAGCGGACCTGTTCAATCTGTCGCCGCTCTTTACGAAAAACGCGATATCGTTGGGGCGTCCGCCATCGATGATGAAATTATCGCACAGTATCGAAACATATTTCGCGATCATCACCCACCACATGGGCGTCCGGAATTTGACGATGAAATACTCCGTCCAGCCCCCCTCGACCACGGGCAGCTCATACTGAAGATAAACCCAGTTCTTGAAGAAATCGGCGAAGACGCCGGATTCGAATGGGGCGAGATAGCGCAATATGTGGCAGGTTTCCGCGTGGGGGTGCACGGCCTTGCCGGCGCTGTATTGCAGATAAAAATCCGTCGCCAGAAGCTTGAGGTCTCCACATCGGCCCAAAAACACTTCATCGGCGATGAGAAACGGATAGATCAGGTCCGCCCAGGGCACCCAAATCTTTTTCTTGAACGGGCTGCCGGGAGCTGCGTCGAACGACGCCGTGCGCGAAGAGGTCAGCAAATTTCTCAAAAAGGCTTCGTTCAAAACGACATCAGGCCTCATCTTGAGGACCATGGCGTCGTCATCCATCATCTCGAGCGCTTGCCGCAGTCCCAGCGTTTGCGGCGCCATGGAGCTCGTCAATTCGGATCCCGGGCCGTGACCCACGCCTGGATCGGGCCGGGAAACCAGCTCGCAATGGTATTTGTTGGCGAATGCCGAAACCGAGGGGTTGTCTCTCACCTCTTCGTTCCAGGTCGAAATTATGACGCGAGAGATAAGTCCTTCCGACCTGAGCCGGCAGAGCACGATCAGCGATTGCTCGAAGAGGGCATCGCTCCGGATCAAACCGACGATGATGCACGAGACCGGCATGTCAGGATCCCGACACGCGCGTGATGCGGTCACAGAGAAAGCGCCGCACCTGATCCGTGTGCGCATAGGGAATGGCGCGAAAAAGGCCCAGCGCCGCCAATTGCGGCAAGCGGCCCGGCAAGCCGGAGTCCATCTCCGCCGCCAGCCGGCGGAAATGACGGCCAAGTTTCTCCAGCGTTTGGCTCGCGTTCAACCTTCGCACCGGTTCGGCGCCGTGTGCATACAAGGCGCGAATGCACCAATGCCCATCTATGTCCTGAAACAGCTTGCCGAAATCCAGCCAAACTGAGGACGCAAAGCTATAATCGCAATCAATGAAAGCGATGCTTTTTCCCGCTGTGAGCAGAATATTTTCAAGCGTCAGGTCTCCGTGGGACGGCGTTTCGGGGATCGCGCTCCAGTCCCGTGACAAAAGCTGCCTGGCACAGGTCTGCATGGCGTCGCGCAATTGCCTGTCTTCGGTGTCGCGGAGCATGCGACTGGCCGCTTCCGCAATTTTGGCCTTGAAAATTTCCGCCTCAATCGGAGCGCCGCGCTGCGCCGAAAACAACCACATCAGCCGTTCCACCGCCTTGACCACGGCAAGAGGATCGAACGGGCCGCTGTTCATCACCGCGTCGGCGATCGTGCGGCCGGGAATATAGTTCATGTCGAAACTGCCGACCCCGGCAGCGTTGAGGGTTTGTGAGCGAACCTTGGGAAAGGGAAGCCCGAACATCCAAAAGGCGTGCTGCTTGTCGGCCTGGGCTTTAAGCCGCGCGCTGGCGGCGGCGTTGGCGGCTGTCTTGCGGACGAAGCTATCCCGTCCGTTGCTGTGCAGAACCACGCGGGCGCCGGAATGACCGGCCAACAGCCGCTCAGTCGGCGCGATCGGAGCGCGGGCTTGAAGTACCGGCGCCTCCGCCCCGCGATGGCGGAGGGCGGCGGTCATAGCCAGTCCTTCAGGTAATCGGCAAGCACCGGGCTATTGCGTTCGGTATTGATGGCGACCGCGGCGGGATGGGGATTGGAGGGTGCATGGTCGTTGACCAGGAAGCGCCGGCCATGCAGGCAGTCCATAATAAGCGCATGGGGCTCGAGGCCGACGGCGCGAAGCGCCGCCTCGGTCTTCTCCCGAAGCTCCTCCGGCCGCGCCGTCATGAAGATCAGTTGCGCGCCCTTCGTCTGCCAATTCCGGAACGCCTCCACATTGGCATCGATCGGCGTGTCCGGTTCGGTCCAGAACGGCGGGAAGTAGCGGCTGTGGTTCTCGAAGACCACGCCGTCTATGTCGGTGACGATCGTTCCCCGTGGGCGCACATGCCGGCGCCAGTCCTCCAGCGTGCCCACGTCGATCAGACCGGAGATTAGCAAGGGCGTTACCACCATGCCGGCCGCGATGGCGCGGTTCAGGACATGGGAAACAAATATCTCATGGCTGCCGCCCTCTTTAGAAAGCGCATCGAAGTGCGACAGATAGGTGGCGGCATCGGCGAAACCGTACAAGCCGACGCTGACGAAATTCGAGGCCAGGCTTTTTTCCACCATCTCAACGATCAGCTCATTCTCGTTGATGACGGCAAAGCTCTTGGCGCCCACATTCGCCATCTCCGGGGATCGGCGCACGTCGCTGAGGGCGACGAAATTACCTTCCGGCAAAGGGGCGGAATCGAAAAAACTATCGGCGTCCTTGACGGCGAAGGGCCCTGTGACGCCCCCTTGGCGGAGCATTTCAGCGACCGTATCGGCGGGGCCACGCGTGTCGCGATCCAGCACCAGCACCTGGACGGGTCCGAAGACGCGGTGCAGGAGGTCGCTGGCCTGATATTTGGCCTCGTGCTCGGCCCGCACGGCGATGATGAGGCGATCATAGGATCCTGCCGGCACGCTGGCCGCGGCCCGCGCCAAAGCCAAATTGCCTTCGGGCAGGGTCAGCATCCATTTGGGACGCGTGCCGGGGTAGCGGCTCGATTTGCCCGCGCAGGGAAGCAAAAGAGTCAAGGACACGAGGGGTGCCGGAGCGAGATTCCATATGAATGAAACCTCAACATGGTTAAACGCGCGTTACCGGCACGGTTAACCCAATCCTAACGCCGGCAATTGGGCGGCCCTTGTCAGAGATTATCGACGAGCCGGATGTCTGGCCTGAGCGTCCGAAGGCCTTCGGCAATTTCGCCGTTGTGCGCGCCGGCGTTCAAAATCACCAGCGGATCGTTCGCGCTGAGAAGGGCCGCGGCCGGGAAAACAGTGAGCTTGGTGCCATAGAGCCGGCGATGCTGTTTGGCAGCGGCATTGTCGATGAGACCGGTCAAGCGCTGCTCGTCCAACCCCATTGCCAGCAATGATTGCGAATAGACACTGGCGGGCATCAGAAAGACGTCGCCTGGATGGCTGGCGGCCGCCTGCTGTGCGGCACTCGCTTGCCGCCGCAACCGCAAGAAATATTCCGGCACCGCATGGTCCGCGTCGCTTCGGGCCACCTCGACCGCGGCACCACCTCGATCCAGCGCCAGAAACAAGGTGTCGTTCTCTTTCCAGCGCTCCCGGGCCCTCTCCCGCCAACCAAATTCGGCCAACAGCGTCAGCAATCGCGGAACGGTCACGTAGATGCCGTGCTCGAAATTGAGCGCGCCGGCTACGCCCTTTGCCGTCCAATGCTCCAACTCCGGCCACGCCAGACAGATGCGCCCATTGTCAGGCAGCGCGGCATTGATGGCAGTCAGGGCCGCGCGCAAATCCGTCGCGTGCTCGAACATGTGGCACATGACGATCGTGGCGGCGCCGGTCTGAGCCAATGAAGGCGCCTCCAGAAAGCCATCCATGACCGTGATGTCGTCAGGCAGATCCGCGGCACGGAGCGCATTGGGCTCCAGGATCGTGAATCGGTCCCCGCCGCCGGCGTTGCGGTACGCGATGGCGAGGGTGCCACTGCCGCCGCCGACGTCAACAATGCCGTCCCGCGCGTGGGCGATCAGGAAGTTTGCGAAAGCCGCATGATGGCGTTTCCACGCCGCACCAAGTCCGGTGGCGTGGCCAGCCTGATAGATATGGTCCAAGGGCGGCAAAGGGCTGATCTGCGCCGAACCGCAGCCACCACACTGCCACCACGTCATGGGCGCGCATTCATCGCTTCCGCGTGGCGCGGTCACGCAGCCCTGGAAGACGGGGTAGTCGGGAACATTCAGAAGTTCGCTGAGATCGGCGGCACCACAAATGACGCAGGAATTCCGAACAATCATTGCCAGTCCCACGAACAGCGAGAGTCTTCACATTTTATGCAAAGCATGAGGATCGGGTTAACCGTATGGGGTGCGGGGAATTTCGGCTCTTTCCGCCATTGCCCATGTTGGAAAATACCGAACGGGCAAGAAATTCTGCAATCCCAAAGGCTTGCCTTCCGACACGCCCTTGCGTATCAGGGCGCGACGGACAGGTGGGTGAGTGGTTGAAGCCACCGCACTCGAAATGCGGCATACCTGCAAGGGTATCGTGGGTTCGAATCCCACCCTGTCCGCCAATAAAAAGGGGCCTTATGCCCCTTTTTTTTGGCGGAGTGGCGTGAGGTGGACGGACCCGTGTTCGACGAAAATGCCGGCAGGCATTTTCGGGCGCGAGGCGCATCCCAGCGCCGAGCGATCCGAGGGCTTATGCCCGAGGACGAAAAACATGCGTCCGCGCATGTTTTTCGCAATCCCACCCTGTCGTCAGATATATTTCATCCCACGCAAACGGACGACGACAGCGCATAGGCAAAGCTCTGTAACCCTTACGCTTTGCTCCACGCGCTTCTCGTTGGTTGCCCAAAAGGTTCCCAGGTGGGAGCATGTGTGATTGTCCCGATTCGATTGACGGATCGGGAAAGAGACGGGGGCACGCAATTAAGGTCCCATCCTTTTCCGAAGGAACATGGCTCGGCGCCTTTGTAATTGTAGCCGGCGCTGTCGGATCTATTTTGGGGCTCGCTTTTGTCTTCAATCAGAATCCGCTCATCCTGCTCGCCATCGGAGCCGGATTCGGCTGGGCGCTCCTGATTGCAATGTTCGTGATAAGCGGCCTTCAACGCCGACGTATCGCAAATCTTGAAGCGGACCTACAGAGTGCGCGCGATCAAGCCGATGCCTGGTCAAGAGCGGCTGCGGACGCAAGCGCCGCATCCAAGGCGGTCGCCGAACTATTCCGACCTCAAATCGGTGCACCATCCCCACGGCGCAAAAAGAAACCTGGAGAATAAACGATGACGCCCGACCTCCTGGACGAACTCACCTACCTCCCGGCAATTCGCTCCCGGCAGGCTGAACTGCGTGGGTACAGCGAACTGACAGCGGAAACTAAGACCGGGTTGCGGCCTTTAATTGCTCTCGGAAGATTGGGGCAAATCGCGGAAACAGCGCGGGTAGCCGAGCGAGTAGTTGCGGCCGTTGGCGGTGAGTTCTTTCTCGACCTCAACACTTTTCAAGATCAGCAGTGCGAGGGCTGGCAAGAACTATGCAATTCTGAAGGGAATTTTCGAGCGTGGCAAGATTTTGCTGCGAATGTGGACAATGCGACGCCCGTCGCTCTTATTCGGGACGGCGCTCCTGAGCGAGCGTTCATCCGGCAAGTGCTAACCATTGAAGAAAATTATGGCGTAGTCGCCATTCGCTCCCGTCGGCCCGCGAACGAGCTTCCCCTACTCCAAGCAGCTATTGCCGCAGTCGATGACGTGAACAATCTCATGGTGGTTCTTGATGTAGGCTATATTCGCGCGGCGATGGAAGCCAAGGCTGTAGAAGCAAACAGGGCCATCAACGCGCTCCGAACAGTCGATCCATCCGTCCGCATTGCCATTGTCTCATCCAGTTTCCCTCGTGCCGTTTCGGCGTACGGCGAAGAAGGCAATAGCCTTGAGATTCTCGAACGCGATCTTCACAGCCAAATCGGCGGCCCGGAGGTAGCCATTTATGGCGATCACGCGGCGATTTATCCCGATCCCTTCGCGGCGTCTCCGGCGCGCTGGGTGCCCCGCATTGACTACGCCACCGATGACGCTTGGATTTTCAGACGGCATCGAGCCGATGACAGGGGCTTCGTGAGATGTGCTGAAGAAATAGTTCAACTACCGGACTGGGACCGAGAATTTGCGCACACAAATTGGGGCGCTGGAAGAATCCTCGCGCAATCAAGAGCAGAGGAGGCACTCCCCGGCTTTGGTTCGCCTGCCCCTTGGATTTCCGTTCGTGTGAATATGCATATCGAACGCCAAGCGAGTTTGGAGGTGGGAGATTACGAAGAAGATGAATGACGAAGGCGACGTAGAACGGGACCTACGGGCGAGTGAATAAGCATTGGGTTGTCACGCGCGATCTCGACGCGTGGAGCGTCCATATCAACGGGGCTCTCTGGCGTCACTCTGATGGTCCGTTGCGCGCGCTTCAGCGCACCTAAAGCGGTTCGAGTCCCGTACTGCGCGCGCCGAGACTGAAAGCGCTTAAAATGAGCCCGAAAGCGGCGTTTGACCGAATCACGCGCTGCAACAGCCAAATCTTTTTTCGTCAGGTCGCGAGCCATTGCCTCCAAATCACGGCGAGCGGCGCAAGCAATACCGCTTACGCCGTTGGCAGTCAGGAGACGACGCAGATCTGTGACCGTCATAAGATTTATTGCGGCATCAGGCGTGAGTTCAACGGTCCGGGCACGACGTTTTTCGCGGATGCCCTCGGAGCCGTCGGCTTCCATAACCCAAATCCCGACCCCCTCCGGTGCTATTTCTTCGACTTTCTTCACAAAGCGAGGAGTAATCACCACGACGACGCGCTCAAAATGCGCGCAATAGCTCTCGAGCTGTCCAGGTAAACGAGACAGCGTATCGAAGTCGGATTTGACCTCAAATGCCGATAGCTTACCGTTCGCTAAGACCACGTCGGCCCGGCGCGACCAGCTATCCACTACCATTTCAGAAATGACCACGGCATCGCTACAGACTTCGCCCTTCTTGAATAGGCGATCGATTACTGCGGCCTTTATTTCTCGCTCAGTCCGATACTCGCTCATTGCTCGCCAGGCGGGAATGATTCCCGCTCGAAAGTGTGAATCCGCCTACTTGGCCCGTCCATTGGACCAATGGATACCCTTTGGAACTTTTTTGGGTACCGAGTCAAAAAAGTCACTATAGGGATGATCTTCTATCTGCCCCGCCCCACGCGGCCGTTCAAGGGCCTGCCGACCGGACCGTCATGGGCGTCGCGGACCGTGAATGCCGCCTGGGTATTTACGCTCAGAATTTTGGTGCGTCTGGAAGCACTCGAAATCCCGATGGGCACAGGGGCCCAGCACAATTGTTGACTAGGTTCGCGCTGGAGGCAACGATGTCTACCGGCGAGATCGACCAGGTTCGGAGATGCTGTGAATAAGCGTTGGTTGGGAGCGGCGTGCATTGCTTTGACTATCGCTTCCGCATCGGCAGCTTCGCCTCAATCCCCGGAAAAACTTTCCTTCGGCGCCGGCCGACCCGTGCCGCGGGGAAACGTTTTGAAGGGCGAGCATACTTTTGATGCCATCTGTTGGGCATGTCATTCCCACGACCTGAGTGGAGGGAAGGCGCCGCCGCTTACGGGTTTTGCGTTTTATAAGACATGGCAAGGACAGAGCGTTGATGCACTTTTTGACTTCATCCGCAATTCGATGCCCAGAGACGACCCCGGTTTTCTGTCTGACGAGATGGCCCACGATTTGGTCGCTTACATCGTCGCCTACTCCAACAATCCCAGGAATTTGACGGGCGCAAAGACGGAGAGGTAACCATCC
>Ga0134126_10006936_pt1 | contig 14241 bp, 15 predicted proteins | sample KB31752_FD_96881 | JGI IMG/M metagenome (GOLD analysis project Ga0134126, IMG submission 96881) | Terrestrial soil microbial communities with excess Nitrogen fertilizer from Kellogg Biological Station, Michigan, USA - KB3-175-2 | ecosystem: Environmental > Terrestrial > Soil > Unclassified ... | reverse complement strand
GCGGCTCGGGCGGCTCGGGCGGTGCGGACGGGCCGAGCTGGTCGCGGAGCCTGGCGGCCTGGCGGCCTGCCTCGGCCGCGCTCGGCCGCAGGATCGGATCCCTGGCCGTGAGCCTCCCGATCAGCGCGGTCAGCTCAGCCGGGACCTCGGGCGGGAGCGCGGGCCAGGCGGCGCTGTGGTGCGCCCGGGCGATCTCGGCGGGCGTCCCCGCGAACGGCGGCTGGCCGGCCAGGGCCTGGTAGGCGACCACGCCGAGCGCGTACACGTCGCCCGCGGGCCCGCCCCTGGAGCCCTCCAGCCGTTCCGGGGCCAGGTAGCCGGCGGTGCCCAGCACGGCCCCGGTCGAGGTCAGCGGGGCCGTCCCGGCGGCGAAGGAGATCCCGAAGTCGGTCAGCTTCACCAGCCCGTCGCGGCTGAGCAGGATGTTCTGCGGCTTGATGTCACGGTGCACCAGGCCCGCCTCGTGGGCCACGGCCAGCGCCGCGCCGACCTGGGCCACGATGTCCAGCACGCGGGCGGGCGGCAGCGGGCCGTCGTCCAGCACCTCGGCCAGCGACGGCCCGTCCACGTACTCCATGACCAGGAACGGCGGCGTTCCCGGTGCTGGCTCGTCGTAGTCGAAGACCCGCGCGATGCCGACGTGCTCCAGCGACCCCGCGTTCCGGGCCTCGGCCCGGAACCGGGCCAGGGTCTCGGAGTCCTCGGCCACCTCGGGCCGTAGCAGCTTGACCGCGACGGGGCGGGCCAGGACCAGGTCCGTGGCCCGCCACACCTCGCCGTAGCCGCCAAAGGCGACGCGCTGCTCCAGCTGATACCGACCGGCCAGCGCCTCGGTGCTCAGGGACCGCCCCAGTCGTCACGTTGCTGGACACGCTGCTGTCCTTCGGGAGTGGACCGCACGTCGGTCCTGGTCGTCACCCGGCTGCGCTGGCCCATGGCGATGATGGCCAAGCTGATGATGACGAGCAGAATGCCGACGATCAGCAGGATGTCGCCGATCTTGTGGATGTTGAAGCCGGAGGTTGTGACGGAGACGGCGAACCTGAGGATCGCCCCGACCACCACCAGCACGACGCCGAACCCGATGAGGCCGATGCCTGAAGATCTGTTCATAGTCATGCTGCGCTACCCAGCGCTATCGGCTCCAACCATCGGTCTACGCGCGCGACCCGCCGTGATCAGGTGCTCAGTGCCTCGGCGACGGTCGGGTAGATGCGCAGCACGTGGTCCAGGCCCAGCAGCCGCATGGTCCGCCGCACGTTGCCGTCCTGCACGGCCAGCCGCAGCTCGATGTGGGCCGCGGAGGCCTCCTTGCTGGCCACCAGCAGCGTGCGGGCGCCCGAGGTGTCGCAGAAGGTAGTCACGGTCAGGTCGGCCACTACCACGCCCGCGCCGGGCCGGAAGGCGGCCCGCAGGTCGTTGCCGACCTGCTCGGAATTGCTCAAGTCAATCTCGGCCGGAAGCGTGATGACCTGCGGGCCCGGAGCACGGTGATCAGCCACGGCTGATTATCCCGCCGGCCGGCGGCTCAGTCGAGCGCGGGCGCGATTCGGCGGGCGGAACCGCGATCGGCGCCGCCCGCAAGCTAGAGCGAGCTAGTGCGGGTAAGCCTGGTGGCCCGCCGCGGGGACGTACTCGGGATGACCGCCGCGACCCGCGGACATCTGCTTGATCCGGATATAGCGCACGATGTCCTGCCGGCTGGCGAGGATCGCCGCGCCGATGGCGGCGGCCGCGACGGCCATGATGGTCCGCATGGATTCTCCAGGTTCCTAGATGGGTCGGGGCGCGCTGGTCAGGTAGGTGGCGCTGAAGTCCTGGTCGCCGTGGGTCTTGGCGCCCTCCGCCAGGCGCTCGCGGATGGCCCGCAGCAGGGGCAGGTCCAGCTCGTGGCGGTCGGCGGCGTCCTCGACCAGCGCGGCGTCCTTGGCCGCCAGGGCCAGCCGGAACGCGGGCTCGAAGTTGCGCTCGGCGATGGCCGCGGCCTTCAGGCGCAGGTAGGGCAGGTCGAGTGTGCCGCCCTCGATGGCCTCGAGGAACAGCTCGGGCCGGATGCCCAGGCCCTCGGCCAGGGCGATGGTCTCGGCGCCGGCCTCGACCACCGCCAGCACCCAGCTGTTGGCGACCAGCTTGAGCCGGCTCCCGCCGCCGGCCTCGCCGACCCAGATGGTCTTGCCGCCGACGACGTCGAAGACGGGCTGGACCCGGTCCCTGGCCTCGGCGGGCCCGGAGGCCAGCACCACGAGCTGGCCCTGCTCGGCGGGCTGCCGGGTGCCGAGCACCGGGGCGTCCACGAAGGTCAGGTCGCGGTCGGCGGCCAGACGGGCGCACTCGTCGGTGCCGGCCTCGCCGATGGTGCTCATCTGGGCCCAGGTCGCGGCGGCCGTCATGGCGGCGGCGGCGCCCTGCGGGCCGTCCATGGCCGCGAGCACGGCCTCGCCGTCGGCCAGCATGGTCAGCACGATGTCGGCGCCGGCCGCGGCCTCGGCCGGGGACCCGGCCACCCGCACGCCGTCATCGACCAGCGGGGTGATCTTGTCGGGTGACCGGTTCCAGGCCGTCACGTTCATCCGGGCCCGAGCCAGATTGCGGGCCATCGGGTATCCCATGGTCCCGCCGGCGCCCAGCACCGCTACGCGCATCCGCGCACCTCCATCTGCTCTGGCCCCCAGCGGGGCACCTGCCCGTGCCGCCGCTGGCTACACCTCCTCGCGCTCGGGGTTCTTCGGCGGGGCTGGGTCCTGGGCGTGGTCCTCCGCCGGGTCGGTGTCCGCGTGCTCGATGCTGAGTGCGTGGCTGATGACCTGGACCGGCCGCAGCCCGCTGAGGATGGGCGCCCTGGCGACCAGGATCACGCCGCCGACCAGCGCCACGAGGCCGGCGGCCTGGAGGGCGAGCACGCCGGGCGAGATCCGGATGTCGTCGCCGAACACGATCACGCCGAGCAGGATGCCGACCACCGGCTCAGCGGCGGTGATGGCCGGCAGCGAGGCGTGCAGCGGCGCGGCGTTGAAGGCGCTCTCCATCAGCCACAGGGCCAGCAGCGTGGCGCCGGCCAGGCTGTAGACCGGCCAGCTGGTCAGGGCGGCGGCCACGCCGTGGTTGGCCACGATCAGCAGCGTGCCGCGGGTCAGGGCGTCGGAGATGCCGAAGACCAGGCCGGCGGCGGTGCCGGTGAGGATGGCCCGCCACTGGCCGGTGCGCCGCCAGCCCGCACGGACCAGGATGACCGCGATGGCGGCGATGACCGCGGCGGCGGGCCAGTAGCCCGCGGACCCGAAGCTGGCGCTGGGCGCGGAGATGGACCGGGACACCGACAGCGCGGCCACGCCGCAGCTGAGCAGCACCGCGCCCAGCACCTCGGAGATGTGCGGCCGCATGCCCGTCAGCGGGATCGCGACCAGCAGCGCGAACAGCAGTGATGTGGCCAGCAGCGGCTCGGCCACGGACAGGTCCAGGTTGCCGATGGTCCAGGCGGACAGCACCTCGCCGGCGGCCATGATGCCGATGCCGGCCAGCCACCGGCGGCGGTGCAGCAGGTCAGTGATCAGGCGCAGGTGCAGGAAGTAGGACTTGGGAGCCTGCTCGGCGGCGTGCTGCTGCAGCACCAGGCCGACTCCGACCAGCAACGCGGCGACCAGCCCGAGCGCGATCTTCACAGGACCGCGCCCAACCGGGCCGTGCCGTCAGTCGTCACGCTGGTTCCCCGCCCTGGCCCCTCCGTCATCGGTCAGCAGATGTCTGGCAACTCTACCGGCCGACAGGCGGGCCGGAGTTATTCACCCGGGACGCCGATCACGCCGGGCGAGGGCGAAGGCGAGGGCGAAGGCGAGGCGAAAGAGGCCGCATCCGCATTCCGCCGCGCGCGGCTAGCTTCGTGCTAGCGAATGATTACCTTCTGTATATTCCGAGAGGCCAGCCATCTGCCCAGTGAAAGCAGTTCCTTCAGATGCCGGTGAGCGCGCACGCATCGCTGATGTTATCGGATAGGCTATGACCCGAAGTCCGGTGGAAAGGGAGACTCGGGTGGCGCAGAAGACGCAGATCCTGTACGTAGATGACATTGATGGTACTGAGGCCGAAGGAACGCTGAGGTTCGGGTACAGCGGCGTGGAGTATGAGATTGACCTGAACCGCCAGCATGCCGACGAGTTCGCCAATGCCATCGCCCCCTACCTTGAGGCGGGGCGAAAGGTTGCGGCCCGTCGGGCAGGCCGTGGAACTGCACGTCCGGCCCGGCATAACCAGTCTGATGTCCGTGAGTGGGCGCGTGCGCAGGGGCTCAAGGTCTCCGACCGGGGCCGGATTCCCGCGGAAGTGATGAACCAGTACGAGGCCGCCCACTAGCCCAGCGGGATTGCACCGGATAAATCGCAGAGCGCGTGGCCCGTGCCCCAATTACGCGAGGTGGCGCTTACCGGGCAGATCAGCCGCCGTGCGGCTGTTGATGATCCGGTCCGGGCCGATGCCGAGTTCCTCGGCTCGCAGGCATCCGCTGGTGAGCCAGTCGAGCTGACCGGGCGCGTGCGCATCGCTGTCGATGGCAAATAGGCAGCCGATTTCCGCGGCCAGGCGCAGCAGTCGGCCGGGCGGATCCTGGCGCTCCGGCCGGCAGTTGATCTCCACCGCCACGCCGTGATCCCGGCAGGCGGTGAAAACCGCCTGAGCGTCGAACTCAGATTCCGGCCGTCCGCGGCCGGCGACCATGCGGCCGGTGCAGTGACCGAGCACGTCGGTATGGGGATTGCGCACGGCTTGGAGCATTCTGGGCGTCATCTCCGCGGCGGGCATCCGCAGCAGCGAGTGCACGCTGGCCACGACGACGTCCAGCCGGGCCAGCAGGTCGTCGCGCTGGTCCAGGGCGCCATCCTCGAGGATGTCCACCTCGATGCCGGTCAGGATACGGAATGGGGCCAGCTCGGCGTTGAGCCCGCCGACCAGTTCCAGCTGGGCCTCCAGCCGCTCGGCGGACAGCCCGTTGGCCACGGTCAGCCGGGGGGAGTGGTCGGTCAGCGCGATCCACTCGTGACCTAGTTCCCTGGCCGCCCTGGCCATCTCGCCGGGCGGGCTGCCGCCGTCGGACCAGTCCGAGTGGGTGTGGCAGTCGCCGCGCAGCGCCGCCCGCAGCGCGGGCTGCTCCGGCTCCGGCGCCTCGGCCAGCAGCCGGGCCAGGTAATCGGGCTGCTGCCCGGCCGCGGCCTGGGCGATGACCTCGGCGGTGGTGGCACCGATGCCGTTCAGGTCGCGCAGCGTGCCGGCGGCCAGCCGGCGCTCCAGCTCACCCGGCGGCAGGGCCGCGACCACCTCGCCGGCCCGGCGGAACGCCCGGACCCGGTAGGTCGGCGCCTGGGCGCGCTCGAGCTGAAACGCGATGGCGCGCAGCGCCTGGCCGGGGTCCACCGGTCCATCCTGCTACCTGCGCATGTGCATGCGCACGGTGGTGCCGGCGTCGCCGGACCTGAGCTCGACCAGGTCGCAGACCTGATTGACGACCCACAGGCCCTGCCCGTTCGCGTCGCTGGCGGGGCGGTGCCGTCCGGCCAGCGGGTCGTCGATGTGGCCGGGGTCGGTGACCTGGCAGATGACCTCCTCATCGGTGGCCCAGACCCGCAGGCTGCCGGAGCCGCCGGCGTGCCGCAGCGTGTTGGCGGCCACCTCACTGGCCGCCAGGACCAGGTCAATGGACCGCTCGGCGGGCAGGCCGGCCTCGCTGGCGCAGCTCCTGACCGCCATCCGGACCTCGCTCAGGTCGCCGCCGAAGGCCAGCCGGGCGGCGGTGGCCGGCGCCGGGGTCAGCGGCGGGTCGCAGGAGCGCGGCAGCACGCCGGGTCCGGCGTACCTGGCGCTGGCCACGGCGTGGCCGTCGGCGACAAGCATGGGATGGGTCACCTCGGCGCAGGCCACGGCCGGCCCGGCCAGCTGCCGGGCCTCGTACACGCACATGATGGTGGCGGCCCGGCCGGCGAAGGCCAGGCCGACCAGGGACTCGTGCCGGGCCGCCTCGGCGACCTCGGCCGCTGACCGGCCGGCCCACAGGGGCTGGCTGAGATAGCGCAGCCGCCGACCGGGATGGCGGCCGGCGAAGTCCAGCATGGCCGGGATGATCCGGCCCGGGTTGCGGCCCAGCTGGTCCATGTCAAAGAAGCTGACCAGCGGCTGCACGGGCACCAGCGCCCGCAGCGCGGGCCCGGCGGGCGGGCAGACGCCGACGCAGACCGCCTCCAGGCGGCGCAGGCCCTCGCGGATGAAGGCGGCGGCGGGCCTCAGCCAGTCGCCGCCTTCGCGCCAGATCAGCGCCTTATGCGCGTCATGCTCCATTCCTCACCCAGCCCTTGCTGCCGGACCGGGAGCATACGATGGGGCAGTAGTTGTCCCGTTCCCACTCGGCGGCCTCACGGGGGCGTACGTGCAAGTGCTTGAACTCTCGTCTCAGCGCCTCGACGGCGCTGTGGTGGTTGCTGCCGTCGGGGATCTGGACATCGTCACCAGCCCGCAGCTGGACAGCTGCCTGACCGAGGCCCGGCGCGACGTGACCTGCGTGATCCTGGACCTGTCCGCGGTCGACTTCATGGACACCAGCTCGCTGGCGGTGATCGTCGGGCACTGGAAGAAGCTGACCGCCAGGGGCGGGACGCTGGCACTGGCCGGGGCGCGCTACCGGTACACCAAGACGCTGTGGATCACCGGCCTGGCCGACCGGCTGCCGATGTTCGAGACCGTGCCGGAGGCGGCGGCGGCCTGCGAGGGGTCGGCGGAGGCCGGGACGGGCCAGCCGCCAGGGACATCCAGCGAGTGACCTCATTGGCGATGGCTACCCGTTATTCTCCGGCCAAACATCGCGCCGCGGCGGGCCGCGGCCCGCGGTGATGGTCAGTGGGCCCGGCGCGGACGGGTTCCGTCACGAGGCCGCCTTCTACCGGGACGCGGCCGGGTACCGGTCCGCGGTGCTGGCGTTTGTCCGTGAGGGGCTGCACCGGGCCGAGGCGGTGCTGGTCGCGGTGCCGAAGCCGGCGGCCAAGCTGATCCGCGACGGCCTGGACGGCCACCGGGTGGCGGTGTCCTACGTCGACATGACCGAGCTGGGCCGCAATCCGGGCCGGGTCATCAGCGCCATCTGGGACTTCGCCGACCGTAACGCCGGCCGCGCGGTCCGGTTCGTCAGCGAGCTGGCCTGGCCGGGCCGGTCCGACGCCGAGATCGGCGAGGTGGCCGCGCACGAGACCATGCTCAACCTGGCCTTCGCGGCCGGGCCGGTGACGCTGCTGTGCCCCTACGACACCGGCCTGCTCGCCCCCGGTGTCATCGCCGGCGCCGGGCGGACCCACCCGTTCCTGCGCACCGCCAGCGGCGTCACGGCCAGCGCCAGGTTCGAGCCCGGCCCCGGCCGGACCGGCTTGTCGCCGCTGAGCGCGGCCCTGCCCCCGCCGCCGGCCGGCGCGGACCGGCTGGACTACGCCAGGGACCTGCACGCGGTCCGGGCGTTCGTGAGCGAGCGGGCCGGGTGGGCCGGCCTGAGCCCGGACCGCACCGCGGACCTGGTCCTGGCCGTCGGCGAGGTGGCGGCCAACACGGTGCGGCACGCCGGTGCCCGCGGCACGCTGCTGGTCTGGACAACCGCGACCGAGATTATCTGCCAGGCCAGCGACCACGGCCAGATCCTCGACCCGCTGGTCGGCAGGCGGCGCCCGCCGGAGACCGGCGGCCTGGGCCTGTGGGTCGTGCATCAGGTCTGTGACCTGGTCGAACTGCGGGCCGGTCCCGGCGGCACTGTCGTCCGGATGCACATGCTCCTGGACCGCTATCCTGCGATTGGAGGTCAGCCGTGACGATGAGCCCGGCCCAGCGGGGGGAGGCGGCCGCGCTGCGCTCGCGCGGTGCCGAGCTGCGGATGGCGGCCGCGCTGCCGGCCGCCGAGCTGCGGCCGATCCTGGACGCCGCGCTGGCCGAGGTGGACGCGGCCGCGGATGCGCTCACCGGGCGCTCGGACCGGGGCCCTTCTGGTGCGGTGCACGCCGAGCGGCGGCTGCTGCACGCGGTGTTCCTCCAGCTCCCGGTGCCGGTGTTCCTGCTCGGCCAGGACCGGACCATCCGGCGCACCAACTCCGCTGCGGCCGAGCTGCTCGGCTCGGCGCCGGGCTACGCGACCGGCAAGCAGTTCACGGCGCTGGTGGACGTGCCGGACCGGGCCCGGGTGCAGACGCAGATCGCCAACGCGCTGCGGACCGGCAAGCCGCGGCGGCTGCGCTGCCGCCTGCTCAGCGCCGACGGGCCGGTGACGGCCGGGCTCACGATGTGCGTGGCCGGGCTGCGCGGGGACGCTGATCAGCTGATCGTGGCGGTCACCGGCAACGCGGCTGGCCCGGACAGCAGGCGGCGGGACGACGCCGACATGGACCTGGTCCGGCAGCTCACCCGGCGGCTGGATCTCGCGGCGGGCATCTCGCGGCTGCTGCTCGAGGACATCAGCGTCAGCGAGTCGGCGATGGTGCAGCGGTGCGCCCGGACGCTGTCCGCCGAGCTGGGCGGCTGGGTCATCGTGGACATCGAGCGGCGCGGTCGGCTGCGGCGGCAGTTCGTGACCGGGCCGGACAACCCCAAGGCGGAGGACCTGGCCCGCGTGGTCGCCGGGACCGAGCCGGCCGCGGGGTCGGCGCCGTGGATCGTGCACGAGTCGGCCAGCTCCCAGCTGCTCACCCACGTCGAGGACGCCGACGCGCTGGGGCCGGGCCCGGACGGGATTCCGCTGGTCATGCTGCTGCAGGCGACGTCGGTGCTGAGCGTGCCGCTGGCCGACGGGGAGCGCAGCTACGGCGCGCTGACCCTGGTCCGGCAGGCCAGCCACGGGCACTTCGGGCTGTCCGAGGTGGCGGTGACCGAGTCCATCGGGGAGCAGCTCGGGCTGGCCATCCGGGCCGGCCGCACGTTCCGGCGGCACAGCGCGGTGGCCGAGGCGCTGCAGGCCAGCCTGCTGCCCAGGGAGCTGCCGTCGGTGCCGGGGGTGGAGATCGCGGCCGCGCACATCGGCGCAGAGGGCCCAGATGTCGGGGGCGACTTCTACGATGTGTACGCCACGCCGGACGGGCCGGGGATGATGATCGGCGACGTGTGCGGCACCGCGCGGGACACCGGGGCGGTGACCTCGGCGGCCCGCCAGGCGATCCGGGTCATCGGCCGCGGCGAGCCGGACCCGGCGCGGGTCCTGCGGGCGGCCAACGACGTGCTGGTGGCCGAGAACCTGGCCGGCCAGTTCGTGACCGCGCACGCCAGCCGGCTGCGCTGGAGCTCGGGACGATTGCAGGTGGCGCTGGCTAGTGCCGGCCAGCCCGCGCCCGCGCTGATCACCGACGACGGCCAGGTGCGCCAGCTGCGCGGCGGGGGCCAGCCGCTGGGCATCTTCCCCGACGCCGAGCCGTCCGCGCAGGACCTGGAGATGGCCACGGGCGACGTGCTGTTCTTCTATACCGACGGGATCGCCGACGCGCGGCACCCCGATCACGGCTATTTCGGGGACCTGCTGACCGACGAACTGGCCGCGCTGGCCGGGAAGTCGGCGGCCGAGATCGTGGCCGGGATGCGCCGCCGGGTGCTGGAGTTCTGCGGCGGCGAGATCAGGGACGACATGACGATGCTCGCGCTGCGAGTCGCGGAGCCGCCCGGCGTCTGACCACGGGACACCTGACCAGCGGGAAGCCTAACGGTCATCCCTCGCATTCCGTACAATGACGGCAGGATGAACCCCCCCGTGCGTCACTCGCCACGCGCTCGCGGCTGGCCGGTGACTCGGATCGAGCCGATGCGAGGACGAGTGAGCAGGATGCGGCCCAGCGGTAGCTCCGCCGGATTGTTCTGTCATAAAATGTCACTGACAGTTCGCCGCGTCGCCACGGGGTTGCGGCCCTTCCGGGAATGCGGATCGCGCACGGTGTGAGCGTGCGAATAGCGTATGTAACTGAGTCCTTCCCTCCCGACGTCAACGGCGTCGCGCACACGGCCATGCGCGTCGCGGAGCACCTGGTCAGCCGGGGCCACGAGCCGCTGATCATCGCACCAGAGCCGGCCCGCGGGGTGCCCAGTCCCGACAGCTCATTCGACTTTCCCGTGGTACGCGTGAAGTCCGTGGCGATCCCCTGCTATAAGGAACTGCGGGTCGGCCTGCCCGGCCCACGGGTCCGCGCCGCCATGGCCGAGCACGGCACGGAACTGGTCCACCTGGCCGGGCCGTTCGTGCTCGGCGCCGGGGCGGCCGCGGCAGCCAAGAAGATGAACCTGCCGATGGTTGCGGTCTACGCGACCGACATGCCTGCCTACGCCAAGCTCTACCACGCCGGCCGGCTGGGCCAGGCGGTCGCCTGGGGACGGCTTCGCAAGATCCACAACGCCGTCGACCGGACCCTGGCCCCGTCCTCCGCCTCCGCCTCCGAGCTGCACGCGCACGGCGTGGAGCGGGTCTGGCTGTGGGCCAGGGGCGTCGACAGCGTCCGCTTCGACCCGGCCCGGCGCAGCGCCCGGCTGCGGGCCGAGCTGGCCCCCGACGGCGAGGTGCTGGTCGGCTACGTCGGCCGGCTGGCCGCCGAGAAGCGCGTCGAGCTGCTGGCCGAGGTGGCCCGGCTGCCCGGCGTGCGGCTGGTCATCGTCGGCAGCGGGCCGTCCGAGGCCATGGCCCGGCGGGTGCTGCCCACGGCCCGGTTCCTGGGCCAGCGCGGCGGCGAGGACCTGGCGGCGATCTATGCCAGCCTGGACGTGTTCGTGCACAGCGGGCCGCACGACACGTTCGGCAACACGCTCCAGGAGGCCGCGGCCAGCGGCCTGTCCGTGGTCGCGCCGGCCGCCGGCGGACCGATTGACCTGGTCCGGGACGGCCAGACCGGGTTCCTGGTCGAACCGGGGAGCGCGTCGGCGATGGCGAACGCGGTGGAGAAGCTGGTGGCCGACCCCGCGCTGCGCGCGGCGCAGGGGCGGGCCGGCCGGCAGTGGATGCTCGGCCGTACCTGGTCGGCGATGTGTGACGAGCTGATCGGTCATTACGAGGCGGTCCTGGCGACCGCCGGAACGCTCCGCGCGGAGGCGCCAGCATGACACGGTACGTAGCTCTTGGCGATTCCATCACCCTGGGCGTCGGCGATCCCGTCCGGCTGCCCGCCGAGTCCGGCAAGGGCCGCCGCGGCTGGCGCGGCTGGGCCGCGCTGCTGGCCGACGGCCTGCCCGACCCGACCCTGTACAACCTGGCCGGCAACGGCGCCCTCATGGCCGACGTGGAGCTGCACCAGCTCCCGCAGGCCCTGCCCCTCCAGCCCGACGTGGCCAGCGTGGTCGTCGGCGTCAACGACACGCTGCGTCCCAACTTCGACGTCTGCCGCATCGAGTCCGCCGCCTCGCACACCATCGGCGCGCTGCGCGCGGCCGGCGCCGAGGTGCTGACCATGCGGCTGCCCGACCCCGGCCAGATGCTCGGCGTGCCGGGCGTGCTGGCCCGCCCCCTGGCCCGCCGCGCCGGCGCGATCAACGGCCTGATGGACACCCTGGCCGAGCGGTTCGCCACCCTGCACTTCGACGCCGCCAACGACCCCGAGGCCCACGACCCCCGCATGTGGGCCGTGGACCGCCTGCATCCCAGCGAGCGCGGCCACCGCCTGATCGCCCGCCGGTTCCACGCCATGCTGGCCGCCGCCGGCCACGACGTCGGGCCCGAGCCCGGCGCCGAGCCGATGAACCCGCCGCCGAGCAAGGCGGCCGAGCTGACCTGGATGGCCACCAAGGGCACGGCCTGGGTGGTCAAGCGCTCCACCGACCTGGTGCCCAGCCTGCTGGGCATGGCGATCGCCGAGTGGCGCCTGGGCGCGGGCCAGGACCTGGAAGCCGTCAACCCCGACGACCTGCACGTCGACGACCGCAACGCCCTCGCGGGCTGAGCACTAGCCTGCTATCCATGAGCGATGCCGGTCCCGAGGTACTGACCGCGCTGGCGCGGCACCGGCTGGTCCCCGTCATCACGCTGGACGAGGCCCGGCATGCCCGGCCGCTGCTCGACGCGCTGACCGTCGGCGGCCTGCCTTGCGCCGAGGTCACGTTCCGCACCCCGGCCGCCGTGGACGCGCTGCGCGCCATGACCGGGGCCTGCGACGGAGCGCTGATCGGCGCTGGGTCGGTGATCCGGCCCGAGCAGGTCGACCAGGCGCTCAAGGCCGGCGCGCGGTTCATCGTCACCCCCGGCCTCAGCCCGGCCGTGCTGCGCGCCTGTGCCGACCAGGACATCCCGGTGATCCCCGGCATCGCCACCGCGACCGAGCTGTGCACCGCGCTGGACGCGGACATCACCACCGTCAAGCTGTTCCCGGCCGAGCCGCTCGGCGGGGTGGACCTGATCAACGCGCTCCGCGGCCCGTTCCCCGATGTCCGCTTCGTGCCGACCGGCGGGATCGGTGCCGAGCAGCTGCCCGCCTACCTGGCCTGCCCGGCCGTCGTCGCGGTCGGCGGCAGCTGGATGGCGTCGCGTCGCCTGATCCAGCAGGAGCGCTTCGCCGAGATCGCCGACCTCACCGCCGCCGCCGTAGCGCTGGCCGCTCGCGCCTGAAGCCGGTCCGGGGCTAGCCGATCCAGACGGTCTTGATGTTGCAGAACTCGCGGATGCCCTGGCTGAACAGCTCCCGGCCGTGGCCCGAGGTCTTCACCCCGCCGAACGGCAGCTGCGGGTAGGACGTCACGTTGCCGTTGATGAACACCATCCCGGCCACCAGGTCCCTGATCAGCCGGTCCTGCTCGGCCTCGTCCGTGGTCCAGGCGTTGGCGCCCAGCCCGAACTCGGTGCCGTTGGCGATCTCGATGGCCTCGTCCAGGTCGGCGACCCGGTACAGCGTGGCCACCGGCCCGAACACCTCCTCGGTGTGCACCCGCATCTCCGGCGTGATCCCGGCCAGCACCGTCGGCGGGTAGTAGAACCCAGGCCGGTCCGGCGCCGCCCCGCCGCACAGCACCCGCGCGCCCAGCGCCACCGCGTCCGCGACCAGCTTCTCGACGTCGTCACGCTGCTGCTCCGAGGCCAGCGGGCCCACGTCGGTGGCCTCGTCCATCGGGTCGCCGAGGGTCTTGGCCGCCATCTGCTCGGCGAACATCCGCTCGAACTCGTCGTAGACCTGGTCGTGCACGATGAAGCGCTTGGCCGCGATGCAGGACTGCCCGTTGTTGAGCAGGCGCGCCGTCGTGGCCACCCGCGCCGCCGCGCTCAGGTCGGCCGAGGGCAGGACCACGAACGGGTCGCTGCCGCCCAGCTCCAGCACCACCTTCTTGATCTCGCTCCCGGCGATGGCCGCCACCGACTGCCCGGCCGGGCCCGACCCGGTCAGCGTGGCGGCCACCACCCGCCGGTCGCGCAGGATCGCCTCGACGCGGGCCGAGCCGACCAGCAGCGTCTGGAAGGTCCCGGCCGGGAACCCGGCCCTGCCGAACAGGTCCTGCATGAACAGCGCCGTCTGCGGCACGTTGGAGGCGTGCTTGAGCAGGCCCACGTTGCCGGCCATCAGCGCCGGGGCGGCGAAGCGCATGGCCTGCCAGAGCGGGAAGTTCCACGGCATGACGGCCAGCACTGCCCCCATCGGCTGGTAGGTGACGTAGGCCCGCCGGGCGCTCACCGTCTCGGCATCGCCGGGCTCGTCGGCGAGGAACCCCTCCGCGTGCTCGGCGTAATACCGGCAGGCGGTGGCGCACTTGGCCACCTCCTGCCGGGCCGCGACCAGCGTCTTGCCCATCTCGGTGGTCATCATCGCCGCGATCTGGTCGCGCTCGCCGTCCAGGATCCCGGCCGCCCGGCGCATCCAGGCGGCCCGGTCGGCGAAGCTGGTCAGCCGGTAGCCCTCGAACGCCGTCGCGGCGGCGGCCAGGCAGCGCTCGACGTCAGCCTCGCTCATCTCGTCAAAGCTCTTTACGGTCTCCCCGGTGGCGGGGTTGACGGTCGCGATGGCCACGATGCCCTCCCAGTGCTGCGCTCTTACTGGGAACTGCCCCGGTCTGAGCTGGCCACACCAGCGCAAGCGCCTGGGTCAGGTCGGGTCGGCGCCGAGGGCCCGGGTGAGCCGGGTGATCGCCTCGCGGGTGGCGGGTTCGCCGACGCGCTCGGGAAGCCAGGCGCAGGCGATGCCGGCGCCGGCCACGTCGGCGGTGGCGCAGACGGCGGCCAGGCAGTCCTCGATCTGGGCCAGCGAGGGTCCGGGCCCGGAGGGGAAGCGCAGTCCGGGCAGGTCCGCGCTG
>Ga0134126_10006935_pt1 | contig 14242 bp, 13 predicted proteins | sample KB31752_FD_96881 | JGI IMG/M metagenome (GOLD analysis project Ga0134126, IMG submission 96881) | Terrestrial soil microbial communities with excess Nitrogen fertilizer from Kellogg Biological Station, Michigan, USA - KB3-175-2 | ecosystem: Environmental > Terrestrial > Soil > Unclassified ... | reverse complement strand
CGACAAGCGCGGCGCGCCTTGTTATATCCGCGCCTCTGCTTCGGCGGGCGCATAGCTCAGTTGGTAGAGCAGCTGACTCTTAATCAGCGGGTCGCAGGTTCGAGTCCTGCTGCGCCCACCATCCTTATCAATAGTTTATCATGAATGGCCGGGATTTGGCTAAGCCGAATTCAATCTTGCGGCATCAACGCGGCATCAACAAAGCGCCCTTTGTCGAAGCATCGCGTTGACCGACGCGAAGAACGTCAGCGACCGTTTACGAGAAGGCACAGCCCGTTACAGACCCCACCATGCAAGGGCCAAGGCCCCTTTAGTGGTTTTCATAGATGCCCTCGGGATCGGAAATAGGATTTTAGGCGTACACCACTTTGGCCCAGTGTGACGCTTGTGACGCGATGACGCGTCTTTCGAGGAAAATAGGTATTCTTAAGTTGTCGATGTGGAGTTCTCTAGAAACCGCCGTCACGGCGTCACCTCCGTCACTATCTGACGTTTGTCTTTTGGGTGATCCAAAAAGCATTCGATGAGGCAGGTCCAGAATCTCCAAAAGGCATCCCCTATTGTGCCGCCAGGGGACCAGGGAACCCTACTCCAGCGATGTTGGCGGCTGTTATCGCGCCGGCGCTTGTCGTGCTGAGCAATGACAAGAAACTTTACAACTCTGCTTTGTAGCGGCCCCCGATCCTGTTAAGCCTCTGATTGTTAACGGGTGGTCCAACAATTGCTAATAACGTCGCGGAACCAAAGTTCCCAATGACGGTCGCTTATAGAAAAATAGAAAGTAGGAGGACGGAAAATGTCAGGATTCACTGCGAAGCTCGTCGTTGCCATGCTGGCGGTGGCCGCTGCAGTCGGAAGCGTATGCGCCGACAGCACGCCCGTGCGCGCCACAACTTGGGATTTTACCGGAGATTTCGCAGACGGCGGCACGGCTGCAGCCCAGTTCAGTTTCAACGTCTACGGTTATTCGACCACCCCAGAGAGCGCCACGACAACGGGCGGTTCGGTGTTGCCCGGCGCTACCTACTCGTTGGTTCCTGCAACTAGCATTATCCCGGGAACGCCCCCAGCGTATGGCGTGGATTTCTACGATGCCGACTTGAATCTGACCCTGCAATTGGTGTTTGACTCCCCTCTCACGGGTTCCACAAATCCGGAACTTCTCGATCTCAGCGAATCATGGGAATGCCAAGGTTATGCGTGTCCTGGGCCAGAGGGGGGGCCTTACGCAGTAGTGAATCCCTACGGGTACTATTCGTACGATACTACTCGCTATTTCATAAGCGGAGAGGCGACCACCGTCCCTGAGCCTGCCTCGCTCGCAGTACTTGGTAGCGCACTCTTAGGGTTTGTCGTTGTTCAGCGGCGCAGGAAGAAAGCTTAGCAGCAATCGTTATCTTCACCCAAGCGGCGGTTCTTATCGAGCCGCCGTTTTCGTTTGCAACGGATCATTCCCTCAGCAAATTCGGGTGTGACGGTTGTGACGCGATGACGCGTCTTTCGAGGAAAATAGTATACGTAATCTGTCTATAGTGACTTCTTGGGAAACACCCGTCACCGCGTCACACGCGTCATAAACTAAGCGGACCCATCTTCGCTGTCGCTAAAGGTCTGCCGTTTCGCGGTGGGCCGTCGAACGACGGAGAATTGCCCGAGACTTTGACCAAAGTGCTGGGTCCCAACCGCACTTACGCGTTGCGATCAGTCGTCAGGCTCATAACCTGAAGGCCAGAGGTTCAAATCCTCTCCCCGCTCCTTCGTCGGCCCGAGACGCAAGCGGAGTTTCCCGGAACGACAACCGCTAGCTCGCACCTAATGGGAAATCACACGCAATTGTGGCAGAATCCCAGCAATGGCAAAGATCAGCAGCCCGAGGCTTTTTTCAACGGTTTTTGGCATTTCGCCAAGCCAACTTGACGCGGTCGGGGTTCTCGATCCGACACTTAACATCGACACGCCGCTCTTCATTGACCCGAGGTTACTGCCAAAATCCGCCCATGAAGAAATGAACACGGGAGCAGATCAACACTACCGCCAGTATTTCGAGCAGATCGTCGAACTCCTTTCAGAGTCCCAAGTGAAGGGCGATACGTACTGGCGAAACGCCGCGCAGCGCCTGAGGTTTCCCGAGATCAAATGGACCTGTCTTGGCTATGGGGCAGATTCGATCGATGGCAGTGGCATTGGGCCCAGGCAACGCGAACGTTTGACACAAACTGCATCAGATATCATTCGCCTCGGAATTCGTTCCCCCGATTTGTTTTCAATCATGGCCTTACTTGAATCGGGTATTGGCGCCGATCGCATTGGCGATATGACCACCAATGTCATCTTTGACGATCTAATCGCTTTCAACGCGCGCATTTTACCCACGCTCGGAGTGGCTCTGGAAGAATTCCGTCTCGGGAATGCCACAAAGGTTCAATTGCCACGCAACCCACTTTCAAAGAAGCGAACGCCGGTCCTGCTCGTGCCGAACGATGTGCTTCGAGACCTGCCAATGGCGAGTGACTGGGACAGCGTGATGTCGGCTGCCTCCGAGACCGAAGAAATCCGCGATGCGATCAACGCGCAAATCGGCGACATCTGGAAGGAACGTAGTTCGAAAGCAGCGAAGGAAAAATTGCGTACCTTCGCGTTAGCGAGCCAAGAAAATTTCCGCCGCGTATTGGCGTTGATTGAGGCGCAGCACGGGACCCCTTATGACCAGGAAAGCGATCCCGGCGGAGTAATCTTCTGGAGACACTTGGCCGGAGCGTTGGCCAGTGAATTCCCACTTTGGTTCGGGTTCACAAAACTTGCGTCCGTCAATGACGCGATTGCGATTGTGGAGAAAGTAATCGAACAGTTTCGATTCCTGGTCGAAAAGAAGGGATTGTGGACCGAGCTGTATGATCAGAAGACGCAAAAGCCACGAAATGAACGTTCGGCCCAGAAGCTGTTCTTCGCTGTAGCGAGCAGTTACTGCGATGCAAATGGCGTGGACATTACGCCGGAGGCGGAGACGGGCAACGGCCCGGTCGATTTCAAATTCTCGCTTGGCAAAGAATCAAAGGTACTTGTGGAAGTAAAGCTCTCGACGAATGGTAAGCTCCTTCATGGCTATGAAACGCAAACGCGAATCTACCAGGAGTCGGAGAGTGCACCTGCGGCATACTTCCTTGTCATCGATATTGGGGCCGTGGGAAAAAAGTTAGAAAGACTCTTTGATCGCCGAAACGCAATGGCTCTAGAGGGGCAAACCAATTTGCCCAAAATTGAACTGATTGATGGGCTTTCTAAAAAATCCGCTAGCCTTCGCTGACACTCGTACGCACCGCTAACGACCTTGTTCGATGCGGGAAGCCTATGGCGTCGCTAGGCTGCGTCCACGAGTGTTCCCTTGTGAACGACTGTACAGCCCCATGAACTGAGCCAGCCCCGATTGCTTTGCTTGGTTCGGCTCTCGTTGGATTATTCTTCCTGAGACTGCGCACTCGTGCCCGGTAGGACTGTGCGAAGAGACGCGCCGCACACTGGCCAATCAAATGGGCGACGTATTCCGCGATTCACTAGCTGCGACGGATTGGATCATCGGAATCTACGGAGCCGTTCCAATTCAATCCGGACCCAGCAACAAAAAAGTCCGCATCATCCCCGCGAAATAAATTGATCCCGAAAGGCTAAGCGCATACACCATTCGAGCCCTTTCGCATCGCGTCGTTATCTAAGCCTTCAAGCCCTGCGGTGTTCGCTGTTGACCTGTAGCTGCGCCGGCTCTACCGCGCCCCACGGCTCGGCGCATGCTTCGGGCCAACGCGTCGGAAATTCTTACAACATCGCATTCGGTGGACGTGATGTGGAACAAAAATGATTGTTATCGTTGGATATTGGTGCGCGGCATAGCAATTGCTCAGAGGTTTACCAAAGAGGAGATGGGCATGAAGTTATTTTTGGCCTCAATCGCCACGGGTTTAATGATCGTTGGCATTGCGGCGCCCGCCAGCGCCGATCCAGTGCTGGAGTTCAGCAGTGGAACTACCGGAATCTTCCAGGGAGCTAATGCTTCGTGGGGTTGGTCTTTCACGACTAATCAGGCGATCACCGTCAATGCGCTGGACGCGTTCGACGTATCCGGGACCGACGTCGGCAACGTGCGGCTCTACGATGCTGGTGGGAACGTGCTTGCTACCGCGACGGTCGTGGACGGTGATCCACAGGAAGGCTCTCCAACACTTTTCCACTCGCATGCGATTTCGCCGATCTCACTCGCGATAAATACGACCTATTTTATCGTCGAGGACATCACCGACAGCGTGACCTCGGCGGAATTTCATGTCGTGGGCCTGACGACCGATGCTGAGATTACCTACGATCAGGGGGTGTCCGCGCTAGACTTTGGCCAGGATCCAACGACCGATTTCTTTGGGGGAGTGATTGATCCCGCCTTTTTCGGCCCGAATTTTGATGCCACCATTACGGCTGCTGCCGTTCCGGAGCCGTCTTCAATGGCGTTACTTGGCGGTGGCCTCCTAGTGTTTAGTTATTTCCGGCGACGCAAGACCGGGTAAACCGACATTCCCCGGATTCCGAGTGGTTGTGAGGCCAGGATCGTCCCTTCGGGCATCTTGAGCAACGCCAAATCGCGTGCCGCGTGCACGGCAGGCGGTCAAAACGCCAATTGACCGCGTCGACGCGCTGAAACGTGTTGCTCTGCCCGCATCGGGGCGCACCTCTGCCGTCGTCATCCGGTGCATCTGCTCTGATCTCCTGGTCATGCGGGCGCGGGCGGTGCCCGCAGCTGCGTGATCAGCGACAGGATTTCCTGGAACATCTGCCGTGGCACCGCGACCTCGGCCATCTGGAAGGTAACGTAGCGCCCGTGGCTGACGACCTTCGCGCCGATCTTTATCAGCTTCTCGCGCAGGCTGGTCAGCGACAACGGTTCCGCCGTCTTCGGCATCGCAAGCGTCCGCATGAAATTGCCGAGATTGTAGGCGAGCGCATGAAGCTGAAGGCGAACCGCGTTGGCGGCGAAGGAGCGGCATGACAGGCGGGTCCATTTGATCGCATTCTTGCCTTCCTTGATGTGCTGCTCGCAGGTGCCGCGTTGGTTGTAGAAGGCGACGATGCCCTCGACGGAGCGCGCCAGGTTGGTGACGATGAAACCGACGCGCGGGTACAACTCGCCCGGATGCCATTCGACCTTGGCCACGACGTGGCGCGGCTTATTCCAGCTCTGCGCCCGATAGCTGAAGCTGGCGAAGAAGCGGCGTACTTCCTGCGGCGGTCGCCCGACCGGGCGCTTGAGCAGGTACGTGCCATGCCTTAGCATCGGCGACCGCTGCAGCGGCTGGCCAAAAGTCAGGGTTGGTGCGTCCCGCTTTGAGCGCGACATGGAGATCATCATCCGTGAGAAAAAGCGCGTAGTCTGGCTCGCGGCGATCAAGATATGCCTGATACTTCAGGTGCCAGCCGAGACACTCAAAAACTGGCTGAATGAATTTCTCTTCTAAACCGGCTTCGTTGCCATAGAGCGTTACTCTCTCTCTCTACGCGCCAAAGTGCAACAAGGCTTGCTAGTGTATCAACTGCTGCTTTCCGTTGCTCTTGCCATTCCGGTTCAAGCGGTAGGCGGTGTTCAAGCCAATGATTTGAAAGGAACTCGCGATTTCGTATCGGCGAGAGTGGCAGAAGCATTTGGCGCTCATCCGGACTTGGCGTACTGCCACGCGAGGTCATTGTTCAGTTGCCTAGCTTTGGAGGATATGCAGTACGGTTGAACGTATCTGTCCGGCAAACCAATAAAGAACAATTTTTCCCCAGTATATGGTCCAGCGGGATCGTGCAGCAAGAAGGCGGGACGCTCCAACCGCGCGGCAATGGCGCTGTCGCAAAGCTTGTTTCTAATCGACTTAGCCCATCCGACGGAACCTACGCCGCCCGCTTGAGCCTCTTCACCGGCCTGGGAGTGTTTAAATCGCGTCCAAGTGACCCAGCCAGCGGGCGGGCGTGGTTCTTTGCGTGATTGGCGGGTGGGTTCATTGTTGCGTGCGATTTCAAGGTCAGCCCAACTTATCAACTACGGAACGCGGATCAAACCCAATCGCTTTCGCGATGTGAAGGAACTCGACTACGTCGAGTCGGCGTTCTCCCTGTTCGTATTTTGAGACGAACGATTGCGGTTTTCGAAGACGTTTGGCGACATCGATTTGGGTCAAGCCAGCGGCTTTACGTTCTGCCAAGAGCAGCGCACAAAACTTCTTGTAGTCGCGTGAAAAGAGGGACTGGGGCATCCCGTCGTGTCCAAACCGCCACTCGGCCTGGTCACGCGTAATGCCAGTTTGGGATTAACCCAATTTGGGATAGTTTTCGCCAGTCTTGAGCAGGATGCGGGGGCTAAGATGTTAGAGAGATGGCAGCGAAAAAAATGGATTTTTGCAGCTGAATCAATTTTGATTGTCAGTGCTGTCAGTGCTTGTCAACCGACGCCAACGAATGCGACTGAACCCTTTGTTGAAACTGCTTCGACATACTCCGGCGAGATTTTGCCGTTCGACACACCCTACCTGCTCCGGTATCAACCGTCGCCGCTTGACGTTCTAAGCCTCGATCTAAGTGCACGCGTCGACAATAAGCCGACGGAGACCGCCCACATAAAAATGCGGTACCAAATCTCGGCTATTGGCGACCAACGGCTTTTCGATTTTGCGATAGAGGAAATGACGGGACAGAAGGGCCAACTGCTTCGTTCTTCTGATCCACCTCTCATCACTGCAAAGGCACTCGCAACATCGCGTGGTCCGATAACGGACGCGGATTTGGATTTTCCCGCTTTTCGTGGCGAGGCTGATGTTCCGAAGAAAGGATCAGACGCTTATCGACAAATTGTTGATCAGCTCAAATCAGCATCAATAGCACTGCCGGAGCGTCCAGTACGAAACGGCGACACGATCGATGTCGGGCAAAACCAATTCATGGAGCAACTCTTCAAGGCAATCGGGCGTCAGATGCCTCCCTTGTCTCACATACACTCGAACACGATGATTGGCAAAATTGTTGGTCAAACGGTCCGCAATGCCCGCACTTTCATCGTCATAGATTTGTCAGGTTCCGCGCAAATGGTAACCGACAAAGCCGAACTGGCAATCGGCTTGAAAGGGTACAAGCTTATTGACACTCAAACAGCTGCCTCGGGACCGAGTGTGATAGACGTTTCTATTGTGGTTCGAAATTTTCAAAAAGGCACCATGACGGCCGAGCTAATTGCACGCACCGATTCCAATCTGTGACTCTGCCAGGGTGGAGAAAAATATAAACGAAGACCATGGCACGGCCTGCATTTACCTTTGGATTCGTGCGAGACCGACATTAGCGCGCGTCACTACAGTGTTCGGAGCTTAGCGGTTCTTCTTCGTGCGACCATGTTATCCCGCAATAAGGGGGCACAATGACCGAGATCCTATTTGTGACGAATCGGTCCCTTAAACGAACAACGCTGGCTCGCCCACCGGACTTCACAGACGAAGCGCTCCCGCAGGTGGTCGGGAGTCTTTGGTGCGGAACCGTCACGATCGATGGCATTGATCTCGCGAACCCCGATGCAGGCGCTATCGCGCAACTCACTGGTCTCACGAAGGGTGGTCTTTCGGACACACAGAAGGCGGCAATCCTCCGATCGCCAAACGACGTATTAGTGTTCGTTCATGGGGCAGAGAATAGTTTTGCGGACGCGGTTGTTCGCGCCGCGTATAACCGCGCTTGGCTCGTCGATGCGATCAAGAAAGATATCGACGTTGTCGCGTTCACCTGGCCTGCGCGAAATTATGGAGATTTGAGCAAAATCGTGAATGACGACGTCGACTACCGTCACGACCAGTTGGAGGCACGAAAATCCGCGTTCCACTTTGGATTATTTTTACAGCAGCTCTATGAGCTGCGACCGCATCTCTCGGCAAGCAAACGAAGGCTCGGACTACTGTGCCATAGCATGGGCAACTACATGCTCGGAGGTGGGATAGAAGCATGGTTCTTGAATCACGCGCCCGAGCCGCTCTTTGATCAGGTAATTCTGGCGGCTGCCGATGAACCAAACGACACATTTCAGAGACCAAAGGGAGAGCGGTTAAGCCGGCTGGCGAGTCTGGCGAAGGGGATAACAGTTTATTTCAACTACGAAGATTTCATGATGACGCTGAGCCAAAATGTAAACCTGTTTATGCCGCTGGGATTTGACGGTCCGCCACGGAAGAACGACTTCCAACTTTTCCCAACCGACTCATATCAGTTTGTAAACTGCACAAACTGCAATGACTACCTGGGGCCAAATACCCAAGATCGGTCGCACCAATATTATCGGCAATCGCCAACTGTCCGCCGGGACATCGGTGCACTACTGCTTGGTCAGATGCCATCCCGGCTCAACTGCGATCCAAACCAAAATGAATATTTCTTATTTCCAATGGCGATTCCAGACGCAATCGTTTGACCTATCGTTAGCAACACAATTCGGTTTGTGAACTGAGAGTTGTCCGATTCTTACCAAATTAGGTGTCTGGTTCTGTACACCACGCTCAGCGGTCCAACGCGGCCCCTGGAGCGCGATAACGAGAATCGGGGTAGATTGAGGTACCTGACGCGGATTAGCGCGTGGTAACGCACCGCTAGTGGCCATTAAAGGCGTCCTCAGTGGTGGACAAAGGGTCCTAAAGTAGCCGCTATCGCGCCCCCCATATTGGCGGGATCGAGTACACCACTTCTGTCCACTACACAGCTTCCACACGAGCGCCTGCAGCTGCTTCCTTTGCTAGGCGATCTGCAAGTTCGTTCATTGGGTCACCATTATGACCCCGAATCCAAACCCACGTGACGCGGTGGCGCAGATTTAATGCATTTAGACGCCTCCATAGGTCCTGATTCTCGACCGGCTTGCCATTTGAATTTCTCCAACCGCGCTCCTTCCAGCCATCGATCCAGTCATTCATCCCCTTGATGAGGATTTGACTGTCGGAACGGATCGTCACCTCCTGACGACCAGGAATTGCTTCCAGGGCCACGATAGCGGCCATTGATTCCATCCGGTTGTTGGTGGTTGCCGGATCGCTGCCGACGATCTGCCTTGCGATGCCATCAGGGCTAACAATGATTGCGGCATAGCCGCCAGGACCGGGATTGCCGAGGCAGCTGCCATCGACGTGGACAGTGAACATTGGCGTTTTCCTAATTCGAAGGGGTAGCGGGAAGCGATTGGGCTTCAGCTGATGTGACACGAGTGACGCGATGACGGCTTTTGGAGAAAAATCGCTCAGTCAATTCATGTACTGGGTAATTTCCTCGCAATGGGCGTCATCGCGTCACACACGTCATCAAGCGACTAATCGGCCTCCACTGCGTCGTCGGCAGACTCGATTAGGTGGTCGAATTTATAGGTAGCTCCGCCGGACTGTTCTGGTTCTGACTCGACGTCATCGGCAGCGTTCCGCAGCCGTAGCCCGATCCAGCTACGCGTACTTCGGTCGCGTACTTGCCGAAATCCTCTTGCCTTCAGGCGATGACCGAGCGCGGTTTGGCTCACCGGTTCATTGCCGTTGTCGCGACACCACTCCACGTACCCGACATAGAGGTCTTTTGCCGAAACCTTCTCGCCGCGACGAGTAACACATGCGTCTTCTATGAATTGGGCCACCATGTCCATGTCGGTTCGGTATGTCTTGGTGGCCGTTAGCACTTTCTCTGGCGGCTGAAGACCAGAGCGCTGCCATTCCAGGCATCCTTCTACTGCCCAGTTCAAAATACCGGACAATTCTGCCTCCAGCTTGTCCGGCAATGTGCCGTCCCGCTCTTCCTGTGGAATCGTCACTTCAAACGGGATCACGCGAATACGTCGCCACGTGCCTTCATCGACGCCGTCAATGCGGGGAAGCTCATTCGTGGCAAGCCACAGTTTGAACATGGGAATGAACTCAAAATACTCGCCATAGAGATAGCGAGCGGCAATCGGGTCGCCGCCGCTCATCTGCTTGATTTTTGTTTCGGCAAGTCGTTTGCCCTGCTCGGCTTCCACGGCGGAGACAAACCGCGTTCCATCGAGGCGAGCCAAGTCGTTCGACACGCCCGGGTTCTTGCTGACCATCAGCGTGTCCATCGGCGTCTGTTGTGCATAGTCGCCCGCGAGCGCGCGCATAATGCGCAGGAACGTCGTTTTCCCGTTTGCGCCGTTACCGAGCATCAGGAAAAGACATTGCTCCTTGGTGTCCCCGGTAAGGGTGTAGCCAACGGCACGCTTTAAGAAGGCAATCAAATTCCGGTCGCCGTTCATTACTCGATCCAGGAACGCCAACCAGGTCGGACATGGAGCTCCAGGTAAGAAGTCGACTTGGGTCAGCTTGCTGAACCAATCCCTAGGGTCGTGTGCCTTCAGGCTACCGTCTCGGAGATTCACGGTGCCATTCTTGCAGTTCAGTGCCCATGGATCGCGATCAAGCTTTTCCCGCCGAAGCTGAATTTTGCTTTCCGCGACAGTCAGCATATCGCGAAGACCACGAGCGCTTTGTGATCTGGCGGCCCACAGCAACAGTTCTCTGCGGTCACTTTTGACCGCCTCCAACGCCATCATTTTTGTCGTTTCGATGGCAAGGCGACGCACAACGCCGATTTTGTCGTTCGCCCATCGGCGGCCATCCCAGGCAAGCCACTCGCGAGTGTCGGTGCAATAGCGCGCCTTATCGAAATGCAGAGAGGCAAAGCGCTCGGCGTTTGACAGGTCCGAGTAAGGTGTCACACCGCTGGCCGAAAGCTCTTCGGCTCGTGGTGCAACGATTACCTCGTCACCGTTTCGATTGCGCAGCCAATCCGTGACATATCTGGCGACATCCGAGCTGAAGTACATGTCGAGGGCACGACCAGCTGAAACCCTATCGCCGCGTTGAATGCGTTCACTTGTCGTGCGAATGCATTCGAGCCTGTCAGCAACTTCGTCATCATCGGCGGCATAGCAGATCGCCTCCATGATGAACCTTGCGCGTTCCTGATCACATCCTCTGGTGAGCATTTCGCCGGCGAGTGCGAGGGCGGCGTCATGCCGACTGCCACCGGGCCAATGTCGCGCCAGCACCGAAACGGTCGTCAGCTCTTTTAGGCGGCCGAGAAGGTCGGCCCGATCCACCACGGGAGGTTCGCCTTCTCGTTCAAATGCGATGACTTCGCCTGACGGGTGGGTCGAACCGGGGAACACGGTACAGGAGCGATTTCCACGATATTCGACGATGACATTCCTGGTTGCCGGGTCGGTGAATTTTTTTGTGAGGCCCGCTTCTGCTACCTTGTATATGCGGTGACTCGCTCGCGCGGTTTCCCTCCCAAATATCATTTGAGTATCGGGCAAGAACCTGGGAGCGAGCTTAATCGCCTCCATGCAGTCAAGATCGATATCGACCAATCCGCCTGACGCATCTCCGAGCAGTATCGCAACGTTTCCCGGCTGATCCGTGAAGTGCTCTGGAAGCTGCGCTTCCGTTAAGACTCGATTTGGCCAATCCTGCAGTCGGCACTCTTTGCTTCCGAGTGGGACGGGCAGGGGTGCATAGCCCTTGGCCTTATACTGTCGGGCAAGTTCCAATTGTATGGGCATAACACGTGACTCCTTGTTTGAGTTGAAGGAGCCGCAGTCATTGCGCCAGGATAAAATCAGGACGCAACTACTTCCAGATTGTTTCCAGGCAGATTTTTATTTTTTTTCTGACTGATGGTTCGCCCAACGTTCTAAATCAGGGACACGCTTGCGCAGCGATTCAGGTTTCGGCGCCAATATCTTTTGTTTAATCAACGCGTCGTGCCAGCCATTCGCAAATTCGGTTTGCGACGCAAATATTTTGCCCGATAGGAGAAGTTGCATGCCAACTCTATTGAGCTCATCACGCTGATATATTGGTTTGGCACCCGATTTACCTGCCTGAATCGTGAACTTATGAGGACTGTCGGTCTGATCCTTACTGCGGACCAACGGATACGCGTGCCGCGTGATCGAAGTCGGAGTCGAGATTTCCACGCCGTCCGGCATAGGCATCTTCCCACTGGCCGCGTGTTCCAGAAGACTTCGACCCCGATACCAATCATTAGCAAGGGATCGCAATACCTCAGACAATTGGTCTGGATTCAGCGAGAACGTGGGGAGCCACAGCCAGACCCAGGAGGAAGCCGGTGAACCTTCAGCGAAAAAATATTCCAACAGCAAACACGGCTCTGCTTCGCATATGATCTGATCCCTGAAATAGCTAGGCCAAGGGCCGACACTATTTTGTAAGGTGAATTCGAATACGAAACCGCTCGGCAACCGCTCATCGAGATCGCTTAAGAGCTGCCGACATAAATCGCCGTAAGCGCCGGGATCAGTGTCGCTGCCCTCCGTCAGGATTTCTTTGACGATGTCGAGGTGGCGTTCTTCGGCGCACAAGGTAACGCGATCGAATTCATTCCCTCGTGTGCAGATAGCGCAGAGATCGAATTTGCGAGGGAAATCTTGGTGCTCGCCCGACAAACATTCCTCCCCCGCATTAGACGTGACACGTGTGACACGCTGACGGCACTTGACCATAACTTACGCTATAGAAGAATAGATATAATGATTTCTTCGTAAAACCCGTCAACACGTCACAAGCGTCACTCCAATTACGAAAAATGGCCCCACCAGAGCGATTCCGATGGGGCCGGCAGAGGGGCTTTGGACTGGGGTTAAGCGGCTTGAGAGTTATCCAGCCGCACTATCTTGGACGTTAGCGAATACCGATTCGTCAATCCCTCAATGTGGGTGCCCCAAGCTTCAAGCGCCCGCTTTCGTTCAATTAGGAATTCGGAACGCTGATATACCGCAGCAACTCCCGAAATCGTCCCGCTAACGTGGTTCAGCAGCCGATCGCATACATGTGGTGCAAAGCCCATGTCGGCGAGGGCCGTCACGCCTGTCCGACGAAAATCATGCAGCCGCCAATGCCCGACACGTGACATCGCATCGAGCGTTGCCTTCGCCTTCGAAAATCCGCTGACCGGCGTCTTGCCCGTAGTGGTGAAGACGAAAGGGCAATGGGCGATACGATGAATCGTCGCCAACGCCTCTTGGGCCTGTGACGACAGATGCACGATGTGCGCTTTGCCGTTTTTGGCTCGCTCGGCCGGGATCGTCCAGGTAGATAGGTCATTGGACAATTCTGGCCATCGCATTTCAGCAACCTCGGAACGTCGCTGCAACGTCAGGAGCAAGATCTTTATCATCTGGCTCAGGGGGTAGGAGAGCCCTTCACAGGCTATCCATACGGCCTTCAGTTCTTCGGTTGATAATGTTCGATCCCGGCTGCGCTCGATCGCTGGCGCAGGAAGCCCAGCAAGGGGTGAGGCCGGTATCATTTGTCTGGCAACCGCCCAATTGAACATCTTGCGGGCGTAGGCGAGAGTGCGGTTTGCCATAGGCCCGCCCTGATTTTCCACCATGGCATCGAAGCGGTTCACCATTTCGGGAATCGAAAACGAGTTCGCTGGTCTGTCCAACCAACTGGCAAATCCGAACCGTATTGCGCGGATGGATTCCGTGCCCGATCGTTTTCGAGACGCATATTTATCATCGTATGCATCGATCAGCCTGCGCAGGGTCAGGTCGTCGGCTCTGACGTCATCCGCCACTTTCCGTGCTGCTTGTCGGGCAGCTTCGATGTTTGCCTGTTTCTCGGCGAATGGATCGGAGCCACCCGCAACGCGGCCCAATAGTTCTTTTGCCAGAATGCGCGCTTTGTCGGGTTCCAAAATCGTGGCGTTGCCGATCTTCATTCGGCGGATGATGCCGCTGGCCCGGTATTGGATGAGCCACATTTTGCCGCCTGCTGCGGTGACGCGTAGACCAAAGCCGGGCAAATCGTCGTCGAAATGGATGCGGTCCTTGCGATTGGGATCGCACGCAAGGGTCTCGAGAGTGCGCTTGGTGAGCTTCATCGTTGTGTCCAACCATCTGCGGCATCAACGCGGCATCACCCGGAGGGATTCCGAGTCCGCTTTTGACGCGGTTTCGGATGGTTGGCATCGCGGTTTTGGAGCCAGTGCTGACTCTTAATCAGCGGGTCGCAGGTTCGAGTCCTGCTGCGCCCACCATCGCCAACGTGAAGCGACGGCCGACGCATCAGCTCGGCGTTTCCTCGCGATAGCGGTAGCCGACGCCGTACAGCGTCTCGATTTGCGCGAAGCCGTCGTCGATCTCACGAAATTTTCGCCGCACACGCTT
>Ga0134126_10006934_pt1 | contig 14242 bp, 15 predicted proteins | sample KB31752_FD_96881 | JGI IMG/M metagenome (GOLD analysis project Ga0134126, IMG submission 96881) | Terrestrial soil microbial communities with excess Nitrogen fertilizer from Kellogg Biological Station, Michigan, USA - KB3-175-2 | ecosystem: Environmental > Terrestrial > Soil > Unclassified ... | reverse complement strand
CGCGGTCTCACGCGCCGACGCGCGTCCGCCGCCGCGGTAATCGTGCAGCCCGTATTTGACGTCGTATGTGTAACCGGCGTGGCCGGGCCGGTATTTGTCCTTGATCTCGGAATAATCCTTCGAACGCTGGTCGACGTTCTCGATCATCAGCATGATCGGCGTGCCAGTCGTGACCTGCTTGCCGTTCGTCTCGTCGGTAAACACGCCCGACATGATCTTCACCGCGTCCGGTTCCTGCCGTTGCGTCGTGAAGCGCGACTGACCGGGCCGCCGGCGGTCGAGATGAACCTGAATGTCTTCCGCCGTTAACGGAATCCGCGGGGGGCAGCCGTCAACCACGCAGCCGATCGCCGCCCCGTGGCTTTCGCCAAAGCTCGTGTACCGGAAAAGATGGCCGAACGTATTGAACGACATGGGATTCCGCTTTCGCAAGGTTGGTAGCCCGCACCTCTGCGGCGGTCAAATACACGCGGGCCGGCGTGCGATGGCAGCTCAAAAGCGCTGGAAGCCACGCCTTTCCGAGAGGCGGCACGTTCTTTTCGCTGAATGGCTATTCATCTCACTGAACGCCGATTAATGGCAACCTGAATAGACATTAACCTACGGAAAAATAAAGGTTTTTTCCATTTTCTCAATTGCCGGCAAAGGCGCGATACGGTAATTAGTTGGCGTTGGACAGGGGGGCAAAAGGCCGAATTCATCGCGACCCCAGCCGGATAAATAGCCCATCAGCTCCTGCCATTCGAATGGGATATGAGGACAATCACATGCGCAAAATTATCGCGTCAGTAGCCGCGCTCGGCTTTCTCGCTGCAACGAGTCTGCCGGCCCTTGCTGTGCAGCCGACCAATGGCGTCGCCAATACCCACACGCTGTCGGCCGCCAAGCACAAGAAGAAGTCGAGCAAGAAGTCTGACAAGAAGATGGAAAAGAAGACGGACAAGAAGTCCAGCCTGATTTCCAACGACATGTCGGCCAAGAAAAAGAAGAAATCGAGCAAGAAATCCGACAAGAAGATGGAGAAGAAGACGGACAAGAAGTCCAGCCTGATTTCCAACGACATGTCGGCCAAGAAAAAGAAGAAGTCCAGCAAGAAGTCCGACAAGAAGATGGAAAAGAAGACGGACAAGAAGTCCTAACTTCTTCTCCTGATCGGGTTCGAGCGCGTTCGCCGCGCTCACGCAACGGCCGGACGAAATGTCCGGCCGTTTTCCTTTGCCGTCAGGTAAAGCGTGACATCTGCCCGTCCTTAAAGACGTAGACGATGCCTTGTGCGATATCGATTAACGGCGCTGCCGCGGCGTGCGCAATACCGAGATAGGCGATCAATCCGCGCGCGGTGCCGCCATGGGCGGTGACGACACAGTCGCGCACAAGACTGCGGTACCATTCGCCCATTCGGGCGGCCACCATCTTGTAGCTCTCGCCATTCGGTGGAACGAAGCTCCATTTGTCTTGCTCGCGGGCGGCTATTCGCTGCGGATCGTTCGAATGAAGCTGCGCAATTGTGAAACCTTCCCAATCGCCGAAGGCAATTTCCACAAGTCGCTCGTCGGTCCGGTAGCCGGTCGCATTAAGGCCAAGCACGGCGCGCAGCAACTCCATTGTCTGCGAAGCGCGCCCAAGTGGACTCGATACATAATCGAGATCGGTAGCGGTAAGCCCCTCACGGGCGAACAGGCCACTCAGGATATGACCGCAGCGCGCCGCTTGCGCACGTCCATTTGCATTAAGGGGAATATCGTGGCGGCCCTGCAGGCGGCCCGCAACGTTCCAGTCGGTCTCGCCGTGTCGAACGTAGTAAACGACCGGCTGCGCCATCGTGGCGTACGCTAGTCTTTGCCGACGGCAATATCAGGAGCATCGGGATGCTTCATCCCGATGATATGATAGCCGGCATCGACGTGATGAATTTCACCGGTCACGCCGCGCGACATATCGGACAGGAAATAGACGCCGGTCTGTCCAACCTCTTCCAGCGTGACGTTGCGCCGCAACGGGGTGTTGAATTCGTTCCATCGCAGAATGTAGCGAAAATCGCCGATGCCGGATGCAGCCAGTGTCTTGATGGGTCCGGACGAGATGGCGTTGACTCGGATGTTCTTCACGCCGAGATCCGCCGCCATGTAACGAACCGAACACTCGAGCGCGGCCTTGGCGAGCCCCATCACGTTGTAATGCGGCATCCACTTCTCGGAACCGTAATAAGTCAAAGTGAGCATCGAGCCGCCATTCGGCATCATCTTTTCGGCGCGCTGCGCAACTGCCGTGAAGGAGTAGCAACTCACCAGCATCGTTTTTGCGAAGTTATCCTCGGTGGTGTCGATATAGCGGCCATCAAGCTGATCCTTGTCCGAAAACGCGATGGCGTGAACCAGGAAATCCAGCGACCCCCAGGCCGATTTAACTGCATCGAAGACGGCGTCGATGGTCCTGCTATCGGTAACGTCGCAGTGACCCACCACGAGTCCGTCGACCTCCTCGGCCAGCGGCTCGACGCGCTTTTTCAGCGCTTCGCCTTGATAGGTAAATGCAAGGTCGGCGCCCTGGTCGTGGCAGGCCCGCGCGATACCCCAGGCGATCGAGCGGTTGTTCGCCACGCCCATGATCAACCCGCGCTTACCACGCATGAGGCCTGAGTTTTCCGCCATTCCGCTCCCCGCGTGCCCGGTCGCCGCCGACTGCCTTCGTATGGCATAGGGTCATGGGGCCATCAAGCAAAGCAGCCCCAGGCCCACCGGCAATCGTTAATTCAATTCGGTTTCCGGAATATACGCTGCAACTCCGGGGTTATTTTGGGTGATCAACGGTAATGAAAGACGTTCGGCGTAAGCCGTGCGTGGGCCGGCGGTTCGGCTCGCACGCGGAGCGGCAAAGTACAGGAGTTGGGGTTGGCGGGTTTTCGGCAAAGCGTCGAAGCGACGATACCGGCTTTACGGCGTTATGCGCGGGCGCTCACCCGCGATAGCGATACCGCCGACGAGTTGGTGCAAGACACGCTGGTCAGGGCGCTGCGTTCGGAACACCTGTTTCACGGTGGCGACATTCGCAGCTGGTTGTACACGATCCTGACCAACCTGAACCGCAATCGCCTGCGGTCGCTGGCGCGGCGCCCGTTGCTCTCGCCGATCGAGGACAACGACGCGCCCGACATGGCGGGACCGGAAGCAGGCGGGCGTGACATCGAACGGGCGCTCGCCACGCTGGTGGAAGATCAGCGCAACGCGCTGCTGCTGGTGGTGCTGGAGGGCCTGAGCTACCGCGAGGTCGCGGAAGTGCAAGGCGTGCCGATCGGAACTGTTATGTCGCGGCTGGCGCGTGCGCGCGTGCAGATCAAAGCCTATCTCGACGGCGAGCGTCCGACGCTGCGCCGCGTGAAATGAGGATGAAGGTGATACTATGATCGATCCTGATTCACCGGTAACCGTGGACGAACTCCACGCTTTTATCGACGGCGAATTGCCGGATGACCGCCAAGGCGCGGTGTCCAGTTGGCTTGCCACGCATCCGGAAGATTCCGAACTGGTTGCCGCATGGCGCGCGCAAGCCGAGTCAATTCGCGCGCGTTACGGCGCCGTTGCGAGCGAGCCGGTTCCTGAGCGGCTCAAGCTCGAGCAGTTGCTGCGCACTGACCGTCGCGCCGTTCGCTCGTGGGCTGCCGCTGCTGCGGCGGCCGTCGTCGCCGCCTTCCTGATCGGCGGCACCGCCGGCTGGTTTGCCCACGGCGCGTCGGCTGCGGCACCGAACAGCTTCAATACGTTCACGAACGAAGCACTTGACGCTCACAAGCTTTACGTCGTCGAAGTGCGCCATCCGGTCGAAGTGCCGGGCGACGAGCGCGAGCACATGACGCAATGGCTGTCGAAGCGCGTCGGGTATCCATTGACTGTACCCAAGCTGCAATCAATGGGCCTCAAGCTGGTTGGCGGGCGATTGCTGCCCGGACCGACGGGCGCAGCGGCGTTCTATATGTATGAAAGCCAATCGGGTGAGCGCTACACGGTTTATTGCGCGCACTCGGCATCTCCGCAAACCGCCTTGCGTTACCGCGACGAGGCGCATGACGCCGCTTTCTACTGGGTCGAGAACAACATCGCTTATGTTGTCAGCGGGCCGGCCGATCACGACCGACTGAAGAAGGTCACGCGGGCAGTCTGGGAACAGGTCGATGGCCGCAAATCGTAGGGAACATCCGCTCCGCGGACAGGCTGAGCGGTCACTCCATATCCTTGCGCGGGTCGTAAGGCTTGCCCTCACGCCAATTGCGCATGAGATTCTTGAGTTCGTCGTCACTGCGCTCGGGCAGCACGATACGCACGGTCGCCAGCAAATCGCCGGCGCCGCCTTTAGTCTTTAAGCCTTTGCCTTTCAGGCGGAACGTGCGGCCGGAATTCGTATCCGGCGGGATCGCAAGCTCGACAGCGCCATCCAGCGTCGGTACACGGACCTTCCCGCCAAGCACCGCCTCGTAAAGCGTAATCGGTAGATCGAGCCGAAGATCGGCACCATCCGGCGTGAATACCGGATGCGGTGCGATCGTCACCGTGATCAACGCGTCGCCGGCGCCGCGGTGCCCCGGCCAGCCCTGCCCCTTCAGCCTGATCTGCTGGCCGCTGGTGAGGCCGGCCGGAATCTTGATTTCAACATCCTTGCCGGTCGGCAGGTGCACGCGCGTCTTCACGCCCTTCGCCGCTTCGGGGAGGCTGATGGTAAGAGCCGCCGCCAAATCCTGGCCGGACTGCGGCTCGCCAAAATCTTCCGGCTCGAACTGGCCGCTGAAACCACCGGCCCGCGAACGCGCCTGACCGCCGAACATGCCGCGCAGCAAATCCTCAAAGCCGCGCCCGCCAGCGGCGCCTGCACTGCCTGCGCTGCCTGCACCGCCGGCGCGCTGAAAGCCGTCGGGACCCCACGCGAAGGATTCAAAATTTCCACCGCGGCCAAAACCGCCTGCCCCGGCGCCGGGATGACCGCCGCCAGCGCCGAAGCCTTCGAAGCCGCGGAAACGCGGCTTGCCCTCGGCATCGATTTCGCCGCGGTCGAACGATTTGCGCTTTTCGCCATCGCCGAGAATTTCGTAAGCCGCATTGAGCTCGGCGAAGTGCGAGGCAGCCTTCGGGTCGTGTTTATTGGCGTCGGGATGCAGCTTTTTGGCAAGTTTGCGGAAGGCGCTCTTGATTTCGCCCTCCTTGGCACCCTTCGACACCCCCAGAACCTCGTAGGGGTCGCGCATTCTCGAGCTTCTCCGGTTGAAAATCCCCGTGCCGCCCGACCTGAAAGCCGGACGACTCGTCCCTCAATGTGGGGCGCAGCCGAGCCGGATGCAACGCAATCGGAGGGAGTTGACGGTCAGGACCGCTTCCACGGCTTCAGCGAGCGCACTTCCCATCCGCCCCTGGTCTGCCGGCAGGCTTCGCCCTGCATCCACGCTTGCGAACTGCCGCGCACATAGCTGGCAAGAAAATCATGGCAGACGGCGCCGTCCTGATTATAGGCCGACGCGATCGGCGTGACGGTGCCGCGCGCACCCGAATTCGGATTTTCCCACGGCTGACTGGCATCCTTGCTGCCGCGATTGAGGACCTCGCTGACCGCGGCACGCGCATAGATGAGATCGTGTTCGGGCGGCAGTTCGCCGATCTCTTTGCTGCCGGGCGGTGGCGTGATCGAGCCGGTAACGTCGGACTTGTCCATGCTGCCGAAGAGAGAGTCGAACTGCGAAGGCAGACTGCACCCGCCGCTTGCCAGGCCCAGCAAAAGTGCGCCTGTCAGCGGCAGACGCCGCCATAGGCGCGCCATGCTGGTTCCACTATAAAGGCACCGTCGAATGCGACGGGCCACCTGACCGGCCAAGCGAGTACCCCACGAAATGTCCGATACGACTCCGATAGAACACCCGAGCTGGTTAACGAGTGGTGATTTCACCGACGCTGATGAGCCTCTGCAGCTATTTGCCGCTTGGCTTCGCGACGCGACGGCATCGGAACCGCGCGATCCCACCGCCATGACGCTCGCCACCGTCGATGCCGACGGGCTGCCGAATGCGCGAATGGTGCTTCTCAAGGGTGCCGATGAACGCGGTTTCGTTTTCTATACGAACATGGGCAGCCAAAAAGGGCGCGAGTTGGACGAACGGCCGCGCGCGGCGCTGGTTTTTCATTGGAAGTCGCTGAACCGGCAAATCCGCGTGCGCGGCAACGTCGAACAGGTTACCGATGCCGAGGCCGACGCTTATTTCGCCACCCGGCCGAAGCAGGCGCAGATCGGGGCCTGGGCGAGCAAACAATCGTCGCCGCTTGAAAGCCGGCTCGCATTTGAAAAGGCGGTTGCCATCTATGCCGCCAAACATGCCATCGGCGCGGTGCCGCGGCCGCCACAGTGGTCCGGCTTTCGCATCCTGCCGCTTGTCATGGAGTTCTGGCACGATCGGCCGTTCCGCCTGCACGATCGCATTGAGTTTCGCCGCGACACGCCCGGTGCGCCGTGGAACAAGACGCGCCTCTATCCGTGAGCTAGCATCGCCCCATGCCGAACACCGCCACCAACCAGCCGCGCCGCACGCTGCTCCTGACCGGGGCCAGCCGCGGCATCGGCCATGCCACCGTGAAACGATTCTCGGCGGCAGGCTGGCGCGTCATCACCTGCTCGCGTCATCCGTTCCCGGAAAATTGCCCGTGGGAAGCCGGCCCTGAAGATCACATCCAGGTTGATCTTGCCGATGAAGCCAACACGACCGAGGCAATCGCCGAGATCAAACGGCGGCTCCCCGATCACGAGTTGCACGCACTGGTCAACAATGCGGCGATCTCGCCCAAGGCTGAAGCCGGCAAACGGCTTGGCTCGATCGACACCACGGTCGATGTCTGGCGGCAGGTGTTTCGGGTCAACTTCTTCGCGCCGATCATGCTGGCGCGCGGCCTGCTGGATGAACTCAAGGCCGCAAAGGGCTCGGTCGTCAATGTGACGTCGATCGCCGGTTCGCGCGTACACCCCTTTGCCGGCGCGGCTTACGCAACCTCGAAGGCCGCACTCGCCGCACTCACGCGCGAAATGGCCAGCGACTTCGGCCGTCAGGGCGTCCGGGTCAATGCAATCGCGCCGGGTGAAATCGACACGGCGATCCTCTCGCCGGGCACGGACAAGATCGTCGAGCAGATCCCGATGCAACGCCTCGGCACAACCGACGAGATCGCCAAGATCATCTACGTGCTGTGCACCGAAACGTCATCCTACGTAAACGGCGCCGAGATCCACATCAACGGCGGCCAGCACGTCTAGAATCTTCGCGTCAGAGCTTCAGCTTGACGCGAATGGCGATGAGGACGACGAGGCTCAACAGCGATCCGAAGATCAGATAAATGCTCGGCGCAAGGCTGCTCCCGGTAACGGCGATAAGCCACGCCGATATCAGCGGGGCGAAACCGCCGAAAATCGGAACGCTGATGTTGTAGCTGATCGCTATTCCGCTGCCGCGGGTTTGCGTCGGGAAAATCTCCGCCAAAAGCGACGGCAGCGTCCCGCTATACGCGGCCTTGAGCAGACTGAGCCAGCCCACCATCACTATGATTCCGATCAGCGTCGGGTGTCCGATCAAAAGCGCAAACGCCGGATAGGCCGTCAGCGCAAAGAGAACGCAAACGGCGGCCATGATCGGGATACGGCCGACCCTGTCGGAGAGATGGCCGAAAACGGGAGCGCCGATAGTGAGGAGCAGCCCGCCCAGCATCGTCGCGATAAATCCGAGCGTCTGCGGCATGTGCAACTGCCGTATCGCGAATGTCGGCATATAGAGGATGACGTAATTCGACGCGGTTGAAATGACGACGGCGCCGATGGCGAGCAGCAAGCGGTCCCACTGACCTGCGAACACGTCACGCACGGGCGTGCGCGTCAGCTTTGCTTCGCGGAATTCGGGCGTTTCCGTCACATGCTTGCGGATGTAAAGTCCGATCGGCCCAATCAGAAGCCCGACGAAGAACGGGATGCGCCAGCCCCAACTCTGGAGCTGGTCGGCTGTGAGTGCGCCGGTCAATATGACGCCGAGCGCCGAAGCCAGCACCGCCGCGAAGCCCTGGCCGAACCACTGGAAGCTGGCAAAAAAGCCTTTGCGCGTGCTGGAGTGCTCGACGAGGAACGCCGTCGCGCTGCCAAATTCACCCGCAACCGCGAACCCCTGGAAGAGTCGCGAAACGAGCGTGGCAATCGGCGCCGCTATCCCGATCGACGCGTAGGTCGGCATGACCGCCATCAGGCCGGTGCCGATCGTCATCAGGACGATGGAAGCCAGCATTGCTGCCTTTCGGCCCGCGCGGTCAGCGTAAGCACCGAGTACGATCGCGCCGAGTGGCCTCACGAGGTAGGAAATGCCGAAGGTTCCGAGCGCAAGCAGCAGCGACGTCGTCTCGTTTTCAACCGGGAAAAACAACCTGGAAATCGTGACGGCAAAATAGCCGTAAACGAGGATGTCGTACCATTCGAGCGCATTGCCGATGGATGCGGCGGCAATAATGCGAAAGGTATTGGATGACGACGGCTTGGACGCCGACGTGAAATGCTCCACGGACGCGGACATTTATTTCCCCTCGAAAGCGCAGCCGCCTGAACGGTGCAGCTTCCATTATTACGGCGCAAGAGGGGTAGCGGCGCGAACCCACGACTCCTTCAGAGCCACTTCTTCCATTTGAAGAAGAGGTACGGCAGGACCGCCGATAAAACCATGAACACGATTGCGAGTGGATAGCCCAGGTGCCAGTCGAGTTCCGGCATGTGCTTGAAATTCATTCCGTAAACCGACGCGATCAGCGTCGGCGGCATCAACCCGACCGCCGCCACGGAAAAAATCTTGATGATGTTATTCTGCTGGATGTTGACGACGCCAAGCATGGCGTCGAGCAGAAAGGTCATCTTGCTGGCGAGGTAGGTCGCATGGTCTGCGATCGATGCGGTGTCGCGCCGCATGGATTGCAACTGCGTGCGCGTATCTTTCGGCCAGCGCATGCTTTCAGCCTCGGTCCACAGAAAAAGCAGCAACCGACCGATTGACACCAGACTCTCGCGCACTTTCGACGTGAGATCGCCTTTGCGGCCAAGGGACTTCAGCACATCATTGTACGATATCGTCTCGATTTCCTGATCGGGCTCGAAAATAGCGTGAGACAATTGATCCACCTCGGCGCCGACGCGCTCAAGAATATCGGCAGACCGGTCGATGACCGCATCGAGCAAATCCATCAACACGGATTCACCGGTCACGTTCGGCGGACAGGCGCGTGCAAGCTTGTGTTCGATCATCGCGAAAGGCCGCGGCGTATCGTAACGCACCGTGACGAGCCGGTGACCGGCAAGGATGAAAGTAACCGGCGTGGTTTTCGGGCTGGCGGTCTCGGACTGGCTCATCAGCGTCGCGGTCATGTAACGCGCGCCGTTTTCCGAATAGAGCCGGCTGGAAACCTCGATCTCCTGCATTTCTTCGCGAGTCGGGACGGCGATGCCGAGCAGATTTTCGACCAGCCGGTCCTCGTGCGGACTCGGCGTCACCATGTCGATCCAGACCGCCGAGTCCGGCGGAGGCACACCGGGTTCAACGGGGACGCGCTCGAGCGATGTACCGCGCTTGACGTAAACCGACAGCATGCGACCACCCGGCTGGCGAAAACCTGATTGTCATGGCCCGACCGCACTGGCCTGCGCAAGCGGTTAAATGCGCAGCGGCCGGGACAAGCCCGGCCGCGATGCAAGTCGTCATATTGGAAAGCGCCGGTCGTTGCGACCGCGTAGACATCAGGCTTCGGCGAAACAACCGTAAGCGTTCGACGTCGCCTTCAGGTCCGGCGCGTAAGCGGGGTTGCGCACCTCGCACTTGAAACGGACCGCAGCGGCGACTGCCGAAATACCGATCTCGCGATACCGGCCGTCGAGATTGCTGTTTTGTCGGCGGGAGTCCTCGTCGCGCTCCGCGCCCAGTGTTGCGTTCATTTTCTTCTCCGATCCTTCCTTGGCGTCCTCTTGTCATGACTTAGGCATCGAGTGGGGCGGAAATGCGCGGCAAATCGTGTCCTATCGTGACAGATGGCTAACGGCGGCCAGCGAATCCGCGGCCTCGCCGCCCAGCTGCCCGTCGGCAAAATCTCCGACTATTGAAGGGCCTAGATGGTAAACCATTGATTAAGGTGTTGGCGGCAAAGTCAGATTCGTCTTTGCGGCGGCTTTCCACGACGCTTGGCAGCACGGGTGCGACATTCCTGCAACACGTTCACAGGAAGCAGCGTTAGTGCCGCGGAAACCCTGACAACACCGTCGAATCTACGGTTAAAAACAGACTGAAACTGTGTTCGGCCGTGGCGGCCGTGCAATTGGGAATGAGGACGAAAATGGCGGCGCGGGGGGTGTTTTTCGCTCTGGTAGGCGTTGGCGTATTGTTGGGTGGTTGCATGCAGGCAACCCTCGATCCGGCCTCTGAGGCGAACCTGACCCCGCGCGACAAGAAATTGCTCGCCGCAGCGCCTTACGCGGACGTCAACATACCTGAGCCGTACAAGCGGCACATCGTCTCCTATCACCGCAAAGAGCAGCCCGGTTCGATCGTGATCGATTCCGATGCGCGCTACCTTTATTACGTGCTGGATGGCGGCAAGGCGATCCGTTACGGCGTGACCGTCGGCGAAGAGGCCATGGCCTGGTCAGGCGTCGCCAAAGTCGAGCGCATGGCCGAATGGCCGGGATGGACGCCGACCGCGGGCGAGCGGCAGCGCATGGACGTGCCGGCTTATGTCGGCCCCGGCCCACAGAATCCGATGGGCGCCCGCGCGATGTACCTGTTCCAGGGCAACAAGGACACGCTCTACCGCATTCATGGCACCAACCAGCCGGAATATATCGGACAGGCGATTTCCTCCGGTTGCATCCGCATGACCAACGAGGACGTCATCGATCTTTACAAGCGCGTGAAGAACGGCACCGTCGTGGTCGTGTTGGCGCCACACCAGGGCGACTCGCCGTTCAATCCGCGTGCGCTCACGCGGACGAGCAGCCTGAACTGAATTTCGCGGTAGCGATAAATAAAAACGGCGCCGATGATCTCGGCGCCGTTTTTATTTTTACGCGCCGAATTCTTCACGCACCGAGCTGGATGCGGACGATTTCCGGCGGCACGCCGAGTCGCACCGGGATGAAACTGGTGCCGAGTCCGCCGGACACGATCATGTGGCGGCCGCCCTCGACGATATGCCCGTAGGCGTAGCGTGCGCCGTAAGCAGACGGCACCCAGAGCGGCTGCATCAGTGGGAAGCGGATCTGCCCGCCGTGCGTGTGGCCCGCGAGCGTCAGCGCAACGTTCGGCGGCACCTTGGTGAAAATATCCGGCTCGTGCGCCAGCAGGATCACCGGATCGGCTGTGGTGACACGGGCAAGCGTCGCCGGCAGATCGTCGGCGCCGCGGAAACGGTTGTGCCCGACGATATAGGCGATCTGATCGCCAAGACCTGCGAGCCAGAATTTGGCATTGCCGCTGCCGAGCAGCACGGCATCGTTCTCCAGCACCGGAATGCGGACATCGGCAAGCGCGCGGCGCACGCCGACGATGTCGTGCCACCAATCGTGATTTCCAAAGATCGCCCAGATGCCGAGCGGCGCACGGAGACGTGCGAGTTCACCCGCCCAGGCCGCGTGCGGAACGCGCTCCGTTACAAATCGATGCTTCGCGAAATAATCGCCGAGAACCACAACCAGATCGGAACGTAGAGCATTGGCGGAATCGACCACTTGCCGCACGCGATCGAGACCCATGTTCGGACCGCCCGCGTGCAGGTCGGCAATGACGCTGATGGTCAATCGCTGGCCGGCACGCCAACCCGGCGGCGTCAACCGGTAGTCGGTGGTGACCAGGCGGCAGGCCGCTTCGGTCGCGGCATAGGCGCCGGTGCTCGCTGCCGCGAGACCTGCGGCACCGGCAAGCGTGAGACCACTCTTCAGGAAGCCGCGGCGCGACACGACGCGTGGCGGCATGGGAGCAACGAAAACGGCGGGTGCACGAGACAGCATGAGGCCTTCACTATGGCCGCAACGACAAAGAGCATGGGTTAAATCTGCCGGCACGGTTACCAGGACTGCCGCGATTTACCATCTTGCTCCGCGCCGCGTTCACATCTTGCGCGGTGCCGACGATTGCGTGCGTAAAATTTCGGGCTTGGGCGTCGGCAATGGAACATTGGCGGCTGCAACTTCGGCACCGGGTACCGGCGGCTCATTCACATCCCACTCGCAGATGCGATAACCGTTATGCCGCTCGGCCAGATCGAGATGGACGTGGCCGTTGTGATAGCCATCGGAACCGGGGCCGAGCACTGTCGTAAAGCGCGCGCAGGCGCTCGTGCGCAGCGCATTGCGGAAATCAACCGGAACCGTAACATCGGTGAGTTCGATTTTGCGACCGTTGTCGAGTGAAAAACCGCGAAGGTCGATCGCATTTCCCTTGCCGTGCTCGCTCAACTTGGCATTGGCGATGCGGTTACGGCCGCGGCATTCGTAATCGCCGAAATTATCGATACTGCGCAATTTGGCGCCGAGCGCGTCAACCTGCGGCATCACGTCGTCACGGACCCAATCAACCAGCGCCGACGCCATCGAACAGCGCAACATCGGCGGCGGCGTGACGGGTATGCGCCTTTGGTCCGCGAGTTTTATCCCCTCGAGCCGCACCATATCGTCGCCACCGCAACCGCCGGGGCCTTCGATCAACGTGATCGGCGTCACGTCCGCAATCGTTTGCAGCCGCTGCCGGCATTCCGACGGTTCGCTCGTGAGGTCGTCTATGCCGATCGGCGGCGGCTCCGCGGCGGCCGGCGCATCGTCATAGGGAAGCGGGCGTGCCGGCGGCAACGGAACGTCGTCGGCTATGGCGACGCCGCAGTTCAAACCGGCCAGCAGGATCATGGCGATGAGCAAGCGCATCGGGCCGATGTCGGGGAATGAATGCGGCATTTCTGCGGGATATAACGCGCACGGGAGGAGCAGGTTGCGTTAGGCCGCGCGGCAGCTAACCTTGCATCCGGCCGCCGGTTGGCGGCCCAAAGGCGAGAAAAGACCAGGGAGACACGTCAATGCTTGGGTTGATGCAGGATTGGCCGCTGCTGTGCCATCGCATCATCGATCACGCCGCGACCTATCATGGTAACCGCCCGGTTATCACACGCTCGGTCGAAGGACCTGTTTTCGAGACCGATTACGCCCGGATACGCGCCCGCGCGCTCAAGGTCGCGCAGCGTCTCGATCGCGACGGCATCAAGATGGGTGATCGGGTGGCGACCCTGGCCTGGAATACATGGCGGCATCTGGAAACCTGGTACGGCATCCTCGGCATCGGGGCGATCTACCACACCGTCAATCCGCGCCTGTTCGCCGAACAGATCGTGTGGATCATCAATCACGCCGAAGATCGCGTGGTGATCGCCGACCTTACGTTTGTGCCGCTGCTGGAAAAGCTCGCCGACAGGCTGCCGACGATCGAGCGCTATATCGTGCTCACCGACGCGGCGCATATGCCGAAGACCACGCTCAAGAACGCAGTCGCCTACGAAGACTGGATCGGCGAGGTCGATGGCGACTTCGCCTGGAAGTCGTTCGACGAGAACACCGCCGCGGGCATGTGTTACACGTCGGGCACCACCGGCAATCCCAAAGGCGTTCTTTATTCGCACCGCTCGAACGTGCTGCACGCGTTCATGGCGTCGCTGCCGGATTCCAAGAACCTGTCGGCGCGTGATGTGGTGCTGCCGGTCGTGCCGATCTTCCACGCCAATGGCTGGTCGCTCGCATTTTCGACGCCGATGGTCGGCGCGGCGCTGGTGCTGCCGGGCGCCAGGATGGATGGCGCTTCGATCTACGAACTGCTCGACAAATACAAGGTCACATTCACGGCCGCCGTGCCGACGGTCTGGCTGATGCTGCTGCAGGATCTGGAAAAGACCGGCGGCAAGCTGCCTTATCTCAAGCGCGTGGTGATCGGCGGCTCCGCTTGCCCGCGCGCGATGACGCAAACATTCCAGGATAAATACGGCGTCGAGGTCGTGCACGCCTGGGGCATGACGGAGATGAGTCCGCTCGGTTCGCTCTGCACCATGAAGCCCGAATATAACGCGCTCAAAGGCGAAGCGCGCCTCGACGTCCAGATGAAGCAGGGCCATCCGCCGTTCTGCGTCGAAATGAAGATCACCGACGATTCCGGCACGAAGCTGCCATGGGACGG
>Ga0134126_10006933_pt1 | contig 14243 bp, 15 predicted proteins | sample KB31752_FD_96881 | JGI IMG/M metagenome (GOLD analysis project Ga0134126, IMG submission 96881) | Terrestrial soil microbial communities with excess Nitrogen fertilizer from Kellogg Biological Station, Michigan, USA - KB3-175-2 | ecosystem: Environmental > Terrestrial > Soil > Unclassified ... | reverse complement strand
TCATAAATTTTATCAGCAGGGAAAGATACTTTTCCTATTGAGGCATGGATAATGCCGGTCTTATCAACCTTGAAGTCGATCTTACCACCTTTTACCTCGGTTACAGCTTTACCGACATCGGTAGTCACTGTCCCTGATTTAGGGTTTGGCATAAGGTTACGCGGACCGAGTATACGACCCAGACGACCTACCTTAGCCATAACGCTTGGCATAGTAATGATAATATCAACATCAGTCCATCCGCCCTCAATTTTGGCAATATAATCGTCCAAACCTACGTAGTCTGCACCCGCGTCCTTTGCTTCTTGTTCCTTGTCAGGAGTGCAAAGCACCAATACGCGTACAGTTTTACCGGTTCCATGAGGCAAGGTAGCTATGCCACGCACCATTTGATTGGCCTTGCGCGGATCGACACCTAAACGAACATCAATATCAACGGATGAATCAAACTTGGTGGTTGTAATATCCTTTACCAATGTTGACGCAGCCTGTAAGGAATACGCTTTGTTTGCCTCAATTTTGGACTGTGCCACTTTTTGATTTTTTGTTAATCTAGCCACTGTCTTAAACTGATTTAATTTGTGTATTTCGGATTTCGGATTTTCGATTTCGGATTTAAAGGACCTCGATCAATATCTTCTATACGAAACGTTAATTTTTTATTCCGGACTTCGGACTCTCGATTCGGGATTTAAAAATCCTCCCTCAGTGTCTTCTATTCGAAACGTTAATTTATCCCGGCGTTCTTCTTTTCAATTTCTAATTCCGAAATCGAAAATCCGAAATCCGAAATTTAATTCCAGGGAGCTGAACCTGTTACGGTTATCCCCATACTGCGAGCCGTTCCGGCTACCATTTTCATGGCTGATTCTACTGTAAATGCGTTTAAATCAGTCATCTTATCTTTGGCTATCGTTTCAACCTGGGTCCAGTTAACACTGGCTACCTTTTTACGGTTTGGCTCGGCCGAACCACCTTTTAAACCTGTTGCTTCCAATAACTGGATCGCAACCGGAGGGGTTTTGATGATAAAATCGAAAGACTTGTCGACATAAACAGTAATAACTACCGGTAACACCTTGCCAGGTTTATCCTGGGTACGTGCGTTGAATTGCTTGCAAAATTCCATTATGTTCACCCCTTTTGCACCCAATGCTGGGCCTATTGGAGGTGATGGATTTGCAGCGCCGCCCTTAACCTGCAGTTTCACCATCGCACCGACTTCTTTTGCCATTTTTATTTGTTTAAATTATAACTCAATGTTAGTAAGTGGAAGCTATGTAACATTTAAGATTGTTAGTGAGTGGTGAGTAGTGAATAGTGAGTGGTTAGCTCATTCTTCATATATCTCATAACTCTCATTAATATTTTAATTTGCGGTTTGCGGTTCACCGAGATAGCTTTAAAATTCACTACTCACTATTCATCACTCACCAACCTATTCTTTCTCTACCTGCATGTAATTCAATTCAAGCGGCGTACGGCGCCCGAATATCTTTACCATTACTTTTAATTTTTTCTTTTCTTCGTTAACCTCTTCAATTACCCCGCTAAAGCCATTGAAAGGCCCGTCCATCACTTTTACGCCCTCGCCTATATAATAAGGCACGTTCATGGTCTCGCCCTGGGCGCTCATTTCGTCAACCTTACCTAAAATACGGTTAACTTCAGCCTGGCGCAAAGGGATTGCATTACCCGCCTTATCGCCTAAAAAGCCGATAACGCTGTTGATGTTTTTAATAATATGCTCGATCTCGGGATCAAGCGCCGCTTCAATCAACACATAACCAGGGAAAAAATTGCGCTCTTTTGCAATTTTTTTTCCATCACGCATCTGGTAATATTTTTCGGTAGGTATTAATACCTGCGGAACTAAATGCGTAATGCCTAACCGGTTTATCTCAGCATCTATGTATTGCTTTACCTTCTTTTCCTTGCCGCTTATAGCACGCACAACATACCATTTTAACTGATCGCTCATCTTGCTGCTGTACTATTAGGTTAGTGATTTATAAAATTTATCAAGTATAAAATGTATGCTCTGATCCATTACCATTATTATCAATGCGATAATCAATGCAGCAACCAATACCAAAACAGCGCTATTTTGCAATTCCCGCAAAGTTGGCCAGGTTACTTTCTGGGTTAACTCTACATACGATTCCTTTATATACTCTGATACTTTAGCCATTTCTTTTCTGTTATGCACGGGAACAAGGATTCGAACCCTGATCAAAGGTTTTGGAGACCTCTATTCTACCATTGAACTATTCCCGTATACCCTAAATCCCTCAAGGGACTTTAACCCTAAATCCCTCAAGGGACTTTTTAATTAACAAAGTACTTAGCCATTTTGGCTAAGTACTTTGCCTAAATTAACCATACCTTTTGTTCCTGCGCCAGCCGGCGGAGGTCAGGGGGCCTGGCCTTATTTCAATATTTCGGTTACCTGACCGGCGCCTACTGTTCTGCCGCCTTCACGGATAGCGAAACGTAAGCCTTTTTCCATTGCGATAGCGTTGATCAGCTTTACAGTGATGGTAACGTTATCACCAGGCATAACCATTTCTACGCCTTCAGCCAGGGTGATTTCACCTGTAACGTCAGTTGTACGGAAATAGAATTGCGGGCGGTATTTGTTGAAGAAAGGCGTATGACGGCCACCTTCAGCTTTAGACAATACGTAAACTTCGGCTTTGAAATCGGTATGCGGGGTTACTGAACCTGGTTTGCAAATAACCATACCACGACGGATATCGGTTTTTTCAATACCACGTAACAATAAACCTACGTTATCACCTGCTTCGCCGCGATCAAGTATCTTGCGGAACATTTCCACACCTGTAACAACCGATTTCAAGTTCTCAGCGCCCATGCCGAGGATATCAACCTGGTCGCCCGAGTTGATGATACCACGCTCGATACGGCCGGTTGCAACAGTACCACGACCGGTGATCGAGAATACGTCTTCAACAGGCATAAGGAATGGAAGCTCGGTTAAGCGCGGAGGAATTGGAATGTAGGAATCTACTGCATCCATTAACTCCATGATCTTACCAACCCATTTCGGGTCAGCATTCAAGCCGCCAAGGGCTGAACCCTGGATCACAGGAATATCGTCGCCAGGATATTCGTAGAATGATAATAATTCACGAATTTCCATTTCAACAAGTTCTAACAATTCCGGATCATCAACCATGTCAACCTTGTTCATAAAAACAACAAGCGCAGGTACACCTACCTGGCGTGCTAACAGGATGTGCTCGCGGGTTTGAGGCATCGGACCGTCAGTAGCGGCAACAACTATAATTGCACCGTCCATCTGGGCAGCGCCTGTAACCATGTTTTTTACATAATCCGCGTGGCCCGGGCAATCAACGTGCGCATAGTGACGGGTTGCGGTTGAATATTCAACGTGTGCTGTGTTAATAGTAATACCACGCTCTTTTTCTTCAGGAGCCGAGTCGATAGAATCGAACGAACGGGCTTCCGATAAACCTTTATCAGCCAATACTTTTGTAATAGCTGCGGTAAGGGTTGTTTTACCGTGGTCAACGTGACCGATTGTACCGATGTTTAAGTGCGGTTTACTGCGGTCAAACTTTTCTTTTGCCATGATTTATATTTAATTATTGTAGGTTAATTTTTACTTTAAATTGTATTCTGTTTATAATATTGAGCCAACAATGGGATTTGAACCCATGACCTCTTCCTTACCAAGGAAGTGCTCTACCCCTGAGCTACGTCGGCTAATTTTGCTCATTGGTTCACTGGTTCATTTGTTCATTGGTTTTGTTCGCTGATACTAATGAACCATTGAACTAATGAACTAATATACCACCAAGAGCGGAAGACGAGGTTCGAACTCGCGACCTATAGCTTGGAAGGCTATCGCTCTACCAACTGAGCTACTTCCGCGTATTAATTATTGAATTACTGAATTATTGATTTACTGAATTTTTAATTTTTTCAAATCAATAATTCAATAACTCAATAATTCAACCTTCAAACCCTCGTGGGGGGAGAAGGATTCGAACCTTCGTAGCCGAAGCAACGGATTTACAGTCCGTCCCATTTGACCGCTCTGGTATCCCCCCAGTAGTTAATTATTGAAGGTTTGAATTATTGAATTGTTGAAGTTTTTTATTCACTAATCCAGTAATTCACTAATTCAACAATTAACAGAGCCTCCTATCGGGATCGAACCAATGACCTACTGATTACAAGTCAGTCGCTCTACCAGCTGAGCTAAGGAGGCTTAATTTATCACCCTTCTTTTCTCCTGGCGATCAATCAAGACCTTCGGATTTAGTACCGGCTAATTAATAAGGCTGTATTTTTTATTTTAAAGAACCACCCGTTTCCTAAAAAAGGGCACGTTATATGCCTTTCCGAAAGGGATTGCAAATTTACACATTTTTAACGCTGAACAAAATTTATTTTTCAAAAAAAATCGACGGGTTAAAAACGCGCAGATTTTGATTAAATAAGTACCCTAAAATCACAAAATAGTATAATTTGGTTAGCCGGAGCGTGAGCTAATTGTTTCGAGAATTCGCTTAAATTCCAGTGTTTTGACAGCGGTCACCGATGGGAATGATATGTGCTTCAATATATTGAAATGTTTATCTTCAGAAACGATATAATCTGCATTGGCTGCAACTGCACAATCGAAAAATTTATTATCATCAGGATCATTTTCAACTATGTTCCATTCGTAATAACGAATTATTTGAACCGTGTTCTGATGTAACAGAATTTGAGTCAGGGTATATTCCGCATCAATTGCAGAGAAATATCTTTCAATTATCTCTGCATATTCGTTCAAAATATCGGTTGTTATACACAACTTATATTGTCCTTGCAGAAACGCTTGCCAAACCCAATGAAAAGGAGAGCGCCGCGAAATACTTGCAACCAGTACATTTGTATCTAAAACTATGCGGATCATCTTATTGCGCTTTCCGCTGATGCCCGCCTAACATTTTTTCAAAATCTTGTTTTGTGTAGCCTTTTTGTGCGATAGTTTCATCCAGGTGCTGTTGCATTTTACGGTTATTGAAATCTAATAATAAGGCACGTAATTCTTCCAGGTCGTGCTCATTATAATATTGTTCTTTAACTACCTGTAAAACCATTAGTTGAGCGTGGTTTAATGAAGCTGACTTTACTGCACTTTTCATATTAAAAATAATAGTTAAACAAATATAACACGATCGTCCCAAAGGCCAAAATTAAAGTCTTATTGGGTCACCGGCCTACTACTTGTAACACCGAACCTTAGATAGGACTTGAATCTGCCAACCCGCAAAAAAATCGGCAGGTTAAAAACCCGCCGATCCTATAAAAATTTTGACTTTTTATTTTGTTTAAAACTCCTCTGTTGCCTCTAGTGCAACGGCTATTTTGGCCGCTTCGGCAATGGTTTTCTTTTGTTTATATTTTTCAATTTGCTTGCGAAGGCTTTCAACCGCCAGGTCCGTTGCCTCCTCAAATGTTTTACACTGCTCCTTGGCAAACATTTGGCTGCCCGGCAGCATCAGTTTAATCTCCGTTATCTTATTGGCTTCGTCCTCCACATTCTCCAGCTTCAAATAAACTTCGCCGCTGATGATCCGATCATAGAAGGTATCAAGCTTGTCTGCTTTTCTCTGGATAAAATCCAATAATTTTTTGTCTGCATTAAAACGAATAGATTGCACTGTGATTTTCATGATTCCTCCTTTTTACGCCTTTGGATGGGCTTGTTTGTAAATAGACTTTAAACGTTCAACTGAATTGTGGGTATATACCTGGGTAGCGCTTAGGTTAGCGTGGCCCAAAAGTTCTTTAATGGCGTTCAGGTCGGCGCCGCGGTTCAATAAGCTTGTTGCAAAAGTGTGCCGCAGTACGTGCGGGCTCTTTTTATTCTGGGTTGATATGTAGGAGAGGTATTTCTGCACGATTAAATAGATCAACTTCGCATAAGCATTCGCTCCTTTGTCTGTAACGATTAAGGTTAACGAATTGTTACCGGAAAAATCCTGTTTTTTCTTTAAGTCCTGGTATTCAGCAATTAATAATTTCAACTCATTATTCACCGGGATAATGCGTTCTTTGTTGCGCTTGCCCAGCACTTTAACCGTACCTTCGTAAACATTAATATCCGTATCCTTTAAGCCGATCAACTCCGACAGGCGCATACCCGTGCCGAACAGCATTTCGATAACCAGTTTATCGCGCAGGCCGGTAAAATCGTGGCTAAAAACTATATTATCGTCCAGCATTTGGGTAAGTTTAACATCCTCGACAATAACCGGCAAGTTTTTGGGGATCTTTGGCGTATTGATCTTTGACGCCGGATTGATCTCGATGAGGCCCTCGTGCAGCAGGAATTTAAAATATTTGCGCAGCGTAGCGATTTTGCGATTAACAGAGCGGGCTATCACATCCCGGTTCATCAGGTCGACCATCCAGTTACGGATATGATAATGCGTAATTTGCGAGGGATGCGTGACAATTGGTTCGGGCGCCGGTGTCTGCTTACCGGGGTTATTAAGGAAAGTAAAAAACTGATCGAGGTCTGACTGGTAGGCGGATACGGTATGCGGAGAGTACCTTTTTTCGAATTTAATATACCGGATAAAACGCTCTGAAAACATAAAAACTACTTGTACATCCGAACGCTGAATGTACAAATAGTTTTTTGTATTTTGATTAGAAAAAGTGAAACTTTTTTAAAGTTTTTTAAAAAAACTAAACACTTGTTTCTAAGTTCATATTTTGCTTGTAGATGGCATGTTTCACCACGTGGCGGCGGGTAACAGATTTCTTTTCGAATGCCTGGCGGCTGCGAAGCTCTCTTAAAACACCGGTTTTTTCAAATTTCTTTTTAAAGCGTTTTAATGCCTTATCTAATGATTCGCCGTCTTTTACGTTAATAATGATCATAATTCCCAAATACCTCCTTTCAGGGAAGGCAAAGGTAGGGAATGTTTTTGGAATTTGAAAGAGGGTTGTTGAATTAGTTGAATTAGTTGATTGGGGAGATTGGTAAGTGGTTGATTGGGTTGATTAAGTGTGAGGTTGAACAATGACTATCAAAGGCCAAATATTTGAATCATCAAGTTTTTTTAGTTAAGAATTTTGATCGTCATTCTCCTTCGGATGAAAGCCTAAAAATGTATATCCCTTAATTCTTACCTCCTTAATAAAAATTCTATTTTCAAAATATTGTTCAAATACATCGCCTCCCCAAGCGCCGTATTCCGCGATTATTTTCCCGTTGCCGTTTATCAAAAGTTGATTGCCATCTTTATCCCAAAAATCAATAGCGTAACCTTTGCCATCTGTGTATTCTGTCACTTGTTTTAGATTTCCGTTCTCATAATATTCAATAAAAGGCCCAACTGTTTTACCATTGACATTCGTAGATTCTACAGCAATTTGTCCATTTTCATAAAATAGCTTAAAACTCCCGTCTTCAATGCCATTTTTATAATCAATCTCATGTTTTATCTCGCCTGTTTCATAAAAATAAGTCCATAGGCCTTCTTTTTTCCCGTCTTTGAGAAAGCCTCGTCCAATAAATTGATTTTCGTCAAATTCTTAAGAATATTCCATTTTTAATTCTTAATAATTGGTTGAGGTAAATTTATTCACGCTACTAATTAAGTTCCAATCCTGTAGATATTCTTTTCAATCCGCCAAAAATTGTATAGCTGTTTTTATTGGGACACCCCTAAAGGGATTTAATACTAACAAATCCATATCACCGGTAATTATGCAATCCGTTTTATCAGAACAAGCTAATTCAAGAAATTTATCATCTTTGGATCGCGGCATTCAGCAATTTCAATTACTGGCTTAACAAGGCAGGCAAGGGATATAAAATCATCGATAATTTCCAATCTTATTTCCAGGGGAAGGTATTTGTCAAATTTAGGCCTTATAAAAACTTCAGTAAATTCGTCAGCAGATTCCGGGGAGATGATAATAACTCCATTCTTTCTGGCTTTATTGAGGGCTTTGCGAGCGGTAGAATGAGGTAGAATAAAAGCGCTAATAAGGATATTTGTATCAAATACAAACAGTTTAGCCTTTGTCATTTAACATTTCTTTTAACTTTTCTTCGGTAAGTCCGTTTTTTTCAGCAACCTTGCCAGCTTTATCAAGTAATTTGTCAAACTCCGCCTCTTTCAATTCCCGTAATATAGCAGCAATTTTATTTTCATACCTCAATCGTATGGCTGCAGAGCTATTCCTCCATGCTCTGGCCAATGCGCCATCCACTTCTAATACAATGCGTTCCATCTTAATGTAATGCTTTAAACAAAAATACATCAATTAAATTTCATAAGCAAGTGCAGGTTCAGAAACGAAAAACGTTAAGATATCAATCACAAACGTTCGTAGGGGCTACCCTTGTGGTCGCCCCCGGTACCAGGACAGCGTTTGCAACGGTATCCGGCTGCGTCAATACTCTTTCAATCGCTAAATCAAGGGCGACCACAAGGGATCGCCCCTACGCAATTCGATTCAAAATTCATTATTCGTTGTTCGGTGTTCGGCGTTCGGCATTAAAAACCACTCACCTAATCAACTATTCACCCTCTCAACACCTCCCTGCTAATCACAATCTTCTGTATCTCGCTCGTCCCCTCGCCTATTGTGCACAGCTTGGCATCGCGGTAATATTTTTCAACGGGGTAATCCTTGGTGTAGCCGTAGCCGCCGAATATCTGTACAGCTTCGTTGGCCGTGCGTACTGCAACTTCTGACGCATAGTATTTGGCCATGGCAGCTTGTTTCGTTACCGGCAGGTGTTTGTTTTTAAGATCGGCAGCCTGCATAATGAGCAATTCTGCCGCCTCAATTTCGGTAGCCATATCGGCCAGTTTGAACGAGATCCCCTGGAAATTGCTGATAGGCTGCCCGAATTGTTTGCGCTCTTTTGAATAAGCAACTGCCGCTTCAAAAGCGCCTTTTGCAATGCCCAATGACAGCGCCGCGATGGATATACGGCCACCATCCAGTACCTTCATTGCCTGTTTAAAACCTTCGCCTTCTTTGCCTAAAAGGTTTTCTTTGGGAACGCGGCAATTATCAAATATTAGTTCAGTTGTTTCGGAAGCCCGCATGCCCAGCTTGCTTTCTTTTTTACCATGGGAAAAACCGGGCGTCCCCTTTTCAATAACAAGGGTCGAGATCCCTTTTGAATCGCCTTTTTCGCCCGTCCGCACCGCTACTACTGCTACATTGCCAGATTTGCCGTGGGTAATAAAATTTTTTGAACCGTTTACAATATAATGGTCCCCGTCCAACACCGCAGTTGTATTCATGCCCATCGCATCCGAGCCGGTATTGGCCTCCGTGAGGCCCCAGGCGCCAAGCCATTCGCAGGTGGCCAGCTTTGGCAGCCAGCGGTGTTTTTGATCTTCGCTGCCAAAGGCCAGGATATGGCCGGTGCATAGCGAGTTATGCGCCGCGACTGACAAACCAATTGATCCGCATACTTTAGCGATCTCGCTGATCACAGTAACATATTCAAAATATCCAAAACCCGAGCCTCCGTATTCTTCGGGCACAAATACGCTCATCATGCCAAGCTCCCCAAGTTTTTTAAACAGCCCGATGGGGAAATGCTGTGCCTCGTCCCACTCCATTACGTGCGGCCTGATGTGTTTTTCGGCAAAGTCTCTGGCCATCTGGCCTATCATTTTTTGGTTTTCGCTGATTGAAAAGTCGTAGCCCGAAGGGATGTCGGTGAGTAAGGAATCCATGTAGTTATAATTGATTTTTAGCAAAGTAACGCAATATTTTCAGTATTGGTTTCAAATAAAAACGGGCGAAAAGTGACCATATTGGTCTATAGTATGAATAGCGTGTTTAACTGGTTCAAAGCGGATCGTGAAACGGAAATGGGCAAATTATTTTTTAGAAACGATAGCCCGTGATCAACGCTTTTTCATTTAAATGCAGATATCGTATATTTGCATTAAATAACATCTTTATGCTTACCGCCATTAAGGGATACTACGAAAAAGGAAAGATCATCATGAAGGAAAAGGCGCCGGTACAGGCAAAAACCGATGTAATCATTACTTTTCTCACCGAAGATGACAAAAAGGCGCCGGCTCAAAGGGTTCCGGGAGGTCTTAAAGGGAGAGTATCGCTTCCAGACGATTTTAACGAGCCACTGGACGATTTGAAGGATTACATTTAATGGCCGGTAACCGTTATCTTCTTAACACGCCTTACCTTATTTTCTTATTATCGACCATCGAGACCCATTTGATCGTTTATTAATTTCGGCTGCAATAAGTGAAAACGCCATGATTTTATCTGCAGATGAAAAACTGCGCTTGTATGGTGATTTGGTTAAAGTAATTTGGTAAAACCCCCATCCTGCCCATAACCGCACATCTCCCTGTCCGTTTCCGAACATCATTTTTTGTTAAAACTGCTTTATAATCACTAAAATGGCATTTTTAACGCTGGCATAACTATTGGAAAACTTTACCGGCTTATACTTTTAACAATTATTGTTATGACAAATCTTTATTTAAAATCAGCTTACCGCAACCTGCTCCGCAATAAAATTTATACCATTATAAATATTGCCGGGCTGGGCCTGGGCATGTCGGCCTCCCTGTTGATCGGGTTGTACGTTTATAACGAACGCGGCTTTGATAATAACGTTCCGGACAGCAGCAATATATACCGTTTAAACGAATATGAGCATTATAACGGCGCCGCGCCGATGGTTTCGGCTTCAACAGGGCCGCCGATAGGTGCATTTCTTAAAAATGACCACAGCGAAATTGAAACCTATACCCGGGTGTTCCCCGCCACACCATTCATGTATCCTTCCATCACATTGCAATACAAGGGAAAAAAGATAAAAACAGGCAATATGGCCTGCACCGATACCACCTTCGCCGATATGTTTGGTGTAAAATTGCTGGAAGGCGATAAAAGTAATTTTATGCGTTCGCAGAGCAGCATTGTTTTAACGCAGAGCCTGGCAAATAAGCTTTTCGGGAATGCGCCGGCATTAAACAAAACATTGCAGCTCAATACAGGCGATACAACTTTTTATGTATCGGTAAGCAATGTGATCGCCGATATGCCTTCAAACTCGCACCTGCAAGTTGAGGGTCTGCTCCCTGTTCCGAAGAGTTTTGAAAAAGGTTTTTTAGGGCAAAATTATGGCGTGCTGCTCGGCCCCACCTACCTGCGGCTTGTTAGCAATACAAATATCGCCGGCCTGCAGGCAAAATTAACCGCTGCTATCCACACAAAAAATAAATGGATAGACATGCGCCTGCAGCCTTTAAAGCAAATACATACAGGCTCTACCGATGTTAATTTCGATGTGTTTAATTACAAAAAGATCGACGGTAAATACATTACTGTATTTATGCTGATAGCACTGGCGATATTTTTGATCGGCTGTATCAACTTCATAAACCTTACCATCGCCATTGCGGGCTACCGGGGTAAAGAAATTGCGGTAAAAAAGATCATCGGCGCCCGGCGCGTACATGTGATATTGCAAATATTGGCCGAGGCCTTTCTTTCGGTACTTGCTGCCATGGCCTTGTCTTTGGTGGTTGCAACTATCTTCCTGCCGTATTTAAACCAGGTATTGGGCCGCGACCTAAGTCCTTCAAGTTTATATACTCCTTATATAATAGGTGTGTATGCCTTCGCGCTCCTGCTTACAACCATACTCTCCGGGCTGTACCCTGCCTGGCTTATTTCCTCTTCAAAGGTTACGAAAGCCTTAAAGACCAAAGTTTTGTTCACCGGTTCAAAAGCTTCTATGCGGAATATGCTGGTTACGGGGCAGTTTGTTGTTGCCATTGTATTTATTACCAGCCTGGTAGTAATAATGCAGCAGCTTAAATTTTTGCAGCAAAAAGATCTGGGCTACAGCTATAACCAGGTAATACTTGTACCGCTCGACCAGCAGGCGGCGTCGAAGCTGCCCGTGCTCCGTAACGAATTATTAAAAATAAAGGGGGTGAATGATCTCACCAATGGTTTTATAGAACTTGGCGGCGGGGGCGGGCCATTTGGCGTGGAGTACATTGCCCCGAACGGTGAGAAAAAGCAGGTTTCTGTAAACTTTGAAAACGCATCGCCAAACTATACGCGCTTCTTCGGGATCAAAGTAGTAGCGGGCGAAGCATTTGATAAGGTAAATCCCAAAAACCAATACCTGGTAAACGAGACCTTTGCAAAGCAGATCGGCTATGCAAACCCGGTTGGCAAAGAGATCAATTTGCGGGGCGGCTTCCCTCCCGGCGTGATCAAGGGCGTGGTGAAGGACTTTAATTACAGTTCATTGCACAGCAAGATCGAACCGTTGCTGATCAGTTCGGTTGATAATGCACCGTACTGGCAAAGCCAGCTTTATATAAAAGTGGCCAGTGCAGATATATCCAATACTTTAAACCGCATAGAATCTGTTTTAAAAGCCACCACCGGCGAGGATGATATTACCTATAAGTTTATGGACGACCATTTTAAGGAAGTTTACCATTCGGACCGTGAAGCCGGCACCATGATAGCTATTATAGGGGGCTTAACTATTTTTATAGCCTGCATGGGGTTATTCGGCTTGTCGGCATTCGTAGCGTTAAGGCGTTCGAAGGAGATCAGCATCCGCAAGGTTTTGGGCGCAACGGTTGCGCAGGTTACCGTGAGTCTGTCGAAAGAGTTTTTAGCCTTGATACTGATTGCGATAGCTGTTGGCATACCGGTTGCCTGGCTGATCATGAAAAAATGGCTGCAAAACTTTGCCTACCGCATCGAGATACATTGGTGGATGTTTGGCCTGAGCGCAGGGATGGCCATAATCATCGCTTTTGTTGCCATAAGCTTTCAATCCGTTAAAGCTGCGATGGCTAATCCGATTAAGGGATTAAGGACAGAGTAATGCCGCGTTACATATTCCATATTAGATTTGTCAACTTTTGAAAAGTTGACAAATCTCTTTTTAGTTGGTTAAATTATGGTTTGCTATTGAGCGGAATGCCCCTATCGCAATCAAACTTCCGTAAGTGATAAAACGTTCCCATCAGGATCGTTAAACCAGGCGACTTTCGAGCCGCCGGACGAGGTCCAAACACCTAATCCATCCTGTTCCATAAAATCATACCTTTTAAATACTACACCCTTGTCATTAAGGGACCGGACTACCGTGACAATATCGGGCACATTCCAACCTAAAATGGTGAAAGCCTGGGGTTTCAATTCGGGCACAATAGCAACCCGCAATAAAACGCCGTTCGCATCAAACTCCAGGGCGTAATTATCTTCCGACAATAATTTTAAACCGAGTATGTCTTTATAAAACGTTTTTGCTTCATCCGCTTTTGTGGTCGGGACAAAGGCCTTTATTTTCATGTCGTATAACATTTTATTATTTCAGGTTAAAATCAATGCTAAAATACGGGTAGTTAAATTATAAAAATTGTAAATTATGACTGAATGTTCCCTGTTTGGGAGATTTTAAGCAACGACTGCTGCTTTTTTGTCTTCCGGACTTTTCTGACTTTCCCGACTTTCGGACTTTCCCAAAAAAACTATCTTTGCGCTATTATGAGCAAATCGACCGACGAACTTTTTAAAAACGTTATAGCGCACGCAAAAGAATATGGCTTTGTTTTTCCTTCCAGCGAAATTTACGACGGTTTAAGCGCCGTTTATGACTATGGGCAAAATGGCGTTGAATTAAAGAACAACATCAAAACCTACTGGTGGAAAGCTATGGTACAGATGCATGAGAACATCATCGGCCTTGATTCAGCCATATTTATGCACCCAACTATATGGAAAGCGAGCGGCCATGTGGATGGTTTCAGCGACCCGATGATCGATAATAAGGACTCGAAAAAACGGTACCGGGCTGATCAGCTACTGGAAGATAAGATAGAACGATACGCAAAAGACGGCAAAACAGACAAGGCCAGGCAATTGCAGGTGGCGATGGATGTTGCCTTGAAAGTTGAGGACCTGGCGCGGCTGAGAGACTTAATAATTGAGCACGAGATAGCCGACCCCATCAGCGGCACACGCAACTGGACCGACGTTCGCCAGTTTAACCTGATGTTCAGCACCCAAATGGGCGCCGTGGCCGACGATGCCGATGTGGTTTATCTGCGGCCTGAAACAGCCCAGGGGATATTTGTGAACTATTTGAATGTCCAGAAATCAGGCAGGATGAAAATCCCTTTTGGGATAGCGCAAATCGG
>Ga0134126_10006932_pt1 | contig 14244 bp, 14 predicted proteins | sample KB31752_FD_96881 | JGI IMG/M metagenome (GOLD analysis project Ga0134126, IMG submission 96881) | Terrestrial soil microbial communities with excess Nitrogen fertilizer from Kellogg Biological Station, Michigan, USA - KB3-175-2 | ecosystem: Environmental > Terrestrial > Soil > Unclassified ... | reverse complement strand
GTGTTCTCTTTCTCGCGCTCGAGCAACGGTGCCCGCGCGATCCTGGACGCCGTGCAACGCGGCGAGGAGGACCTGTTCCCGGACCCGGCGTCAGCAACTCTGGCCGACAGCTGGCACAGCGGGGCGCTGAAGGAAAGGGAGCGCCAGAACGCGGCACTGGTCAGCTGAGCCGAGCACGGCGTACGACCGCCCAGATAGATCGAAACCAGGGTGGTGAGCCGCAAGATCGCTACGCGAGATGAGTGGGAGGTCGCGCGCACCGTTGCTCGAGCGCGAGAAAGAGAACACCAAGCTCCGCGACGCGCCAGCAGCAGTGCACGTTGACAGCCGGCGCCGAGCGGGGAGTGGTACGGTCCGAAATCTCAACTGCTGGTACTCAGGGGGTGATTGGGATCAGGTTCGGGCTGATGCGCCTTTGGCTGCTGGTGGCGGTCGCCGCGCTTGCGTCCGCGCTGGCGGTCCCGCTCGACGCCCGCGCTGCGTCGAAGCCGACGATCACGGGGCTCACCGCGTACCCGATCACGGTCGCCTCGGGCGGCACCACCGGCATCAGCGCAACCGTGACGGGCGCTGACACGTGCACGCTCTCGGCGCCCAAGAGCAAACCCGTGAACGGCCTCGGCAGGCCCTTCTCCTGCGGAGAAACCGGCACCATGCGCGTCGTCGCGATGCCCGCGAACCGTGGCCAGAAGGCCGTTTCCTACAAGCTCACCTTGACCGCGACCGAGACCGGCAGCAAAGCCAAGGCCAAGGCAAAGGTCACGATCGCGGTTCTGCCCGAAGCAGCCGCCGTCGCCCGCAAAGGGCTGATCTCAGGTAGTTGCGCCGTCGTCTCGCAGGGAGCCGAACAGGGCACGGTCCGGTGCTGGGGCGGCAACGGTCACGGCGCTCTCGGCAGCGGCGGCAGCAGCGTGTCGGGGTACTCGACGAGGCCCGTGACCGTCGCCAACATCACCAACGCGGTGGGGGTGGCCGCCGCCGACGAACACGTCTGCGCCCTGCTCGCGACAGGCCACGTCAAATGCTGGGGCAAGGCGATCGGGCTGGGCAACGGCGCCGAAGGTCCCGAATTCGGCGAGCCGGCGCCTGTGGCGGTGGTCGACGTCGCGAACGCCGTCCAGGTCGCGGCCGGATACGGGGATGCGTGCGCGCTGCTCGACGACGGTCACGTGGACTGCTGGGGAGCCAACACCGAAGGGCGCTTGGGGCCCGGCGGAGTGGATGAGGAAGACCACTACACACCCGTCATGATCCCCGGTGTCGCCAATGCCGTGGAAGTCACGGCCGACCGCGAGGTCACCTGTGCGCGGCTCGAAGGCGCCGGCGTCGAAGCCGGCCGGGTCGAGTGCTGGGGCAGCGACAACCACGGCGCATTCGGCGACGGCACCAACGGGCTCGCGCACGCCACGCCCACTCCGGTGGCAGAAGTCCGGGGCGCGACCCAGATCTCCTCGGGCGAAGACCACCTCTGCGCGATCGTGCATGAAGAAGGCCGCCCCGCCGGTCAGATCAAGTGCTGGGGCTGGGACGCGTTCGGCCAGCTCGGCGACGACAACCTCGGCTATATCCGGAAGCCCGAAGACGTAGTCGAAGCGCAGCGCCTGCCGGTTTCCGCTGCCGTGCAGGTGAGCGCCGGCTCCGAACACACCTGCGCCCTCCTCAGAGCCGGGACCGTCGAGTGCTGGGGCAGCGACGCCCGGGGACAGCTCGGCGACGGCCGGCCCAAAGAAGAAGAGATGAAAACAGTCGCCGTCCCCGTCGCCGGCAGCCTCGCACATGTCGTCGAGATCGACGCCTCGAGATGGAACACGTGCGCGCTGCTGGAAGGTGGCGGGATCAGATGCTGGGGCGAGGATCGGCTGGGAGAGCTCGGCGACGGCCTGCCCGCGCGGTTGTTCTCCTCCGAACCCGTCGCCGTCCAGGGATTCCCGCCGCTGAGCACCGCAGCGCGACGTGCGGCAGCCAGACACAGGGAGCACCGCAAGCACAGACGGAGTCAGAGTCACAGCCGAAGTTGAGTGCCCCGATGAAGCAGCTTCCATCACCCACCGGCGCTTAGAATCATCGTGCCCTAGCGCGTCGGCTCGGGAGGCTGGCGGGGAGATAGGAGGATGCAGCCCAGTGCGGGCCGCGGCGGGACACGATCAACGCACAAGCGGACGCGATCGCAATCATCGCTCCTCGCAGGGCCCCGGCCGGAGCCGCGTGGTGCGGCGCGCCTCAGTGGTGGGCCTGTCGTTGCTGCTCGCCATGCTCCTGGCCGCCCTCGCGCGAGCAACGTCTTGGCTCCCGTCGCAGGCCGTGTTCGCGACTCCCGTCACCTCGATCCAGAGCGACCCCTTCTTCAACCGGAAGGCGCTACAGGTCGCGAGCGACAGTGCCGGGAACTCGATCGCGGTGTGGATCGAGCAGCACCCGAAGATTCCGGGCCCGGGTACGGAGTGCCAGGCGATGTGGGCGATTCGCCCTGCCGGTGGTTCGTTCACGGCGCCGCAGAGCCTCGCGCCCCCGATGTCATTCTGTACCGGCCAGATCGATCTGGCGATGAACGCGTCGGGGACCGCAGTGGCCGCTTGGAAGCAGGGGTCCGACATCGACGCGGCGATCCGATCGCCCGGGGGCGCGTTCGCCGCGGCGACGACGCTGAGTGCGTCGACCGCCACGGACGACCCGTGGGTATCGATCAACGACGCGGGTGTCGCCGCCGTGACCTGGGACGACACGAACACGGGTGCCTGCCCCGGACTGACGTCAGGCACCAACTGGAGCTTCCACGCGAGCATCCGCCAGCCAGGAGGCGGGTTCGGCCCTTTCGAGACGGTCTGCGACGGCCCTCACCCCGCCGGCCCCACAATCTTCACTCCGCGCGCGGTCGTCGATCCGCTGGGGGATGTCGCGGCGACGTGGGTGAACTCCTTCAACGACGGCACGAACACGCACTTCGCGGTAGAGGCGGCGTATCGGTCGGCGGGCAGCACGTTCACGGGCCAGACGCCGCAGGTCCTGCGCGACATGACGAACCCGACGGGAGCGGCCGGCTCCTACGCGGCCGACATCGCGGTCGACTCCCAGGGCCGCGCCACGGCGGTCTGGCCCTACTACAACGGCACGAAGATCGTGATCGAGACAGCAGTTCGCCCAATCGGGGAAGGCGCGGTGTTCTCCGCACCTGGACCGGTGTCGGATCCTCTCGCGACCGGGAACTCGAACAGCCCGCGCGTGGCGGTCGATCCGGCGAGCAACACGGCCGTGGCAGTCTGGGTGCAGTGCCCCTCGAGTTGCCAGGTGGAGGGCGCGACGCGTGCGTCGGGCGCGGGCTTTCAGGCGCCGCAAGAACTCTCTGCGCCTGGTGCGTCGAGCACATTCGGGCCACTGGTGGCGTTCGATCCCTCGGGCGCGGCGATCGCGGTGTGGAGCGGACCGAGTCCTGACGTCCCGGGGACGCAGGTCCAGGTGACGAGCAGGCCGCCGGGTGCCGGCCAGGCCTTCGGCGCGGTCAGCACGATCTCGAGCGCGGATCCCAGCTTGTCCCCGGCGATCGCGTTCGACGGGGAAGGGAACGCGATCGCGGTGTGGGAGCACGACACGCCATCCCCAGCCGGGGCATTGATCCAGTACGCCGGCCTCGACGCGGCACCGCCCGCGATTCAGGCGGTGTCGGCACCAAACGGCGTCGTTGGGAGGCCGGTGCTCTTCTCCGCGAGCGTGTTCGACCGTTGGTCGGCCGCCACGGTAACGTGGAGCTTCGGTGACGGTGGAACTGCGAACGGCGCTGCGGTCAGCCACGCCTACACGAGGCCCGGTACCTATGGCGTGACCATCACCGCGGTCGACGGCGCCGGCAACCGGCGCACCGCCGGCGCCACGGTGACCATCGGTTGCGCACCGCCGCCCGGTGGCACCCTGATCGACGCCAATTGCAACGTCGTCAGACCTGCCGTCACGCACGTCGCAGAGTCGCACGCCGTCTGGCGCGAGGGCTCGAAGCTGGCGACGGCGGCGCGCGCCAAGAAGAGGCGACCGCCGATAGGGACGACGTTCACCTTCGCTCTCAACACCGCTGCGTCGGTCAAGCTCGTGTTCGCGCACACCGTCGAGGGGCGCAAGGTCGCCGGCAAGTGCGTTGCCCTGAGCAAACGCAACAAGCGAAGGCACGCCTGCAAGCGGGCAGTGACCGCCGGGACGCTCACGTTCGCCCATGCCCACTCCGGCACCAACAAGATCGCCTTCCAAGGCCGCCTCTCGCGTTCCAAGAGGCTGCCACCAGGCCGTTACACGCTCACGATCACCGCGGCCAATGCAAGCGGGAGCACCACCGGCCGGCGCCTGACGTTCACGATCGTAAAGCGATAGCCCGGGCGCGCGTCTCGAGACGGCCTGTGGCCGGCTCCACGAGACCACCGAGGAGGCGTCAGAACGCGCCGAGACCGTTCGGCGATCCGAGGCCCGTCGGGCCATCGAAACCGGCTGCGGGCGCGCAGGCGGTGGTGGTGCAGTTGCCCGTGTGCGCACCTGCGGTGATGTCGTGCAGCCCCGTGGGAAGTGCATACGGCAGGGACGCCGAATACGCGACGCTCGCCGCGTTGCCGGCGAGCGCGTACACGGAGGCGATCAGCGGCGACGCGAGGCTCGTGCCGCCGACCTGCATCCACCCCGAGCGCCCCTGGTACCTGGTCGTGTCGTAAACGGAGGCGCCCGTGTTGGGATTGGCGTCGGCCGCCACATCAGCCACGCCGCGCGCTTGCCCGCACCCGGTCGGTGACCACCCCGCCGCTGCGAGCTGCCAGCTCTGCGCCGTGAAGTACAGGCTGCAGCCGCTCCCGGAGCCGCTCCACGTTTCCTCCCCGGCCCAGGCCCAGCCGCTGCTCGACTGGCTGACTTTGAGCGTAGTCCCGCCGGCATCGATGACATACGGCGATGCCGCGGGGAAGCCGAACCGGTTGTAGCCGCTGTCGCCGGAGGCGACCGTTATCGCGATCCCGGGATGGTTGAAGTGGGCGTTTTCACTCGTCTCTCCCGAGTACTCGGTTTCGGTTCCCCAGCTGTTCGAGATCTCCGTTGCGCCGAGCCGCGCCGCCGTGTCCTCCGCGGCGTTGAGGTTGGCCCCGCTGCTCGAGTTCGCCTCCACGAGCAGCACCTTGCAGCTCTGGCAGATCTCGTGCGCCGTCTCAACGTCGAGTGCGATCTCGAGAGCCCATCCTGAGTTAGCGGTGGGAAGCGGGCTCGATGCTCCGTTCTGGTTGACCTTCGCGAAGCAGGACTTCACGATCGTGCTGCTGCAGCTCGGCAGGTCCGGGATCCCGAACGTTCGGTCATACGCGGTGAGGTCGTTGCGGATCGTGGGGTCGTCGTAGGCATCGACGATCGCGACGGTCTGTGCCGGGGCCGATGCCGGCGGGGCCGTGGGCAACGAGTACGCGCCGTGGAGCTGCGCGGGGCCATAGCCCGGCGGCACCGAGGAGGTTGCAGGCAGGCCCTTCGCGTCGGTGATCACGCGCGCGTGACACAGGACCGAGCCGGCAGATGCCGGACCGGGGCATACCGGGCGGTCAGGGTGGGCCAGTGAGCTAACCGGGAATGCGAGGGCCGCGATCAGCGCAGCGACTATCCCCGTCAGATTTCGGACTCCCCTCCTCACCGCGTGAAAGGTAGCGGCAGGACCGATTCCGCGCAAGCTGCAGCAGCGACCGAGCTGGCCAAGCTGCCCGCAGGGCCTCGAGCGACCGAACGCTCCGCGCACCACTCCGCGCGGCTACCGGCTAACCCGCCCCGTGACCCGGGTGAAGCCGCTGCGCCTCGCGCAGCTCCTGCTCTGACGCGCCTGTCTCGCGCGCGTCGTCGAGCAGCTTGTCCGCGAAGACGGCCAGCTCCTCGTCGGGGGATTCCCGTAGACGGGTGAGGGCCACTTCCTTGGCGCGAGGGTCGATCGGCTCGGGGCCGGCATCCAGGGAGGCCGTGGTCGCCTCACGCTGCCCGTCAGTGGGACCTTCGCCCGCGGTGCCGGCAGCCGGCCCCTCAACGACAGCGGGCGCGATCGCGCCCGGCTCGGAGAGGCCGTCGGCAGCCGCCTGCTTCCGAGCGTCCTTCTTGGCCTGCTTGTTGAGCCGGCGCTCCCGAAGCTTGTTCTCCCGGGCCATCTTCGCCATCGTCGTCTTCTTCTTGCCACTCGAGCCCATGGTCTGCCCTTCATCGGAAGTTCTGAGCGCGCCGCGAGAGCGCGTCCCGGGGCCCGCGCTGGGTCGATCCCCGCGCGCAGGCCGCGACCTACGCTCCTGCTGCGCCCCGCTAAGCGAGCTGGACGTTCGTGGCCTTGGGACCTTTGTCGCCGTCTTCGGCGTCGTAGGTAACTTTCGCCCCTTCGGGCAGCGAGCGATAACCGGTCCCGTTGATCCCGGTGTGATGGACGAACAGGTCCTTCGACTGGTCATCGGGCGTGATGAAGCCGAAGCCCTTGTCGTCACTGAACCACTTCACGGTTCCTGTGGCCATTTGCTGAATCCTCCTGCGGTAGTAGTGCGGCGAACGCGGAGATTGCGAGGCAATGGCTACGAGCGCGGGCACAACGTCGTCGAGGTTCCCCCCGACCTGATCCTCAGACGGTAGCAGTGCGCAGATCCGGGAGGCGACTGGGTGCCAGGCCCCCCTGCCCCGCTGAGCGCCTCGCGACACGATCAGCGATCATGACCCGCCAACGTCGGGAGAAACCGGATGAGCACTTCAGGGGCAAACGAGGGCGACGCCGCCGCAAGCGAACACGCGTCCAAGGTCGAGGGCGCCACGCCCACGATCGTCGTCGCCTGCCTGGCGACCGCGATGCTGATGCTCGACATCAGCGTCATCAACACGGCGCTGTCGAACATCGCCCACGGCCTTCACACGGGCTTGGACGGGTTGCAATGGGTCGTCGACGCCTACACGATCCCGCTGGCCGCCACCGTGCTCACCGCCGGCGCGATCGCGGACCGCGTCGGCCGCCGTCAGCTCTTCATCCTCGGCCTGGCGGTCTTCACCGTGATGTCGGCGTTGTGTGGCGCGGCGAGCGGCATCGGGATGCTCGTGGCCTCGCGCGCGATCCAGGGGCTCGGCGCCGCGGTGATGTTCGCCACCGCCCTGGCGCTCATCTCGCAGGTGACGCCGACCATGAAGGCGCGCGTCAACGCGCTCGCGGCATACGGCATCGCGATCGGCGCGTCCTTCGCGATCGGCCCGTTCATCGGCGGCTCCCTCACCGCCCTGTTCGGATGGAGGGCCATCTTCCTCGTCAACGTCCCGATCGGCGCCGTCGTGCTGTGGGTCACCTACCGGCGCGTCGGCGAGGGACGCGACCCCAACCCGCGGAGGATCGACTGGTTCGGTCAGGCGATGCTGATCGCCGGCCTGTTCCTCCTCGTCCTCGCCCTGCTGCGGGGCAACAACGACGGCTGGGGCAGCTCGGGGATACTCGCGTGCCTGATCGGTGCGACGGCCCTGCTGGTCGGCTTCGCCGTCCTGCAACAGCGCTCACGCGAACCGATGATCCCTCTGAACCTGCTCCGGCGGCGTAGCTTCGCCGCCCCGCAGATCGCGGTCTTCGCGATCGCGGCCTCGTTCTTCGCCGTCTTCCTCTACACGACTCTCTACCTTCAGACGGTCCTCGGTCTCTCGGCGATCGAGACGGGCCTCGTCTACCTGCCGGGCACCTCGCTCGTCTTCATCGTCTCGGGCCTCACCGCGCAGTTCGGGCAGACGATCGGACCGGCGAAGCTCGCGAGCGCGGGGTTGGCGCTGATCGCAGCCGGGCTCGCCCTGATGCTGGTCATCCAGGTCGACTCCTCCTGGACGGCGATCGTGCCCGGCCTGCTGGTGGCGAGCGTCGGCACCGGGCTCTTCAACCCGACCGCCAGCGAGCTGGCACTGCGGGCGCTGCCCCCCGAGCAGAGCGGGCTGGCCGCCGGCACCAACGACACCTTCCGGCAGACGGGTGTCGCCGTCGGCATCGCGGCGCTGGGCACACTGGTGCCCGCCGGCGCGGCCCTCGGCGGAGACCCGAGCTCATACGTCGAAGGTCTGCACCACGCGCTGCTGGCTGCCGCGATCCTTGCCGGCGCCGGGGCGATCGCGACTGCCTGGCTGCTGATCCCCCAGCCAGAGCGCGTGACCGAAGACGTCGCGCCGCAACTCGACTGACAGGACCGCTTCTGGCCGCGCCGCCCAGGCGCCCGGTCACGCCGTGTGAGACCGGCCCCAGATGACCCCTCGCTTGCATCGGTTTCCTCCCATAGGCCGCTGGGTAGACGGGAGTAGACGCACGAGAGAGTCGACACAAAGGAGGGATCATGGGTCTCATCGAGATCGTCCTGGTTGTTCTGGTGGTCCTCGCGATCGCCGGTGGCATTGGTGTGAGCCCGCTGCTCTGGCTGCTCCTGTTGGTGGCGCTGATCCTCTTCCTCACGGGAGGCGGCTTCGGCTATCGCAGAGGCAGCAGGATCTAGCTTCCACCCCCGCGGGCCGCTCACCCCGCCACGGCCCACCGGATCCGCCCCAACCCGGGGAACCCGAGGGCCGCGGCGGTCGCCCCGGTCAGATCCCACTCCCTCCCCGCGACATACGGTCCGCGATCGATCACGGGCACGGTCAGACTCCGCCCGCCGTATTCGAACGTGATCAACGTCCCGCAGGGAGCCGTCTTGTGGGCGACGCCTAGCTGCCGTCGCCCGAGCGTGCCGCCGCAGGCGAGCCCCAGCCCGTAGTCGGTGAACACCGAGGCGACGCTTTCCCGGACACCCGTCTTCGGCTCGAGCGACCACGGAAGCAGCCCGGCGAGGTTCGCTGCCGCGGCGCTCAGAGCCTCCTCGCGTTCGCGCCGTTTGAGCGCCGAGAGCTGCGCAAGCTGTTCGCGAACTTCGGTATCGGAGGGAGCGCCGGGAGCGGGGCGAAACGCGGCGGGGATCGGATGGGCCGGAGGAACGCCCGGGGGCGGGCCGCCCCCGGCGCCGCCAGGCGCAGGAGAGGAAGCGGTCGATCCCGGCTTCACCTGCGGCGATCCCCCGCGCGAGTCGCCGGCGGACGAGGGCGGATCCGACCGTTGTGTCGACGTGCTGCTCGTCGACCGTCCGGATTCGCCGATGTCGCCCTTCGAGGCACAGCCGGCACTGACGACAGCAGCCAGCGCCGCGAGCGCAGTCGCGATCGCACAGGCACGGCGACCTCGGGGCATCGGCAGATGGTGACGAGGCAGGCGGGCGGAGGTCGAAGCGGTGCCGCTCGGGGAGAGCTGCCGCCCCGGGGGCGCCCATGTTTAGCCGGCCCGACCTACCGGGTAGACCGCATCCGCGCATGCGCACACCTTTCCGTCTGGGGGGACGACTCGCGATCGTGGCGATGGGCTGCCTGATCGGCGCGGGCACGGCCGCGAGCGCCGCTCCGGTCGCGCCCTACAACGGCGCCAACCCTTTCAAGTGCAAGCTCCAGAAACTGGGGACCGGCACGGAATACAAGAAACCGAACGCCGATCCTCTGTGCGTCGAATTCGACAAGACCAACCAGAACGTCACGGAACTCGGCATCGTCGACTTCCTGATGAACGAGCCGGCGAGAACGGCCGCCGCGGTCCCCAAGTGCTTCTACTACCAGGTGGACCACTGGACGGGCTCGATCGAACAGGGCGGTCAGCCCACGCTCTGGCACTGGGACGGGATGTACTTCTTCGACAAGGCGAAGGGCATGGGCGGGGTCCACGTCCAGAACCTCACGATCGGCGGGGTGCCCGCTGATCCCAGCCTCCTGCCGGGCTTCCCGTCGGAATACTCGCCCTACTTCGGACCGGGCGAAGGCGGCGCCTATGCCACCCTCGGGGCGGGCACGCCGGAATGTGCGGCGAAGGTGAACACGCCCGAAAAGGCGCGGAAGGTCTACCGGCGCAACGACTCCCCACTTGCCTAGGGCGTTGTGAGCCGGCTTCGTGACGAGGAGGGTCTCGGCGTGTTCGCCGAGATGCTCTCGCGCCGCGAGGTGCTGCAGCGGGGAGGCATCGTCGGGCTCGGCGCGCTCGTCGCCTCCGCGCTGCCGGTGGCCGAACGCATCTTCGTCTCCGAGGCGGCCGCCGAAGTCCTGCCTGCAGACGCGACCCTGCAGGCGTTCGCCGACACGATGGTGCCGGGCCGCAAAGCGCCCACCACAGACCTCGGCAACGAGATCCATCCGCTCGCGATCGCGGGCGTCGACCACGAGCCGGGGGCCGTCGAGGCCGACGCCCTGCTCGTCTACCACGACGCCCTCGTCGGCTTCGCCGCGCTCGAAGCTCCGTTCCTGGCTGAGCTCTCGACGCGCTCGCTCGCTCACGGCGCCCCGTTTCTGAACCTCTCCTTCGAACAGCGGACCGCGGTCTGCCTAGAAGGGCTCGCGCCGTCGAATCCCACGGTCCTGTTGTGGGAAGCCGCCGCCGCTGTTCCGTTCGTTGCGTTCCTCTGCGCGGGCGCCCAGAGCGAAGCCACGATCGACACGTCCTCCGCCTATCAGGTCATGGGCTACCCGGGCACCGCGCCCAACGGCTACCGGGAATACTCGTACAAGCGCGCGCTCGCCACCGAGCTCACGCGGCACGGCTACCTGCCCTAGACGCCGATGGCCGAGCGTGTCGACATCTGCATCGTGGGCTCCGGCTTCGGCGGGTCGATCTCGGCGTTTCGCCTGGCCGAGCTCTACCGGGCGGCCGGGGAGACGCCGAGCATCGTCGTCCTCGACCACGGCGCGCGCCATCAGCACACCGACTTCCGCCAGTCGATGGGAGTCGAGAACCTGTCGAAGATCTACGGGCTGATCCAGGGACAGGGTGCCCAGATCCTCGTCGGCAATGCCGTCGGGGGCGGTTCGAACTTCTACCTCGCCGCGTCGCTCCGCTCGCCGAGTGAGACCTTCGAGCGGCGCGATCACCGGCCCGACGACGGCCCCGACCGGCGCATGTGGCCACAGGAGATCAGCCGCACGGCGCTCGATCGCTTCTACCGCCGCGCGGAAAAGGGGCTTCGCGTCCAGCGCCCGAGCTGGAAGCACGTCGCCAAGTCGGGCGGACTGTGGGCCGCGACCCTCGACCGCGCCGGTCACACGTGCGACCGCGTACCGCTCGCGATCGACCTCAAACGCTGCATCCAGTCGAAGTGGTGTCACACCGGCTGCATCTACGGCGCGAAGAACTCGGTCATCACCAACTACCTGGCCTCGGCGGAGGAACTGGGGGTGGAGGTCCGGCCGAACATCGAGGCGGAGCTGATCGTCCAGAGCCAGGCGCGGCCGTACCGCTACGTCGTCAGTTGCTCGGAACTCGACAACGAAGGCCCTGAACCGACGCGTCAGCCCAACGGGCAGGTCTCCGAGATCGAATGCAAGGTCCTGATCCTCGCGGCGGGCGCGATGGGGAACGCCCCGCTCTTGATGCGCTCGCGGCCCGGCCTTCCCAGCCTCTCGAGCCACGTCGGGAAGCACCTCGGGATCAACGGCGACCACATCGCCGCGATCGAGTACGACGAGCAGAAGGTCAAAGAAGTGCTCGGGCTACCCGGCTTCGGCCAGACCTACAAGGGCAACCACATCACGACGATGTCGTATGACTTCTGGGCCGGCCGGTCCGGAAACCAGTGGGACGGGACCCGCTTCACGCTCCAGGAGATCTTCCTCTCGACCCTCCCCCACATCCTCTACGACGACGGCCGCGAACCCTCGGGTGAACCGTCGTGGTGGGGTCTGCAGAAGAAGCAGGCGCTCTCGACCTTCAACAACCACATCGAGATCCTGGCCATGATCGAAGACACGAACGACGGCCAGTTCCTCGCCCCGCCGCCCAACGGAGGCGCCGTGCGACCCAACGCCGGCCCTCTGTGGGTCGGCCCGTTCACCTACGAACTCTCGGAACAGACGGTGCGCGCGCGGGAAGCCGCCAACACCGCGATCGCCGGCGTTCTCGCCAAGGCCGGGCTCGGCCGGTTCATGAAGTTCACCTTCCGCAGCGCGAACGCTGCCCATCCCGTCGGCGGCTGCCGGATGGCCGACTCGAAGGAACTGGGCGTGGTGGATCACCAGAACGAGGTGTTCGGCTACCCGGGTCTCTTCTGCATGGACTCCTCGTCGATCCCGACGTCCCTGGGGGTGAACCCGTCGCTCACGATCTCCGCGGTCGCCGAGCGGGCCTGCCAGGCGTTGATAGAGCGCAGCACCGAGTACGGCCTGCCGGTCAAGCCCACCGACTTCGCGCCCGGGACGCCCGGCGTTCATCTTGGACCCCACACGGAACCGGTACGCCGGAAGTCCGACCGGGCGATCGACGAAGAAGTCCGCCACTACGAAACGGTCTTCCAGTAGCCGCCCGCCCGCCCCGGTCCCGTACCATCCCGCAGGGTTTGGGCGATCAAGGGGGAGGGCCGCGAGATGGACTGCACGCTTGTCTGTATCTCGAGCGACGACGGAGCGGACGCGTTCACGGCGGCCGCCGAAGTCGCCGAGAGGCTCGGCTGGAGCCTGGTCGACGAGGACATCGTCAGCCGGGCCGCTGACGAGGCGGGCGTCACGCCTGACGTGATCGCCGACGTGGAGCGGCGCAAGTCGCTCGTCGAGCGCCTCTTGGACAACGTCTCGACGTCGGGTGCCTCGATGGCCTACGTCCCATCGCTCGCCGAGTCGCTGTCGAGCCCTCGCAGCGACGTGCTGCGGGGCATGATCCGCTCGGTCATCGAGGAAGTCGCCGCGCGCGGCAGCGCCGTCCTCGTCGCCCATGCGGCGTCGCTCGCGCTCGGCGAGCGCGACGGGGTGCTGCGCGTGCTGATCACGGCGTCGCCGGCGACACGCGCCCGGCGCGTGGCGGCGGAGCTCGACCTCGACGAGAAGGAGGCGAGCCGCATGCTCGGACGCTCGGAGGCCAACCGTGCCGACTACATCAAGCGTTTCTACGGGGTCGCCGACGAGTCACCGGTGCACTACGACCTCGTGATCAACACCGATCGCCTCAGCGCCGGGGATGCCGCCGAGCTGATTCTGCAGGCTGCCGGGAAGACCGTGCAGTCCGCCTGAGGGCGGGAGCTCCGCCGCCCTCAGCTAGGGCAGTTTCGTATTCGCCAGGCTGCAGAACAGCGTGCCCAGCACACCGCCGGTCGGGTTGGCGGTGATCGTGAGGTGTACCTTGTTGAGGTCGACGACGAGGCCCAGCAGATCAAGGTTGAGCGGGCCGAGGATCAGGTCCAGGACAGGGCATTCCCCGGCGGCCGCCGTCGTCGCGTGGATGTTCACCTCGAAGCTGATCGGTCGCACGACACCGTGGCGGTGAATCGTCCGGTTGAGCCGCGCGGCGGCGGCGACGCGCGCGGCTTTCACCTTCGCATGGGCGAGCGAGCAGAAGAGGGACCCCAGCACACCGCCATGGGGCTGCCCGGTGACGTGCAACACGACCTTTTCGAGGTGCACGTTGAGGCCCAGCAGCGCCAGGTTCAGTTCTTCGAGGTTCAGCGTCAGGACCGTGCACGAGCCCGAGTTGGCCGCGGCCAGCGTGACCCGCTTGCTGATCGTCGTCGGGTGCTGACCGATCGGCGTCAACGTCGCCGTGGCGTTCCCGGCCGCCTTCGTGCCCGCCGCCGTGGCGTAGAACCGGTCGACGGTGACTCTCACTGCCAGACGGCCCTGCGGCGTTTGAGCCGTCGCGGTCACCGCGGTGCTCGCGGACGCCGCCGTGACGTTGGCGGCGAGAAGCCCCACCGCGATCAGCACTGCCAGCCCGACACGACGCATACCGCCTCCTCCGATCCGTTCACCCCAGGCTGCACGTCCTTCCCTGGTGGCCCGGATCTACCCTCGGCGGCACGCCGGAAACATCCGCTCGGCCCATGTTCGCCCAGCCCGACGTCTCCGAGCACCTGGAGGAGGAAGCCTGCGCGTGCCGCTCGCCGACCGAACAGCCGTCTGAGCGCCCGGGAGGCCGCCGAGCTGATCCTGCAAGCGCGCCGAGAAGACGCCTCAGCCCTGGACGAGCAGGTAGGACTGGACGGCTTGGACCCGTTGCGTCCTGACGAGCCGTCCGCTGGTTCTCATCCGTGAGATGTGCCCGTCGGGTCCACGGACGATCGGTGTCCGGCCGAGGACACCGACGAGCTCGTAGCCGGCGGGCAGGCGCTTGACCATCCGCTCCTGCTGCGCGGTCAAGAGCCTCTCCTGCCAGCACATGGACTCCTGGCCGGGCACTTCGTTCCCCCTTGGCGTTCGCATGCTCATGGGATCTCCGTTATC
>Ga0134126_10006931_pt1 | contig 14245 bp, 14 predicted proteins | sample KB31752_FD_96881 | JGI IMG/M metagenome (GOLD analysis project Ga0134126, IMG submission 96881) | Terrestrial soil microbial communities with excess Nitrogen fertilizer from Kellogg Biological Station, Michigan, USA - KB3-175-2 | ecosystem: Environmental > Terrestrial > Soil > Unclassified ... | reverse complement strand
CGGTCAGGTCAGACGGATAGCGCAGGCGGCTGCGGTCGTAGCGAGCGCGGTTTTCCTTCGTCCACATCGGCGGCGGCTCCCCAAAAGAATCAGGCCGCCTCCCTTGAATCACAAATGACTCAGTCGATTCAATATCTTCTCGGACAGACACTCAGGCATCCGAGTCTCTCCGCTTGCGGAGTTCGGCTCGGAGTTTCTTGAATGCGACACGTGCAAATCTGCGCGCGTCGGCTTGACTGATTGCTTTCTTTTGGTAGAGGGTCTTGCCGTACCAGTCGCCAGAAAACTCCTGATGATCCGAGACGCTTCCCGACAATGCAGATCTAAAGCTGCGTTGAACGCGCTGTGTTCGCCGACCGACTCAAATCGCTTCTCTGGTCCGACGTGGGTCGAGAGTTCTCTGCTCAAGAAGTACCCGAGGGACCGGTTTGTCAGGCGCGAAAAGAAATCGCGCGCGACTAAGCTGAACCGATCAGACGTCCCGAGCTTCCGCAAAACTTGCTGCACATCCGCCGCGGTAGGACCGAACAAGCTCGGAAGCTCTCGTCCCGCCAATGACGCGAGCGTTTCTGACGCCGCAAGCTGCGCCATCTCGCCAAGGTCCGTCCGCCTTCCACTCGCCCGGACATGGCGGTCGACGGCTCTACCGAATGCAGCGACGATCTCGATCAGAGTGGGCTGGGCGGACAGGCCGTCCAGACCCAGCGCCCGCAGAACACTCGAAAAATCCGCCTGCCGGGCGGCCAACGGGATCTGCGTCAGCAGCCAGAAGGCATGCGCTAAGCCGACGTCGTCTGAGGCGCGATCGAGACCGTTTTCAGCGGCGTCCGCACTGGCAGCTGCGATGTCTTCGACGTCGGCGCCGTCGGCAATCAAACCAACGACCTGGCTCCATTTCCGCGATTTCGGCAGCGCCCCAAGCCGGATGTGGCCCACCAGATACGCCCTTCATTCCCACTAATTGGCCAGCGAACTTAACGCTGAAACTCGTCTAATCTCTCCGCCTGAGTGAGATTGCTCGGACGACGTTAGACGCTTAACCAACCACAACTGAATAGTTTTAAACTTGAGTAGTTAACTATGTGTAATAATTGGATTTGGAATTTAGGTAGGTCATCGGCCGCTGACGTTTTTTTCTAGCAATCAATACACGCGCCGTGCGAATTTTGGAAGATTGATCCGGATTTCCATCAGGCGCGGGGCCGCCCCTCAGCGGAGGGAGAAATATCAATCCGCAGGGAGTGCTACGCGGCCGTCTGTCTTCGACAGCGGCCCTCAAATACACGAGAGGTGGAACGACCACGACGGCTCGGTTGGGCAGGGTCTTTTCGCTGCGCACCTGTACGTTCTCAGGCGCCCAAGTAATCGCCGATTTTCGCGCTTTCTCTCAAACTGGAAGGCGGACGTGGCTGTTCTCCGAGAACGGGTGTGCGGGATCGTAATGTGAGATATCGGTTTTCGACATTTGGTATTGGTCAGCGGATGCGGAGGATGCTCTGATCGTCCAGCTCCAGCTCGCTACGGTTGCTAATGCCTGGTCGTATTGTTGATCTTTCTGTAAGCATTGCCAACGGAATGCCAGCTCATCGAGCGTTTCCGAAGCCGGTAATCCTTCCCCACTACACCCACGCTGGGACCAGTGCCGACGGGCTTGGCGAGCCTCAAGATCCGTTTACCAGTGCGACCTCCTTCATCGCGATGGTCGATCACGTCGGCACACACGTAGACTCATTTTTCCATACCTCGCCGACTGGCAAAACGATCGATGACATGCCGATCGAGATGTTCATGGGCAAGGCGGTTTGCCTTGACCTCACTCACATCCCGGACCTTGGCGACATCGATATCCCCGAACTGGAGCAGGCTGAGAAGAAGGCCGGCGTGACCATCGACGGCCACATCGTCCTCCTAAACACCGGACTGAACCGAAGGCATTTTCCAAGCGACAAGATGATGTGGAGCAACCCGGGCATCACGGCCGCGGCCACCCATTGGCTAGCTGACCGCGGCTCACGCATCCACGGCGTCGAGGGGCCGTCGACCGATAAGCCGACCGACAACTTCTTCGCCAATCACCGTGTGTGCCGCGATCGATCGCTCACTCATTACGAGTGGCTTTGCAATCTCGAGCTGCTCATCGGGCGCGGTGAGTTCCAGTTCCATGGTCTGCCCTTAAAGATCCTTCACGGCACAGGTGGCCCTGCTCGAGCTGTGGCTTTTATCGACTAGGGCCGCCGGAGGCTTAACCTTGTCGGCGATGCAGGACGGTTCGATGGAGACGAACGAATATGCATCGTTGACGGCCGTCGAGATAGGCAACTTGATCCGCGGCCGGCAGATCTCGCCGCTCGAGGTCACTCGGGCAGCGCTCCGCCGGCTAGACGAGGTCGAGCCATCGATCAACGCCTTCGTGACGGTCACCGCCGATCTCGCTCTCGACCAGGCCCGCAAAGCGGAGGACGCAGTCATGAGGGGCGGTCGCCTCGGTCCCCTGCACGGCATCCCGACCTCTGTGAAAGACCTGATAGCGGTTGGCGGTGTCCGGCAAACCTTTGGGTCACGCACGCGTGCCGATCATATTGCCATCACCGACGCTCCGTCAGTGGAGCGATTGAAAGACACCGGCGCCGTCATCGTCGGCAAGACGACCACGACGGAATTCGGAGTGAAGGCGGCGGGCGACAGTCCGCTTACCGGGCTCACCCGCAATCCATGGAATCCCGAACGGACGACAGGCGGATCAAGCTGTGGCGCGGCGGCGAGCGTCGCCGCGGGCGTGACTCCTTTCGGCCTTGGCACTGACGGAGGCGGATCGATCCGCATCCCATCCGCATTCTGCGGGCTTTTCGGTGTCAAAGCCCAATTCGCGCGGATACCGGTCCATCCGCCGAGCGCCACGCCGACGCTCGGACACGTCGGGCCACTCGCCCGGTCGGTACGCGACGCCGCCCTCGTGCTCAACGCGCTTTCCGGCCACGACGAGCGGGATCCGGCGTCCGTTAATGCGCCGCCGCCGGACTTTCTGCGGGCCTGCGACGCTGGCGTACAAGGGTTGCGTATCGCATGGAGCCCCACGCTCGGCTATGCAAGGCCCACGGCGGAAGTCGTCCAGGTCTGTTCGACCGCCGTCCGCACCTTCGAGGACATGGGGTGCAAGGTCGAGGAGGTGGATCAGGTTCTGGAGGGCGATCCATTTGATATCTTCGTCGCCGACTTCTATGCTGGGATTGGCGTGCAACTCGGCGAGGCGCTGCGTAGCCACCGCGATATCCTTGACCGGTCTATCCTTGGTGTCCTGGACAGCGCTGTCGGCCAGAGCCTCGACGATTACATGCGCTCGATCTTCGGCCGTTATCAGCTGCGGGACAGGCTGCGCAAGTTCTTCGCTCGCTTCGACCTCCTTATGACACCGACCGTGCCCGTGCCGGCCTTCGAGGTCAGCCTCACGCAGCCGCGGGAGCTGCCCGAACGCAGTATCGTCAACTGGGTCTTCTATACCTACCCGTTCAATCTCACAGGCCAGCCTGCCGCAAGCATTCCTTGTGGCTTCACCGCCGACGGCCTGCCTCTCGGTCTGCAGATCGTTTCGCGGCCGCTCTTTGAGACCGATCTCTTGCGGGCCGCGGCGGCCTTCGAGGCAGCGCGGCCCTGGCGCGGCCGCGTGCCAGTCATCACTTCCCCCGGGGACAAGGCCCAGAACAACCTGCCATCCCCATCACTCGACTGACAAGAGGAGACGCGACATGAAATTTCCAAGTAAGGGCTGGGCGTTAGTAGGTCTTGCGGTAGCACTATCGACCGCCTCGGCCTTTGCCGCAACCACGGTCACCATTGCGACCATAAACAACCCTGACATGCTGGTGATGAAGGAGCTCACGCCCGTCTTCGAGAAGGAGAACCCGGACGTCAAGGTAGAATTCCAGGTTCTACCGGACAATGTGCTGCGCCAATCGATCACCCAAGACGTCGCGGTCAACGGCGGCCGCTACGACGTCGTCACGCTGCAGCCTTACGAGGTGCAGTCGGGCTGGGCGAAAAACAACTGGTTGAGCCCGCTGGATTTCTCCAAACTGTCGAAAGCGGAGCAGGACGCGTACGACGTCGACGACATCATCAAAAATATCCGCGCCGGCCTCACCTATGACAGCAAACTCTATGCGCTACCGTTCTACGGCGAGAGCTCATTCACGATGTACAGAAAGGATCTATTCGAGAGGGCAGGGCTGACCATGCCCGAGCATCCAACTTGGACGCAGATCCGCGAGCTTGCGTGCAAGTTGCACGACCCGTCGCACGGCATGTACGGGATCCTAATGAAGGGCATCCCGCAATATGGCCAGCTTTCGCCGCTCATCACGCTCATCCATTCCTTCGGAGCGTCATTTTTTGACAAGGACTGGCATCCTCAGTTCACCTCGCCCCAATTCAAGAAGGCCTTCACTTTCTACGTCGATCTCGTCCATGATTGCGGCGAGCCGGGCGCCAGCAGCCAGGGAGTTCTTGAGCTCCTTACCATCATGGCGCAGGGCAAAGGCGCGATCTGGGTCGACGCCACTGTGATCGCCGGACTCCTCCAAGACCCCGCAACTTCCAAGGTCGTCGATAAGGTCGGCTACGCTTTCGCCCCGACCGAAGGATCTAACAATGGCGGTTGGCTTACGGCATGGTCGCTCGGAGTTGTGGCCAGCTCCAAGCACCAGGACGAAGCTTTCAAGTTCATTCGCTGGGCTACGTCGAAGGACTATGCCAAGCTAGTTGCCGACAAGTACGGCGCTGTGCGCATGCCTCCCGGGACTCGCTATTCGACTTACAAGGATCCGGCGTATCTCGCCGCGGCACCGTTCGCGAAGCTGACGCTCCAGGTTATTGAGAACGCAGATATGCTGCACCCGGCCAAGGATCCGGTACCTTACACAGGCACTGCTCAGATCGATATCCCGGAATTCGCTACCTGGGCCGCAGACTTCGCGCAGGATTACTCGGCTGTCATCGCAGGGCAGATGAGCATCGACGCGGCCCTCGCGGACACTCAGGCCAAGACCGAAGCGGTAATGAAGGCCGCGGGATACATCAAGGATTGATCGCGGATGACCGCTATCGCTGTGACCGGGAGTCAGACTGCGCGCTTGCGCCGCCTTGCTCCCGGAACCCTCGCTACCGCGCCGTCCGTCATTTATCTCGTCCTGGTCACGCAGCTTCCGTTCGTCGTCACAGTTTATCTTAGCCTCCATCAGTGGAACCTGCTCCATCCAGAGCGCGGCGTCTCCTTCGTTGGGCTCTCGAATTATCTGTCGCTCGCCGTCGACCCAGTCTTCCAAATCGCGGTTCTCAACACGGTGATCTTTACGACCGAAGCGGTGGCAGCGACGACAATAATCGGGCTCGGCCTCGCGCTCCTTCTCCACCACATTAGTTTCCTTCGCGGCCTCCTCTATCTTTTCCTCCTTTCGCCGTTCCTAGTAATGGAGACGGTGGCGCCGCTTCTCTGGAAGACGTATCTTCTCAATCCAGTTTACGGTCTTCTCAACTGGTTTCTGTCGCTCTTCGGCATCGCTGGCCTCGATCCGCTCGGGCAAGCCCCGGCGCTGACGGTGATGACTATCGTGACGTGGCAGTGGACGCCGTTCATGATGCTGATCCTCCTCGCCGGATTACAATCCCGTCCCGAGGAGCTAGTCGAGGCGGCGCGCGTCGAGGGCGCCCGAAGCTTTGGCGTCTTCCGCAATGTCACGCTACCGCATCTGCGCCCGTTCTTTGCGGTCGGCATGCTGGTCGAAGCGATCCTGCTTCTGCCCCTTTTCGGCCCTATCTACGTCGCCACTTACGGCGGTCCCGGCTTTCGCACCGCCAATCTCACCTTCGACGCCTACCGTCTGCTGACCCAACAATACGAGGTGGGCAAGGCCGCAGCCTGCGGCGTCGTGACGGCGGCACTCACAATGGCGGTCACGGTCATTCTCCTTCGCCGTGTGCGGCTCGACGTGCAACGGTCGTGACCGTGCGCCGACGAGACATGATCCTCAGCGCGCTCGCATGGAGCGCCACCGCAGTCCTGGCTCTGGTAATGTTCTTCCCGATTGCGTGGATGGTGATCACCAGCACCAAGTCGGAGACCGACGCCATCGCCATCCCGCCGAACCTCTGGTTCGTGCCGTCGCTCGCCAAGTTCGAAGCGGCCTTTATTGACGGCGACTACCTCCGGTTCTTCGATAATTCGGTCGCTATAGTCGGTGGGTCGGTGCTGATCGCACTCGCACTCGGGCTGCCGGCTGCTTACTCGCTCGCCTACTTCCCTGGCAAGCGTGCCAACGATATCCTGCTCTTCGCCCTGTCTACCCGCTTTATGCCCGGCGTGGCCGTGATCGTTCCGCTGTTCCTCCTCTACTCCAAAGCGGGGCTAATCGACACGCGCGCCGGCCTAATTCTGATCGACGCTGCGCTCAATCTTCCCCTCGTACTTTGGCTGATGCGGCGCTTCTTTCGAGATATTCCACTCGAGATAATCGAGGCGGCGCTCATCGAATGTCGTTCGCATTGGCGCATCTTCTGGCGGGTGGTCGTGCCCCTGTCGGTGCCAGGCCTCGGAGCCACCATCTTTCTACTGATTATTCTCACCTGGAACGAGTTCTTCTTTGCGGTCAATGTCACCGGCCAAAGTGCCGCGCCCCTGCCCGTTTATATGGCCGCCTTTATGACCACCGAAGGCCAGACCTGGGCACAGATGTCGGCGGCGGCGACGCTCGCCACGCTACCGATCATGATCCTTGGCTGGCTCACTTCGCGCAGCTTGGTGCGCGGGCTCGCGGCGGGCGCGTCAAGATGATGGCGCGGCAGATCCTCCCGCAGAGAGAGCCGACATGGCGAACGTGATACTGCGCAACATCAGCAAGTCCTACGACAACCATCAAGCGCTCCGCGGCATCAACCTCAAGATCCACGATCGCGAATTCGTGGTCTTCGTGGGGCCCTCGGGCTGCGGCAAGTCTACGCTTCTTCGTGCCATAGCCGGTCTCATCGAGGTGAGCGAAGGCGAGGTCTTCATCGACGACAAGCTGGTCAATAACGTCGCCCCGGCCGACCGCGGAATCGCCATGGTCTTCCAGAACTATGCGCTTTTTCCGCACATGAGCGTCTTCGACAACGTGGGCTTCGGCTTAAAGATGGCCGGACTGCCGCGGACCGAAATCGCCACGCGGGTCCGAGAGGCGGCGCGGTTGCTCCAGATCGAGAACCTGCTGCAGCGCCGGCCGCGTGAGCTTTCGGGCGGCCAACGACAGCGGGTGGCGATCGGCCGGGCGATCGTGCGACAGCCGAAAGTCTTCCTGTTCGACGAACCGCTTTCCAATCTAGACGCGGCGCTGCGCGTTGCGACCCGTGTCGAGATCGCGCGGTTGCATCGGGCCGTAAACGCAACGGCGATCTACGTCACCCACGACCAGGTTGAGGCTATGACGCTTGCAAGCCGCATTGTGGTCATGCGCGACGGGCTCGTCGAGCAGGTAGGCACGCCGCTCGAACTATACCACAACCCGTGCAACCTTTTCGTTGCGAGTTTCATCGGTACGCCACGCATGAACCTCTTGGCGGCGACTGTCGTCGGGCTCGAACGCGACAAGGCCATTGTATCGCTTGGCGAGACGGAGCGGCTGGCGGCACCCTGCGTCACCGATGGGCTTAGTATCGGGGACGCGGTGACTATTGGTGTGCGGCCGCAGCACCTCATCATCGGGAGCAGCGCGCCAGTCTTCAGAGCGGTGGTCGCGGCGGTCGAGCGGTTAGGGGACGAGACATTCGTTTACGCCGACCATGCCATCGCTGAGCAGGTGGCCATCAAAATAGACGGCGAGGGCGGCGCCACTGTAGGCGAGACAGTGCCGGTCGGAGTAGTGACGGGCACCTGCCAGCTCTTCACGGCAGCCGGCGTGGCGATCAGACGGATAATTAGTGTGGCGGACCAGGAACGCATCTCGGCTATTGTGCATGGGTTCAAAAGATAAGGTTATCCAGCAACATGACGACGGGAGATGTGGGACGGTTCAGCGGCAAGACCGCGTTGGTCGTCGGCGCGGGCACGGGGATCGGCGAGGCAGTGTGCCGCGGCTTCGCGGCAGAGGGCGCGAATATCATCGTCGCCGACCGGATCGGCCGGGATCAACGGCTTGTAGTTGTCGACCGACTAACCGGCCTGGGCGCCGACGCGATCGAGATGGAATGCGACGTCGTCGACGAGGCAGCCGTCGGGGCAGCAGTCGACGCGGCTGTCGCCCGGTTCGGCAAGCTCGATATCATGGTCAACAACGCAGGGATCGGATCGACGGTGGCGCCGCTTTCCGAACAAGATTGGGACGAGTGGACGCACATCATCAATGTCAACCTGCGGGGCGTCGCCTTCGGCATGAAGCATGCGCTTCGCCACATGCTGCCTCGCGGTCATGGCCGCATCATCAACACGGCCTCTCAACTCGCCCACAAGCCGGCACCCGATGTCGCAGCATACTGTGCATCGAAGGCCGGTGTTGTGGCGCTCACCGTCGCAGCCGCGCATGAAGTCGCGGCGAAGGGTATCACTATCAACTGTGTTTGCCCAGGCCCTACCGACACGCCTATGTGGCGGGCCACGGAGCGGTCCTGGCGCGAGTGGAAGGCCTCGGAGCTGCCGCTGAGGCGGGTCGGCCGCCCCGAGGAAGTTGCTGCCGCGTATCTTTTCCTTGCGTCCGACGAGGCGAGCTACATGGTTGGACAGAGCATCTCCCCGAACGGCGGCGACGTCTCATGGTGAGCTGCCAGAGGCTACCTACCGTACAACAGACTAGTCCAGAAGCTCGCCTTGACGGCGACACGCGAAAGGAGTGCTATAGTTCCTCTAGCGGCGGCTCGCGCAGCGCAATCAACAGCGACGGTGCGGGGGATAGATGCGTGCCGCCCGCCGGGAAGATGGGCGCACATGGAACTCCGGCAGTTGCGCTATTATGTGACGGTCGCGAGACTGGCAAGCTTCAGTCGCGCCTCGTGCCAGCTCAACGTGGCCCAATCGGCGTTGAGCCGACAGATCCGGCTACTCGAAGAGGAATTTGGCGCGCGCCTCCTAGATCGCACTGGGCGGGGCGCAATGCCGACAGCCGCTGGCGAGGTATTGCTCGGACGGGCCGCCAGCTTGCTGGCATCGGCAGACGAATTGAGGTCCTTGGTCCGGGAGCCGAATCTCGTTGCTGGCGAAGTGAAACTTGGCATTCCTGCTGCTTTCAGCGGAGCAACCGCCCGACAAATCCTGGAGGTCTGCCAAAGCAAACATCCCGGCGTGGTCGTGAAGCTACGCGAGGGGCTCAGTGGCGACCTCCTAGAGTTGCTTATGGCAGCGCGCCTCGACCTCGCCATCCTCTACCAGAGCCAAATCTCTCCTGTCGGCTTCGTCGCGAGCCCGATCGACACGCGGCCGTTGGCACTTATCCACTCGCCGGCAATCCATCCCCTTCGCCAGCGCGCTCCGACCGTTCAGCAACTCGCCGAGCTTCCGATGGTGCTGTTCGAGCGGCCCCACGGCTCGCGCCTCAGCATCGACCTGGCCTTCGCTGCGGCTGGTCTGAAGCCGAATATTACCTTCGAGGTCTCCTCTTTTGTGGTGCTTCGCGAATTACTCGAGGCCGGCAAGGCGTCTACACTGTTGCCCACGTCGGACATCCAAGCGGAGATCGACACCGGCCGCCTGAGCGCCACTCCCTTGGGCGAGGTGACGCTATTCCGTACGCTCTGTGTTGTGAGGGCGCGTTCAGCGCCCTGTTCGGTGGCGGCCCGTGTCGTTTTCCAAGTGCTCAGCGATCACCCGATCGCGCAGCTCTCGTGACCCGGATCCATGCCGCGTGCTGTTGCGTCGCCGCCGTAGTCGCCGTGCCGGCTGCGCGCTGAGATTTAGGGATGGAACGGTTCTCCTAACTGGGGCCTCTGGTCTAGTCGGGCGTCAACTTGTTCGGCTGTTGTCAGAGTCTTACCGTTTGGTTCTCACCGACTGCCAGTCACCCCAGCATCTATCCGACTTGCCTCGTGACCGCGTCGCCTTCGCGACCTTCGACCTCCGCGACTACGCCGCCATCTATACTTTGTTCGCGAAGCACCGGATCGACCGCGTGATCCATTCGGCGGCGATTTCGCATCCCGGTCCGTCCTTCGCGCAGCCCGTCACGACCCTGCAGATCAACTTCGACGCGACCGTCACGCTCCTTGAGGCGGCTCGGCTTCACGGAGTCGCACGCTTCGTGTTCATCAGTACCATCGGAGTCTACGGGCCGTTCCAATCGCATAGAGTCAATGAGAAGCATCCGACGGTCGGGGACTCTCCCTATGGGGTTGCCAAGCTGGCCGCCGAATTGATGGGGCTTACCTATGCCGAGGAGTTCGGGCTTCCATTTGTGGCCCTGCGCTACAGCCTGATCTACGGGCCCAGCCGACTGCAGCCCTGCCCGATCAAGATGCTGGTGGAGGCGGCAGCGGCTCGACGACCGCTGCAGCTAGCGAGCGAAGCCGATACGGGACTCAATATACTGTACGAGGCCGATGCCGCAGGTCCAATCCTGCACTGTCTCGAGGAAGACACCCTGCACCGCGTCTACAACATTGGCGACGGCAAGCAGCACTGTCTCGGCGAGGTGCTCCGGATCCTCCATCGGCTCACCCCGAGCTGGTCTGCCGCGATCGGGCCCGGTGTGCTGCCGCGGGAGACGACGGGCCTCCCGCTCGGCCGACATACCGGTGCGGTTATCGACATAAGCCGAGCGAGAAAGGACCTCAGGTTTTCCCCTAGCTACGATCTCGAACGGGGCGTGACGGAGTACTTTAAGAGTATAGAAGGAAGCACGGTGGCTCGCTGACTATCTCCACGATATGACATAGTTCGCGTTCCCCGGCGCTAGGGGATTTACGAAGACTACGGTCTCTGCTTTAGCCAGCGGCCCGTGCATCGCTAGCTCTTCGGTGGGCTGCTTAGCGTCGTGATCGCCCTTCGGGAGCATCGGGACCGCGAACATGTTCGCCCTAGACCAGATGTTCGCCTGAGATAGGGCGACCCGTCTCACAATATGCAGGTTGACGAGGGTCGCGCTGGATGACCAGCGCCGAGACTCATGCCTAGGAGACGGGTCATGGAGAAGCGTATCATTTACGTCGGCCTGGATGTGCACAAAGACACAATCGCGCTGGCGCTTGCCGGGGAGGGCAAGCGGGGGGAGTTGCGCGAGCATAGCAAGATCGCGAACACGCCGGCGGCGTTGAGGACTCTGGCGGCGAAGCTGGCGCGTGACGAATGCAGCCTACATTTTTGATATAGGCACAGCCCTTGCGGTTACGGCATTCAGCGCCAGCTGAGCGAAGCCTAGCATGAATGCGTCGTGGTCGCCCCGTCGTTGATTCCGCGCAAGCTCGGCGATCGGGTCAAAACCGACCGACGCGACGCGATTAACCTGGCCAAATTGCACCGAGCGGGTGAACTGTCGCCGATGTGGGTTCCAGACCCAGCCCATGAGGGGATCCGCGATCTGGTGCGCGCGCGACTGGCGGCGGGGTGCGTGTGTTGCGGCAGGCGTATGAGACGCCTACGTTCGGGCGTCGTTCTCAACGCCGGAGATCTTCGGCACCGACTAAGGCTGTCAATTCGCTCCGCCGCTTCGCCCGCGCGTTTGCTGGCGAAAGCTCACAGCGACCCGCGTCTGAGCGGAGCGACGTTCGACTTGTCGACGATGCCGAGCGGCGGGAGGGCCGCGCGCACGGTGTCGGCAACATACGAGGGCGCGAGATGCGCATAATGCCGCTCGGTCATCCGAGTATCGGCGTGGCCAAGCTGCGCTGCGATGACCGCCATGGGAACGCCCTGCCTCGCGAGCGATGACGCATAAGTGTGGCGCAGAATGTGGAATGTCGCCGGCGGCTCAATCCTTGCTTGCGCGCTGGCCGCTTCAATTGGGCGTTGCTGATGTGACGCTCCCCAGGCGTTACCGTCGTCGCGGACGAAGATGCGGTCGCGGCGCGCCCGCCCCGTAGTCAGCCTGTCAAACAGGGCACGGCCTTCATCCGTGAGGCCGACATGGCGCGGCTTGCCCGCCTTTGAGAATTGCACTGTGACCGTCCCGCCCTCGGGGTGAAAGTCCTCGTACCGCAGGCGCGTGAGTTCGCCATAGCGGCAACCCGTCAGGAGCGCTGCGCGCACGAGATCGCGAAAGCTTCCGTTGCAGGCGTTGACGAGCCGAACGCATTCGTCATCCGATAGGAAATGCTCGATTGGTGCGTCAGCCTCTTTGAACGGCTTCACCTTGCGCCAGACGTCGTCGCTCGCGACGCGGCCGTCCTCATAGGCAAGGTTGAGCGCTGCCTTAAGGACGGTAAGGGTTCGGTTTGCCGTCGTCCGGCGGGCCCTCGCGGCGTCGACATCCTCGAGATTGATCGGCGTCGTTCGTGGTCAGGCGGCCGACCTCGATCTTGCCCAGTCCCGTCAGAATGCGCGCGTCTGACGAACGCCGATCGTCCTTCACCCCCTTCGATCCGCGGTGTTCGCGCGAGGTTCTGGCCCGATCGGACACTGTCCAAAATCTCGTGTATCGCGATGCGATAGCAAGTATCGTATTGCAATGCATAAGTTCGGGGTGTAGCCTCCGGCTTATTGGGAGTGCAGCAGGGCTTTATGGAAAAGTCTCGGTCCGCATTGTTTGTCCAGTCCCTCGAAAAGGCCGTGAAGGTTCTCGAGGCGTTCGGACGCGGCGGTCGGTATCTCGGATTGAGCGAGATCGTCGCCTTGTCCGGTCTCGATAAGGCGGCGGCCCAACGCTACGTCCATACGTTAGTTCAGATCGGCTACCTCGAGAAATCGCCCAAGACCGGCCGTTTCGCGCTCGGGAAGAAATGCCTCGATCTTAGCTTCCACTTTCTGCGCACTCATCCGCTTGTGGTGGCGGCTACGCCGGTGCTGCTGCAATTACGGAAGGACAGCGGAGAGCGCACCAATCTCAGCCTCTATGACGGGACGACGCTCATTTACGCCATACGCTTGCATGGCAAGCGCGAGCATCTCTATTTCCAGACTCTTATTGGCCGGCGTATGCCGACTTTCTGCTCCTCCGGCGGCCGCATCATGCTGGCGCAGCTCCCGCGAGACGAGATGAAGGCGGTGATCGCGAAGTCGGATCTCACGCCGATGACCAGCGACACCATTACCGAGCCCGAGCGCATCTACGCAAAGATCGACGAGGCGCGGGAGCGCGGCTACGCGATGGTGGTGGGCGAGAATACCGTCGGCGAGATCACCATTGCCGGTGCGGTGGTCGACGCGGATGGACGGCCGATGGCGGCCGTCCATATCGCCAGCAGCACCACGAAATGGGTTCCCGACGCCTACGAGCAGCGCTTCGGCCCGCTCGTGGTCGAGGTTGCGCGCTCCCTCAGCCATAGCGGCTCGGGCGCAATGCGACTGGCAGTCTGAGGGAAGCGGGGCGATGGCGCGAGAGACATCCTCCCGCTTACCAGACCCATCCGACAGGCTTGCGCCGCTCGAGCGGCAGGTGTGCGACTGGCTCGCGGGCCAGCGCAAGACGATGATCTCGCTGCTCGCCGAGGTGGTGAACATCGACAGCGGCAGCAGCGACAAGGCGGGGGTGGATGCTGTTGGCGAGCGCTTCCGCCGCTTCCTCGCCGAGCGTTGCGTCGACGCGGCCGTGATCTCGCGCGAGACGCGCGGCGACATCCTCAAGGCGACGCTCGCCGGGCGCGATGCGGTCGACCGCGCCTCAATGTTGTTGATGGGTCATTGCGACACCGTCTTCGGAAAGGGCGAGGCGGCGCGCCGCCCGTTCGCAATCGTCGGCAATCGAGCCCACGGTCCAGGCGTCGCCGACATGAAGGCGGGGTTGGTGATGAATTCGTTCTTGATGGCGGCATTCCAGCATTTCGGCTGTCTCGATGCGCCGTTGGTTGCGCTCTACACAAGCGATGAGGAGGTGGGCTCGGCGGCGTCACGCGGGGTGATCGAGGAGGAGGCGCGTAAGGCCGCCCTGGTACTTAATGCCGAGCCGGGCCGCGTCTCCGGCAATCTCGTGAGCGAACGTAAGGGCGGCAGCTTCCTGCGCTTCCGCGTCAAGGGCAAGTCGGCCCATGCCGGCGTCGACTTCGCTGCAGGCGCCAGCGCGATCAGCGAGCTCGCGCACAAGATCGTCGCACTGGACGCGATCACCGACATCGGGCGGGGCGTGACGCTGAACGTGGGACTGGT
>Ga0134126_10006930_pt1 | contig 14248 bp, 11 predicted proteins | sample KB31752_FD_96881 | JGI IMG/M metagenome (GOLD analysis project Ga0134126, IMG submission 96881) | Terrestrial soil microbial communities with excess Nitrogen fertilizer from Kellogg Biological Station, Michigan, USA - KB3-175-2 | ecosystem: Environmental > Terrestrial > Soil > Unclassified ... | reverse complement strand
GCGCGCCATCCCGATGTACACCTGGTTTATGCGGGAGGCTGCCTGCCTGAGCCAGGAGTTTCGCCTATTGATCGGCAGGTTCGCGAGAAGGTGGGAGGCAATTTGGCGCAGCGCGTCCACTTCCTGGGCCAACTGACTCGCGAGCAGACTCTGGCCTGCATGCAGCGCGCCGAGGCATTTGTTTTTCCCGCGCTCATTGACTGCTTCCCACTCGTGGTGCTCGAAGCCATGAGCGCAGGAGCTCCCGTGGTTTTCACCAGGAATCCTCCCGGGCCGGAGATGATTGAAGACGGGGTGAGTGGGCTGCTGGCCGATCCCGCTTGTGCGCGCGATTTCGGGGAGAAGACCTGCCGCCTTCTTGCCGAGCCGGAGTTTGCGGCGCGCCTTGCCGCGCGGGCACGTAAGCGGGTCGCGGAGCGCTTCTCGCTGGACCAGTGCCTGGATGCCACAGAACGGTTTTACCGGGAATGTCTGCAAGAGCTGCCGCAGGGGGAAACCGCGTACCCCTCGTCATCAGCAATCCTGCCAGCCCCGGTCCCTCGACGTCATTAAATCGGCTCGAAGCTATGCCTTCGGCGCAACCCATCTACGTCCTCATCACCCCGGCCCGCGACGAAGAACCCCGCCTGAGGCTGGTGTTGCAGAGCATGCTGGCACAGACACTGCGCCCGGCAGAGTGGGTGATCGTGAACGATGGCTCGAGCGATGGCACGGCGGCGATGCTGCGGGAATACACGGGCCGACACCCCTGGATTCGCGGCGTCGAGCGCCCGAATCGTGGCCGCCGCTTGTCCGGTGCGGGTGTGGTGGAAGCTTTTTACGACGGCTATCACTCGCTGCAATGCCAGGATTGGGAGTTCCTGGTCAAACTGGACGCCGACCTGAGCTTCGCACCCAACTTTTTCCAGCAGGCCATGGCGCACTTCCAGGCCCAGCCGCGCCTCGGCATAGGCGGCGCCTGCTTACACCTGATGGGCAACGGGTCGCAAACGGAAGCGGGCCCGCGGTTTCATGTGCGCGGCGCCACCAAGATTTATCGCCGAAGCTGCTGGGAGGCAATTGGCGGCATCATGGCGGCGCCCGGGTGGGATACGGTGGATGAAGTCAGGGCCAGCATGTTGGGGTGGAGCAGCGAAAGCTTCTCTGACCTGGTGGCCCTGCATCATCGTCCCACCGGCGGCGCGGGCCCCTGGCGCGACATGATCAAGCGTGGCCAGGGCTCCTACGTGGCCGGCTACCATCCGCTCTTTGTGGCTGCCCGGTGCCTGCGCCATCTGGGTTCCAAGCCCTATCTGCTGGGCTCGCTGGGAATGGGCGCCGGATTTATTTCCGGCTACCTCGGCCAGGTTGGCGTACAACGCGATCTCGCGCTGGTGCGCTATGTTCACCAACAGCAATGGAGACGGCTGTGGGGCCAAGTCACCATCTGGCGGTAAAAGTATATGTCGGGCGGTAACAAACCAGTTCGCGTTCTGTACAGTTTTCCGCACAAACTGGGAGCAGGCAGAATCTGTTACACAGCGTGGCAGCAGGTAGCCGGACTGGCGGCCGCGGGCGCCAACCTCCTCGTCTTTCCCGGAGTGCTACACCGGCCGTTGCCGGGGAATGTGGTCGTGCAACCCACCCTGGCTCGCGGCCGATGGCGCATTCCCTACAAACTAGTGGGCACGATGCGCGCCTGCGCCCTGCACGACTGGGTTGTCGCCCGCCGGCTGGAACGCATGGCGAGCCAGATTGATGTTGTTCATACCTGGCCGCTGGGGGCGCTGCACACCCTGCGCACGGCCGCTCGGCTGGGCATTCCCGCCGTCCTGGAGCGCCCCAACGCGCACACCCGCTTTGCCTACCAAGTCGTGCAGGAGGAATGCGCCCGGCTGGGCGTGAGATTGCCGCCAGACCATGAGCATGCCTGGAAACCCGCGGTGCTGTCCCGGGAAGAGGAGGAGTACCGGCAGGCGCAGCGTCTGCTATGTCCATCAGACTTCGTGATGCAGACATTTTTGCGGCAAGGTTTTCCGCGCGAGCACCTGCTGCACCACGAATATGGCTTTGACGAGACTACCTTCTATCCTCCTGCTGTGCCGCGGGCAATGGATCGCGGCCTCACCGTCTTGTTCGCCGGAGTGTGCGCGGTGCGAAAGGGACTGCATTATGCCCTGGAGGCATGGCTTCGTTCTCCGGCGCACCGCGAGGGCGCGTTCTTGATTGCCGGCGAGTTTCTGCCGGCCTACGCCCGCAAGCTCGCTTACCAGCTTTCGGACCGCAGCGTGCGCGTGCTTGGCGACCGGAACGACTTGCCGGAACTCATGCGGCAAAGCGATGTGCTGGTTCTGCCCAGCATCGAGGAGGGCTTCGGCCTGGTATGCGCCGAGGCCATGGGCTGCGGATGCGTGCCGCTGGTCTCGGATGCCTGCACCGAAATCTGCATTCACATGCGAAACGCTCTGGTGCATAACGTTGGCGACGTGGAGACCCTTTCCCGGCAACTGACTATGCTGCATGAGGACCGCGAACTGCTGCAGCGCCTGCGCGAAGGCTGCCTGCGCGCCGCCCCGCAACACACCTGGACTGCCGCCGGACGAAAGCTGCTCCAGACATACGAACAGGCCATAGAGGAGAAGACCAACGAGAACGCGGATTTTCAGGCACTGCAGATGTGCGCCTGATCTCGGCTTCACTCCTTCATCTCTTCGCGGCACAAACCTGCATCACGGTGCCACCGCCATGCGCTCGCTTCGGGTTGTGTTCCTGATCGAAAATGTCTCCATCCTGCGCGACCGGCGCGTGCGGCAGGAGGCCGCGGCTTTGGCGAGTGCGGGATGCGAAGTCAGCGTGGTCTGCCCGCGGCTGAAAACAGAGCCACGCCTCCCCGGGTTCATAGATGGAGCGCACGTCTACTCCTACCTTCAACCCTGGCAAGGAACCGGCCTGCTCACCTATGCGCTTGAGTACAGCTGGGCCCTGCTGGCCAGCTCGCTTCTGATGCTGGTCATCTGGTTGCGGCGCGGCTTTGACGTTCTGCATGCCGCCAATCCGCCCGATTTGTTTTTTCTTCTGGCAGTTCCATTCCGCTGGCTGGGCAAGAAGTTGGTTTATGACCAGCACGATTTGAGCCCAGACATTTTCGTGGCAAAATTCGGCGGCCGCACGCCAGTGTTGTACCGGCTCTTACTGCTGCTGGAGCGCTGTTCGTACGGCCTGGCTGACCTGGTGATCGTCACGAATCAGTCGTTTCACCGCCTGGCCATCACTCGGGGCCGCTGTTCAGCGGACAAGATTGTGGTGGTGCGCAACGGCCCCGATCTCCAGCGCTTTAAGTGTGGTCCCGCAAAGGCCCGACTGAAGCGCGGCGCCGCATTTCTTGCGGTGTATGCCGGCATTATGGGCACTAAGGCTGGTGTTGACCGGGTGATTCGCGCCGCCCACCATATTGTGCACAAACGCGGACGGAAAGATATTCACTTCGCCCTGGTGGGCGATGGCGACTGCCGTCTGGCTCTACAGGAATTGGCGCGCTCACTGCAGGTGGAAGCATACGTCTCCTTTCCTGGATTTGTTGGCGACCAGGAACTGTTGGCCTGGCTCTTGAGCGCCGACGTTTGTCTCGCTCCCGACCCACCCATCCCGGTGAACCGGCTCTGCACTTCCAGCAAGCTGCTGGAATATATGAGTTGCGGCAAGGCCACGCTCTGCTTCGATTTGGCAGAGGCGCACTACTCGGCGGGCGGCGCCGCGGTTTACGTTAAGGAAGATGACCCTATTCAGTTCGGGGACGCCATCCTGGAACTGCTCGGCGATGCGACCCGGCGCCAGCGAATGGGCGAGGCAGGGTTGCAGAGGGTCCGACAGGAATTACAGTGGGAGAACTCGCGGCGGCGGCTGTTGGAAGCTTACCGACGGCTTACGGGCGCGGCCCTGCCGGAAATCGCGGCAGAAGATAAGGCCAGGGCGGCGTAATTAGCGACAGGTGGGCGCCTGTCCGCCGGCACGAAACTGGAACACCTGTATACGATGGTTTTTGGAATCCGCTACATAGATGCGCTCGCGCTCATCCACCCACACTCCTAACGGCCGGCTGAACTCCCCTATCTTGTTGCCTGGCCGCCCGAAAACCTTCAGCAATTTACCCTCCTGGTTGTAAACCCGCACCACCCCCTGAACTTCATCGCTGACGTAAAGATCCCCCGCGCTGTCTACGGCCATGCCGGCGTGGTCAGAGGGGGAGGTGTTGTCATTGGGCGTGCTGAACCGGCGGAGCACCTGTCCCTGCAGGTCCAGGATCTGAACGCGGGAGCCGTAAGAGTCGAGCACAAACAATTGGTGGCGGAGGAGAACAACACTGGTGGGCTTATTAAACTCACGCTGGCCCGGGCCACGGCCGTTACCGCCAAAATTCCCCACAATCCCGGCGCGCAGGTCAAGCACTGAAATCGCATCCCGCGCGGTGTCAGCCACATAAATTCTTTCGGCACGAGCATCCACCGCAACGCCCTCCGGCCGCTCAAAATAGGCTTCGCCTTTGATTTTGCCGAGATAATGGCGAAACCGGCCCAGGTGGTCGTACACCAGAATCATGCCGCGTTCGGAATCGGCGACATAAATGTTGCCCTGGCTATCCGCCGCCACGCCCACCGGGTGTTGCAGTCGCCTGTCTTTCCCGCCCTGAATGCGGAATGAAGTCTTGCCCTTGAAATCGAGTACGTGCACCGCCTGGGCAGCTGGATCCGCCACAATCACGCGTCCGCCGGAGTCTGTGGCCACGGCGCGCGGCTCGTCCATAACCGCCCGATGTTCTTCCAGGAAACTGGTTATGGCCTCCACCGCATCCGCCAGCACGGGACGTCCATTGACGGTCTCCACGGGATGAGCGCCCGGCTCGTAATCTTCCACCACGCGCTGTTTAGCGGGAACAGCATCATCTGACGATGGAGCGGAAACCGCGGCGGGCTGATCCTCAGGCTGGCCGGCGATGGTATCCACAAACTCGCCCAACCGCAGTCTGGACCGGCCCTTGAAGCTTCCGTCCGCAACAAAGGCTCCAACATAACTGAGGGAACAGTTTTTCCCCAGAGACACGCGGGAGGAGGCCGCGCGTTTTCCCGTGTCGCCACTCTTATTTGCAACCTGCCGGGCGAAAGTCGGAACGGCAAAAAAGACGAGCAGACCGACAGTTACTGACCGGAAGCGAATTGTCCACAGCATACGGCTCACGGGACGAAGCGGCAGGTTCCCCACTGGCTGGTGATTATAAGACGCCGGGAGCCCAGCGGCCTGTGATTCAAGTCACAGCTTTTCTTCGGTGGCGGGTATTTGCTGGCGTGGGAAGGTCCCATGCGCACCCATACCATCATCGAACCCTTCCGCATCAAGAGCGTGGAACCGATTCACTGGACCACCCGGCAGCAGCGGGAAGCTCTTCTGCGGGCCGCCTGCTACAACCTGTTCCAGCTCCCGGCTAACGGTGTGCTCATTGACTTGCTGACCGATTCAGGCACCGGCGCGATGTCCACGCGGCAATGGGCCGCCATTATGGAAGGCGACGAAAGCTATGCCGGCAGCCGCAGCTTCGATCATCTGCGCGATTCGGTGCGCGACATCTTTGGTTTTCGCCACGTCATTCCCACGCACCAGGGCAGGGCGGCGGAGCGCATTCTGTTCAGCGTAATGTGCCGTAACGGCGATATTGTGCCCAACAACACACACTTCGATACTACCCGCGCCAACATTGAATTCGTGGGGGCCCAGGCTTTGGACCTGCTCATTCCTGAGGGCCGTGAGCCCTCGCTGCAACATCCCTTCAAAGGCAACATGGACGTGGAAGCGCTGGAGAGGCTGCTCACGCGAGCAGGCCGCGAGCGGGTACCGCTGGTGATGCTCACTATCACCAACAATTCGGGCGGGGGCCAACCGGTCTCGCTGGAAAACGTGCGGGCGGTGAGCGCGGTTTGCCGACGGCATCGCGTCCCGCTTTATTTTGACGCCTGTCGTTTCGCCGAAAACGCCTATTTCATCAAGCTGCGCGAGAGCGGCTACGCGGAGAAAACACCGAAAGAGATAGCCCGCGAAATCTTCAGTTACGGCGACGGGTGCACCATGTCGGCCAAGAAGGATGGCCTAGCCAATATCGGCGGCTTTCTCTGCACCAACAACGACGCTCTGGCGCAGCAGGAGAAAAACCTGCTCATTCTCACGGAAGGCTATCCCACCTATGGCGGGCTGGCCGGCCGCGATCTGGAAGCTATATCCGTGGGCCTGCAGGAAGCGCTGCAGGAGGATTATCTGTGCTACCGCATTGCCTCCACCGCTTACCTTGGCAATCACATTGCCGCCGCCGGGGTCCCCATTGTGCAACCACCAGGCGGTCACGCCATTTATATTGACGCTCGAGCGTTCCTCCCCCACATCCCGGCACCGCAGTTTCCAGGCGTGGCTCTGGCCTGCGAACTCTACCTGGAAGGCGGCATCCGCAGCGTGGAAATCGGCACCCTCATGTTCGGCGAAGCCGCAAAAATGGACTTGGTGCGGCTCGCCATTCCGCGCCGCGTCTATACCCAGAGCCACATTGATTATGTGGTTGAGGTCATCCTGGAAGTCTGGCGCCGCCGCCAGGAGGTGCGCGGCCTGCAAGTGACGTACGAGGCGCCATTCTTACGCCACTTCACCGCGCGTTTGTCGCCCATCAATGAATCCGTCGCCCAATCGCTGTGAAAGTGCGATATCACGCCCACGCGCCTGTGATTATTTGCCACCTCGCGCGGCAGGGCTACCGGCACACAAGCGTTTAGCTTGCTATCAGTTTACAGGGTGGCGACCGGATGTTTCAGGGAGAGCACAGGATTTCCACCAGTAAAAACCGCCAACTGTGATTGCCGTCACAGGCGGTGAACACAAGCCGCAGCATACTGGCTTGGCCATCAGGAGCAAACCATGCGCTCCCTCACTCCCAATCCCAGAGGCCAAGGCGGGTTCATCCGAGAGCAGGCAAACGCCAGTACCCGTCTGCTGGTGACACATTGCCAAATGAGAAAGGCGCCCTGGTACGCCTGGTCGCGGTCACTGCGCATGCTGGAAATTGCTGAACTCTCGCATTGTCAGGCTTGTTCGCATGCCGGGCAGTGTCCGTACGGCTCGTCCGGGCAATACCTGCGCTCATCACGGATTTGATGGGCGGTGCTAACTGGCAGACCGGTGAATCAGCGGAAGCGGTACCCTGGGTTCAGTTCACACCTGTACACCTTGGTCTGGTCCTTGTCCTCTCGCAGGTTGCATGTTGCCCAAGCCAGACACAAATTGGGCCCGAGGGGAAAGACGATGGCGCTTCCATTGACCTCCGCTTCAATGCTCGGACCCTCGGCGTCTGGCGGCAGCGTAAAGTTCAGCGCCTGGCCGAAAATGACGGGGTAGGAATCGCGAATGGTCTCACTGACCATGGGGTGATACACCTCGGCCTCAAAAAGAAATGTGGCCGTGTCAGACCAGTTCAGCACCGAAAGCTTGACTCTGCGACCGTCATCGGAGAAGTCATTGCTAATGGTGCGAGTAAACGGGCAAGGCCCGGCGATGCAGGAAACTCTGGGATTGCGAAATTGATTGCCCTCGCCGGCATCCACCGAAAGGGAGCCGATGGCGGCCTTCCATTGTCCATCCGGCGAACAGGGCTGCTGGCCATGACAAGGAGCATTTCCGGTGTTCACTACCTGGAAGGTTCTGACCGCGCTGCCCACGTTTAACGCCGAAGTGGTCTTCTGCGAATACCGCACCGCGACGGAAGTTTTTGTTATGACCCCTCTGGTGGGAACCGGCGCAGGGTGGGGGGCGCGGGATAGAGGCAGCATGCGCGCCACAATCAGCGTGCCCGGGTGTACTTCCTCCAGCATCAGAGGACGATAACCAGTTTGGGCGAAGCTGAGCGTGATAAGTTCGCCTGGCTTCACCCCCGGCCGCAGAGTAACGCTGAAATACCCGGCCGCATCGGACTGGGAGGTACCCGTGGCCAGGCCCGCGGACCCGATGATCTGAGCCCCGGCGATGGGCTGTTCCTTATTAGGGTCGGATTCCTGGCGAATTACCGCCCCTTTCAGGGTGACAGGCTTCGCCTTGGGGATGCGCGACCAGACCACAATCCCAGCCGCAAGCGCGGCCGCGATGGCCGCGACCCCGATCCCGAAGGCAAGCTTTTTCCCGCGCGTCATCTCTAGCCTCATCTTACGACAGCCGGAGCGGGGAAGGGCACACTGTCGCAGCCTTCCCCGGCAGTAATCCTTATGGCACTGGACCTGCAACGCTCTACTTGCGCGTGGCGAGCAGTGCTCGTTTAGAATCGAGGCAGTGAGCGAAAGGAGCGACAACCGCCGAAAATTTACTCGCCGGGAATGGCTGCGGGGCACGGCCAGCTTGGGCTTGTTCCTGCCGCTGGCCCGCCGTGGCATCCTGCCCTTCCTGGCAGACACTCAGCAGAACGGGGCTTCCCCGCCTTGTTTTGCCCCTCCTCCCGCCCCGACCACGCTTTCGCCCGATGACAACCAGCTCCTGGATGAGCTGGTGAGCGCTGATTTTTGCTTTTTCTGGGAGCAGGCCAGTCCCCAAACCGGACTGGTCAAAGACCGCTTTAATGTGCGCGCGCCCGATAGCCGGGTTGTGGCCAGCGTGGCTGCCACCGGTTTTGGCCTGTCCGCCGTCTGCATCGGGCACAATCACGGCCTTATCACTCTTCCCGAGGCTACGGAACGCGTGCTCACTACCCTGCAGTTCTTGTGGAAGAAGCTCTCTACCCATCGTGGTTTCTTTTTTCACTTCGCTAACGTGGACACCGGGGAAAGGATGTGGGATTCCGAGGTCTCATCGGTGGACACTGCCATCCTTCTGTGCGGCATACTCACCTGCCGCCAATACTTTCACCATCCCGAAATCAACCTTCTGGCCCGCCAGATTTTCAACCGCGTGGATTGGACGTGGCTCTCCGAGGACACTACGCTGCTGCCTCAGGGATGGACGCCGGAGGTGGGCTTCCTGCCCTCCCGCTGGGACTATTACAGCGAGTTGATGATGATGTACCTGCTGGGTATGGGCTCGTTTACCCACCCCTTGCCGCCGGCCGCCTGGAATGCCTGGAAGCGCACCACCTTCGAATATGACGGACTGACCTACGTAGGCGCCTTTGCCCCCCTGTTCGTGCACCAGTATTCGCAGGCCTGGTTCGATTTCCGCGGCAAGCGGGACGCCTACGCCGATTACTTCCAGAACTCCGTGCTGGCCACGGAGGCCCATCACCGCTTCTGCCTGGAACTCGGCAAAGAGTTTTCTGACTACAACGATGACCTATGGGGAATAACCGCCTCCGACTCGCAAAACGGCTACGTGGTTTGGGGCGGCCCTCCGGAGATGGGCCCCATTGACGGCACCGTCGTGCCCAGCGCGACCGCCGGATCTCTACCCTTTCTTCCCCAGCCGGTCATGCGGGTGCTGCGCACCATCAGGAATCGTTATCCCAAAGCCTGGAGCCAGTACGGCTTCGTCAATGCCTTCAATCCCCTCAAGGATTGGTACGATCCCGACGTGATTGGCATTGATACCGGCATCACCATGCTGATGGCGGAAAATGCCCGTAACGCATTTGTGTGGAACACCTTCATGAAAAACCCGGAGGTACAACGGGGCATGCAGCGTGCCGGCTTCAAACCCTCGGTCGGGTCCGGAACGCAGGAGGCCGCCGGCCCGCACTGAACACCGTATGGCAGGATGAGCACGAGGGTGGTGACATTCATCACTGCATGGAGGCTCACGAGTCACTGCTTCCATGTACGTCCGGTTCTAATCTGAGGCTGGCAGGTGGGGTGAGCAGGAGCGTTTATGACGCCGGTTTATTATGTACTCCTCGCTCTGCTCGTCGCCTGTGGCCTCTTTGTGTTGTACAGGATCGTTCTGGCCGGCACTCATTTTCTTCGTTTCCACGGAGAGATGTTGGTGACCTGTCCGGAAACCAAGCTCCCCGCCGCGGTCAAAGTTGACAACTGGAGCGCGGTGCTGGCGCCCATCGCTACTCCCCATCGCACGCAACTGAGCGCCTGCTCGCGCTGGCCGGAGCGCCGTGATTGCGCCCAGCCTTGCGTATGCCAGATCGAAGAGGACCCCGAAGCGCGCCGGGTGTGGACCATTGCCGCTCAGTGGTATGAGGGCAAGGACTGCGCCTACTGCGGCCATTCCATCGAGATGAGCCATTTCGAGCATCCCCCGGCGCTGCTCGATGTGGAGAAAAGAATGATGAAGGAGTGGAATGGCTTGCCGGCGGAGAACCTGCAGGAGGCCTTCACCACCATGAAGCCGGTGTGCTGGAATTGTTACATTACGGAGACCTTCATTCACGAGCATCCCGGCCGGACCGTCATCCGTCCCTGGAAGCACTCGCCTCCGTGGGCCAAGAACTGAGTGGGAATCAGAGATTGTTAGTCTGCCGCACGCGGGAGTGTGCGCCAGCTCACCACATACTGGCCAACGGGATGCATCCGGCAAATTACCAGGCATTCCGTCCGGTGCGGCCCGCCCGATTAAAACAAGGTTCGCGGGCCTTTAATCCAGTTTCAGTGGACGTTTATCCACGTCTTCTTCTTTCAGCGGGCGGAACTTGTGCCAGACATGCAGGCCACCGGCAACCACCAAACCCACCGCCACGCTGATCAGGAAAAACCAGCGCGCTGCGGGAAGCATAATCACGATCACCGCGATGGCGATCGCAATTACGATCAGGCCGGCCAGCCCGCGAGCAGGCCGCCTTTCCTCCGTCCCCGACTCGGCATTCATGTTGACTATGCCCCTATCTATATTGTATCCCGCTGCCAGCCTTGCCTTTGGTGGGAGAGAGCCGCGCGGCAGTGTCCAGGGAGAGAATCGCGGCAGAGCGGGAGCGTGAAGGCTTGTAAGGTTTTCGGAACAGGTGCTCCATGTTAACTACCTTGCTACTTGCCCGCCGCTTCCGTCCGACCCAGAATAGCCTCCCTGCAGGCAAGACGAGCAAACTCAGTGGCGGCTTTACCAGCTTGCCCGTGCGCTTGCAACCTCCCCACATTTGCTAGTGGAGCGTCTTTTCAGTGTCCATCACAATTTGTCTCCTGCCCCGGGCCCACCGGCAATCTTGCGCTCGCCTCGCCACCCGCCTAACTCTTACGCTGCTTCTTTTAACCGCATGCGCGTTTGCCCAGATTCCTACACCCGTGGCGCAGCCGGTTGGACCCGAGCACGATAATCCACTGGCTCGCGAACTGTGGTTCCGGCAGGGTCGCGTCATACCGGGCAAGCCGGGCGCCGCTGCCCGGTTCCTGCGCCGCGCTTACCAGCAGAAAATGCAACTGCGCGCCGCGCACCCGGGCGGTGCCGCGATGACCGCCTACTCCGGCGCGCTCACGACGGCTACGCCCGCTACCGCTTCCACAAGCAACTACGGCGGCTGGGTGCCATTGGGTCCTGCGCCCATCAATTCCAACGCCACTGGCGGCCTTAACGATCAGAACTACGGTGCGGTCACCGGGCGCGCCACCTCCGTGGTTGTTGATCCTGGAGACCCCACGGGCAACACGGTTTATCTGGGCGGGGCGTATGGCGGCCTGTGGAAGTCTACGAATGCCGCGGCCTCTAATCCTGCTGCTGTGACTTGGACGCCGCTCATTGACCAGCAAGCCACACTGGCGGTGGGCTCGGTTGCAGTTCAGCCCAGCAGCAACGGTCCCAGCAACGTGGTTCTGGTGGGCACCGGGGAAGCCGACTTCTCCATTGATTCTTATTACGGCCTGGGAATTCTGCGCTCGGCCGATGGAGGAACTACTTGGAACCTGATCCGTTTCGGCGGTGCTGAGCAGTTTGCCGGCCTGGCTTTCGCCAAAATTGCCTTCAGCACCGACAATCCCAACCTGGTGGTGGCGGCCGCTGCGGGCGCCGGTAACGACGAAGGGGCCGCCGCTGCGGCAGGAGGTATTAGCGCACCCGGCCTCTACACTTCGACCGATGCTGGCCAGACGTGGACGCTCGCTTTACAAGGTGTGGCCCCGGGCATTGGCGCGACTTCCGTTATCTACGACCCCGCCAGCCACAAGTTCATCGCCTTTCTGCAATTCGGAGGCTATTACGTCTCCGCCGATGGCATCACCTGGGGCCGGATGGCCAACCAGCCCGGCACCCCCTTGCATAACTGTCCCATCGGTACCACAGGCGCTCCGGTCTGCCTGGTCTTCCGCGGAGAGATGGCGGTGGTCCCCGGCCGGGAAGAGCTCTATACCTGGTACGTCACCATTGACCAGCAGGGAAACATCGGAGATGGCGGCATCTACAAAACAACCAATGCCGGCGGCTCCTGGCAGCAGGTGAACGATAGCGGCATCACCAACTGCGGCGACGGGGCGGGGAATGGTTGCGGCACCGAGCAGGGCTGGTTCAACCTGACGCTGGCTGCCGTGCCCAATGGCGCCGGTACCGACCTTTATGCCGGAGCGGTCAACCTTTTTAAGTGCTCGATTACCGCCAGCAACAGTCTTTGCGCGACCAAGCCGTTCATCAATCTTACCCACGTGTACGGCTGCACTCCGCTGGGTTCGCTGGCCCACGTACATCCTGACCAGCACGGCATCAGCTTTCTGCGGCTGAGCTCCTCGCAAGTGATTATGTACTTCGCCAATGATGGCGGCATCTACCGCGCCCTGAACGGATATGCGCTTAGCTCCGGCACCTGTGGCACTGCGCCGAATCCCTTTCAGGATCTGAACGCCACTATGGGCTCGATGTCGCAGTTCGTGGATTTTGCCAACGCCCCCGGGGACCCCGGCACTTTACTAGGCGGCACCCAGGACAACGGTTCGCCAGCTACCGACACCAGTTACGGCAGCAACTGGATCTCGGTGAATGGCGGCGATGGTGGCTTCAACGCCATTGACCCCAGTAATCCCCAGACCTGGTTCACCACCAATACCGATGTCAGCGTGCAGCGTTGCAATGACGGCATCAATTGCCTGGCGCAGACCTTCGACCTCATTGTTACCAATTCCACGGTGGGAGGAGATCACGGCTTCTTCTACACCCCGTTCATTCTTGACCCACAGGCGGATAGCCGCATGATGGTGGGCACCTGCCGCCTGTGGCGGGGCAACAGCGACGGCAGCGGATTTGCTGCAGTGAGCTACAACTTCGACACCGTCATGAACCAAACGCCCAACCAGGCATGTAGCGGGAGCGAAACGCAGCTCATCCGCTCCATTGCCGCCGGCGGACCCAACACCGGAAATGGCTCCTCGGTGATTTACGTCGGCACCGAAGGCGGCTTCGATCCCAACACCCAATTCAACCTGCCGGGTCACATCTGGATCAGCAATAATGCCGACCTCGGACTCTTCACTTGGATGAACTCTTTTTCTCCCAACAATGGCTCCTACGCCATCTCCGGCCTCGCTGTAGACCTTAACGACCCAACCGGCAACACCGCTTACGCCACGGTAATGGGCTTTGGCTATGGGAACGTGCTCCAAACCACCAACCAGGGCGCGAACTGGAACCCAGGTCCATCATCCAATCTTCCTGCTGTCCCCGCGAACGCCATCCTCATAGACCCAGACGATAGCAGCACCTTCTACGTTGCTACAGATGTTGGCGTCTACACCAGTCATGACCTGCAGAACTGGACCGAACTCGGGCAACTGCCTAACGTAGCCGTCCTGCAACTGCACATGTTCGAGTCGGGCGGGGTCAAACAGCTTCGGGCCGGCACCTACGGCCGCGGCATCTGGTCCTACGACATTCCGTATCAGATCAAGATCACCACACCCCACATCTATCTCTTCCCCGGCCAGACCGGCACCATCAACGGCATCATTACCGGCTACAACGGCTACAGCAGCTCAGTGGACATTGAGTGCCCCGCTACTGTGAGCTTCGGCACGTGCACTGGCATCACCGTCACTCCCATGCCATCGGGTACGGCGTTTTCCTTGACCGTCACCGCCGCCACGAGAGCTTCGAACGCGACCACCGATTCCACCTTCCTGGTGCAGGGTACCGGCAGCGATCCCAATGCCACGGTCGAAACCGCTCCCGCAACGGTATCGGTTGCCGATTATGCCTTTAGCGATCCCTCGCCGTCAGCCGTGAACGTCAACCAGGGGAGTATCTCCGCTTCCGCCGTTATGTATCCTCAGTCGCCTTTCTACGAACCGATCACTCTCTCTTGCTCCAACCTGCCCTCCGGCGCAACTTGCAACTTCTTTCCCTCTGG
>Ga0134126_10006928_pt1 | contig 14249 bp, 12 predicted proteins | sample KB31752_FD_96881 | JGI IMG/M metagenome (GOLD analysis project Ga0134126, IMG submission 96881) | Terrestrial soil microbial communities with excess Nitrogen fertilizer from Kellogg Biological Station, Michigan, USA - KB3-175-2 | ecosystem: Environmental > Terrestrial > Soil > Unclassified ... | reverse complement strand
GCCAGCACGATCGCCCGCGCCAACTCGCCCTGCGCCGCGGCGTCCAGCGTGATGTTCAGGAATCCCGGCCCGGCGATATCGACCTTCTTGATTCCGGTGATCGCCACAAGTCGGCCCGCCAGCATCTCGGCCACCGCGCGCGGGGGCTTGCCGGCCGCCTTCGCGAGTTGCAGTGCGACATTGGTGGCGTAGTCGCCGTGGTCCCGGTTCTTCGGGCGCTCGACGGTGACGGTCGAGGGCACGGGAACAGACAGGTCACCGGCGTCCACGGCGTTCTGGAGCGCGGCGACCACGGCGGCGGAAAGCTCAACTGGGGTCACGTGCCAAGGGTACGGGAACGGCCCCGGCCACCCCCAATCAGTTATCCACAGCCCCGCCGCAACTCAATCCCTACTCCCCTCCCGCCCCCGCTTCCAGCCCCCGTTACCTCCCCCTTGCACGCTCCCCTCCCCTGCTCCGCTTCCTGTCCCCTCCCCGCCCCTCCTTCGCTTCCTATCCCCTCTTCTCCCCTCCTTCGCTTCCTGTCCCCTCTTCTCCCCCCGTTACCTCCCCCTCGGCCGCCGCCCAGGCAACGGCTCCTCCCCCGCGTCCAGCAGCTCAAGCAGCCGCCGCAACTCCCCTTGCTCGCTCTCCGAAAGCTTCGCGAACAGCTGCTCCGCCGCCTCGGCCTTCATCCGGCCCACCTGCCGCAGCACCTCGATCCCGGCCGACGTGAGCACCACGATCGTGGCCCGCCGATCCGTCGGGTCGGGCTCGCGCGCGACGAACCCGGCGGACTCCAGCGTGTCAACCATCGACGTAATGGAGCGCGGCACTACCTCCAGCGCCTGCGCCAAGTCGGCCATCCGCGGCCGTTCGTACCGTGAGATCACCCGTAGCGCGCGGGCCTGCGCCTCGGTCAGGCCGAATCGGTCGTACGACGGCGCTGAGCGTCGCCGGATGCGGTGCGCGGTGCGCAGATACAGCTCGGCCAGGCTCGGCAGGCCGGAAGAGGCCGCGGAAGACTGCGTCGCGTCGCCGGGCTCCACCGAGTCGGACAGGGTCGTCATAGGGCAGCAGTGTATTTCGAACGACCGGCACACCCCATGGCCCGGGTCGCCCGATTCACAAGCAACCAGCGCGTTTCACAACCGCACAATCCCCAGCGCAGCAATATTCACAATCTCACGAGCCTTCGCCGCCGCGTCTCCGCACCCCATCGGCTAGCCAGCGCGGTCAGTCCAACGGCCCGAGAATCCGGATGCCTAACTAACCAACCCCGCCGCGCTCCGCACAGCCCGCACCAGTTCATCAGGCTCGAACGGCTTAGTCACATAGGCGTCGACACCGAGCTCCCGCCCCCGCGCCAAATCGCTCTCCTGAGCGCACGCGGTCACCATCACGATCGGCAGACCGCGCGTGGCGCCCCCCGACCGCAGCCGCGCCGCAGTCGCAAACCCGTCCAGCCGCGGCATGACGACATCAAGCGTCACGACGTCGGGTGAGACAGTCTCGACGACCTCAAGGCACTCTTGCCCGTCCTCCGCGAGGAACACCTCGAAGCCCTCAAGCTCCAGGTTCACGGCAATCAGCTGCCGAATCACGTCGCTGTCGTCCACCACCAGCACCCGCCGCGCCCGCGCGCCCGACAATCCCCCCAGCTCAGCGCGATCCTCCACGGCTTCAGTCACGCCACTCAGCCTAGCCGCGCCGCAAACCGTGCGCGGGCACATCGCGAGAACTGGTATCGTTCCTCCCGTTGCCGCCCCCGTAGCTCAGGGGATAGAGCACCGCCCTCCGGAGGCGGGTGCGCAGGTTCGAATCCTGCCGGGGGCACACAGCTTCGAAAACAAATACAGCCCTCCACCTGCGTGAGGGCTTTTCTCTTGTCTAGCTGTGTCTGAGCGGGAGAGTCGACTATCTTCGCTGAGCCGGGCTACTTTTCGTGTCGGTGAGGTGGTGTAGCGAGTGTGACCGACTGGACGGACTTCGCAGCGGAGCGCGCCGAGACGCGTTGGTGCGGATCGCTTTTCTGGCCCACACTCAGCAGTTGCAGGTGCCAGGTCTTCGGAAACCGCCCACGTGTTTTGCCGTGGCTGAATCGGATTGCCACGGTAGCTGACGGTGCCGCCACTGGTGGTGTCTTGGGAGACGTGGCCCTCTTGGTCCCAAGCGAGGATTTCACTGTCGCCCGTGGAAAGCACGCGGTTGGTCATGTTTCCGGCGGCGGCGTACTTGTGCGTGTTCTGACCGGTGCGGAGGGACCGGTGGAGGTGACCGACGCGAGGCCGTGTACCGGCCAGCTGGCCCGTCCCGGGTTGACCTAGGGGCTGGTGCGGGCAACGTCCTTGCTGGTGGAGCCGGTGGTGTCGTGGTCTACTTCGGTGAGTTTGTTGCCGGTGTTGTCGTAGGTGTAGGTCTGCCAGTTGGGAGCCGGACCAGTGCCCTGATTGCCTTCGGTCGGAGCGGTGGCGGTGCCGCACCACTTCGACCGGATCGATCTATCAGATCACCGGCGTCAACCTCGCGCCCACCTCCTCTGCCACGATCACTGCGCCCTCCGGAAGCACCGGCCAGATCGGGTCCGGCTACACGGCCATCGCCTACCCCGCGGTCGTCGCTGACGGTTCCATGGACTCCGCCGGCAATCCGGTGCTCTACGCGACGACGCCGGCTGAAATCCTCGAGCAGGCGTCGCTGACCGGCGGCGCACTCAGCAGCCTGACTCAATTGTCGGCCGCTGGCTGGACGCTGGACAATACCGAACTCGAAGACGGCCAGCCGACCGCCGCGAGCGGTAACCAGAGCGAACAGACCCGCAGTCAAGGCGCGTCGAGCACGATCAGGTCTGGCCGCCCACCGGGGGCTGGTCGACCTTCGAAACCCCGGTCGGCGACGCCAGCAACGTCACCGCTGTCGCGATAGCGGGGTCGGAGCGCCGTGTGGCGTTCCGACCCCGCCTCGGCGTTTCCGCCAGACGATCGCGTCGGTTGTCGCCGCCTCGCGATCCGCAGTGCAATCGCCTGACACCGCAGTCGCGTCTACGGGTCTGGTAGCTTGTCCTGTTCTTGCATCACGTCGGGGAGCATGATCTTGGGGCTCAAGTACGGCATGTCCGCTTTCGTGTCATCGCTGCGCAGCCGTACGCTCGCGACCGACTCGGCCGACCGCCGCAATTCGATCGGATTCCTGCGGCTGATGTTCGCGTCGGCCGTCGTCGTCTCGCACTCACGGGTACTGGGCTTCCGGGAACTGGATCCGGGCGAGTCGAGTACGCATCACCAGACTGACCTCGGCAAGCTCGCGGTCTTCGGGTTCTTCGTCCTCTCCGGCTATCTGATCTCCGGTAGCGCGACGCGCATCGGGCTCGGCCGCTACCTGTGGCACCGGTTCCTGCGGATCTTCCCCGGCCTATGGGTCTGCCTGCTGCTCCTGGCTTTTGTGATGGCGCCGCTGGTCTGCCTGCACGAACGCGGCTCGCTGACCGGTTTCTGGGTGCATCCCGGCGGTCCCTTCGACTTCGTGCGGGCGAACTGGTGGACCGGTCTGCGGCAGCTAGCCATCTCCGATCTGCGGGTCAATCCGATCGTCGGCATCTTCGACGGCCCGTTGTGGTCGCTCGCCTACGAAATGCTCGGGTATCTCGCGATCGCCGCGCTCGCGTTCAGCGGGGTGCTCACGCGGGCTAGGCGGCTGATCCTCGTCCTGGTCGTGGCCGGCTGGCTTTACATGGTCCATTACCAGACGCTGACGCACAGCTGGACCGGCCCGCACCCGGCCGGCGTGACGGTCACGCTGCCGCTACTCGGCGCGCTGGGCACCAGCAACCTCGTCTATCTCGGCTTCATGTTCGCGCTCGGCACTGCGGCGCAGCTGTACAAGGAGCGCATGAGCACGCACGGCGCGCTCGCTGCGGCCGCACTGGTCGTCCTGCTCGTTTCCTTGCGAGCCGGAGGTTTCGCCGTCTTCGGGCTTCCCGCATTCGGATACCTGGTCCTGTGGGTAGCGATGCGCCTTCGCGGGCCGTTCCAGGCAGTCGGCCGCAAACGCGACTACTCCTACGGGCTCTACATTTACGCATGGCCGGTACAGGAACTGTTGACGATGCTCAATGTTCCGCGATGGGGCCTGCTCGTCTACACCTGTCTTTCGCTCCTCGGCGGCCTGATACTGGCCGCGCTGTCCTGGCACTTGGTCGAGCGCCCCGCGCTGCGGCTCAAGTATTGGACACCGCCGGACATTCGCGCGTGGCGGGCACGGCAAGCCTCTGTCATCGACCCTGCGTCTGGTGACCATATCCCCGAGCAGAAGCGATTCGAGCCCGCGCTTGAGCAACGACGCTTGGCCGAGGCTCCACCTGCAGGAGTGACGCCGGGCACAGGAACGGCAGGCTGAAGCCGGCCCGCCACGAGCCGATCAGGAAGTCTCTTCGATTTTCATCGGGACCCGGAAGCGTCGCACTTCCTGCGGCCAGCCGCAGGCCACCGCAATCTTTCCGGCCCACCGGCGCGCCTCCTGCTCGTCGGCCACGTCCACGACGGCGAAGCCGCCGAGGTGCTCCTTGGACTCGACGAACGGGCCGTCGGTGAACAGCGGCGTGCCGCTCGACACGTCGACGCTGAACACCGGGGCGGCGTCGTCAAGACCGCCGGTGAAGACGAAGACCCCGGCGACTTTCATCTCCGCCACCAGCGCCCGGACCGCCTTGGACTTCTCGCGCAGTTCCTCGACTGTGTTGTCAGGCACCCACTCGTCGTTGAAGGCGATGAGGTACTCGGCCATGTCTCCTCCTTCTCCCGGCAGCGTCCTGCGGCCGCCTCTCACCCGTTCTACGAACGGCTCGCTCCGAATCCGACAGGCTCCAGGAAATTATTTTCGCAGCGATCGCCTGGTGGCGCTGAGTAAGCGGAGTGGAGCGGAGCGTTCAGAATTGAGCTGAACTCAACGCAACCAACCCAACGCACGTCAGCGCGGCGCGGGCTGCCTCGAGCCGCGGGAACGCTGGCCGCCGTGAGCCTCGGCGCCACAGCAGGGACAACCGTGAGTCTCCGGGCGGACGTGGGGGACCGCAGGCAGGCGGTCCAAGTCCTCGCCGATGCGGAGTAGTACCGCGCTACGTTCCCGCACTCGAGTCAGACGCGGCGGGCTGCCGCTTGGCTCGCCAGCGCTCGAGCAGCTGGGCCGCGAACTCGGCGCTGACCTCGACATGCTCCCGATCGTTGTGTCCTAACCAATAGAGGTACAGGTATTCGGTTGGATGCCATTCGAGGTCGCGGCCGATTGCCTCATCGGTCGGTCGCGGCTTGGTATGAATGCGGCGCACCAGGCCACTCGCAGTCTCCGCGGTACCGCCGTCGCGCAGTAGTGCGAAGTACTGCACCGCCGGTGTCTCCTGCTCCATGGTCGTCACCTTACTCGTGGCGCCCGGCAGGCGGTCGAATTCCAGATGCGCCGATCGGTCGCGGTACGGCGTCGAACACTTGGTCCTGCTGCTCCTGCAGCGCGTCCCGCTCTTCCTGCGAGGCGCTCGGCAGTCGCATCTGCTCGTAGAGGTCATGAGTCGTCATCTTCGCGTCGAAGCTTGCCGGCGTGTGGAACTGCATCTCGAACGTGTGACCGGTCGACGGATCACGCCACCAGCTGTTGATGCCTTGATAACCAGGCTGATCCCAGGCGTTGCGGAAGTCATCCAGAGGCTTGATGCCCGCGTCGGTGAACCGCTGCATCGCGGTGTTCACACCATCGGTATATGCGGTCCCTCCCCCGGGGAACTGCATTGTGTAGCGAACGGAGTCCTTCATGCCACCGAGGACCTCCTCGACACTCATGTCCGGGCTGAGTTGCAGTTCCGTCGCGAGCTTGCGCTTGAAGGAGTCCGCGCTCTTCAGGACGAAGTCCGGGTAGCCGACGGTCTGCGCGCCCGGGACCTCGTCCCTGATGCCCATGACCACGGGCGTTATGTTCGACTCGGCGTCTTTGGCCTGGGCTAGGAACCTATCCGCGGCGGCGTTCTCCTCCGGGCTCAGTCGAAGTCCGCCTTCGCCCTCCCACGGGATCGAGACGGCGCTGGCTTGCGGGTCCAGGATGCTTGAGAACTTTCCGGATGCCGCCGCCTGCTCCTCGGAGGCCGCGCCGCTGGGCATCACCTTCGCGATGGCTTGGGCGTTCTGCTCCTCGGTGGCGAGCATCGCGTCGGTTGCCTTATCCGCGGTCTGCGACGTGGTTTCGACGAAGTCGCCGAGTGCGTGGCCCGCGTTGCCGAGTGCCTCGTCCGCGCCGTCCGCGATGCCCTTGAAGGCCGCCGCTCCCTCCCCGCCGGACATCAGAAGCTCAGCTCTCGTATGCCTTGCTGGAACGTGATCGCGTGCGACCGGAACGTCTGCGCGTGCTGCCGCAATGCTTCCGTGTGCATGCGCACGAGCTGCTCGTCCAACGAGAAGCCGGTCGATTTGGTGGCCGCGGGGGTGGTCTTGGACCAGTCGAGGCCTGACATGGCTTCGGCCACCTTCGCGAAAAGGGGCTTGGCCGCGGCTTCGACGACTTGGCCGATGATGTACTGCTCCAGGTCCTGAACCAGCGACTCCATCAGCTTCTTGCCCGCGGCGATGATCGCTGGGACCGCCGCCTCCGCGATACCGAAGGTCGCCACGGCAGCGGCCTGGTCGGCGACGAAGGTGGCGGCCATGCCGATCAGTTCGGCGACTGCGGCCACCTTCTGGGCCACTATGTAGCCTGCGGCGACCTCGAGTGCGTCGGCGAGGACCGCGCAGCCGTCCACCAACTCCGTCACATGTCGCGCGGAAAGCTCTTGCCAACCTGAGGACAGCTGCTGCGTCGACGCACCCTGATATCCCTGAGCGATGCCATGGATCGCTGTCGTCGCGTCCTGATGTGTGGTCTGCACCGCCTGCGCGAATTGCCGCACCAGCGATGCGAACTGCATCACCGAGTCCTCGTTGATGTACGGCCATTCAACGCCGATCACGTTGAGGAACGTGACGACCGGGCCCGGCAAATCGTCGATCGCCATAACGCCACACCACCCGTGAGATTCGTTCGGTGAGTCCAGCCGGACCCGCCGACGGTGACAGGACCGTATCAGAGCCACGAGATGAGGAGCAGGCATCGGAAGATAGTTGTTCATCGCGGGTTTCTGCCGGACTCGACCGGCTCGCTGAGTCCGCGAGCTAATGCTTCGGCACAGGCTTTTGTCAGCGGAGAAATGGGTGTCCAGTAATGTGCGGTCAGCTGACACTTGCGCCGACCCCGGCACCGGCACGCTCCGCGAGTGCGTCGATCGCCGCGGATACGGTTGCCGGGCTGCTGACCTGGGTCAGGTGCCGCGCGGACGGGATGAGCGTCGGAGTCGGAGCGCCGATCAGTGCGGCAGTGTTCGCGGCCGCGCCGGGTGAGTACTCGGGATCGTCGGCGCCGAACACCACCGCCTTAGGGACGCTGGCCAGCGTGGCGAGCCGGCCGAGCTGCGTGGTCGAGAGGGCCGGGATGCCGGTCCCGACGACCTGCCAGGTGGCGGGTTCAGCCGTGGCGACCTGGAATGGCAGTCGCCACTGCTGAACTCCAGCGGCATCGAGGGCGGGGCATTGCGGCCCGCAGGTGATGCCGTAGATGAGCCGGATCGCGGTGTCAGAGCGCAACACCAGACGTAGCAGAGTCGTGCGATACGGGTTGATGAACGAGGGCGGGTGGCCCGCTCCCGACAACGGCAGCCCGTCGCCGTCGAGGAACATCACTCCGCCAACCTCGCCCGGTGCCTGCAGCGCGGCGGCCGCGACGACCGCTGCGCCGCTGGAATGTCCGACCAGCACAGGCCGGGTCAGGTGCATCACCGCGACGAAGTCCAGCACTTGGGTTGTGAGATGAGAGGTCGAATACGGCGCCACCCGCTGCGTGTATCCGAAGCCGTCGAGATCGATCGCGTAGACCCGGTGATCGGCGGCGAGCATTCGTGCCGTCGGCGACCAGGTGTCCGCCGACTCGACGAAACCGTGCACGAGCACGATCGGGCTGCCGTGCGTCCCCCACTCGACGTATCGCGTGCGAAGGTCTCCGGTTTGCACGAAGGTCAAGCCCGGCGGCGCCGGAACCGCCCCTTGCGTCGCGAGGTTGTAGACCAAGCTGAACACGCTCACCGCAGCGAGGTCGAGCGCCACCGCGATCGCCCACTGGCGCGCCCATCGCCGAAGTCTCTTCATGGCTTCGGATCATGTCATGCGACGACAGCCGAGCTGCGACGAGGGCAGCGACCACGGCAGCGACCACGCGCCAACGGAACTCGACCGGCCGCTGGGGGCCGGCCGGCCGAGTCGTCTGCCACTGGACTTGACTACGTCAACTAGCCATCCCGACTGACTACGGGGTCTGAGTCACCAGGTGCGCCTTGTAGCCGGATCCGAAGGTGCTGGTCGGCGTGCCGTTCCAGTCAGTGATCAGGTCGTTTCCGTTGCTGCTGCACACGCCCCACGGGTTCCACGTCCACGCCGAGTACCCGACCCCGTTGGCGTCGGCCCAGGCCATCACCTGGTCGATGTAGTCGTGAGCGCAGCTGTTCTGGCCGATCTCGCCCGCGTCGACGGGCGCCTTCGTGGCCACCGCGCCGATGTTGGTGTTCCAGCACGAGACGTTCGAGCAGCTGTTGAAGTTGTAGGAGTGCCAGGACGCGACGATGTTGTTGTCCGGGTCCTTGGGCTCATAGGCGAGCCACTGGCTCAGATCGTTGGCCCAGGCCAGGCCGCCGACCATCAGCACATTGCTGGCGCCGGTGGCGCGGACCGTGTTGACCAGCGTCTGCATGCCGGCGACCGGGTAGGTGATGCCGTTGCAGGTGCCGCCGTCACGCAGGCAGGTCCACTCCTCGGTGGGGTTGTTCCAGCCGTCGGCAGCATCCGGGTAGGGCTCGTTGAAGAGGTCGAAGATGACCGCGTTGTCGCCCTTGAACGCGGTGGCCACCTGCGTCCAGAAGGTCGGCGTGTACTGCATGTCGGGCATCGGCTTCTGGCAGGTCGCCTTCACGTCGGAGCAGCCCGCGCCGCTGCCGGTGTACTGGCCGTAGGTCCAGTGCAGGTCCAGGATCACGTTGATTCCGTTGGCGACCAACAGGTTCACGTAGTCCTTGACCGCCTGCTGATACGCGGCGCCGCTGGTGCCGGCCGCGGGAACGTCGCTGGTGCCGAGCCAGCATTCCTCGTTCAACGGGATGCGCACCACGTGCACGTTCCAGGTCTTCATCGCATCGACCGTGGACTGATCTGCCGGGCCGTCCCACATGCCGTTGCCCTGGATGCAGGCGAATTCGCCGCTGGAGCGGTTCACACCGAGCAGTCGGTAGGTCTTGCCCGCCGCGGTGACGATGTGGTTGCCGGAGACGTGCAGGGCCGGGGCCGGTCCGTTGTTGCCCCCGCCGCCGCTCGGGCTGCTGCTCGGCGATGAACTCGGGGAGCTGGACGGTGAAGACGAGGGCGAGGAGGACGGGGTAGAACTCGGCGTCGCGCTCGGGGAGGGCGAGCCGAGCGTGCCGTTGCATACGACGCCATTGAGGGAGAAGCTCGCGGGCACCGCGTTGGTGCCGGAGTAGGAGCCATTGAAGCCGAAGCTGGCGGTGCCGTTGGTGGCGATCGACCCGTTGTAGGAGAGGTTCTTGACGGTGACGTTCGCGCCGGACTGCGTGTAGCTGCCGTTCCACAGTTGGGTGATCTGCTGGTTGCCGCCGAAGCTCCAGGTCAGCGTCCAAGAGGTGATCGGGCTGCCGAGGTTGGTGATAGTGACGTTGGTGCTGAACCCGACGTTCCACTGGCTGGCGATCGCGTAATTGACCTGACAGCCGGAGCTCGCCGCGGCGGCCATCGTGGGCACGGTCACCGCGGCGGCGCCGGCCAGCATCAGCGCGCCGACGGCGGCGGAGGCCAGCAGGGCTCTTCGTTGCTTCATCGCAACTCCTCTGGGCATGGGTGGGAGATGTTGCGATGGAGGCTCATCCGCTTAACCGATTAAGTCAAGCGCGTGAAAGCTTCCCGGGGCCTGGCGCGAACGGATCGCGCAGATCGCAGACAGTAGGAGGCCGCGGACTAGGCGGGCGGCGTGGCCGAAACTTTCCCCGTGCCCTGGCCGTGTGTACACGGCCTAAGCTCCGCCGCCAGAAGCAACGGACGCTCGTGCGCCGAGCGAGAACGCGTGGCGGCAGTGCCGCAGAAACTCCTGCAAGGCCGGGCTCTGCGTCGACCACACGAGCGCGAGCAGTGCCGGGACCTGCGCATCTTCGATGATCAGCGCCTTGAGTCGGTCGCTGAACGCGCCAGCCATGGACTGCGACAGGATCGCGACGCCGAGTCCACGCGCGGCGAGATCCGCAATCGTCCCTGGCGCGGTGGCCTGCATCGCAATGTACGGACGCACGCCCTCGCTCGCGCTCGCCTTGTCGAACGCCGCGCGTAGCCCGGTTCCCGCAGGCATGCAGACGATCGGATACGCGGCTAGGTCGCGCATCTCAATCGCCGTCTGCCGCGCGAGCGGATGGTCCGGTGGAACGGCGGCGATGAGCCGATCGTCGATGATCACCAGCGAATCAAGACCCTGTGGCTTCGCGTCCGTCGTGCCGACGAAAGCCAGATCGAGCTCGCCGCCGCGAACCCGGTCAACCAGCCGGTCGGAGTTGTCCTCAACGAGCGTGATGTCGATGCCGGGGTGTGCGCGGTGGAACGAGTCAAGGGCTTCGAAGAGCCCTGTGACCGTACACGCGGTGACCATCCCGACGACGATGCTGCCGCGCAACAGCCCGTTGACTTCGTTGACAGACTGGCGCAACGCGTCTGTGGCGGCGAGCGCGGCACGCGCGTGACCGAGCGCTGCCGTGCCGGCCTCGGTGAGCGTCGCGCCGCGGCCGGAGCGGTCGATCAACTCGGCGCCGAGTTCGCGTTCAAGCTGCCGGATCTGCGCGCTGACCCCGGACTGGCTGATGTGCACTCGCTCGGCCGCGCGCGTGAAGTTGGCCTCCTCGGCGACCGCTACGAAGTACTCGAGCTGACGCAGTTCCATAACCATTGATTCTAACCACAAGAAGAACTATCTGTTGGACTTCTGGCCGGCTCGGCGAGAACCTGGAGCAGAAGGAAAGAGACGAGACGAGGAAAGCGGAGGGAAAGACCATGACTGAGCACGAGAAGGCGTGGCAGCCAGAGGATCTGACCCGCCTGTTCGTTGAGCGGGCGAACGCCGGCGACGCGGCCGGGATCGCAGCTCTCTACGAAGAGCAGGCCGTCATGGCGTACCCGCCGGGCAGCAGGACCGTGGGCCGAGCGGCGATCCGCGAGCTATGGGAGAAGGTGCTGGCGAACCGGCCGAAGTTCGAGCCGGAGCCGCCGCTGCCGACGCTTCTCAGCGGCGACATCGCACTGACGTCCACTCCACCGAAGGACGGCGCGGGCGCTCGCGCGCAGGTGGTGCGGCGCCAGCCGGACGGCAGCTGGCTGCGTCTCCTGGACCAGCCCGAGTTCGTGACGCCGAAGTAGTCAGCGACAGTTAGCAGTACGGGCCGACAATCTCGGAGCGTCCGCGTGCCGGTATGCGGCACGGCACGCGGACGCTGATTGAGAGGCCTGATGAAAGGCTGATTCGCGATCGCGGCGAGGTGATGGGCCCGTCACAGCGGACCCGTCACCTCAGTCCACGACTATCCGATCGTCAGGCGCAGTGACTCCAGCCGCTGGTCCAGGACGAGCTGCCGTACGAGCCGCCCCACTCCACGCAGGAGCTCGGCGCGTATTCGCGCACCGGGCCCGCGTAATCGGTGAACGACCCCGGGTTGCTCGCCGAGCCGCCGCCTTGCACCGCGAGCGTGGCGTTCATCGACACCGCGCTGCCGGGGCTGTTGGCGAGAGTGGTAACGCAGTTGTCGCCAGAGGAACCGTTGTAGAGCAGGTAGACCGTCGCCCCGCTGAGCAAGTGCGAGTCGATGACGCTGTAGCCGGCGCCGCAAACCTGGGTCGAGGTATACGGGTTCGAAGTACCCGGCCCGGTCGAGGTACCCGAGCCGCAGTGGCTCCAGCTGCTGGTCCACGAGGTGCCGCCGTACGAGCCGCCCCACTGCACGCACTGGTCCGGCGCGTGCTCGATGACCGGGCCCGCATAGTAGGTATACGAACCGGGGTTGCTCGCCGAGCTGCCACCCTGAACGGCGAGCGTGGCGTTCATCGACACCGCGCCGCTGGCGTTGTGCGCGAGGGTGGTGACGCAGTTGTCGCCGGAGGAACCGTTGTAGAGCAGGTAGACCGTCGCGCTGCCGAGGTCGTGCGAGTCGATCACGCCGTACCCGCTACCGCAGACCTGCGTCGGGGTGTAGATGTTGTTGCCGCTCGGGGCCGGGGCGCCGGCGCCGCCGCCGCAGTGGCTCCAGCCGCTGGTCCAAGACGAGCTGCCGTACGAACCGCCCCACTCCACGCACGAGCTTGGCGCGGATTCGGTTACCGGCCCAGCGTAGTAGGTATACGTCCCTGGATTGCTTGCCGAACTTCCGCCTTGCACAGCCAATGTCGCGTTCATCGAGTGCGCGCTGGTCGGGGTGGTGGCGAGGGTGACCACGCAGTTGTTGCCGTTGGAGTTGTTGTAGAGCAGGTAGATCGTCGCACCGGTCAGGCCGTGCGAGTCGATGACGCCGTAACCGCTACCGCAGACCGAGTTCGGGCTGTACGGGTTACCGGAGTTGACCGGCGGCGGGTTGTTTCCGGTGCCGCTCGCGACCGGGCTCACATACGCGGAGAGCGTGTAATGCGTGGCGCTGACGTACGTGCCGGGCGTGGTCTCGCCCGCCGGGACAGTGATCTTCACCACCGAGGAGCTGGTGGCGAAGGCCGCCTCGCCGTGGCCGCCGTTGCCGTTCCAGTCGCCGTTGGCGGTGACCAGGGAACCGTCGGAGTTGACCGCGGTGATGATCGAGACGTGGTGTGCCGAGCCGCCGCCCTCGTAGCTCCACACGACGGCGTCACCTGCCTTCGGCGAGTATGACGAGGAGGTGTGCAGCGTGCCGTTGTTCTCGCCGTAGACGTAGAAGCTGCCCGCGCCTGCGGTCAGGCCGCCGGTGTAGAAGCCTGAGTTGCGCCACACCCAGCGGGCGAAGTCGGCGCACCAGTACTCGGGCCCGTAGGTGTTGCCGCCGTCGCTGCCGGTACAGCTGCCGTCGAACTCGGACCCGCCGAGGCTGTTGTACGTGGGGCTGTTCGCGCAGGTGCCCGCGCTCTTGCCGATATTCGCCGCGGCCAGCGACCCGGCGTCGCCACCGGCCGCCGCGGAAGCGCTCTGTGCGCCGAGGACGGCGGTCAGGCCGAGCAGCACGGCCATCGCCACGGCGCTCGCCGTCCTGCGTATGAGACGTCTGAGTTTCATTGTTTCCTCTCCTCGCTCGACCCATGGGCCGGCGCTTCGCGGACGGGCAGCCCGCCCCCGCGACAGGCCGCGCACACACCGCCTAAGTGCCGGTCGTGAAGAACCCTGATGTGGCGTCAGTTCGCGGCGCCGGCGACCTGCGCCGTGGCCGTCATCTCCTGCGCGATACCGTTCTTGACTGCGTCGAGTTGCTGCTGCTGGGCGTTGATCATGCTGGTCTGGAGGGCGGCATCGACCGCGTACCAGACGCCGACCAGATTGGTCTTCTGCTTGCAGGCCACATCCGCGGTCGCGGTCTGGATCTCGGCCGCGGTGGGTGTGCTGGTCGCCCAGCGGCGGTCGTTGCCGGCGTCGTACGGCGCGGCGTAGTTGTAGCCCTTGGCGGCCATGCACGCGGACCATTGCTTGAACACGGCGACGACCTGCGGCTCCTGCTGTGAGCGGGAGAGGCTGTCGGCGTCAATCGCTTGCGCGATCGGCGAGTCGTTGACGGACCCGCCGTGCTCGGTCAGTTGTCGCCTGGCCTCGCCGAGGCAACCCCCGGCCGGGATCTGCACACCGTTGTACGAGCCCGCGGGACCGGCCTTCGCGGTGGCGCTCGAGCCCTGAGCTGGCGACACTCCTCCGGTAAGTACCCTGATTCCGGCGGCGTCCAGGGTGTTCCCGCTCGCTCGCAGCGCCGACACGTCTGCGGCCGGCGGATGGTATCCGAGGGCTGCGACCTGCGCCGGGCTCACGACGCCGTACCGGCGCGGCGCGTTCGTCTCGGTGGTCTGACCGACGTTCGTGTTCTTCGAGATCGGGTTGTAGGTGAAGCCGAACCGCTGCATGCAACGGCGGGCGATGATCACGGTCGCGTTGTCCACTTCGGCGCGCTG
>Ga0134126_10006927_pt1 | contig 14250 bp, 11 predicted proteins | sample KB31752_FD_96881 | JGI IMG/M metagenome (GOLD analysis project Ga0134126, IMG submission 96881) | Terrestrial soil microbial communities with excess Nitrogen fertilizer from Kellogg Biological Station, Michigan, USA - KB3-175-2 | ecosystem: Environmental > Terrestrial > Soil > Unclassified ... | reverse complement strand
GCAGAGCGATGAACCGGCCATCGACGTGCAAGCGATCCGCAAAACGTATCGCGACGGCCTGTTCGGCCGGCGCAAGATCGAGGCCCTGCGCGGCGTCTCGTTTCAAGTCGGCCGCGGCGAGATTTTCGGTCTGCTCGGCCCCAACGGCGCCGGCAAAACGACCTTGATCAAAGTCCTGTTGGGCATCGTCCGCAAAAGCGGGGGCCAGGCCACGCTGCTCGGCCGTCCGCCGGGCGATCGCATGGGCCGGCGCGGCGTCGGTTATTTGCCCGAGGGCCATCGCATTCCGGCCCACCACACGGGCGATACGGCGCTGGAGTATTACGGCAGCCTCAGCGGGCTTTCGCAACGCGAGATCAAGCGGCGCCGGCCCGAGCTGCTCGAGCTGGTCGGCCTTGCCGAATGGGGCAGGACCGCGGTCAAGAAATACTCCAAGGGCATGTTGCAGCGGCTCGGACTGGCGCAAGCGATGCTGCACGATCCAGAGTTGTTGATTCTCGACGAGCCGACCGACGGCGTCGATCCAGTCGGCCGCAAAGAGATGCGGACCCTGCTGCGGCGACTCAAGGCCCAAGGCAAGACGGTCTTCATCAACAGCCATTTACTGCAAGAGATCGAGTTGGTCTGCGACCGCGTCGTAATCCTGACGCACGGCGAAGTGCAACGCGCCGGCGGAATCGAAGAATTGACCCTTCGCCCGGAAACCGAAGTCGCCTGGACGTTGGTCGGTTCCGAGCCGCACATTCACTCCGCCCTGCGGCCCGAGGAGATCATTTCCCTCAGCCAGCTCGGTCCCGGACAATTTCAACTCTGGGCGCGGCTGGCGGACCAAGCGGCCGTCGATCGCGTGCTCGACGCTTTACGGCGGAATGGGGTCAGCATCGCTTCGATGACCCGCAATCGCCAGACGCTGGAGGACGCCTTTTTGGACATCGTGCAGGCGCAGGAGGTCGAGCCATGAGGGCCTGCCTGGCGATCATCAAAGACTCGTTCCGTGAGGCGCTCTCCTCGCGCGTGCTGTGGATCTTGCTCGTGCTGACGACCTTGCTGCTGTTGGCCCTGGCGCCGATCGGACTGGATGAACAAGTCAGCGTCAATTTCACGCCCGGCGACGTCGTCGACACCCAAAGCTTGCTCGAACGGATCGAGCGCCAGCAGGCGGCTTCGCCCCCCTCGCCGGGCAAGCAAGTTTGGAAACTGTTCAGCCCGGAATTCAAAACGCAGTTGGCCCTAGAGCGGGATTCGAGCCAGCCAGCTTCCCAGCCGGCTTCACGGTTCAACTCGGTCGACTTTCGGTTGCCGAAAGAGTTGAACCAAGTGCTCAAGAAGCGCGAGCTCTACGACCCGGCGGCCTGGACGAAAATCCATTTGGGCGAGGAAGCCGCGGCGTTGGCCAAGCGCGGCGCGGCGGCGCTTTCCGACGAGGAAGTTCCGCGCTTCAACCGGCTATTGTTGGAGGCGGCGTATCCCGAGTCGCTGGCGCGCAGCTTGGCCCCGTCCGTGTATTTCAGCTATGCGGGCAAGCGGTTCGGCGACGCACTACCGCTGAAAAAGAAGCTGTTCGTCGATGGCGTGTTGTCGGCGTTCATGAAAGTCTTCGTGGGCGTCTTCGGTATTTTCACGGCGATCCTCGTCACCTCGTCGATCATGCCGCAGACGTTCGCCCCAGGGGCCATCGATCTGCTGTTGAGCAAGCCGATCTCCCGGTCGTTGCTGTATCTGACCAAATACTTTGGCGGCTGCATGTTCACGCTGATCAACGGGGCGTACGTGATCGTCGGCTTGTGGTTGATCGCGGGTTTGCGATTCGGCCTGTGGAGCGACAAGCTGCTCTTGTGCATCCCGGTGTTCATGTTTTTATTCGCCATCTACTATGCGGTTTCGGCGTTGGCCGGCGCGATTTGGCGAAACGCCATCATTTCCGTCGTGATGACAATTTTGTTATGGGGATTATGTTTTTCTATCGGCTTGGCGAAGAACTCCATTGAATTGGTGTTTCTCAATCCGCAGCGTTTGGTCAAGCTCGTGCCGGCGGGCGACGATTTGATCGCCGCGAACGAGCAAGGCGAAGCGTTTCGATGGAACGAAGCCGAGCGCGCTTGGCGGCCGGCGCTCGCGTTCGCGGAGCGAGACGAGGCGGCCCCGCCGTTCGGCATCTCGGCGCCGCTGATCGGCCCGGTCTACGACGCCGAGCACGAGCGGCTGATGGCGCTGCCCGGTTCGCTGGCGGCGTTCGGCATGTCCAATGGCAATCTGTTGCGCGTCGGCGAGCGCGCTAACGACTGGCGGCGGCTCGACGGCGTCGCGGCCCCGGCCGGGACCGTGGCGCTGTTCGTCGATCCGCGCGGGCGACTGCTGGCGGTCGCCTCGGGCGGCGTGTTCCGGCTGGAAGGCGAGGCTTCCGACAAGCAGCGCCGCGTGAAAGTGTTCGGCTTCGAGATGCCGGCCGGCGCCGCGGAGAGCAAGTTCGTGGCGGCCAGCCCGCCGCTGCGGCTGCATTCTCCGCTGTCCGCGGCGATGGACGCGCGGACCGGCGACTTGGCGCTGTTCGACTCGCAAACCCTGTTGGTCCTTTCGCTCGACGAGCACGATCGCTATCGGACGCGGCTCGAGAAGAAACTAGAAGCGCCGCAGGCGGGCGTGGCGGCGTTGGCGGGCAAGACGTTGCTGCTGGTTTTGGCCGACGGCTGGGCGATCGTGCTCGACGCCGCCGATGGAAAGCGGCTCGGCGAATTCAGGCCCGACGGCCGCAGCGCTCCGCGCTTCGCCCAAGCATCGCCGGACGGGCGTTATTTCGCGGTGTTGTATCACACGCGCAAGCTGTATTTGTACGACGCCGAGCAAGGGCGAATGTCGGCCGCCGCCGTTTCGGGGCAAGAGGACATTTCCGCCGTCACGATCGCGCCGTCCGACCGGCTGCTCGTCGCCGACCAGTTCACCCGAGTGACGCAATACCGCTTGCCCGAGATGACCGTCGAGCGGCGCGACATACCGTCGCGGAGCTTGTTGCAGCGGGTCTACTTATACGTCATCAAGCCGATTTATACCGTTTTTCCGAAGCCCGGCGAGTTGGGGAATCTCGTCGACTACTTGCTGACGGAGCAGCAGTCCGTATCGACTCGCGGCACCTCCGAGAACCTGGAGGACAACCGAGTCGCGCTCGATATCTGGGGGCCCGTGTGGAGCAATCTGGCGTTCGTGGCGGTCGTCGTGGGGCTGGGTTGTTGGTACACCGCGCGAAAGGATTTTTAGGAAGCCGACGCTCCGAACTGCAAACGCAGCAATAGGCCCTTTACGTCCGTCATCGCAATTTCGTCCTGCTCGATCGCGTTCGACGATGAGACGAAGACCGGCCCTTCGGCGGTCTCCTTGCCGGCGCGAGGCAGCCGCCCGTGGCTGCCTTTGACGATCGTCGCGTCAAGCCCGATCACGTCCATGTAGTAGCGGAAGCCGAGGGCTTTTTGCGCAAGCCGGCGGGCGATCCGGAGCTTCGGGGCCTTGAGCCGCGGATCGACGAACAGTTCGACAGGGTCGTAGCCCGGCTTGCGATGGATGTCGACCGTGCGGGCGTAGTCCGGCGCCAGGGCGTCGTCGAGCCAGAAATAATAGGTGAACCAGGCCCCCGGCGCGGCCACGGCGACCAGTTCCCCCGAGCGCTCGTGATCGATGCCGAACTCGGCCTGTTCGCGGCGGTCGAGCGCACGTTCGACGCCAGGCGTTCGCTCCAGCAATGCCTTGACGGCCGCGATGTCCTCCGGCCGCTCGATATAAACGTGGGCCGCCTGGTGGTCGGCCACGGCAAAGGCCCGCGAGGCGCCGTAGTCGAGCGTTTCCCAGCCCAGCGGCTCGCTGCGAATCGCCAGCCAACCCTGCTCGCGCAGCACGCGATTGATGTGGACCGGCTGCCGCACTGCCGTGATGGCATACTCCGAGAGCACGACGACTTCCGCCCCGCGAGCCTGCGCGGCGTCGATCAGTTTGCCGGCCTCGGCGTCGACCCGCCGTAGATCGTCGGCGATTCGCGGGTCGCCCGGCCCAAGCCGCTGCAGGTTGTAATCGAGATGCGGCAAGTAGACGAGCGTCAGGGTCGGCTGGTGTTCGGCCATCACCGCCAGACTGGCCTCGGCAATCCAGCGCGAACTGGCGATGTCGGCGCCTGGGCCCCAGAACTTCAGCAACGGAAACACGCCGAGGCGGTCTTGCAAGCGATCTCGCAACTCCGGCGGCTGGCTGTAGCTATCGAAGACTTTGCGGCCGTCGGCGGGGTAGCTGGGCCGCGGCGTCATCGACCATTGCACGTCGGCGTACATGTTGTACCACCAGAACATCTTGGCGGTCGTATATGAGGGATCGCGCTGCCGGCCGGCTTGGTAAATGCGCTCGCCGCGAACGAGTCGATTCGATTGCCGCCACAGCCAGACTTCGGCTAGATCGCGAAAGTACCAGCCGTTGCCCACGATGCCGTGCTCGCGCGGCAGCAGCCCGGTGAGCAGCGTCGATTGGGCCGAGCAGGTGACCGCCGGCAGCACCGTGCCCATCGGTCGCGCGAAGCCGGACTTGGCCAGCCGCGCGATGTTCAGCGTATCGGGACCGATCAGGTCATGAGTCAGGCCGACGACGTTGATGACCACCAGCGGTTTGGGCATGTTCAAGGCGCGTGATAGTCGGGATTGGGCGTAGGCATCTGGGCGCCGACGCGCTTTCGCCAGTCGCCGAGCATTCGCCGCAGCCGCGCGGTCTGTTGAGGGTCGGCCTGGGCCAAGTCCCGCTGCTCGCCGATGTCGTCGCGCAGATTGTAGAGTTCGACGTGGTCGTCTTCATAAAACTCCACCAGGCGGAAGTCGCCCGCGCGCACGGCGCCGTAAGGCGTGGCGCCGCCCGGATGGTAGTGGGGATAGTGCCAGAAGAGGGCCTCGCGGTCGAGCTTTGTCTGAGGATCGCGCAGGGCCGCGGCGAAACTGCGGCCATCGGCGCCTTTGGCCCGCTCGGTCTTCACGCCGGCGATTTCGAGCAGAGTCGGAAAGAAGTCGATGCTCATGACGGGCGTTTTGCAAATGGCGCCCGGCTTGGTCACGCCCGGCCATTTGACGATCAGCGGCACGCGCACCCCGCCTTCGTAGGCCGAACCTTTGCCGGCCCGCAACGGCGCGTTGGTCGTGATCGGCCGCTGCCCGGCGCCGAGCAAGCCGCCGTTGTCGGAGGTGAACACGATGACGGTCCGTTCCGCCAGCCCAAATTTGGCGAGCGTGGCTTGCAGCCGCGCGACGCTCTCGTCGAGGCTGGCGATCATCGCGGCGTAAGTCGCGTTCGTATGGCGCACCCCCGGCTTGACCTTCTGCCGATAGCGCTCGACCAGTTCGGGCTTGGCTTGCAGGGGCGTATGGACGGCGTAGTGCGGCCAATACAGGAAGAAGGGCCGCTCACGCTGCGACTCGATGAATTTGCAGGCCTCGTCCGCTTCGCGATCGGAGAGATATTCGCCCGGCGGGCCGTCTTTCAAGGTCGGAATGCGGTAGGGCGAGAAATAACTGGGCGGCTGGCCGGCCCCAAAGCCGCCCCGGTTCAGGTCGAAGCCGTAATGCGTCGGGTCATGCTCTTCGCCGTCGCCCAGGTGCCACTTGCCGATCGACGCGGTGGCGTAGCCGGCGGCTTGGAAGGCCCGAGGAAGCGTGAATTCATCCGGAGACAGATATTCGGTCCACGCGGGAATCTTCAATTTGGCCTTGGGCCGCTTGTGGCCATGAATCCAATCGGTCAGATGCAGCCGCGCCGGGTATTTGCCCGTCATCACCGCCGCACGCGTCGGCGAGCAGACCGTGCAGGCCGAGTAGGCGCTGGTGAACCGCATCCCCTCGGCGGCCAGGCGGTCGATCGCCGGGGTCTCGTAAAAATCGCTGCCGAAACAGCCCAGATCGGTCCAGCCGAGATCGTCGACAAGTATTAGGACGATATTGGGTCTATACGCATTTTCACCCTTTTCTTCGGCATTTATCGCATGTGTCGACCAAAATATCGCGCCCGAGATAACGATGAGCGTGGTGAGTCTGTGTAGTAAATGTCCTAGCGGTCCTTGGGGGCGCGGCTCTGCAACACGTGGGAGTCGGGCGATCATCCAATACCTCAAAGGCTCGGTCGAAGTTCATGACTCGCTGCGGTTAGGCCGCCGGCGCTGGACGCGAATATCGGTTCTCTTTGCGCGCGAGTCAACTTGCGGAAAGATTATGAAAAGACGTCGAAAAGAATGGCGGCAAAGCGCACGGCTCAGCCTGGCACTGATCTTCATGAACTCTGGGCCGAGGCGAGAGCGATCTCATTCGAGCGCGCTTAGCTTGCGGCAAGCCCCCCGCTCGCACTAAAATCGCTAGGTTCGAGCGGACCCTTGGAAATGGGCGTCTGGGGAATCAAAGGAGCGTGACAGGGCGATGCTAACCTTGCTAGGAAATCGAAGCCGCTTCTGCGATGGCCTCTCGCGACGCTCGTTCCTTCAGATCGGCGGGCTGGCCGCGGGCGGCCTCAGCCTGCCGCGCCTGTTGCAGGCCGAAGAAACCGCCGGCGCCCGGCGGTCGCATAAAGCCGTGATCATGGTTTATCTAACCGGCGGCTTGGCGCATCAAGACTCGTTCGACCTGAAGTCCGAGGCGCCCGACGAAGTCCGCGGCGAATTCAAGCCGATCGACACGCGGCTCCCCGGCGTGCAAATCTGCGAGCTGCTGCCCAAGCTGGCCGGAACGATGGACAAGCTAGCGGTGGTCCGGTCGATCGTCGGCTTGCGCGACGAGCATTCCAGCTTCCAGAACCTGACCGGCTACCCGATGGACGTGGCCAAGCGCGAGGGGCGGCCGAATTTCGGCTCCGTCGTGGCCCGGCTGCAAGGTTCCGGCGAAGACGCCGTGCCGCCGTTCGTCGATCTGTTTCCGGTGATGCAGCACCGCCCCTACAACAGCCCCGGCCCCGGCATGCTGGGCAACGCCTACGGCGGCGTCACCGCGCACGGCGAAGACGTGGCCAACATGAAGCTGCGGGAGATTTCGTCCGACCAACTCGCCAACCGGCGCCGGCTGCTGGACGGTTTCGATCGCTTCCGCCGCGACGTCGACAGCCTCGAAGTCGACAAGCTCGACACGGCCTATCGCCGGGCCTTCGATGTGCTCACGTCGAGCAAGCTACTGGAGGCCATGAACCTCGATCGCGAAGACGCGGCCGTGCGCGAGCGTTACGGGCACGGCTCGCCCAAGCACCAGGGCGACGGCGCGCCGTTGTTCAACGATCATCTGCTCGTCGCCCGGCGACTGGTCGAAGCCGGGGCGCGCTGCGTTACGGTCGGCTACGGTTTTTGGGACACGCACGGCAACAATTTCGGCCATCTGAAGAAGAACTTGCCGCAATTCGATCAGGGCATCTCGGCGCTGGTCGAGGACATTCACCAGCGCGGGCTCGATCGAGACGTGTCGGTCGTCGTGTGGGGCGAGTTCGGCCGCACGCCGAAGATCAACAAGGACGCCGGCCGCGACCATTGGGCGCCGGTCAACTCGACGCTGCTCGCCGGCGGGGGACTGCGAACGGGCCAGGTGATCGGTTCCACCGACAAGCTGGGGGCCTATGCCGCCGGCCGGCCGGTCCACTATTTGGATGTGCTGGCGACCGTCTATCATCAACTGGGCGTCGATCCGCACAGTTTCGTGAAAGACCGCTTCGAGCGACCCGTGCCGCTGCTGCCTTCGACGGCCTCGCCAATTCGCGAGTTAGTTTAAGCTGTCGCGGGAGAGGAACCAGCGATGTTTCTTGGCTTCGGCGAAATCATGATGCGGGTCGCGCCGCCCGGCTATTTGCGCTTTCGCCAGGCGATGCCGGGCAGCGTCGACATCACGTTCGCCGGCGCCGAGGCCAATGTCTGCGCGTCGCTGGCGATGTTCGGCGCCAAGTGCCGCTATCTGACGGCCCTGCCCAGAAACCCGATCGCCGACAGCGTTGTGGCGGTGCTGCGGCAACTGGGCGTCGACACCAGCCCCATCTTGCGCCGCGATAGCGGCCGGCTGGGCGTTTACTTCGTTGAAACGGGCGCCAATCAACGCAGCTCGACCGTGGTCTACGACCGCGACCACAGCGCAATTAGCCTGGCCGCCCCGGCCGAGTATGACTTTGCCGCGGCGCTCGAAGGCGTCGAGTGGGTCCACGTCACCGGCATCACGCCGTCGCTGAGCGAGAACGGCTTCGCGGCGACGCTCGAACTGGTCCGCCTGGCAAAACAGCGAAAATTGGGCGTCTCTTGCGATTTGAACTTTCGCAATAAGCTCTGGCGCTGGCGGCCCGGCTTTGGCGCCAAGCAACTCGCGCACGAGTGCATGTCGCAGATTTTGCCGTACGTCGATCTGCTCGTGGCCAACGAAGAAGATGCGTCCGACGTGCTGGGCATTCACGCCGAAGGGACGGCGGTCGAGCACGGGCGAATTCACGCTCGGGCTTACCATCGCGTGGCCGAGACCATCGCCGAGCGCTTTCCGAACCTGTCGAGGGTGGCCATTACGCTGCGCGAAAGCATTTCGGCCGATCACAACAACTGGGGCGCGATGCTGTTCGACGTGCCGTCGGGCCGCGCGATCTTCGCCCCGGTCGACGAACAGGACGAGTATCGGCCTTACGAGATCCGCCACATCGTCGATCGGGTCGGCGCGGGCGACGCCTTCGGGGCCGGCTTGCTGTATGCCTTGCACTCCCAGGAATTCGCGGCGCCGGAAAAAGCCCTGCACTTCGCCGTGGCGGCCAGTTGTCTCAAGCACTCGATCAAGGGCGATTTTAATTATGCGACGAAGGAAGAGGTCGCCTCGCTGGTCGCCGGCATGATCTCGGGCCGAGTGCGGCGGTAACCGAAATAAATGCTAAGATTGATCGGCCCGCCGGCGGGGGGCATGCAGGTTCGAACCTGGTCCGAAGGCCGGGTCGATCAAAGTCTGCAACGATTCGCCGATCGAGGAGAGCCATCGTGGCTGACCAAGGATCCTCCGACAACTTGCTCATGAAGATACTAGGGGGCGTTTTCGCCACGATCGTTGCACCCATCCTGGTCGCGATCGGGTTGAAGTTCACCGACAAGGTCGTGCCCGTCCCCGATCCGGCGCCGAACAAGGCCGAGGCAGCCGGCGGGCCCGCGGCTTTGGTTGCATCTTCGTCGCCCTCCGGCACGACGCTTGAGGAATCCAAGGCCCGACTTCCGCCGGCCGTCCGGCTGTTCAACGGCCACAGCCTGCGCGGCTTTCATACGCATTTGGCGCCGCCGCCCAAAGGCGCCCCCCCGCACGGCAAAAAACGAAATCCAGAGCATCCCATCTCGGTCCGCGACGGCGTGATCCATTTCTCGGGGCAACTCGACGGCGGCATTTCGACGCTCAAGGAGTACGAAAACTATCGTCTGACCGTGGTCTACAAATGGGGCGAGCGGACCTGGCCTCCGCGCCAAAACCTGGCGCGGATGAGCGGCGTCTTGCTGCATTGCCAGGGCGAACCGGGCGCCATCAATCAACGCTGGATGGAATCCGTGCGTTGTCTGGTCCTTGAAGGCCAAACGGGCAACTTGCGGCTGATCGACGACGGCGCCGGCCAGCGCCTGAGTTTGACCGCCGAGGCCGAGCCGGCGCCTCCCAACGGCACGGAGCATCCCTCGATCATCGGCTATCAATACAAGCCCGGTTCCCCGCTCACCACGTTTTCCCAGGGCGGCCTGGTGCGTTTGGGGCGCTCGGCGAACTGGGCCAACGTCAAGGGTTTCCACGAGAGCGGCGGCATCGAAAAGCCGCCCGGCGAGTGGAACACGTTGGAATGCACTTGCCTGGGCGACGCAATCTCGGTCCGACTGAACGGCAAGCTGGTCAATGAGGCGCGGACGACCGACATGCAGGGCCGCCCGACCTTGCACAAAGGCAAGATCATGCTGCAATCGGAAAAGGCCGAGATCTTTTTCCGCGAGATCCTGTTGCAGCCATTGCCGGCGCCTGGGACGACGCACCCGACGAGCACGCCTTCATGACCCGCATGATTCCTCCGCCAACGTGCAGATCACGCGGACGCCGGAAGGAACGTTGGGTTTGATCTCCAATTTAGCGCCGATCAGTTCGGCGCGATAGCGCATGATGCGCAGGCCCATGCCGGTTGAATCACGAAGCGACTCGCCGAAGCCCGCGCCGTCGTCGGCGACTTCGAGCGTCGCCAACTCGCCGTCGGCCTTCAAGATGATGGCGATGCGCTTCGGATGTCCGTGCTTGAGGGCGTTGGCAAGCGCCTCTTGCGCAATGCGATAGAGATGTGTCGCGGTTTGACTGTCGAGCATTTTGACAAGCTCCCGGCAGGCGAACTCGCAGCGAATCTGGTGCAATTCCGCGGTGCGGGCCGCCAAGTCGGCCAACGCGGCCCTCAAACCGTCGGCGTCGATCTCGACCGGCGCCAGTCCTTTCGCCACCGCGCGGACGTCGCGCAAGGCGCGATCGAGGCCCTCGACGATCTTGGCCGCCAACTCGGCTTCGGGCGACGCCCGCGCGGCCAGTTCGTCGTTCATTCGCTGTGCGAGCATCGCCAAACCGGTCAGTTCCTGTCCGGCGCCGTCGTGCAAGTCCTGCCCGATGCGGCGCTGTTCATCATCCGCGATGACCAGGATCTCGCGTTGCAGGGCCTTGGTTTCCGTCACGTCTCGGGCGATGACCGAAGCGCCGGTCACATTGCCGTCGGCGTCCTTCACGGGTGAAACGCTCAGCGACAAATCGACTCGGCTGCCATCGCGCCGCACGCGCTGCGTGATGAAGTGTTCGATCCGCTCGCCGCGACGAATCTGCAACAGGTTCTGGGCCACTTCGTCGGCGCGCTCGGGCGGGCAAAGCATCGTGGCCGGCCGGCCGATCGCTTCGTCGGCGGTATAGCCGTAGGCGCGCATCGCGCCGGCGTTCCAACTGGCGATTTTGCCGTCGAGCGTTTTGGTGATGATGGCGTCGTCCGACGACTCGACGATGGCCGCCAGCCGGCGCAGGGCCGCCTCGGCGCGCCGGCGATTCGCCAAATCCTGATGAAAAAACTGGAAGGCCACCGCGACCATGCCGATGCCCAGCAGCGAGCCGACGACGTCGGTGACCGTCGTCATTCGGGCGCTGCGCCGCGACTCCTCGGAGAACTGGACCAGCTTGGCGCGCACTCGCTCCTGCATCTTGCCCACCAGGCCGCGGATCTCGTCCATCAGCCCGCGGCCGTGAATCGCCGATACCGTTTGCCGGGCCGCGTCGAAACCGCCCCCTTGCTTGGCCTCGATGACGCGGCGCAAATCCTCCATCCGCGCGTCGATCCGCCGCTGCAAGTCGGCCACGCGCTCCTGCCGCCAGCGGTCGCCCGCGGTGAAGTCGGAGAGCCGGGCCACGGTCTCGTCGACCCTTTCGACCGCGCGGCGGTAAGAGCGAGAATAGTCGGGGTTGTCGGTAATTAAAAAACCCCGTTCCGCGGCTTCGGCCTCGCTTTCTCGGGCCAGCACTTCCTCGAGCGTCGTCAGCAGCTTCTGCGTCGTCGCCACGCGGCGGTCGATCTCGAACAGCCGCCGGGTGTTCCATTCGGAAACCAGCATGTTGCCGGCCAGGACCGCCACGATCATCGCCAGCCCGAGAGCCGTCGGCCGGGGAAGCAACGATCGCAAACGATTGCTCATGAAACCCGCCTTAAAGGAACTTATGCCGTTTCGCTGGGACATCGCTCCGCTCTGCCGCCACCCATCCCCCTACGGTTCTCTTCTGGAGGTCGAGTCGTGTCGGGCGCTCTGAGGCTCAGGCGGCCCTTCAATGGCGCTCCAGCACCCATTGCACGGCGTGCTTCGTCAACTCATTGGAGTTCTTCAGGTCGAGCTTCTCTTTGAGATGCTCGCGGTGCGTTTCAACTGTCTTGGGACTCAGATTCAAACGCTTGGCGACTTGCCGGCTGGTGAGGCCCTGGCCGATCATTTCGAACACTTCGATCTCGCGGTCGGTCAGGCGCTCGAGGGGAGAGCGAACGTCATCGCCTGCTCCCACCGCCCGTTGCACCATCTGCTCGGTCATGCGGCGGCTCAAGTACAGCCTTCCCGAGAGCACCGTGCGGACGGCGTGAATGATCGTCCGGCTCGCTTCGTGTTTGCTGACATAGCCGACGGCGCCGGCGCGCAAGGCGCGCTCGGCGAACAGCGACTCGTCGTGCATCGTCAGCACCACGAGCTTCATGCCGCTGGCTTGGGCGTGAAATTCCTTGACCAGCTCGAGGCCGGCGCCGTCGTTCAGAGTGAGGTCGATGATCGCCACGTCGGGTCGCACCTCCGCCGCCAATTCTCGGGCCTCGGCCGCGCCGCTGGCTTCGCCGCAAATCTCGAAGTCGCGCTCCGCCGCCAGCAAGCCGACCAATCCCTGCCGCACGAGAGGATGATCGTCGACGATGAGAATTCGAATCGCCACTTTTCGCACTTCCGCAAGCACAAGTTCGACTGCCTGGAGACCATTCTATTTTACCCGATGCGACAATAGGGAGGTTTCCTAGGCGCGCGCGCCGAGTTCCGCATGGGATGAACCGGAATCCTCCCGATAGTCCCGCCGCGAACGCGCACGACAATTCAATCAGCAGGGAACTGAGAATAAGAAAACAAATGGCTCTCTGAAAATAAATGGCAACGCCCTTGCGGGAAGACGAACCGACGGCGCTCGAATCATGGGAGGGATGCATCATGAACCTTGGAACTGCTGTGCGTGGGCGATCGGCGATGGCTAAGGCGAGCGCGCTGGCTGCGGCTTGGCTTGCATTGGCATGCTGCGCGGCCGGCTGGTCCTCTCGCGTCGAGGCAGGTGGCCCCGGCGGCGCTAGCGCGGCAGGCGCGCCGCAGGTTCAGAAGAGCGTCGCGGCGTCTCATGGAGATGGGCGATATGTTTACCGCGACGGCCGCTGGTGGTATTGGTTCCCATCGAGGCATGCATGGGCTTATTACGACGGACAAGGTTGGAAACCCTATCGCGATGCGCGTTCCATTGCATCCGCCTCGCCCGCGCGGCACGCCAAACATGAAGTCTTGCAGGTCCGCTACGCTTACGATCCTCCGGCCGACCGGGGCGCCGGTCGATACCGACTGGGGCAACCGCCCGCCCCGCCGGGCGGGAACAGCATCGAAGATCTGCGAGCGGGCCTGGCCGAAGTGCGGCAATCCGTGCGGCAACTCGAATCGCGCATGACGGCGCAGGAACAAGCGGCCCGGGCCGGCGCGCCGCTGCCCGCCGTTCAAGCCGCCGAATTGTCGGAGTTGTGGCGCGCCCGACAGGCGGACCAGAGGTTTTACGATTTCGGATCGGACGGCTACTACTTCAATGGGAGGGGACATTTCGTCGATTAGTTTCGCCGCCGATCCATCTCCCGCGCCCGCGAAGCGGGCAGGAGCATCTTATGTCTACGTTAATATGGCCAGATCCGATGGTCTGGCTCGCTCCCAAATGCGAGTATCGCCGCGCTTCGCGGCCCGCCGCCCCCCGCCGCAATGACCTGGGATGGTTGAGCCTGTGCGAAGACGGCCAGCCGGCCGAGGACGATCTTTGTCACTTCGGCCTGTTGAGCAAAGACGACCGCCGCGACGTGGCGCTGATCGATCCGTTTTCGCCATACGCAGGCGATCGTCAACGATCGAGACGCATGTTCATTGACGACTTTGACGAGTCGTCTTCCGAATCGATCTGGTAGTCGCGGCCGAGCGCCGACATGCCGCTCGGATTGCCGCACCGATCCCGGCGTCGAATCTTATTGAAGTGAGGAGATCATGGCCTATCTCACCCTTGGCGCCGCGGGACTGCTGGGCGGCGCTTATCTGGCTTGTTGCGCCGCCGAGTTCCTGCTCTGGGTATTCGAGCGCGAACCGCGTTCACGTCAAAGCTCGTCTCGCCGCTTCTCGACCAGCCGGCCTCTGCGTTGGTTCGTCGGCTTGCCGTCGGGAGAGCCTCGATCTTGGCGACCGTTGTAGTCGCAGCGAGGGACATTCGCCGCCTGTCGCGAGCATGCGGCCCGGCTCGCAGGTTCAACGCACGAAAATAAACTCCTTGACGTTCAGCAGCACATGGCACAGGTCGGCCCAGGGACGCGGGTCATTGCTCGCGGCGCCGTAGCGGCGGGCCTGTTCGGCGAGAAAGGCGAGTGCGTCGGCGCTTTCGGCCGGCGCGGGTACACGGCCGAAGGCCGCCAGATATAATCGCTCGACCCGCTCGGCCGCGCTCGCCGCCGGTTCGG
>Ga0134126_10006926_pt1 | contig 14251 bp, 15 predicted proteins | sample KB31752_FD_96881 | JGI IMG/M metagenome (GOLD analysis project Ga0134126, IMG submission 96881) | Terrestrial soil microbial communities with excess Nitrogen fertilizer from Kellogg Biological Station, Michigan, USA - KB3-175-2 | ecosystem: Environmental > Terrestrial > Soil > Unclassified ... | reverse complement strand
GGCCGACACGTACAGTTCCGCGGTTACGTCGCCGGCGATCGCGACCGGCTCGGTCAGCACCGGGGTGCTGTACACCAGCACATCGGCCCGGCACTCGATCACCCGCTGGTCCACGCAGACCGGCTCGTGGGTGCCCAGGTCGCCGCCGAGGGACTGCACCGGGTTGTGCGGGTCGGCGATGAACTCGTCGGTCCCGGCATCGCCGGCGGCCGCCACCAGTGCCCCGTCTCCCCACAGCGAGCGGGCCGACGTGTCGCTGGCCAGGAACAGCGTGCGGGTCTCGGTGTCGGGCAGCGGCCAGGACTCGCCCGTCAGCCAGGTGCCCGCGCCCATCAGGAAGACGTGCACCTTCGGCATCGGCCGCCAGGCATCGACTTCATCGCACAGGAACCGGTCGAACCACGAGATGATGATCTCGTCGTAGGGGAAGCGGGTGTCGCCCACCGGCCGCTGGCCCAGGCGGGCATCCGGGCTGGTCGCCAGCATCCGGCAGTGCGCCGTCGGCGCCATGATCAGGTACTGGTCCGGATGGTGCTGCTGGAACTCGAACAGCTTGACCGTCTCGCGGGCGCCGACGTCCATCCACCCGTTGATGTTGATGGACGGCGTCGCGCCCGTGTGGCTGGCGTTGATCAGGTCAACGTCCTTCCAGGCCGGGTTGGAAGGCCCGGCGGCCATGAACGTCTCGTAGCCGGTCAGCGGCGAGCCCAGCCGCCGCAGGATGTGCCCGCTCGGCGCCTGCAGCGTCGCCTTGGTGAGGGCTTCGGTGTACTCCTGGCTGCGGAAGTCCGCCACGGTCACCGAGTACTGGCGGAAGATCCGGGCCAGTTCGTCACCCTCGACGCCGGCCGGCAGCTTGGGCCGCTGCCGGACCCCGAACGGGCCGTACCACAGCGCCCAGGTCTTGATCATCGGCACGCCGCCGTGGAAGAAGCAGCCGTTCGACCCCTCTGCCCCCGGCACGTCGCCGACCCCAGCTCCCGAGCTCATCGGCACGCAGGCCCGCAGCGCCGGATGGCCGATGGCGCACAGCTTCAGCTGGTTCTCGGCCGTCGAGGAGCAGCCGTGCAGGCCGACCTTGCCGTTGGACCAGTCCTGCGCGCTGATCCAGTCCAGGGTGTCCTGGGCGTCCGCGGTCGTGGTGGTCAGGAAGCCGAAGTCGCCCTCCGACCATTCGCTGCCGCGCTCGTTCTGCATGATCAGCACGTAGTTCTTCTTGAACTGCGCGGTGTGCATGGCCTTGAACTGATCGGGGATGCTGGCCGCGTACGGCGACCGGACCAGGAGAGTGGGGTAGCGGCCTTCGGCGCGCGGCCGGAAGACGACGGTCGCCAGCCGGACCCCGTCGCGCATCGGCAGCATGATGTAGTCGGTCCGGTAGCGGACGGTGTCCGCGCCGAGGTCGCGGACAGCCGACTCGAGCGCTGTCGGCGACCGGAACTCGTCAGGCCTCTCGTCGGCTCCTGTCATGCGCGAAGCCTAACCGCCGGGAAGATTCTGCTCGAGCGGCGCGTTGACGGCTAAGAGACACGACATATCGTGTTGTCCGGGTTTGGCCTGGGCCTTAACGGGGGTCCTGGTCGTGAGAGGTGAGCGTGATGACCGGTTGGTACGCGGAGCGGGCGCCGGGCAAGTCGCCCAAGGGCATGATTGCCGTGACCCTGCTCGCGCTGCTGCTGGTGGCGGCCGTGCCGGTGGCACTGCTGGCCGCCGTGATCATAATGCTGCTGGGACACGTGGTCGGCGGGCTGGCCCTGTTTGGCGGCTCGGTCCTGGCCGCTGGCCTCGCCGTCGCGGTCGCGGGCATGAGCGGGATGCGGCACGTGCGCAAGCTGATCTCCGAGGGCAGCTCCAGGATCGTGCGGCTGAACGGCAGCCAGTACGCGGACGTGGCCGAGCCGGCTGAGCCGGCGGAGGGCGAGTACGACAACCTCGTTCAGCTGGATCGCAGCGAGTACACCGACGTCCGCTGACCCGGACCGCGCCTGGCGGACGTGGCTGCCAGGCGCGGCTACCGGCGTGACTACCGGGCCAGGGCGCCCATCGGGTCCCAGGCTGGCAGCACGATCGGCTCGGTATCCAGGGCGCTCTGCAGGTCGGCGGGCAGGGCGCTCTTGCGGGCGGCGATCTCGAACACGTACTGGCTGAACCAGGAGTCGTCCATCGTGTAGAAGCCGTCCTTGCCCTGGTCGGAGCCCCAGCTGTTCTCCACCCGCCAGCGCCGCGTCGCCCCGTCCAGCACGTCGACCCCGGTGAACAGCATCGCGTGGGTCATCGCGCTTTCGTGGTACGCCAGGCGGGCGGCCTTATCCAGGTCGAACGCGGCGTCGTAGACCGATGGCAGGTCGTAGAGCCCGGCGTCCCAGAACCCGTAATCGCTGCTCATCATCTTGCCGACGTCGCAGCCGAACCAGACCGGCTCGCCGCCCTGGATCGTGGCCGCGGCCAGGTCCTTGATGACCTGCGTGTCGACGTTGAGGTAGACAACCGGCGGGCCGCCGACGACGTTGCCGAGGTACTCGACGGTGAAGGTCCTGCCGATCGGGCTGGACGGCCGGGGGTCGTTGACCAGGCAGACGAACTCGCTGACCGGCAGCTCCACGTACTTGGCCGCGAACTCCTGCGGGGACAGAACGCCGTCCCGGTGGAAGTTCTTGTCCTTGTCGGTCCACTGCCAGTCGATGCGCTCAGGCGGCGTACCCAGGTGGATGCACAGGATGCGGTAGATGACCTGCATGACGTCAGCCTTGGCCGCGCGGGCCGCCTCAAGGCCCCCGGCCGCGGCCGAGCGGACCGCCCGCGCGCCCTGCCGAAGCTGATAGCGCAGGTTCGCGTTCATCCGGCCGGTGTCCGACGAGCTCTGCGTCTCGGGCATGTAGCCCTTGGGGACCAGGCCGTGCTTGGCCACCAGGGCGGCGAACATGTTCCACTGGCCGCCGTCATCGGCGGCCGACTCCAGCAGGAAGGCGACCGTGCGATCGTCGAGGTCTCGGCCGGCGGTCTCGATGATGGCCTCGAGGAAGTAGTTGGCGCGCTCGAGCTTGTCCCAGAACATCGTGTAGTTCTGCGAGAACTCGAACTCCTTGAGCCCGCACTTGCGCATCACGCCGACCCGCATGAGGTTCAGCCCGGCAAACAGCCAGCAGCGGCCGCTCCGCTCCTGGTTCGTGACCTTCCAGTCGTCCAGGGTCGTTGACATGGAGTGGTCGATGCTGCTGACGATCTCCCGGTCGATGGTGACATCGTCGATGGTCACCCGGGTCACGGCATTCTGAGCGAGCCGATAGACGGGGCTGGCCGAGAAATCCTTTCGCAGTTGTTCCAGGTCACCGACAGTGAGCATTCCGTCCACCAGAGCATCCTCCCGCGTCGTCGTCTCGGCCTGCTCTCCAGACTAGACGCCGATGCTGAGCCGGCCGAGCCTCGTCTCGACGCGGAATGCCCTGGGCGGGGAACGGGTCGCCTTGGCCCGCTCGGCCATGGCGTGCTGCTGGCGCGGTGGGATCATCTGGGCGCGGGTGGTGACCAGGTACCACGACGGCTTGGTCTGCCAGGCGGGCTCCGAGACTCAGCCCGGCCAGCCCGGCGCCGCGCCAGTGGCCCCGGTCAGCGCGTCGACGCCGAACCCGACCTGAGAGTCAGCCATGAACGCCGCCGCCCCTCGGGCACATCGGCGGCAAAGGCAGCCGCGAACTTGTCCCGGTCCAGGAACAGGAATCCGTCCCGTGGCGGCAGCATCGGCGGAGCCGGCGCGTCGGTCGGCCGGGATGCGATCAGGCCAGGCAGAACAACACGCAGAAGTAATGCGCCCACACGCCGCCAACAGCGGTTTGGCCGCCACGTACGCCGCGGGAAGCACGGGCGGCTGCCGGTAGGGTGCCGCTGTGGTGGGTCACTTTGAGGACTTCTTCATCGCCAGCGCGGGCGCGTCCGCTGCCATCTTGGGGTTGCTGGTCGTCGCCGTATCGGTGGTCAACGCGGATGACGCCAACCCCACAACACGAGAACTGCGAACGGTGCTGGCCGGGAGCGCGTTTGTCGCCCTGGTCGACATCTTCCTCGTCTCTATCGTGGCCCTGACCGGGGGACCACTCGCCCTCGGGCTATCCAGCCTGGCCATGGGATTCATCGGCCTGCTGGCCACCAGGCGGCTGATACCGAGGGCCATGCGGGCCGGAAACTTCTCCCGCGACTCCCGGACCAGAGAGCTGAATATCGCCTTCGCATCGATTTCGGTTGTGGCCTACACCGTGCAGTTCGGGCTGGCCATAGCGCTCCTGGCGGACAATCAGAGTTCAGCGCTGCAACGTGCTCTGGTCCTCGTCATTGTGGCTTTGTATTGCAGTGCCCTGGGCCGGGCCTGGGTCGTCACCGGAATAACCCGCCGCGTATAGATACCGGCCCGCGGTGCTATCCAGCAGCAGGCCGAGGTCGACGAGCTCGTCCAGCGCGTCCCAGGCGTCCCCGGCTGACACCTGCCCCGCCAGGCACACCGCCCGCCGTCACCGGCCAAGCCTAGCCAGATCACCCTCAATCACACGGTTCGCAGCCTGGGTGCTATCGGCTTGGACCCATCAGCGGCGTGGCCGTGCCCGGGCCGGCGGGACCCATGAGCGGGACCGCTGTCCGTCGCTTGTCGACTTGGTCCGGGGTGAGCCAGGGCCGGGAGGCCCGTGGGGCCTCGACGTCTGGGTATGGACTCCGGGTGTTCATTGAATTTCCTTTCCGCTATCGTGCGGCGGCGGTGAGCGGGGCGGTGGCTGGGCGCGGGGTTCGCGAGGCGCTCACCAGCGCGGACACCGATGTGATGTGCAGGGCGAACAGCAGCGGCACGGCCGCTGTCGGGATCAGCGCCAGCGGCAGCTCGCTGATCGCCGAACCGCTCGGGGTGACGTTGATCAGCTGGAATCCGGTCAAGGCGCCCAGGGTCAGGGCCACGACCAGATCGGTCATGCCGAAGGCGTTGAACCTTAGGGCGGTGCGACGGCTCCCGCCCCCCGCGAGCTTGCGCGCGACCAGCGGCGCGGCGATGCCGGCGGTGATGTCGCCCAGGCCCGCGGGCAGGGCGAACAGCGCCGGCAGGTGGCCGAGGGCCATGACGACCAGGAAGGCCGTCCCCTCGACCGCCCGGAACATGTGCGGGAGTTCCAGGCGGCTCATCATGCCCGGCGCCGCCAGTGCGCGCGCCACGACCGGGATGCGGCGCAGCGCCAGCAGCGTGCCGAAGAAGCCGACCACCGCGACCGGCATCCACGGCACCCCGTGGCCGAGCCGCGCGTGGTACCAGCCGCGGCCCGCGATCACCGCGCTGGCGGTGAACCAGGCGCCGAGCACGGCGGCGGCGCCGCCAGCCAGCAGCGCCGCACGCGTCCGGCTCAGGCCGGTGCGCACCGCACCGCCGTACAGCACGACGCAGGTCGTGGCCGGGATGGCGATGACTCCGGCGATGATGATCGCCCACAGGTAGCCAGGCGGGTCGTACATGACATCCTCCCGTAGATTCCTCTAGTAGGTATCTACAAACTAGTATCTTGCAGATAGTATCTGTCAACTACTATTATCGAGAGCGTGACGAGGAACGTTCGCACCTACGACCACTTCTGCCTGACCGCGCGCGCCCTGGAGCGCGTCGGCGAGCGGTGGAGCCTGCTGGTGATCCGCGACCTGCTCACCGGGGCCAAGAGGTTCACCGACCTGATGGACCGCCTCGGCGGGATCACCCCCAAGACACTCAGCCAGCGCCTGCGCGATCTCGAGGACGCCGGGATCGTCGCCGCCGACCGGGAGCCGGGCCGGCGGGAGGTCTGGTACAGCCTGACCCCGGCCGGGGAAGAACTCGGACCGGTCATCGACGGGCTCGGCCGGTGGGGGCTACGGCACGCCTGGCGCAAGCCGCAGGCCGGCGAGCCGCTGCACGCCGAGCACCTGCTCCGTGCCGTCACCAGGGCCATCGGCCTGGCCGCCGCCGACGATGAGCCGGCCCGCTGGCACTTCCGGCTCGACGGCGGGGACTACCTGGTCGAGAACGACGGCCACCAGTGGACGCTCACCGCGGGAGCCCCGCCCGCATCAGCCGACGTCACCATCACCGCGACCACCCAGGCCCTGACCGCCCTCGTCTTCGCCGGGTCAGACACCGGCATCGACATCACCGGCGAACCTGGGCCAGTCCAGCGATTCCGGCAACTGATCGGCACCATGGCCACCGTCGTAACGTCGGCCTGAACCGGAACCCCTTTCGGGCGTGACCGCGGCTGAGTGAATGTGAGATGGCTCGCCGTTGTGGCGCCGCTGCTGGCCGGGTGCGCTAGCGGCAGCCACGCAGCGGGCCTGGCCTCGCGCTCGCTCAGACACCGCGGAAACAATCTCCGGCGGTGCCAGACTGTGAGCCATGGCCGACATGACCGACCCGAAGACCGTGCTGCGCCACTACCTCCAGCGGACTCGTGACGCCCTGGTCTGGAAGCTCGGTGGGCCCGGTCTGCCGCACTCAAGGAGAGCGTCATGACCGCTACACACTGTCAGGACCCGCCAGGCCGCACCAGCCCTGAGTCGTACGCGGCCACCGCGGCCTGTAGGCGATCGCGCACGCCGAGCTTGCCCAGCAAGCTCTGCACGTGGCTCTTCACCGTGGTCTCGGCCAGGTGGAGCTTCGCGCCGATCTCGGCGTTGGACAGTCCGCGGGCGACCAGCAGCAGCACGTCGGCCTCTCGCGCGGACAGCAGATTCCTGATCCGCTGTCCGCCGTCCCCGGCCGCGCCCGAGTCCTCGGCCATCCGCTCCAGCAGCCGCCGGGTGACCGCCGGCGCGAGGATGGCCTCGCCCGAGGCGATCACCCGCACCGCCTCGACCAGCTGGTCGGCGGTTGACTCCTTCAGCAGGAAGCCGGACGCGCCGGCGCGCAGGGCCTCGGTGACGTACGCGTCGAGGTGGAAGGTGGTCAGGATCAGCATCTTGGTGGGCACCGGGGCGGCACCGCGAAGCAGCGCCCTGGTGGCCGCGACGCCGTCCAGGCGCGGCATCCTGATGTCCATCAGCGCCACGTGCGGGCGCAGCCGCCGCACGGCCTCGACCGCCTCGGCGCCGTCGCCAGCCTCGCCGATGACCTCCATGCCCGGCTCGGACTCGATGATGGCCCGCAGGCCCGAGCGGATCAGCGCCTGGTCGTCGGCGATCAGCACCGTGATGGTCATGGCGCCTTGCCCTCAGCCTCTGCGTCAACCCCAGCCTCAGCCTCGGGCAGCGGGATCGATGCCTCGACCTCGAACCCGCCGCCCGGCCGGGAGCCGGTGCGCAGGGTCCCGCCATAGGCGGCCACCCGCTCGCGCATCCCGACGATCCCGTGGGCCGCGCTCGAGGCCCGGCCGCTGGGTCCCGCGCCGTCGTCGTGTACCGAGACCCGCACCGCTCCTCCGTTGCGAATGATGGTGACGCCGGCCTTGGCATCGGTCCCGGCATGCTTGAGGACGTTGGTCAGCGACTCCTGCACGATCCGGTAGACCGCCAGTGCCATTCCGGGCGGCAGGTACATCGGCTCCAAGTCAAGCCGTGTCTCCAGGCCGCCCGCGCGCAGGCCCGCGACGAGCTCGTCCACCTGCTCGAGCCCGGGCTGCGGGCCGAGCTCCGCTTCGCCGTCCGGGCGCAGCACCGCCAGCACGCCGCGCATCTCGGCGAGCGCTTGTCGGCTCGCGGCCGAGATCCGGGTCAAGAAGGCGGGGACCGCGTCCGGGTCCGACCGGGCCGAACGGGCCGCGGCCTCCGACTGGATCGCGATCAGGCCGATCGAGTGGCCGATGACGTCGTGCAGCTCGCGGGCGATGCGCAGCCGTTCGTCCATGACCGCCCGCGCCGCGCGCTCGCCCTCCTCCGCCTCGAGCCGAGCCGCGCGGTCCCTCAGCTCGGCCACGTACTCGCGCCGCGTGCGGAGCGCGTAGCCCAGGACCCAGGACGCGGCGATCAGCCCGCCGAGGGTCACCGAGCCCAGGGGCCCGGACGGGATGCGCACGTGGGGAGTCAGGTTGGCCGCGCCGAATGCGACCGCGGCGAACAGCACGGCGGCCGCGCCCCGCAGCGTCCTGGCGAGGTCGGCCCCCTCGGCGTGCCGCCCGTGCATGCCGACGGCATACGCGGCGCAGCCCGCCGGGAAGATCACCGGGACGGCCGGATAGCCGACGACGAGCATGAACACGCCCGCCGCCGTCGTCGCGGCCAGCACCGCCACCGGCGCCCGCCGCCGGGCCAGCAGTACGAGTCCCTGCCCGAGCGCGAGCGGCACGATAACGATGCGGGGCAGCCAGGCGTCGACCGCGTTCCAGGGGCCGGCGGCGGTGACGAGCGCGGCGGACACGCAGACGGCCGCGTCCACGGCAAGCCGTCTGTCTCTCCACGCCCGCACAGCCACCATCATGCCCCCGGCCAGCAGGCCCGGTGTGTCAGGCGTCGTGGCCGCGCAGGGTGAATGCCGCGGCGACGCCCAGCACCACCACCCAGGCCGCGGTCGCGAGCACCGCGATGGGCGTACTGGCGATGCCGACAGCGTGGTGCGGGTGCGAGAGGTACAGCGAGCCGCCCAGGTTGGTGGGCAGATACGGCACGATGTCCCGCTTCGCTATGTCGTCCGGGAGGCCGCTGACCAGCGCCGGCAGCACGAACAAGAGCGCGAACACCACGGAGATGGCGGCCGCCGCGCTGCGCACCAGGACGGCGCCGAACAAGCCGATCAGGCCGACCGCCGTCATGTAGCAGACGGCGCCCAGCACGTGTCCCAGCACGCCCGGATCACCGAGCGAGACGTGCGGCAGATGACCGCCGGACAGCTGGGCCTGACCGGTAAAGAACGCCGTGAAGCAGATCACCGCCGACACCATGAACGCGACCAGGCCGAGCACGACCGCCTTCGCGGCCAGGACCAGTCCGCGCTGCGGAGTCGCCGCCAGGGTCGTGCGGATCAGTCCGTGGCCGTACTCGTTCGTGACGACGAGCGCGCCGAGCACGCCGAGGAAGATGGCGCCGATGATCACGAAGTTGAGGTTGGTGTCGAGCGGCACGAACCCGGCCTTATGCGCCGCGTCGAGGTGCGGCCATTTCTTCACCCAGTTGAAGCACACCAGGTTGGCCAGCCCGATGGACACGATCACCGCCAGCAGCGGCGTCACGAGCATGGATCGCAGCGACCGCAGCTTGATCCACTCGGCGGCGAGAGCGGCCCGCGCCCGGCGGTACGCGGTGGGCGGCGCGTGCCCGGCCGAGCCGGTGCTCAGGGCGGCCATGGTGTGGGACATTAGGCGTCTCTCCTTCGGATGAGTGCGAACGCGGCCAGCGCGGCCACCGCGACGTAGGCGATCAGCACACTCAGTCCCGACCAGGGCCCGAGCATGTACGCGCCACCCGGCAGCAGATGCCAGGCCTGCTCCCCGGCGTTGCTCGGCAGGTACTCGCCCACCTGCGACCCGAGCGTGCTCGGGAGCAGGTTGACCGCGAACGGCAGGACGGCCACGAGCCCGAACAGCGCGGACAGGGCGGCGGGCGTGCGCCGCACCACGACACCGATGAACACGCCGAGCAGGCCGACGCAGGTGAGGTACAGGCCCGCGCCGAACACCGCCGTGAGAGCGCCCGGAGCGCCGATCCCCACGTGCTTGGCCGGGCTGGACAGGATGCTTTGGCCGAGAAAGAACGCCGGGAACGACAGCGCGGTGCACCAGGCCCACACCACCACCGTGAAGACCAGCGCCTTCATCGCCAGCACCTGGGCCCGCTGCGGCGTGGCCAGGAACGTGCCGCGGATGAGGCCGCTGGTGTACTCACCGGTCACCGTCATCACGCCGAGCGCGCCGACGAATAGCTGCGCCAGCTGGATCCCGTTGAAGGTCGTGCCGATGGGGTCGAACGAGGCCCTGGCGCCCGGCGGCATCGTCGCCCAGCCGCTGCGGGTCTGGGCGTCCAGAAGCCACGCGCCCAGCAGCACGATCGCCGCCGTGAGCAGCAGGTTCAACGGGCCCGAGCGGATCGAGCGGAACTTGATCCACTCGCTGAGCGCGGTGGCCCGCAGGCGGGAGTCCAGCGAGATCCTCGGGCGCGGGGCGGTGCCCGCCTGCGCGCTCATGCCGCCACCGGGATCGGAGCCCGGTACTCGACGCTCTCACCGGTCAGCCGGAAGTAGGCCTCCTCCAGCGACGCGGTCACATCGCGCAGCTGGTGCAGCACATGGCCGCGCTCATAGGACAGCTCGCCGATCTGCTTCGACCCGAGCCCGAGCACGCCGAGCGTCCCGTCCGGCTCGAGCGTGACCTGGGCTCCGGCGGCGCGCAGGTCCGCGGCCATCCGCTGCGGGTCGGCGGAGCGGACCTCGACCCGCTCGCCGGAGTTCCTGGCGATCAGCTCGGACAGCGGCATGTCCGCGAGCATCCGGCCGCGGCCGATGACCAGCAGGTGGTCCGCCGTCAGCGCCATCTCGCTCATCAGGTGGCTGGAGACCAGGACGGTGCGGCCCTCCGTGGCCAGCGTGCGCATGAGCGTCCTGATCCACAGGATGCCCTCGGGGTCGAGCCCGTTGACCGGCTCATCGAACAACAGCGCGCCCGGATCGCCGAGCAGCGCCCCCGCGATACCGAGCCGCTGTGACATGCCGAGCGAGAAGCCGCCGGCCCGCTTGTGCGCCACCGACGTCAGCCCGACCTGCTCGAGCACCTCATCGACCCGCTTGCGGGCGATGCCGTTGGCCGCGGCCAGGCTGAGCAGGTGGTTGTACGCCGAGCGGCCCGGGTGCACGGCGCGCGCGTCCAGCAGCGCGCCGACCTCGTGCAGCGGCCACACCTGGCCCTGGTAGCCGCGTCCGTTCACGGTCACCGTGCCCGAGGTTGGCAGGTCAAGGCCGAGGATCATGCGCATCGTCGTCGACTTGCCCGCGCCGTTCGGCCCCAGGAACCCGGTGACCCGTCCGGGCTTGATCTGAAAGTCGATCCCGTCGACGGCGGTCGTGTTGCCGTAGACCTTCTTGAGTGATTGCGCCTCAATGGTGGCGCCGGCCCTTTCGTCCATGCCGGCGACGCTATGAGCGGGCCGCTCCCGCTGACGTCGGCCGCAGGGAGGAATCCGGGCCCGCCGGGGGCGCAAACCCCCTCCCCAGGGAGGAGGCCGGGCCCTCACCCGGCCCGGCTTTCCTCCCTGCGGCCGAAGCCGGCCCGAGCGCGCGGGCGGCATCGTCGAGGGCATGACCTGGAACCGGGCCCGGGGGACGGTCGCGGCCGTGCTCGCCGCGGCGTTCGCGGTGCTGCTGCCCGTCGCGGTGACCAGCGTGTGGATACGCGGCACCGTGCTGTCCACCAGCGGGTACGTCGCCGCGGTCACCCCCATCGCGGCCAGCCCGGCCGTGCGGGACGCGGTGCAGGACCTGGTCACCACTCAGGTCGACGCCGCGCTCAGGCACGCCGAGGCCTCGCTGCCGCCCGCCGCCCGCGTGCTGGCCGGGCCGCTGGGCACCGCGTTCGCGCACCTGGCCGGGAACCGCATCAGCGAGTTCATGGCCAGCCCGGCGTTCCGGAGGCTGTGGGCGGAGGTGAACCGGTTCGCGCACCGCGAGCTGATCAGCATCCTCAGCGCCGACCGCCCCCCGGCGCGGGCCACCGGCGGCCGGGTCGTGCTCAACCTGGTGCCGCTCGTCAACGAGGTGCTGCACGGCATCTCCGGGCCGCTGTCGTCCCTGATCCGCAGGAACTCACTGGCGTGGGCCCGGATCCCCCTGTTCCCGGCCGCCGCGCTGGCCGGCCCGCGGCGTGTCTACCGCATCCTGACCGCCGTGATCTGGCTGGTGCTGGCCCTGACCCCGCTGGCGTTCGCCGGCGCGCTGGCCGCATCGCCGCGCCGACGCCGCACCCTGGTCCAGATGGCCGTCAGCGATACGCTCATCCTCCTCGTCGCCGGCGCCGCGCTGTCCTGGCTGCGGTCCGGCCTCGTCGACCGCGCGTTGCCGCGCTACCACGCGCTGACCAGCGTGATCGTGCACGCCCTCACGGGCGACCTATTCAGCCTGATCACGTGGTGCGTAGCCGGCGGCCTCGCGGTGGCCGCCGTCGCCCTGCTCCCCGGCCCCCTTCTGATCACCCGGCGGGGCTAGCCGTCCGTGTTCGCGGGACGACGAGCCTGGTTCACCTCGCGGGCGATCGCCCAGGCGTCCGCCACCGGCCCCATGTGGCCCAGTTTGTCGGGATTGCTGACCGAGCGGATCGTCTGGATCTGGCCGTCGAGTACGTCGAGCGCCAACGTGGTCAGCACCTTGCCGTCCCGGTCCCGCAGGATCGCCCCCGGCTGGCCATTCACCTCGCGTGGCTCCAGCGTCACGTCGATCCGGACTAGCCAGGGGAACGTCGAGGCCAGCACCCGGACCACCTTCTCCGACCCGATGACGCTCCGGGCCAGCGCCGGGGCCTTGCCCCCGGCGTCGCCGACCAGCTGCACGTCGGCGGCGAGCAGCTCGCGCATGCCGTCGACGTCGCCTTCCCTGAGCGCGCCGAAGAACCGCGCCGCCAGCTTCTCCCGCTCCCTGCGGTCGGCCTCGAACCGGGGACGACCCTCGTCCATGTGGCGCCGCGCCCGCACCGCGAGCTGACGGCACGCGGCCTCCGACCGGCCGACGGCCGGCGCGACCTCGGCAAAGCCGAACCCGAACACTTCCCGCAGGACGAAGACCGCCCGCTCAAGCGGGGTCAGCCGCTCGAGCAGCACCAGGGCCGCCATGGAGACCGAGTCGGCCAGCTCGGCCGACCGCTCGGGGTCCTGGTAGGGGTCGGTGAGCAACGGCTCGGGAAACCACGGCCCGGCGTACTCCTCGCGCCGGACGCGGGCCGAGCGCAGCACGTCGATCGAGACGTGGGTGACCACGGCCGACAGGAAGGCCCTGGCCGAGGCGGGATGCGCGGCGGAGCCCTGCCAGCGCAGCCAGGTCTCCTGAACGGCGTCCTCGGCCTCGGCCACGCTGCCCAGGATCCGGTAGGCGATCGAGAACAGCAGCGGCCTCAGGTCCTCGAACTCCTCGGCCCTGGTCATGTCGGCACTGGTCATGCGAGCTCTTCCCGGAAGCCCTGGCGCCACGACGGGTAGCGCAGCGTCCAGCCGAGCTCCCGCTTGGCCTTGGCGTTGGAGAAGCCGCGCCCCTCGGTCATCATGCCCACCACCATCTCGCCCGCCACCAGCCGGGCCAGCCACCGGGGGAGCCGCCGGGGCGGCTTGGCGCCGGCGCACCGGGCCAGATAGGGCAGCCACTCGCTGACCGGGGCCGGCTTATCGTCGACGATGTTGAACACGCCGGTCGCCTGCTGCTCGAGGGCCAGGACGGTGGCGCTGGCGGCGTCGTCCAGATGCACCCACGAGAAGCAGCCGGTGCCGCCTCCGACGAGCGGGAACATCCGCCTGCGCACCAGCTCGACCTGATCGTCGATGGCGCCCGGCCCGTACAGGGAGCCGTAGCGCAGGATCGTGCCGCCCGCCTTGCCGACCACGTCCTCCAGGTGGTTGATGGCCTTGGTCCCGGCCAGCGCGGCCGGGGTCACTAGCTCCAGCGGGTCCTCCTCGGTCTTGACCGGCCCGCCTTCACGGGTCCCGTTGAAGATGCCCGCGCTCTGGGCCAGGAAGCGGGTTACACCGGTCGCCTCGGCGGCGGCCAGCAGGTGATCGGTCCCGTCGGTGCGCAGCCGGTTGGTGACGGCGAAGAAGCGGTCGGGATTCCGCAGGCTGGGCTTGCCCGCGTGCGGCCGGGACAGCCCGGTCATCTGGTTCACGATCGCGTCGGGCCGGGCGGTGGCCACGGCCTCACCGACCGAGGCCGCATCGAGCCCGTCCATGACGACGCCCTCGGCGCCGAGCCCGGCCAGCAGGCCAAGCTTGGCCGGGCTCGTCGTCGTGGCCGTCACCTGATGGCCGGCCGCCACTAGCTGCGGCACCAGCCGCTGCCCGACGACCCCGGTCCCGCCTGCCACGAACACCCGCATGATCAGCACCTTCTTGATTTCGATTAAATCCGTTCTCTACCCCTAGACGAGACAGCCACGGCGGGCTGTGACACGCGGGTAAACCCGCCGGGGGCGGCGTACGTCAACGTATGGGCCCTGTGACACGGGAGGTCTGGGGTGATGACGGGAGATAGCGGGTTGAGGACGACATGAGGCGATGGTGGCGGGTGGCCGTGGTGGCCGGACTTACCTGTGGGCTCGGCCTGGCCTACCCGGTGGCCGTATCGGCGGCGCCGGCGTCAGCG
>Ga0134126_10006925_pt1 | contig 14252 bp, 17 predicted proteins | sample KB31752_FD_96881 | JGI IMG/M metagenome (GOLD analysis project Ga0134126, IMG submission 96881) | Terrestrial soil microbial communities with excess Nitrogen fertilizer from Kellogg Biological Station, Michigan, USA - KB3-175-2 | ecosystem: Environmental > Terrestrial > Soil > Unclassified ... | reverse complement strand
GTCCCCTCGCGGCAGTAGCCCCGCAGGTAGAGACAGCCTGCCAAGGCCCTGGATGCACGGAGCCGTGCGCAAGCGGCCGGCTCCGATCTTCTCATCGTGAATTCAACGACTGCGAACGCATCGCCGTCATCGGCATGTTCTGCATCGTTGCCGCCTGCGTCCTCTACACGCTCGCGCATTTCGTGCGCTGGGTAATCCTATGAACGCACAACGCGAAATGTCCGACGCGGAGCGCGAACTCGAGATTGACCGCTGCATGCGGTTCATCGTCGACACATCCAACAGTCGCGAGGCACGCCGCGCCGCTTGCGCAGCCATGACGGCACTGCACGCCCGGCGCTCGCCGGAACAGGTGAGACGGATGGAAGTCGCCAAGGGGCTCGCACGGTGAGGGATTACGGGCGCGTCTACACCGCCTTCTGGTCGAGTCACGACATTCGCACGCTGAGTGACGACGGGCGGCTGCTCGCCCTCTACCTGCTCACGAGCCCACATACGACGATCATCGGCGTATTCCGGCTGCCTGATGGGTACGCGTGTGAGGATCTTCAATGGACCCCAGAAAGGGTCCGTAAAGGGTTTGTGGAACTGTTCAATAAGGGTTTCTCTAACCGTTGCGAAACCACGAAATGGGTATGGATCTGCAAGTTTCTCGAATGGAACGCACCGGAGAACCCGAACCAATGGAAGGCGGCTCGCAAGATCGCGGCCCAAATTCCGGACGTGTGCTCATGGAAGTCCGAATTTTCCAGGGAATTTTCGCTCGCGACCGACGAATCAAAGCCGTCCGATATCGAACCCATCACTAACGGTTCGGAAACCCTTTCGAAACCAGGAACAGGAACAGGAGTAGGAACAGGATCAGAAACAGGAGATGGAGATAGCGCCGCTGCCGCGGCTTCCCCCCCCTCGAAGCGGGTTCGGGCTAAGACTCCCAAGACGACACTCCCTGCCGATCTGAAGCTCGACGACGAGCTGCAGGGGTACACCGAATCGAAACTGCCTGAGGTTGATGCTACGGCTTTCTTCGAGGGGTTCTGCGGGAAGGCGCTCTCGAAGGGCTGGACATACTCGAATTGGCGGCAGGCGTACATGGAGTTCTGCCGGAATGCTGCTCCCGATTCCGGACATTGGGCTGCCGGGCAGTACCCGCGCAAACGGCCACAGGGTGAGCCGATGTTCGCCGGCCGCCCGATGGAGTGGCAGTGATGGCGACTGCCGAGGAGTTCGTCGCTTGGGACCATCCGGACAACGGCGGCTTGATGCCGTTTCCGAGCGAGGCCGCCGCGGTCGAATACACCGTCCAGAGAATCACGCCGTGGTGTGCGAAGGTCACGCGGGAGCCGCCCATTGGCAATGGCCTTCGTCCAGATCTCGTGATCCGTTTGAAGGTTCTCCCGATGCTGCCTATTGCTGTCGAACTGAAGCAGTTCAGGGAGCACGGCGTATCGCCATTCCCGGATGCCGTTCGGCAGGCGGCTAGCTATGCGAAGCAGCTCGGAACTGCCGCATTTGTCGCGCCGCTAGCCGGTAGGGGCGCCACGAAATTTGAATGGAACGTCAGTCGAATCGGTAGTGGCTTGCTGATTGCCGGCCAATTCGGCGTCGGCGGCCTGTACTTCGCGCACGAGCGCTATCGTGATCGGCCCTGCGGCGGATTGCTGCTCGCGGGCGCTCAGGTGGCGCATTTCTCGCGGAATGAGAACGGCGAGCCAGAAACGCGGCTCAATAGCAACGCAGAGCACTTGTTGAAACTCAAACAGGGGCACGGATCAAGATCATGGCGGCAGTAATCGCGGAACGACTCGTCTGCTCGATTGCGCCAGTCGAGGCCATTCTTCGGCTCGCGGCACGGGTCCCGGTCTTCCCTTGCCGTCGCACTCCGGAGGAAGTCACGGTACGCGGCGAGCGCAAGCTCATGAAGGAAAAATCGCCGCTTACATTGCATGGCTTGCGCGATGCGTCTCAGGACGCAAAGCAGATTCGCGCGTGGTGGGCGAGATGGCCCGATGCGCTCGTCGGTGTTCCAACTGGGTCGGTCTCAAGGTTTGTCGTCATCGATTTCGACCAGCAAAAGGCCGACGCTGCGGCAAACGATTGGATCATGGATCACACCGAGGAACTGTGCGCGACTCGCACGCATGGAACCCTTAACGGAGGGCGGCACTACCTGTTCCGCATGCCGGAAGGCGCAGAATACCGCAACGGTGTGTGCCTCACGCTGGCGGGTCAGAAGCGTATCGGAATCGATGTGCGCGCCGAGGGCGGCTACATTGTGTGGTGGCCGTTGCATGGGGGATCGGCAAGCGGTGATTTTTCGGAACTACCGAAAGGGCTGATCGAGGAGCAGCGCATCGAGCGGCGGGAACTCGCACCGCTGCCGGAGAAGACGCCGGAGAAGTGGGCCGAAGACCGCAAGTTGGTGGCTGGGGCGTTGGCCTATCTCGATCCAGCAGACTACGAGCACTGGAGCAAGGCAGGACTCGCCATCCACCTTGCATCGGGCGGTGCGGACGACGGGTTCAATCTCTGGCATGCGTGGAGCGCGGGCGAGCTAACCGGAGATGCGCCTGGGAATTACAGCGGCATCAATGACTGCCGGTATCACTGGGCGAGTTATCGGCACGACAAGAACCGCGAAAAGCTGGTGACGCTCGGAAGCCTGTTCGAGCTCGCGAAGGCGAAAGGGTTTCAGCTTCCGTCGAATCGCGAGAGTCCGCCAGTTGACTCGTACACGACCGATCCGACCTTCCGCAAGGGGCTCTCGAACGTTCTCGTAACGCGCGCGGAGCCGAAGTACGACGAGGACCCGGACAAGGAATTGCTCGATATCGCGGCGCTCGACGGCAAGGAATTGCTCGCGCGTTACGAGCAGCGCCATGCGAAGTTCGGCACGACGCCGTTTGATCCGGACGGCGAACGGCTGCGGCTCTATCCGGGCGGCGTCACGATCTGGTCGGGCTACCCGGGAGCTGGCAAAACCACATTATTGCGGCAGCTCGTCTGCCATTGCCTCGCGCGTGGGAGTTCCGTGTTCCTTGCCTCGCTCGAGGAGGACCCGGCAAATGTGCTCGTGGAGCTCGCAGCTGTCGCTGCTGGCAGGCAGTCCCCGACCGCTCACCAGATGCAATGGTTTATTGACGCCTACGCGGAGCGCTTCCGGCTCTGGGGTGTGATCGGCATCGCCCAGCATAGGCGCCTGCTCGCCGTGATCCGAAAGCTCGCAGAGCAGGGGATCAAGCACGCGGTGATCGATTCGCTGATGTGTCTCGACGTTCGAAACGACGACTACGAGGCCCAGCGCTGCTTCGCAAACCTTGTGGCTGCTACTGCTCGCGCATCTCGCATCCATATCCATCTCGTTGCGCACCCGCGCAAGCAGGTGAGCACGGATCAGGAACTCGACATCAACGACGTGGCTGGAGCTCGAGAGATCGGCGGCATTGCGGATAACGTGATCTTCGTGCGTCGCAACCCGAATGAGGTGCGCGATCCGCTCGCGACGCAGACGCCAATGTGCGCCGTGATCCGAAAGCAGCGTCATTCACCTGGCGCACTCGGGCAGGTGGTTGGATGGTTTCATCGGAACATGCGCCAGTTTCGCCTGGAGCAATTCCCAACGGAACCGGTCAGATATCTTCCGGCGGATGCATACCAGTGATTTTCAAGCGCGTTACGCAATGGGCCGAGGTATCCGAATGCGGTGGCTATTCGGTAGCGGCTGCGAAGTGTGGGTCGCTGTTCAAATTCTCCGCATGTCGATTGCGCACGGCGCAGAAACGACCAGCGGAGCTTCTGGGGACATTCGATGATGCTGAATCCGCTCGGGAATGCTGCCGCCAGGACGCACAAGCGAGGGCTGCGGCATGAACTTCTTCCGCAAGACATCCTCGCGTCCGTCGACCTGGACTCCTTCTCCCGCCTTCCCCATCGGCGCCCGGGTGGTAATCGTCTACACCTCTGGCTTTGTGTGGGATCCCTGGCAGGTCGATTTAATCGGCTCGTGCGGGGCTGTGGCGAGTGTGCAAGACGTAAGCGGCTACCAGTTGATTGCGCTCGATGATGGCAAGACGATGAGCTGCCGAACCGAGATCCTGCGCCGGCTCGATGGAACGCCGCGCGAGGATTTGAAACTTGGACGCTGGGCCGATTGTCCGTGGAAGCCTACCGAGGTGCGCTCATGAGCGCCGTTGCAGAGCTGCCATCGAATGAGTCCTGGTGCTACGCGATTAGGTATGCGTGGAACGTCGTTCGGGGCCTGCCTCCGCCTGAGTTCGTGATTGAGAAAGCGCCCCAAGCCCACGGTTCGCCCTCAACGCCACGGCACACCGCCGCGACGCGCTGGACAGCCGAGATGGACGCGATAGTGATTCGCGACTACCCGACGTATCGCGATGCGGGTGAGATACCGGTTCTCGCCAAGCGGTTGATGGTGACGCCGACCGCGCTTAGCTCGCGGGCCGGGAAGTTGAAAGTGACGAAGGCGAGACGATGAGAGCGAGCCTCGCCGATCTTCCGGCTGACTATCAGGAGCAGGCGAGAGCCCAGCTCGGCGAGGTCACGAAAGTCGGCAAGTATCGCAATGTCGTAGTCGAGGTGGGCGGTATCCGCTTCGACAGCAAGTGGGAGGCGCGACGGTGGGAGGAGCTGCGCGCGCAGGAGAGCGCGGGGCTCATTACGGCACTCGCGCATCACGTCCCGTTCCCGTTGCACGTGGTGACGCAAGATGGCGAGCGGGTGCGGGTCGGGGCCTACGAGGCGGACTTCACCTACCTCAGAGCGGGAGAACTGGCTATCGAGGATACAAAGAGCGAAATGACTCGGCGGCATCCGTTGTATCGCTGGAAGGCTGCACATTTCGAGGCTGAGTACGGACGAAAAATCACCGAGGTTATGCGCGTCAAGCGCTCAAGGAGAATTGCGTGAGAGCAGAACACTATCCAGGAGTCTGTGACATCTATCGCTATCCCGATCCCTACGTCGCTCGCCTGAAGGACATCGAGCGTCAGGTCGCGCGCGAACGTCTCGGCATGTGGGTGAAGGCGGCGCTGCTCGTGCTCGCAATCGTCGGCTTCGTCATCTGCGGAATCGGGATTGCCCATGCTCAGTCTCTGAGCCCAGATGGCGCGACGTTGATGCCTGGGCAGTCGGGCTCGCTCGTGACGAGTGAGGGTACCTGGACGTTCAACGCCGCGGTCGCAAATGCGCAGGGCTCGCAGATTCTACTCAACGGCAAGTCGACGGGCGGAACGGCTGGGGAGCTCGAATTCGCAGACGGTGCGATGTGGGCGTTTGCTACGGGTGATTCCTGGTACGAGTGGGTAGGCGGCAAGTGGACGAAACAGGCCGGTACGCCGCCCGTTGCATCGAGCAGCAGTTCGAGCAGTTCGGCGACGTATTCGATCACGGTGAGTTGGGTTCTGCCGACTCAATACACCGATGAGACGGCCTTCCCTGCGGGTGCCACGGTCAGCGTCCAGTTGCTTCAAGCCTCGGCCGCCGATATCAACTCGCTCGCTCCGGTGCCGGGTGCGGATGCGGTCACGGGGACGACGTTCAAGGTGACGGGCCTCGCTGCGGGCACCTACTGCTACGCGGGCATTCCGAGTGTGAACGGCGCTCGGGGTGCGATGAGCGCGATTACGGCAGGCGGGACGATGTGCGCGAAGGTTCCGGGACAGTCGACCGTCAAGATCCCGATGGCGATCACAAACGTGTCCGCCACCGAAACGAAGCAGGGGGCGCAATAGTGGACCTCATGCTGATTCAGCGGCAACTCGCCGCGGAGCGGAAAAAGCGCGAGGAACTAGCGGCAGGGGTCGAGCGCCAGCAAGTGCGGGACCCGTGGGAGGCAGAAGACGTTGGGTATGACGCAAATGGAAGCCCGACGATGGAGTTCCCGGCATGAGAGACAAGGAACCGGGTGACCGGCTGTTCAAGGTCGTGCCGATCTTCATCGTGGCTGTGTTCGTTCTGGTCCTCTGTGCGTGGGTCGCGGTAGGTGTGCTCGGCGCCAGGGCGTTGAATGCTCTCTCGACTTGCACGCCCGCTGTCATCACGCAGACGCACAACGGTCAGACGACCACCTCAATCGGCTGCAAGCACTAACTGGAGAATCGAAACATGAACGACGGGGCGGTTTTCTCTCTGTGGGCCGTAATCGGCATTCTCCTGCTCTCTGGGTTGACGGCTCTCGCTATGTGGGGTTGCCCAACCTACAACGTCTACTCCGCCAGGATGACCGGCGAGGCCGAACTACAGCAGGCTCAACAGAATCGGCAGATCGCCGTACAGGAGGCGCAAGCGAAGATGGAAGCCGCGAAGATGCTCGCGCAGGCCGAAGTCGAGAGAGCGAAGGGCGTAGCGCAGGCGAACAAGATCATCGCCGATGGACTGAAGGACAACGAGGCATATCTGCGGTACCTGTGGATCACGGACGTGGCGAACAATCAGAAGGGAAACACCGTCATCTACGTGCCGACGGAGGCCCAAATCCCAGTGCTCGAAGCGGGGAAGCGCTAACACGTGCGCCCTCCAGTTTTTGAGCGTCTGCTGAGTGCCGCGGCGCCTCATTCGATTGATCCGGTTCAACTTGCCGTTGAGGCGATAAACGACTGCCCGCAGAACGCTCGCCGTCGTCGTGCGTTCCTCGAGCGCTGCGCCGGCCTCGAATCGGCGAAGGGGCGCCAAACTCACGTCACCCGTGCGCCGCACTTCTCTCATGCCGAACTCGGGGGCGCCATGTCCTTCGGTGGCCTGAAAGGTCCGCCATTGCTCGCTGGCCGGTACTCGTTTCTGATGGACGAATCCGCCCGCGTAGGGCTGCACTGGGCGCTCCTGGAGGCGGCCGGGGAGATGGGACGCGCCGAGGAGTGGCCGGTACTGATCGCCGCCATAAACGGCGATAAGCGCAACTGGTGCGAGCAGTTGGTCGAGCTTTTGCTCGCCGAGGACTGGCTGCATCTCTTGTTCGTGCGCTCGCATCGGGAGCTGGGGGTTGATTTGCATCCGATCTGGCTCGGGGTATCCGAGGAGATCTGGCGAGCAAAGCTCATGCCGCGATTTTGCGGTCTGAAGGTGAAGTACGAGGGCTGGCTCGCACGGGCTCGGCGCAATATCGAGCGCGGAATCTACGAGCACATGCATGAGATGGAAGCGCTGCAGAGGGCGGTATGACAGAGCGCTACGTTGAGAATTTCGCTAGCCCGGAAGATATCATTAGTAACTATCGCGCTCCGGCTGATGCGCTAGAGGGCGCCGAGGTCCTGCTCGCGTGGTATGGCTATGGGAACTACGATGGTTCCTCGTTGGTTGTATTTCGGCGAGACGGGAAGCTCTACGAGGTCAATGGAGGGCACTGCTCCTGCTATGGGCTTGAGGGACAATGGGACCCGGAGGAGACGTCGCTGGAGGCACTGGAGAAGCGCGCCGACGCCATGATCGGCCAGAAGTATACGGACGGTGAGGACGAGGCGGGAAAGGCTTTGAAGGCGGCGATTGCGGAGATTCGCGCATGCCCGTAGTGATGATATTCAAAGACGAGGGCTCCGCGCCGGTGAAGGCGTGGACAGCGGATATCGAGGAATCGGCGCTCAAGCAGCTGCACAACCTCGCCACCCTCCCCTTCATCCATAAGCATGTCGCCGTGATGCCCGATTGCCATTGGGGCATGGGCTCAACGGTGGGCTCCGTCATTCCGACCGTGAAGGCCATCGTGCCGGCGGCGGTGGGCGTGGATATCGGCTGCGGGATGGTGGCTCACAAGCTGAGCGTGCGGCCGAATCAGTTGCCGGATAGCCTCTCGGCCGTGCGTAGTGCGCTAGAGGCGGCGATTCCGCACGGGCGGACCGATGAAGGAGGCGCAAACGATCGCGGCGCGTGGGGAGAACCACCGGCTGCAGTGATGCAGGAATGGGGACGACTGCACGATTCCGACCCGCGCTTCGATGAGATGGTCGAGAAATGCCCGAAGCTGTTCCGCGACGGCAACCGCCAGGGCTCGCGCCAGCTCGGAACTCTGGGGACCGGGAATCAATTCGTAGAGCTGTGTCTCGATAAAGAGGAGGGCGTGTGGCTGATGCTGCATTCCGGCTCCCGTGGAATTGGGAACCGCATCGGGACCTACTTCATCGAGCAGGCGAAGCGCGGTATGGAGATCTGGCATATCAAGTTGCCGGATCCCGACCTCGCCTACCTGCCAGAGCAGTCTCCGCTGTTCGGAATCTATTGGAAGGCGCTCTCGTGGGCTCAGGACTACGCCATGACGAACCGGACGCTGATGATGGAAGCCGCGAAGGCGGCGCTATCCAAAGCGCTCGGGATTCCAGTTGTGACAACCGAGCACGCGGTCAACTGCCATCACAACTATGTGGCCATCGAGAACCATTACGGAGCGAATGTCTATGTTACCCGCAAGGGCGCGGTACGAGCGCGTGAAGGCGATCTTGGAATCATCCCAGGATCAATGGGTGCGCGCTCATTCATCGTCCGTGGCAAGGGCAATCCTGAGTCTTTCTGCTCATGCTCGCACGGGGCTGGCCGCCGTATGTCTCGCGCTGCGGCGAAAAAGCAGTTCACGACGGCAGACCTCGCGCAGCAGACCGCAGGCGTTGAGTGCCGGAAGGACGCCGACGTGATCGACGAGATCCCCGGGGCCTACAAAGACATTCAGGCCGTCATGGAAAATCAGTCCGATCTGGTAGAGATCGTCGCGGAGCTTCGGCAGGTAGTCTGCGTCAAAGGCTGAATCTCCCTCTTGACGGTTAGGTCGCAACCGTCTAGCTTCTCACCCGTCGCGCGGGCTTCCGCTGCGACCATCAAAGCAAACCACTAGGGTCCTCGCGAATCCTTCGCCTTCGAACCCTCGGCCTCTCGGGGCCTTTGCTCGCCCATAGCTTTTGAAACGTGAACTGCGTCACGGGTCGCCACCGAGCGGCCCGTTTGCGTTTGGAGCCACGACGGACACGGAAACGAGCTGGCGCGTTCTCTCGCCTGCTGCGAAAGAGCATGGACGCCGCAAGCCGCGCGTCTCAGCCCCGAAATCTGCCATCGGCATCCGTCTCTGTGCCCGTTGCCAGACAGCCTTCACGGCCCGCACTGAATCTGCCTCTCACTGCTCGCTCTGGTGCGCGTACCCGAGGTACTGATGTCCGAGCTCTACGTCGTCGTAGGCGATAACAAGGACGACTCGCTCGACCGACGCTACTGGACCGGACAGACCGAGGGCCGCTGGCCGATTTACCTGAAGGACCGCGCCCGAGCCTGCGAGACCTCTCGCGCTGCCGCCGTCTCATTTGCTGCGCAATTCAACGCGCTTCGTAGCCATTACGACTGGCGCGCAGTGCCCGCTTCGGAGATTCCATGACCGCCCAGGTATCCGTTTACAACAACTGGAAGGCCGCCATCGATGAGGCGGTGCTGCGCACGGCGACCGTGAAGGTCACTTTGCACACGAGCGGCTACGTGTTCTCGGCCGCCCACGCGGTGTATGCCGATCTCACGAACGAGCTGGCAACCGCCAACGGCTACACCAACGGCGGCTCACCACTTGCCAGTGTGACCTGGTCGCAGACATCGGGAACCGCGAAGTTCGATGCCGCGGATCTCGTCTGGACGGCCTCAGGCGGCTCCATCGTCGCGCGCTGGGCAATCATTCGGGTGGTCGGAACTATCAACGGACAAATCGACCCTCTCGTCGAGGCCATTCTGCTCGATGACACGCCGGCCGATGTGACGGCCACTTCTGGAAATACGCTTACCCTGCAGTGGAATGGATCAGGAATTCAGCAACTTTCTTAGACTTTTCACATACATACAACTAATTTTTCATGACGAAGGTTGCCCAGCCGAAGGCCTGGAGTTTCTTCAGCTGGCCTGACGGCAGCAGACGGTCCTGGCCTCAGGGGGGTGGCACACCCGGCACGCTTCCCGCGCTTACTCTGACGCCCTCGCAGACGAACGCCTCGGGTCCGTGGACGTTCGGCCATGCCTTCAAGAAGGGCGATGTACCGCAGGGCTTTTACCTGACGACAAGCTCGGGAACGTCGAGCTTTCAAGCGCAGGTCCGCAATCGCTGGTCGGACGGTTCGGTGAAGTTCGCCGTCCTCTCCGGCATCTCTCCGTTCACCGTCGGCACCGCGCACACCGTTCAACTCGCAACGACGGCGACAGCACCTACCGGCACGAACGTCGCAGAGCCGACGACCCTTGCGAACACGAAGATTGTGTTCACGCCGGCAAGCGGGCAGTTCCCGATTTCGGCAACCGTCACGTGCGATATCAATTCGGTGCTCGGGGTAGCACAGGGCACATGGGGGACGAGTACAGCGGGCCGCGTGAGATCGATTCTCGGGCCTGTCATGTCCGAGTTTCACTACTTCCAGCCGACAGGCCAAGGGCAGCTTGCGGTGTGGTGGTACGTTCGCAAGTACTCAACCGGGGCCGTTGAAGTCGAGTACGAGGTCGAGAACGGCTGGCTGCAGGCCGCATCGCCGTCTCAAGTCGATTATGCGGTGACGGCGACGATCGGCGGCACGCAGGTCTATACGACGGCGCATATCGCCTCAGACATGCCCGTACGCACAATTACGGGCAGTACCTCGACCTCGTTCGTGTACGGCGATGATGTCCGACCACAGCTTCTGGTCGGCGGCTACTTCTACGTTAACGGCGATCCCTCGACGATCTTTCAGGCAACCGCCGTTACCTCGACGACGATTAGTTGCGCCGGGGGGCTTCCGACCGTCATGTCTTTCTCGGTCCTCGGCCACTTCGCGCATTCGAGATGGGGCGGTGTGGCGTGGGCTTCGGGCGGCGCGCCGGTCACGCCGGCCCACGATCCGGTGTATTTGCGGGCGACGAAGCTCGTTCCGAACTACGGCTACACGAGCCCGACGAGTGCAGCCTATACGGGACTTGCCTCGGCGCTCAATCCGTCTCCGTTCGCCCTGGGGGACTGGACGTTCCACATGGGTGATGTGGGCGCGCAGGGCTCCATTGGATTGCTTCCGACCTGGGAAGCGCTCTATTGCGCCACGGGCGATTCTCGCGCCTATGCCGCGACGATCAGTGACGTGCGGGGCGCGGGGCGCTGGTCGATCCACTATCGGGACGAGACAACGGGGCGCATTCCAGATCCTCGCTCGTACACCACGAAAGCGCTCTCGCAGGATGGCTGGGGAACCATCCCGGCCGGATCTGGCGGCAGTCAGGGCGGCTGGAACATCTCGCACGGTGTTTCGAGCGGCTATCTCGCCTACCTGATCGAGGGACGCTGGAGCTTCCTCGAGGAGTGCCAGTACGCGGGCATGTTCTGCATCCTCGATTCCAAGCCCACGAATCGAACGACGAACGGTTATCAGGCAGCGCTCGTTTCAAGTTCGCCCCTCACGACCCGCGGTATCGCGTGGGGGTTTCGATGTGTGATTCAGGCCGCATCTGCAAGCCCTACGGCGCTCGACAACGGCAATACGCTCGCCTCTGCCGATCAGCTCCAGCAGGCATTCGCCAAGTGCGTGGATGACACCGCGAACTTCACCTACGCGAACTTCATCACCGGCACGATCAACGCGGGAGGGTGGAAGAACAATCTCGGCTGGATCAAATTCAGCTACGACGACAATTATGCCGGAGAGACTGTCAACGGCGGTGCGGGAACCATTCCGCTCAATAGCGTCTTCTGGGGCGCCGCGTGGATGTTCGGCTTTCAGGGCATGGCGTTGGGACACGCGGTGGAACTCGGCATCGAGAACCTTCAGGCCGGCAACGTCCTGGCGGTCGTGCTCAACTTCAACGCCCATCATGCGACGCTCTCGATGGGCATCGATAACACCTACTGGAATTACCGGCGAGGCGGTGTTTTCAATCGTCCGTACACGGCCGATTACACCTCGACGCCGCCGGTATTCCTGACGCAGCAACAGGCATTTTCGGATTACGTGACTACGGCGGCATTGAATCCGACGCTGTCTGCCGCCCTCGGTAACACGCTTAAAGATCACGATAGCGACAACGACGCGACGACTTCGGACACATCGAATACTGGGTACGGGTTCTGGTCGCTGCATCTGTCAACGCTCGCGCTCGCCGGGGATGCCGGGGCGCCCGGATGCCGAGCTGCGCTTGAGATGGTAAAGACGGCGCCAAATGCTGCGCCAGATGTCACGCTCACTAGCAATTCTCCGCAGTTCGGGATCGTGCCGCGCAACTCTCCGACGAAGCCAGCATGGCGGACTGCCCTTGCGCCCCTGACCTGGACGCAGTTTCCGAACACGGACGCGCTCAATCAGGTGATGACGTACCCGAACCCTGGGACGGGAAGCAGTTCGAAGCGGGAAATCTGCTCCTTCTCCGGAGCAGCTTACGATGATGTGCACGATCAGCTTCTCGTATTCGGCGGGGGGCATGCGGATTACGGCGGCAACGAGACGTTAGCTCTGCCAATCAATCAGGCCGTCCCCGCCTGGAAGCTCTTGCGCCCCCCGACTCAGGGCGTAGGGGATCCAACGGCACAGTCGCCGCTTCAGGGAAACGCCTATTACACAGATGGCACCCCCTCATCGGCACATTCCTACGGGCAACTGCAATTCTCGGCGCTATTCAATCGCCTGATGCGCTTCGGTGCGACCGCAGTCTACGGCAACGGCAACGGCAATTACGCAACGGTCGACGGCTTCAGCCTCGACACGAACACATGGGATCCGGCCGGTACTTGGCCGATTCCAGAGTCCACTTTCGTGCATACCGTGTGCACGACGGTCAAGGACTATCTCGGCAACATCTGGCACTGCGGCAACACGAACGGGAAGCTTTACCGCTTCAACATTGCCGATAAGACCTGGACGATTTTCGCCGCAACCGGAACGCCGGGCGGCACGATCAACGGGGAGATGGCCTTCGTCTACGACTGGAAGCGGCACATCATCTTCCGCTTTCCGTTGGTCTCAGGCACGACGACGGTCGCGGGGTATTACGACCTCTCAACGGCGAATGCGCAGTTTACGCAGGTCACGCTCAGCGATCCGGGCGGCTTTGCGACTTCGCTTGATAACTGCTGCCCGACATACTGTCCGGATCGGGACTCGTACCTTTTCATGCCGAAGCAGCAGTCATCCGTTTTCGAGTGCAATGCAACGACGCTCGCAGTATCGCCGCTCACGGTTTCCGGCGCAGCGCCCACTGTCACATTGGACGGTACAGGCGATTTCTATCAACGCTTCACTTACGTGCCATCACTCGGTGGATGTCTACTGATGGCATCCGCTACCGCAAACGTCGGCTTTTTCGGGACTCGCTAGATGTCACTTTCGCTCAACGTCTCAGACCCGCTCTACAACAACATCTGCATGTGCATCATGGTGGATGGTGCGAGCGTAGTGGACGTTGCAAATCCCGCTGTGACGATCACCCGCAATGCGAGTGGCAGCACCAACGTCATCGCCCCTGGTTTCTACGGGGATGGATTCGGTCTTGATGGTTCAGGAATCTTTACTTCTTGGGGATGGACCCTTGCGAATGTGCCCGCAACGCTTGGGCCTGCGGGAATCTCAGGCATGCCCGGGAACGTCACTAACAATAATTCTTCGATATTTGTTGCGGCCAATTCATTTGCGAGCGCGAACTCTCATTCGCCGTTCTTCGACTGCTCGGCAGCCACTAACAAAGCAGGCGCAAGCAGTGGGAAAGGGGGGTTGTATCTCACCCTGAGTGGGGGTGCGACGCTGACTGGCGTCACGTCGTTATCGACTACCGCGCAGTTCCCGATGATGACGACGTGGAGTTACAACGCGGGGGCTGGCGGAGCGCAGATTTATTACGGCGCCTCAAGTACTCCCGATATCACCGCATCCTCTACGAATGTGGGGAGCACTTCCTCGGTCATGCAGACTCTTGGCCCAGCGAGTGGCCAGGGGAACGTTCACGCCTCAATCTTCTGCATCGTAGTACTCGATACGATAGTAAGCGGCTCGGATTACCTGCGGCTCGCGAATTCATTGACGGGCAGCGGTGCATTCGCCCTCGTCACCGGCACCGGGGGCGGCTCTGGGGGCTCGGCAATTCTCCTTGACTCGAATATTGACGGCGGGATGTCCTCTATGGAGGGCGGGATGACCTGCTACTCCGAGGATTCCCCGCGCATCTTTCTGCCGCCGCGAAACATTCTCGTTCCGGCGCACCTGTAGAGAGGTTCCATGCTTCAGATCAAAGCCGGCGCAACGAGCCGGTCGATTCTCGTTGCGCTCAAGAACTCGAGC
>Ga0134126_10006923_pt1 | contig 14255 bp, 14 predicted proteins | sample KB31752_FD_96881 | JGI IMG/M metagenome (GOLD analysis project Ga0134126, IMG submission 96881) | Terrestrial soil microbial communities with excess Nitrogen fertilizer from Kellogg Biological Station, Michigan, USA - KB3-175-2 | ecosystem: Environmental > Terrestrial > Soil > Unclassified ... | reverse complement strand
GACGCCAACGGCGGCACCGCCACAGAGACTCCCGACGCACCGGCCGCCACCCGCGCTGTGTCAGACGATCAGCCAACCGCGGTCATCATATTCAAGACAATGACCGACCCGTTTTCCGGCCGCATCAGCTTCTTCAAGGTCATCAGCGGCTGCGTGAAGAACGACGCGGCTCTCGAAAATTACTCGCGGCGAGGCCAGGAGAAGCTCTCGCATCTGAGCGTGATGCAGGGCCGCAAAGCAATCGAGATTCCCGAATTGCATGCCGGCGACATCGGCGCGGTCGCCAAGCTCAAAGACACGCTGACCGGCGATACGCTCGGCGCGAAGGGAAGTGACATCCTCATCGATCTGCACCCGCTGCCGGAGCCCGCGATGACGTATGCGATCGAACCGAAATCCCGCGCGGACGAAGACAAGCTTGCTCCTGCCATCCACAAGCTAATGGAAGAGGACCTGCTCATCCGCTTTTATCGTGACCCGCAAACCAATGAGTTCCTCATCGCCGGCGCCGGTCAGCCGCACATCGAGGCCATAGTTTCCCGGCTCAAGAAGCGCTACCACGCTGAAGTTACCCTCAAAGCGCCCAAAGTGCCCTACCGCGAAACCATCCGAGTCAAAGGCGAGGCCCATGGCCGTCACAAGAAGCAGTCAGGCGGCCACGGCCAGTTCGGTGACTGCAAGATCCGCATGGAGCCAATGCCGCGTGGCGGCGGCTTCGAATTCGCCAGCGAAGTCTTTGGCGGCGCCATCCCGAGGAACTTCATTCCGGCAATCGAGAAGGGAGTCGTGGAAGCGGCGGCCCGCGGCTATCTCGCCGGCTACCCCGTCGTCGACTTCAAGGTTATCGTCTACGACGGCTCCTATCACGATGTCGACTCCAACGAACTCTCCTTCAAGACCGCCGGCCGGCTCGCCTTCAAGAAGGCCATGGAGGTCTGCAAGCCGGTGCTCCTTGAACCCGTGATGAAGGTCGAAATCGAAGCCCCCGATGAATTCGCCGGCTCCGTGATGGGCGACCTGAACAGCCGCCGCGGCCGTGTGCAGGGCATGGAGAGTCGGGGCAAAACCACCATCGTCAACGCCGAAGTGCCCATGTCCGAAATGCTTACCTACGGAACACAGCTCACCTCCATGACGCAAGGCAAGGGTAGCTATCGCATGGAAATGGACCACTATGACATCGTGCCCCAATTGGTCGCTGACAAGATCCTGGCCAACGCCAAGCGGCCAGTGGACGAAGAGGAAGAGTAGCTCTGAGACGCAATGAGACCACCAAAACACGGATGCCGCCGCTCAGGCGCTATCCGTGTTTTCGCAGCGCGACAATCAGTACTTCGGTACGCTGGGATCGATGTCGTTGCTCCATGCCCCAATGCCGCCCGCGAGGTTGGCGACGCGCTCGTAACCCTGCTGGCGAAGGAACTCGGCGATGCGTTGCGAGCGTCCACCACCTTTGCAGTGCACCACCACTTCCCGCTCTCGATCGATCTCGGCGAGGCGGTTGGGCACATCGTTCTGCGGGATCAGCTTGCCGCCAATCTGGGCGATCTGGGCCTCCCACGGCTCGCGCACGTCGATGAGTTGCACATCTTCGCCGGCGTCGATGCGGCGCTTCAATTGCTGCACAGTGATTTGAGGGATTCCGTTTTTCAAATTGGCTTCCTGTTGTGCCGCGGCGGTGATGCCGCAGAACCGTTGATAGTCGATGAGCTGAGTGACCGACGGATTTGTGCCGCACACCGGACACTCGGGGTTTTTGCGGAGTTTGAGCTCGCGGAAGCGCATGTTAAGCGCGTCAATGAGCAGCAGGCGGCCAATCAGCGGTTCGCCTTTGCCGAGAATGAGCTTGATGACCTCGGTGGCCTGCATGACGCCGACGAGGCCTGGAAGAATTCCGAGCACGCCGCCTTCCGCGCAACTGGGTACCAGGCCGGGAGGCGGCGGTTCGGGATAGAGGCAGCGGTAGCACGGTCCGTCCTCTGCCGCAAAGACGCTGCACTGGCCCTCGAAGCGAAAGATCGATCCGTACGCATTCGGCTTGCCCAGCAGCACGCAGGCATCGTTCACCAGGTACCGCGTGGGGAAGTTATCCGTTCCGTCCGCCACTACATCGTAGTCCTTCAGGATCTCGAGCGCGTTGGCGCTGGTGAGCATGGTCTCGTGCTTCACCACGTTCATGGCAGGATTAAGCGCCTTCAGCTTCTCCTCTGCGGAATCGAGCTTCTTGCGCCCAATGTCCTTCGTCGAGTGGATAATCTGGCGCTGCAGATTGCTCGCGTCGACTACGTCGAAGTCCACCAGCCCTAGCGTGCCGATTCCGGCGGCGGCCAGGTAGAACGCAAGCGGCGACCCCAGCCCGCCGGTTCCCACGCAGAGAACCTTCGCGGCCTTAAGTCGGCGCTGGCCCTCCATGCCCACTTCAGGCAGAATCAGGTGACGCGAGTAGCGCGAGAGGTCATCGGGTGTGAGCTCAGGCAGTGCGGCGGATTCGTTGAGTGCGCGCATGGCGTTCAGTTCTCAGTTCCAGGTTTGCAGGGCGAGGTGAAGGCTGAGCCTCCCGCAATCGACGGAATAATCGTGAGCGTGTCGTTCTCCATCACGGCCGAGTCTTCTTTTTGCGGAAGATAGCGGATGTCTTCATCGTTCAGGTAGAGGTTCACGAACGCGCGGACCCTGCCCTCGGCGTTGAAAAGGTGCTTGCGCAACTCGGGCCGTTCCAGCGTCAGAGCATCGAGCGCACCCTTCACTGTGGGCGCGGTCACTTCAATTTTCGACTGGCCGTCGACATACTGGCGAAGCGGCGTGGGGATAATGATGACCATGATCGATGCAACCTCTGGGGGTTAGATGAAGGCAAGTCCAGCCTGGAATCAGGATACCGCTCCCCGGCGAGACATCAATGACGTCGGCCGGTTAATCGCTGCCCGTAGCGTCCTTGAAGTATTGCGTAGGAGTAGTGCCGAGCGCCTTTCGGAATGCGGCAATGAATGCGCTAGGTGTGCTGTAGCCGGCGTCGAGGGCGGCGTGCGTGACCTTCGCGCCTGCTCCGAGGAGTCGCATGGCATGCATAAGGCGCAACTGCTGGCGCCATTTGCCAAACGTCATTCCCGTCGTGCTCACGAAGAGGCGCTCAATGGTCCGCCTGCCGGCGCCGCTGCTCATTGCGATCGCTGAGAGCGGCCTCGCATCGGAGGGGTCCGCAAGCAAGGTTTCGGCTACGCGATGCGCTCTTGGATCGCTCGGGTGGGGAAGCTGAAGCGGCGCCACACTGAGGACCCGAAGCTGATCGAGGACCACGTCGATGAGGTGACCCTGCCAGAGGACCCTGCGGCGGAGAGAGCCGCTGGCGCACGCGTGCAGAATCAGTTCCCTGAGCAGAGGCAGGATATTGACCACACGGCAGTCACGAGGGAGTGATGTGGCAAGCCGCGGTCTGAGATACAGGGTCCGCATCGCCACGTTTCCCGACATCGCAATGGTGTGAGGCGTGTTTTCCGGGATCCAGACTGCGCGATGCATCGGGACTACCCACGATCCGGCGCTTGTGGTCACAGTCATTACGCCTCGCGAGGCGAAGACCAGTTGGTCGCGATCATGGAAATGCAAGGGGATCACGTGACCCGTGCGGTAGTCGTGCGATAGCGTGACGATCTCGGCCCCGCTGCGCGGCAGACGATCGAACATCGCGGTTTGTCGCATATTCGACACTGAATGACACAATATCGAATGTCGGCCGATCCGGAAAGGCCGTAGTGTGAAGAGTGTTCGAGAGCTTCTCGACGCACTTCCCCTGGAGGAACCTCAGATGAATCTTGAGTCGCATCATAAGACCCCGCGGCAGGTCGCGCTGCTCGCAGCGATTTTCTGTCTTTTGTGGACCGGCGTTTCGCCGCGCGCTTACGGTGCGGATTCGGCCGCATGTGCTGTGAATCCCGAGAACAGGGCCCTGGATTTCTGGTTGGGCGATTGGAGCGTTGCCGCCCCTGGCAGCGCGCCGAATGCGACCAGCGCAGTGACCCTCGAGCAGGATCGATGCGTCGTGGTGGAGCGCTGGGATGGCGGTCGCGGGCATACCGGCGAAAACCTGTTTGCCTATAGTGCCGACGACAGAGGTTGGCGCGGGATGTTTACCGATAACAAAGGCCGCGTGCATGTCTTCTCGGGCATGAACGTCGCACATGGGGCAGTCGAATTCACCGGCCCGAGCTCGGATGAGCAGCGGGGCAACGTGTTGAATCGCGTGACAATCCGGCGGATCAGCGACACCCAGGTGGAACAGAACTGGGAGAAATCTTCCGACGGCGGCAAGACCTGGACGAGCGAATTCCGTGGAATGTATACGCGCAGGCAGCCGTGATGGCGGGCGCCAAATAGTTGCGGAGCTATGAGCTTGCCGCATCAGGCGGAGGCGCGTCGACGGAGATGGCCTGGGGTTCGAACTCCTTATCTTCCTCCCTGGCTCCAGTCAGCAGAAAAGCGTTCGTCACGGCTGCCTTGCCATTGCGCACCTCGGTGATGACATAACTGCAGCCGATCCAGTGCGCTTCTGCAAAATCTGTGGCGGACCACTGCGCCGGATGGTCGGGGTGCGAGTGGTAAAAGCCCGCGATGTCCAGGTTCTGGCGCATTGCATCGCGCTGGATGCGGACCAGTTCTGCTGGGTCGATGTTGTAGCGGTTGTGCGCCGAGTCCGTCCTTGTATTTCCAGCGCGGACCGTGGCGGTCACATGCCAGGCGCCATGCAGATAGTGGCCGAGCAGGACGCCGCAACATTCATGGGGATAGGTTTCTTCGCCATGCGCGCGCATCGCGTCATAGAGCGGCGTCGAAATGTGAAGTATGGTCATCGGTCAGATTCCGGGGAGACAACCGTATGCAGTCCGAGTGTGGCTACCGGTCGAACACGCTGAAGATCGGGAGTTGACGGGTGGAGGCTGAAGTTCAGATCGCATACGCCCATCCTTCATCTTCCCAGAACCGCTCGCTCAGGTACTTGTCGGCCGAATCAGGCAGCACGGTAACGATCGTCGCCTTGCGACCCGCGGCCGCCTCCTCACGCGCCACCTGCAGGCAGGCCACCACGGCCGCACCCGCCGAAATGCCCACCAGCAGGCCCTCTTCGCGCGCCAGCCGCCGCACCATGGCGTATGCGGCCTCGGTTTCAATCTCCAGGTTACGGTCAGCCAGGTTCGGGTCGTAAATGGCGGGCACAATCGCAGTCGCCATGTGCTTCATCCCTTCCAGCCCATGGAACGGTGAGTCGGGCTGAAAGCTGATGGCCTGAATTGTGGGATCGAACTCTTTCAACCGCCGAGCGGAGCCGGTGAACGTGCCGCTGGTGCCAAGTCCGGCGATGAAATGCGTGAGCTGCCCGCCGGTCTGCTCCCATATCTCCAACCCTGTTGCGTCGTAATGCGCCTGCCAGTTGGCAGGATTGGAATATTGATCTGCGTAGTAGAAGCGCTCCGGGTCGTTCTCTGCGAGCTCGCGCGCGCGGCGTATCGCACCATCCGAGCCCAGGTCGGGATCGGTCCAGTCCACCTGCGCCCCGTAGGCGCGCAGAATGCGCTTGCGCTCCGCCGAAACGTTGGTCGGCATGCAAAGCTGCACGGGGAATCCAAGTGCGGCTCCCAGCATGGCGAACGCAATGCCGGTGTTGCCACTGGTCGCATCCAGCAGGGTCTTGCCGGGCGCGAGCAATCCGCGGGCCATGGCATCGCGCACAATCGCGCTCGCTGCCCGGTCCTTCACGCTTCCCCCAGGATTCACCCACTCTGCCTTGGCCAGCACCGTAATACCGGGAAGATCGCGGGCGATCTTCTCCAGCCGCAGCAATGGCGTGTTCCCGATGCGTTCTATCGGGCGCGTGCCCGGCTCGGCATGTAGATGCATCGAAGTCATTCGAATATTGTGTCAGCCCTCTCTACACAGCGCCGTTCGCGTGGGGAAAACGGCTATCATGAAAGAGTGCGGAGTTTCCGCACGGCTACTGTTCTTATCCTCGCAGATGGGTGCCTACCTACCGATGGCTCGCAAATCGAAAGACCGCAACTTTGACGAGATGCTGGACGCACTGCGCGCCCATTCATTCGATGTGTCGCCCTTTGCCGGAGTCGCAAACGGCATGATTGTGACCAGGGCTGGAGTGGCCGCCGTCGTGGTTCCCGGCGTGACCAATGAGCGCTGGGAAAGCGGCGGCGCGCGCCTTGCTGTGACGCCGGGTTTGCTGGTGCGCGGCGAAATCGCGCGTCTTCTGGACCGCGGTTATCAGAAGTTCATCAAGACCTCGAAATTCGAACTGCCGGCCACCTCCGCGCAGTTGCATGCCATCCAGGACTTCACCGAGGAGCTGAACCAAGTCACTGGCGCACTCGGCCTCTACAACGAGTCGCTGGGCACCACCAGCGACGTGTACCTCTATGACCGCGTACGCGGGCGCGAAGAGGAACAACCCAAGGCGCCCGGACCGTGGGAGCTTGCCGGGGGCCACTAGCCTGCTGATGTGCTGCGCCTGCGCTGGCCCGCCCGCTCGCGCTGCAACTCACGGTAGACCTCGCTCTTTGAGCGGTTCATTTCGCGCGCCAGTCGCTTGAGCGCTTCCTTTTCGTCGACCCCAAACTCCGCCTGCAGCCAGGCTACCTGGTCCCCAATCGTCTTGCCCGGCACTACAGTCATGCCCTGGCCAGATTCCGGCAGCTCGATCACCACCGTCATTTCACCGCGGATGCGATCGCGACTGGCGATCTGCTGCCGAACTTCCGCCACGGCCCCGCGCAGAAATTCCTCGTGAACCTTTGTCAGTTCGCGCGCAACCGCGATGCGCAGTCCCGGGCCGAAAACAGCCTCGAGATCGGCAAGCGTTTCGGCGATACGATGCGGCGCTTCGTAGAAGATCATGGTCCGCGGAGCATCGGGCGACTGCGCCGCGATCTGTTCGAGCCGAGTGCGCCGCTGGCCCGCCTTTTCCGGCAGAAAACCAAGATACGTGAATGCGCCTGAAGGTAATCCGCTCGCGACAACCGCACTGAGCGCCGCATTCGCCCCGGGGATTGGGATCACCGGGATTCCCGCATTAACCGCGGCGGCAGTGAGCAACGCTCCGGGATCGCTGATGCCCGGCATGCCTGCATCGGTTACGACCGCAATGCGCTTGCCGGCTTTGAGCGCTTCGATCAGCAGCGGCGTCCGCTCGTGCTCGTTGTGCTCGTGCAGGCTCTCCGTGGGCGTGTCGATCTGGTAATGATTCAGCAGCTTCTGCGTCTGCCGCGTGTCTTCGCAGGCAATCCGATCCACGCGCTTCAGCACGTCCAGAGCACGCAGGGTGATGTCGCCAAGGTTGCCGATCGGCGTGGCGACCAGGTACAAACCGGGAGCGAGAGGCAAAGAGTCCGTCAACATAATTGAAAACTCACAACTGAAAATGGAAATCTGTTCGCTGTTCGTTGTGAGCTGCCACGTGTTCTACTGCTCCGATTCATCGCGTTCATAACGCCGCTGCTCCGCCAGCAGCGACATCGAGCTCATCAGGTTCTGTACGCTGACGATCCCCACCACGCGGCCGCTCTCCGTTACCGGGATCAGCGACAGCCCGCGCCCCGCTGTGATGCGCCGGATAGTCGTGCCCAGGGTGTCTTCCGGCCGCGCCACCTGGAAAGCCCGCGACATGACAGATTGCACGTAGCCATTGCCGTCGCTGCGCAGCGCGTCCACGATCCGCTGGCGCGAGACAATGCCCACCAGCTCTGGTCCCCGAACCACCGGGAAGTCCTCCTGCAGTGAGTGCACGCAGCGGTAGAGCGCGTCGGCGAGCGTATCGGACGGCGACAACGTCGCGAAGTCCGTGAGCATCACTTCGCTCATGTGAACGGTGTCGACTACCGACTGGAAAAACACGCCCTGGTCTTCGATCTGCGCGCCGATCATGATGAAGAATCCGGCAATAATGAGCCACGGGCTATGCCAGAGCATGCCCGCTACCATTGCCGCGAGGGCGAGAAGCTGCCCCAGTCCGGTCGCCGCGCGGTTGGCCGGCGCCGCGCCGTGCTTCTGCGCAAAACTGCTGCGCAGGATGCGGCCGCAATCGAGCGGATACGCAGGCAAAAGGTGAAGCACGCCGAGCCCGGCCTGCATCCACACCATACTGCGCATCAGGTGCGACGAGACGATCAGCGGATGCGCCATCAGGTCGAACCTTCCACCCGCGCCGAGGAACAGCGCCGCCAGCGCCAGAGCCGTGGCGCAGTTGGCTAGCGGGCCTGCCGCCGCGAGCGCAAACTGGCCCGCACCGCGGCTCGCGGTCTCCTGGCTTTCGGGCGTGGCGTACGCGAACAGGCCGCCGGTCGGCATGAGCAGGATGGCGCGCAGCCGCAAGCCGAGCCACGCCGCTACAAGCAGGCGCGCGATCTCGCGCACCACTACTGCCGACGCCAGGATCAGGAACAAGCCCAGTCCGCGCGGGGCTGCAAATTGTCCGCCATCGGAAACTCCAAGCCCGAGGCACACCACCGCAAGGAGTAGAAAGAAGGTGTGCACGCGCAATTCCACGCCCATCCACCGGCCCAGCGGTAATGACCATCCTCGCATGCAGCTATTGTAGAGGCTCCCTGTCCGGGGCTGGTCCGGTATGCTGGGGTGCGATGCGCATCATCGCCGGAACCTTGCGCTCGCGGCCGCTCCAGGCCCCGCCGGGACTCGCCACACGGCCCACCAGCGACCGGCTGCGCGAGACCCTCTTCAACGTGCTTGCGCGCCGTATGGAAGGTGCGCACTTCCTTGATTTATATGCGGGCTCCGGTGCGGTTGGTATTGAGGCCCTCAGCCGCGGGGCGCAACGCGCAGTCTTTGTGGAACATGCGGCCGGGGCGCTCAAGGTACTGCGCGCGAACCTGGCGCGCCTGGGCCTGCAAAGTGGGTTCGAGATTGACTCCGGGACCGTGACCGGATACCTGCGCAAGGAAATCCGGACGCCCGGATTTGACGTCGTTTTTCTCGATCCGCCGTACGATGCGGCAGACCAGTATCACGCCACCCTCGGCCTGCTTGGCGGCCTACTTGGTGGCAAGGTTCGCGGGCTGTTGCGCGCCGGAGCGGTGGTCATTGCCGAGCACCGGCGCAAAGAAGTACTGGCCGAAAGCTACGGCCAGTTGCGCCGCTCCCGCCTGCTCCGTCAGGGGGACGCCGCATTGAGTTTCTACGCCGCGAACGAGTCACAAATACAGGAACACGGGGGTAAGGAATGAAACGGCCGGTGAAGTGGTTGATTCTTCTTGCAATGTGTGTTGGCCCGCTCCAAGCCCAGAATCTTCCCGGCTGGGTCATTGGGCCGTTCGCTCGGCCGGCGAAAGGCAATCCCGTGATCGCGCCGAATGCGCAATCGAAGTTCACAGACCCGGTTCTGCACGAGCCCGTGCAGTGGGAGGCGCTGCACACCTTCAACCCCGCCGCCATCGTGCGCGACCACAAAATCTACGTGCTCTATCGCGCCGAAGATAGCTCCGGCGCCATGCAGATCGGCATGCACACTTCGCGACTTGGCCTTGCCGAAAGCGCCGACGGCATCCATTTCAGGCGCCGGCCCGATCCTGTGTTTTTCCCCGCGGAAGACGATCAGAAGGCGCGCGAGTGGCCCGGCGGCGTCGAAGACCCGCGCATTGTTGAACTGGAAGACGGCACCTACGTTCTCACCTACACGCAGTGGAACCGCGTGACCTACTCGGTGGGCATTGCCACCTCAACCGACTTGGAGCACTGGACCAAGCACGGCCCCGCATTCCTCACCGCTGCCGGCGGCAAGTACGCGAACCTGAAATACAAATCCGCGGGAATTGTCACGCGGCTCGACAGGCACAAGGGCCGGCTGATCGCGGCGAAGATCGATGGCCGGTACTGGATGTACTGGGGAGAAGGCGCCATCCATATCGCCACGTCCGGCGACGCGATCCACTGGACGCCGGTGGAGGACGCGAAGGGCGACCCCATCGAACTGCTCAGGCCTCGCGCGGGTCATTTCGATTCGAGCTTCCCTGAGACCGGCCCTCCGCCGGTGCTCACTGATAAAGGTATCGTCGTGCTCTACAACGGCAAGAACGCCGAGACCAGTGGCGATCCGTCGATGGGCCCGAACGCCTATGCCGCGGGCGAAGCCCTCTTCGATGCTGCCGACCCGAAACATCTGATCGCACAAACCGACGCGCCCGTGCTGAAGCCCGAATTGCCCTACGAGAAAACGGGCCAATACGCGGCGGGCACCACCTTCGCCGAGGGCCTCGTGTTCTTCCACGGCAACTGGTTCCTCTATTATGGTTGCGCCGACTCGCTCGTCGCCGTCGCCACCGCGAAAGGCCGGCGGTAAATCCATGGCCATCACTTTCCAATCCGTTCTCGAATCCGCCGGCAAGAGTCTGTACGCCGTCGCCACCCACGCGCGTGGTCCGCAGGGCGCGCTGCCCATCACCGCGGAAATGCTGCGCAATGCTCCCTCCGGCAATCTGTTCGGGCTGACGCAGAATGCCGGCATGGGCTGGGATCCGGCGCGCGTGCTCGACCCCGAATTCCTCATCCTGAGTACGCATGGAGGCCTGCGCGCCGAGGACGGCTCGCCCATCGCGCTTGGCTTTCACTCGGGCCACTGGGAAGTTGGATTGCTGGTTGCCGAAGCCGCGCGCGAGTTGAAACTCCTGCATGCCATGCCCTTCGCCGGCGCCTGCACCGATCCATGCGATGGCCGCACCCAGGGCACTGCCGGCATGATGGATTCGCTGCCCTACCGTAATGACGCGGCCATGGTGCTGCGCCGTCTCATGCGCTCACTGCCCACGCGCAAGGGCGTGCTCGGCGTGGCCACCTGCGACAAGGGCCTGCCCGCAATGATGATGGCGCTGGCGTCCTCCGGCCCGCTGCCGGCCGTTCTCGTGCCCGGCGGCGTCACCCTTTTGCCCGATGAGGGCGAGGATGCGGGCAAGGTGCAGACCATCGGCGCACGCTTTGCCCAGCAGCAGATTACGCTCGAATACGCTGCGGAGATGGGTTGCCGCGCGTGCGCGTCTCCAGGTGGCGGATGCCAGTTTCTGGGAACCGCGGCCACGGCGCAGGTGGTGGGCGAGGCGCTCGGGCTATCGTTGCCGCATGCCGCGCTTGCGCCCTCCGGCCATCCCATCTGGCGCGATGCGGCAAAGCGTTCGGCGCGCGCCCTGTTGCGCCTATACGAACTCGGCATGGGCGTGCGCGATGTGCTCACGCCGGCGGCGGTGCGCAATGCGATGGTGTTGCACGCCGCGTTTGGCGGGTCTACAAACCTGCTGCTGCACCTGCCGGCGATTGCCTTTCATGCCGGCCTGCGCCGGCCGACGGTCGACGACTGGGCCGCAGTGAATCGCGAGGCGCCCCGCCTGGTCGACGCGCTGCCCAACGGCCCACGCGGATTTGCCACCGTGCAGGTGTTCCTCGCCGGCGGCGTTCCGGAAGCGATGCTCCATCTGCGCGCCTCCGGCCTTCTCGATACCAGCGTGAAGACGGTTAGTGGTGAAACCCTTGGCTCCTCCCTGGACTGGTGGGAAAGCAGCGAGCGCCGGGCTGCGCTGCGCCGCGAACTCATGCAGCACGACGGCATCGACCCCGATGACGTGATCATGACTCCAGACCGGGCGCGGTCACGCGGCCTTACTTCAACCGTGTGCTTTCCAGTGGGCAATCTTGCGCCTGAGGGAGCGGTCATCAAGAGCACGGCCATCGACGCCTCGCTCATCAATGAAGACAACGTGTATCGCCATCGCGGCCCGGCCAGAGTGTTCACCACAGAGGAAGCCGCAATCGAGGCGATCAAGTCAGGCCTCATCGGTCACGGCGACGTGGTAGTGCTCATCTGCGGAGGCCCCAAAGGCGCGGGGATGCAGGAGACCTACCAGGTGACCTCCGCGCTCAAGATGCTGCCCCACTGCAGGCACGTATCCGTTATCACGGATGCGCGCTTCAGCGGCGTCTCGACGGGCGCATGTATCGGCCACGTCTCGCCGGAAGCGCTGGCCGGCGGTCCGGTGGGTAAAGTTCGTGACGGAGACGTGATTGAGATTGTGATCGATCGCGAAAGGCTTACCGGCACGGTCAACCTGGTGGGTGACGCAACAGGCGAGTTCGATGCGGAACAAGGTGTGCGGCGGCTGGCGGAGCGGAGCCCGCGCCCGGACTTGGCGCCGCATCCCAATCTGCCGGACGACACGCGTTTGTGGGCGGCGCTGGTGCACGCAAGCGGCGGCGTCTGGGGCGGCTGCGTCTACGACACAAAGAGAATTGTGGCGGCGCTGAAGCTACCTTGATCGTGCCCAGGTCTTAGCGCCGGTTGTAGAAGGGCAGTACGATCAGGGCGGCCAGGCCAATGGCCACCAGCAACGCCAGAAACATAAGCCCGTAGACCACCCACAGGTTAATGCCGCGTGCTGTACGGTCCTCTCCGCCTTCCTGCTGGTCTTGCGGGCCCGGCAATTCCCGATCACTCATACTTGAGCGATTCTACCGGGTCCATTTGAGCGGCGCGGGTGGCGGGGACGGTGCCGAAGACCACTCCGACCAGGAGGGCGGCGCCGAGCGCGACGAAGATGGACGATACGGAGATGGGGAGGGTGTAGTCGGTGAAGAAGCGTACGGACAGGGGCAGGGCCAATCCGACAATAGTGCCGATGATTCCGCCGGCGAGCGAGATGATGACGGCTTCGGCCAGGAATTGCAGCTTGATCTCGCGATAGGTTGCGCCCAGGGCCTTGCGGATGCCGATTTCGCGGATGCGCGAGCGCACGGTGGCCAGCATGATGTTCATGATGCCGACGCCGCCGACGGCCAGGGTGACGGCGGCGACCAGCACCAGGACGGCGGTCAGGATGTTGGAAACGGTGCTCGCCATATTCAGCACTTCGCGCAGGTCCTGGGTGTTGTAGACGGAATTGGGACGGTGGCGGGCGCGCACGATGCGCTTGATCTCTTTGGTGGCGTCGGCGACCTCATCCATGTTGCGCATCGAGAAGTAAATTTGTTTGAGGTTGTTGGTGTTGCTGAGGTAGCGGGACACGGAGAACGGAATCAGGATGGTCTCGTCGGCGATCTCCGATTGCCCGAAGTCGCTGACGGCTTCTTTGAACACCCCGATGACCGTGAATGGGATGCCGCTGATCTCGAACTCGCGTCCGACAGCTTCGTCCACGCTGCCGTAACGCAGCTTGGCAAAGGTTTCTGAGACCACGGCGCATTTGATATGCGCGCTCTCATCCGTGTCGTCGAAGAAGCGCCCGTAAGGTACAAGCAGGTTGCGGATGTAGCGATATTGCGGGCTGACGCCGAGCACCAGGGTGTCTTTGACGACGCCGCCGCCGAAGCTGATGCGGTCATTCATCTGCAGCACGGGAGAGGAATAGACGACTCCCGGGAGTTGCGCGTCGACGGCCTTCTCGTCGTCCCGGGTGAGAAAGTCGTTATAAACCACGTTCTCGCTTCCTGAGGCGCCGCCGCCGGCGTACTCCAGTTCGACTTCGTTGGTGCCGATCTTCTGGATTTCGTTCAGGATGAACTGCTTGCCGGTGAGCCCGATAGTGACCACCAGGATGACTGAAGCGGTGCCGATCACCATGCCCAGTGCGGTCAGCATGAACCGAACCTTGCTGGCGCGAAAACTATCGAGCGCGATCTTCAGGATCTCGCTCAGCACCATGGTTCGGCGCGCACTCTTCAGCGTCTGCTCGAACGAAGAGCGCCTGTGGTGCTCAGAGGCTGGCCGGGCTTGGTCGGTAACTGGATTCATTGGGCCGCGAAGGCCGTTCCTATCAGAAAGATGCGCCAGGAGCCAATTGGGGTTCCGCCAATCTGCGCGCAAGCCCCGAATGGGCTCTTTTCATTCTATTTGGCCTGTGGCTGGTCGTACTTCTCCAGCCAGTTCAGCTCGTCGCGCACCTTGATGTAGCCGTGCCAGGGGTTTTTGCCGAGGCCGTGGCCCTCGCCGGGAAAGACGAGGAAAGAATGTGGAATCCCGAGCGAGTCGAGTGCCCGCTCCAGTGTGACGCCCTCCAGATCACTCACGCGGTTATCGGCGCCGCCCAGCACCAGGTGCGTCGGGGTCTTCACCTTGTCCATGCGGAACAGCGCGGCCTCGCTCTGGTACAACTCGGGGTTCTCCCACGGCCGCCCGCCCAGGTACCAGGCGTCGTCCCAGGTTTCGTCGTCGTTGCCCCAGTTGGCCGCGTGCTCCACGGCCCCGGCGCCGGTCACTGCCGATT
>Ga0134126_10006922_pt1 | contig 14256 bp, 10 predicted proteins | sample KB31752_FD_96881 | JGI IMG/M metagenome (GOLD analysis project Ga0134126, IMG submission 96881) | Terrestrial soil microbial communities with excess Nitrogen fertilizer from Kellogg Biological Station, Michigan, USA - KB3-175-2 | ecosystem: Environmental > Terrestrial > Soil > Unclassified ... | reverse complement strand
GGGCTGGGTGAGAACGTGCTGTTATCAGGGATGAGCATCATTGTGCTGCGCGACTTTCTCGCCGATCCGAGTCGGCATCGCCGGCGTACGACGTTCCCTCCCGAGTCGCCGTCGCAGTTGATCGTCGACGACCTCGAGCGCCGCGGATTCGCGGCCACGGAGCGGGCGTGACCGGGTTCGTCGACGTCTTCGGGTCGGTGCGGGACATCGACGGTTGGTTGACCGAGGAGCAGGCACGCTTGCTCTACGAGCGCGCCGCGGCGCTGCCGCCCGGTGCGGTGATAGTCGAGATCGGCAGTCATCACGCCCGATCGACGATCGTGCTCGCCAAGGCCGCGCCCGAGGCGCAGATCGTCGCGGTCGATCCGTACGAGGAAACCGAGCCTCGACCGCAGGACCTGCAGCTCTTCGAGTCGAATCTGGAGGCAGCGGGCGTGCGCTCCCAGGTTCGGCACGTTCACGCATCGTCGACGGCTGCGCTCGGGCTCGTCTCCGGCGCGATCGACTTGCTCTACATCGACGGCGCGCACGATCTCCACATTGCGAGAGCAGACATTCAGGGCTGGGGGGCTCGGGTCCGCGAGGGCGGCACGTTGCTGATCCACGACTCTTTCAGCTCCGTCGGCGTCACTCTTGCCGAGATCCTGTCGCTCTTCTTTGGCGGCTCTTTCCTCTACGTGGGCCGATCGCGCACGCTGGCCGAGTACCGTCGCGAGCCGGTTTCGGTGACGGGTCGCGCCGTCAACGCCTCACGACAGGCGACCTCGCTCCCGTGGTTTCTCCGGAATGTAGCGGTGAAGGCCGCGCTCGTCGTGCACGCGCCCTCGCTGGCGCGGCTGCTCGGCCACTCCGACGACGTCTTTCCCTACTGAGAGTTAGAAGCCTGGATCGGGCGAGACGAGGTCTGCGTGCAGCACGGCCGCACCCGAGGCGCGCTCGGCTCGCGGAATCGAGATCAGGATCGCGTCGGCTGCGCTCGTCGGTGGCGGGTCAGTCTTCAGGAGCAACTGCGACTGGCCACGCGGGATCGCGACGAGGACGGAGATCGGGGTGCGCCCTGCAAGAGGGAACGCCTGCTCGCTCTTCGAGTCCGCGACGCGAAGCGTCGCAGTTTTCGCGCCGGGCGGCGGTGTGGCGTCAAAGACGAGTCGGACGAGGCCGGCCGAGCGGGCGGTGAAGTTCAGCACGCCCACGCCGGCGCTCGAGATGAGGGGATAGACCGCGACCCCGTCGGCGCCGAGGTGCGGCTTGTCGAAGCCGCCCGGCAGCGTGACGAGCGCGGGCGCCGGCGCCGCGGTCACCTGCCAGACCGACGCGCCGTCCGGATACCAGATCGACTGCTCGTGCGGATACTTTGCGACGAGCCGGTAGCCCTCCGATCCGGTTGGCTCACGCGCTTGAATCTCGGCATCTGCAAGAGCTCCTTTGTGGAGCGCAATCGCCGTGACACCGAGCAGTGAGAGTGACGCTGCCGTGCCCGCTTGCGTCGGGTCGAGCAGCATCAGGCGGGCGTAGTCGGCTTGCGTGCCAGGCGGAGCGCCGTTCAACAGCGGTCGCCCGTGCTCTCGTTGCCAGAAGCGATAGACGTCAGACTGCGCGAGTGGGTACTCGGCGAGGATTCCGGAAGGCGTCCTGTGGATCACGGTGTACTCGGGCGGCGTGGGAACCGTACGGAAGCGCGGCTTCGCCGGATGGATCGAGAGCTCTACGAACGAAACCACCATTGCCAGACCGACGACCGAGACGGCCAGTGACCGACTGTGCGTGGCGAGTGAGCGCGAAGCTGCCTGAAGTCCGAGCGCCGCGAGGGGCAGCAGCGCGGTCATCAACAGTGGATCCCAGCGTGAGACGACGCGAAAGGCGGGCAACGCCTCCCAGAGAAGCCGCGATGGCATCCACACCTCATGGCCGAACAGGAGGATTGGGCTCGGGGCAGCGAAGAGCAGCCCGGCCGCAAAGGTGGCGATCAACCCCCCCGTTGCAGAGCGCTGCACATCATCGAGTCGGTTGCGTCGGCGGAAGGCGGCGACGACCCAACCCAACGCCAATGCGAACGTGAGCAAGCCGAGGTAGTTCGTGACCTCGGTCGGATTCGACCCGTGGGTGTGGGTCTGCCAGAACGAATCGAGGTGGCTCCCGAAGAACCAGCTTCGCGCGGGCGGAACGATGAGCTCCAGGGGCCGAAGCCCATAGATGGAGAGGTCTCCTGCCGCGCGTCCGAGCCCTGCACCGGTGTTCGTGCCGGACGCGACTGCGGCGATGCCCAGCACGACCGCCGGTGCGAGCGCAACGGCGCCCGCACCGAGCACGAGCCGGATCGCACGGCGACGATCTGAAGTGAGCGCGGCGCCGAGCACGAACGCGACGCTCGTGATCGCCGCCATCGCACCGAAGTATCCGGATGTAAGCCAGCAGGCGAGATTCGCGGCGCCGACGAGGCCGAGCCGCTGCCATGTCGGCGCCCTTGCCGCGGCGACCAGTGAGAGCACCAGCAGAGCAAGCACCTCGATGTGGAGGAGCGACGCGTGCTCGAGCCTGGCGAGATGCCACGGAAAGACGATGTACACGAGCGCGGCCCACGCGGACACGAGCCGGCTGCAGCGCAGGTAGCGCACCAGCAAGTACATCGTCGCGCCCGACAGGACGTAGCCGGCAAGGGTCGTCAGGTTCAGCGCGACGATCTCACCCAGGACCTTCGAGACCAGATACGTCGGGTAGTACGGGAGCAGCAATTGGACGTTGATCGCGTTGGTTCCATCCCAGCCGAACGGCGCGGCGGTGACCGTGTGATGCGTGAGGCCGAGGATGTGGTAGCCGCCTTCATGGCGCAGCTCCCAGAAGAATGCGACTCCACCGGTGGAATCCGACCCTGGGTTGCCCAGCACCGTCGAGCCCATGTGCCTGACGAGTGGCCAGAACAGCGCCGAGACGAACGCGATCGAGCCCGCGAGAACGAGGCCTGCCTCAGGCAGAGCGGCGCGTAGCGGCTTCACCGCTGCTTTCACATGCTCGAACCCGGCGCGCAGCGCGGGGAGACTCGAACCGACAAGCACCTCGTGGGCGGCGAGCAGCCCCACTCCGATGACGACGTTTGACCACACGACGCCGCTGAGCGAATTGGGCACGAGCACGAGGACGCCCACCTGGACGATCACACCTGCCGCCACGATCCATGCGTAGCGTGTCTCTCCCCGTGAGAGGTGGTAGCCGACGAGGATGTTGGCGAGCGAGAACAGGCCGATCGCCAGGGCGAACGGGGCGAGCACGCGTCCACCTGCGGCGAAGTCCGGCCCGAACGTCGCCGACACGAGCCCGACACCCACGGCCGCGTAAAAGAGCGCGAGCCCCCCGCAGAAGACGGCGGTCGCGATCAGAGATCGCCCGAGAATATCGTCGGTCTGTTCGCCTCTCGCCTGACGCGCCGCGGTCCGCGGGAACAGCACCGCGAGGATCGTCGCCGGGAAGAAGAAGCCGACACGTGCGAATGCAGAAGCCGCGGCGTAGGCCCCGGCGTCGTGGGCGGAGAACCGCGCTTTGACGACGAGGAGGTCGACGTGCGTGAGGAGAGAGATGCCGATCAGTCCGATCGTCACGGGCCCGAGGTAGCGGATGAATGGTCTCAGCGCCGGCGTCGGACCCGGCGCGGGCGGGAGAAAGTCTCGAATGAGGAACAGCGCGAGCGCTGCCCCCGCAAAGGCGCTGAGCACTGTCGCGAGCACGGCGGCGCCGAGGCGATAGCCGGCCACTGCGGCGAGCGCGAAGATCGCGAGCCGCAGCGCGAAGGGAACGACGTAGAGTGCGGCAAGCGCCTGGAAGCGCTGGCTTCCCTGCAGTGCACCCATCGCGACAGGCGCGACGAGCGCCGTGACGAAGGTCGTCTCCGTCAGCAAGACGATGCCGACGGAGTCGATGTTCAGCAGGTGCGCGAGCGGCAGCGCGAGTGCGAACGCGACGACCATGAGTGGGACGGTCGCGATCGCCGACGCCCGCAACGCTCTACGCGTGAATGCGTGCGCATGTGCGGTGTCCCCCGCTGCGATGTTGCGCGACACCTCGCGCGAAACCGCCATCTGCACAGCGCTCGCCGGAATCAGCACGACGGCCAGGAGACCCAGCAGCGCGGCAAGCGAGCCGTAGTCATCGCTGCCCAGCACGCGTCCCGCGGAAAGCAGGAACACGTAGTTGAGGAAGATCGAGATCGCGGAGGCGACCGCGAGTACGGCACCGCTGCGGACCCCACTACGCGTTCGTTCCGGTGCGGCGGCGATCACGAGGGGAGCCGTTCCAGGCGGTAGACGACGCTGCCGCCGATCGGACGCAGCCGCTCGAGCACGGACTCGATGCGCGCAAGCGGTCTCGGTACGTTCTGCACGCAGCCGGGAAAGAGGAATGCGTAACGCTGGTCCCGCAGTGCGAAGCCGGCGGCGCGAAGCGCAGGCTCGGCGACCCAGGGCCTGAAGTGATCCTCGTCGAGGCCCGCCCGGCGCATCCTGCTCTGCGACCAGAAGATGTAGGGATGAAACACGTTCGGTTCGATCACGAGCCAGGTGCCTCGCGCTCGCAGCGCCTGCCGAACGCCCTCCAGGAACGGGGGCAGCCCATGAACGTGGTGAAGGACGTCAATGCCGTAGGCGAAGTCAGCCAGGACCGCAGGACGTTCCCCGACGAAGTCGGCGAGCTCGTAGCGAACATTCTTCCGGACGTAAACCGACCGCGCGTGGTCGATCATTCGCGGATCGGAGTCGACGCCGACGAACTCGAGCTCAGGTCGCTCGGAAGCGAGCTGGGCGAGCAGGCCGCCCGGGCCGCAGCCGATCTCGAGTGCAGTCCCGCCGGGAGCCACGGCGTCGGCCAGCGCAGCGCGCACGAGCTCGAGCCGTCGCCGGCCGAGATGGCCGGAGCGGGACTGCTCGTATTCCCGTGGCGAGAGCTCGAAGTGTGTCTTCAGCTTCGTTCGTACCCTTCCGACACGAGCTCGAGCGACGCGTTGATGCAGAGGCGCGGAGCGTGCCCTGCGAACCAGCGGGTGGTCGCCTCGCGCAGCGTGGGGCCTGCGGCGATGACCCGCAGGATTGCCGCCGCGAGCTCGTCGACGTCGGCGCTGGCGGCGACCGCGCCGTTCTCCCCTTCGATGACGAGCTCGACAGCCGCGTTCTCCGGGCCGGCGACCACGACGCTCGGCGTCCCTCGGGCGGCAGCCTCGACCACGACGAGGCCGTAACCCTCACGCTCGGATGCGGTCGCGAGGCACGCAGCGCGTGAGAGCGCCGCCGCGATCTCGTTCTCCGGCCGCCGCCCGGCGACGATGACGGCGTCCGCGAGCTCGAGCTCGTCCACGAGCGCCTCGATCCGGCCGCGCTCGGGACCGTCGCCGTAGATTTCGAGGTGCAGTCCGGGCCACTTCTCACGCGCGCGTTCAAGTGCGCAGACGAGCTCGGGCACGCGCTTCTCGCGCACGTGGCGACCCGCGTAGACGACGAGATCCGGATCGACTTCGGCTTGCACGCTGGGCGTCACGGGGCCTGCATAGATCCCGGGGAGCACGATCGGCTCACCGGAGAAGCCCTCGGCGACCAGTCGTCTAGCGTTCATACGCGACATGCAATACGCGCGCTGGCGTACGCGAATGCATGCGCGCTGAATCAGCCAGCCGACGGTGCCCGTGGCTGCGCCGGCGTAGTGCCGCCAGTACCGGCGCGTCCACACCTCGTGCCAGTCGACGACGATCCTGTAGGCACCGCGACGCCGGAACGCGGCCGCCGCGAGCACGGAGAAGTAGGGGAACGAGGCAAGGTGCACGACGTCGTACTCGCGCCCGTGGCGCGCGAGATGACGCGCCACCGCGAAGCCGAAGCGAAGCGGCGGCCCGAGCGTGCGGCGCTCGTCCTCGTAGACCTTCCCGGCTGCGGCGAGCCCCAGCACACGCACGCTTTCCAGCTCGGGTGGAGCACCGGCATCCCAGTGGCGAAGCGTCAGATATGTGACGTCGTGGCCCGCCCGCGCGAGGTAGAGGGCAAGGTCACGCATCCACCTCTCTGCGCCGCCGATGGTCTGCGGAAAAAGATGGTCGTAGACGAGGCAGACGCGCACGACTACGCGTGCGTCGGAGTGCGGTCCTCCACGACGACCGGCGCAGTTGCAGCCGTCTCGCGGTCCGAACGCATGGTGAGCAGGCCGATGAAGAACGAGCCGAAGATGGTCTGCACCCCGAGGCCGACGAGCGTCACCGCGAGCGCGGTCGGATACTCGTCGCCGAGCGCCCCGAAGCCGGCATGAGCCCAACGCCCGAAGACTGTGGCGGCAACACCCATGCCGATGAGGATCAGGGCCGCGCCGAGCAAGAGGCCGTGTTCGAGCCGGACCTTCGGACGGAGCCGCTCGAGCAGGGCATCGTGCTCCTGGAAATGCGTCGATGCATAGGTACGAGCGAAGAGGCCGAGCTGGACGACCTGTGCTCCCATCAGCGTGAGGGCGACGAAGGCCAGCATCGTGTGGATCTGCCACGTGCGACCGAAGACGTCCACGGGCCCGCTCGCCAGCACGAGCATGCCTGCGATTCCGAGCAGCAACAGGAAGCCGCCGGGAAGGAAGAAGAGCCAGCTCGGGCTGTAGAGCAGCATGAACCGCACGTGACGCCACCCGTCGCCGAAGCGGCTCAGCTTCGACTCGCCGGTGCGGGCGTAGTAGTCGATCGGAATCTCGCCGACCACGAGCTTGCGGCGAAACGCCTTGAAGACCATCTCTGACGCGAACTCCATGCCGGTCGAATGCAGGTCGAGCGAGCTCAACGCGGAACGGGTCACCGCGCGCATGCCGCAATGCGCGTCCGAGACGCGGATACCGAAGAGGCGGTTGAGCATCCCCGTGAGAACTGGGTTGCCGATCCACCGGTTCGACCACGGCATCGCACCCTCGTGGATCCGTCCCTCGAAGCGTGAGCCGAGCACGAGGTCGTCGCCCGCTTCGAGCCGGTCGACGAACGCGCCGAGCTCCTTCACCGGATACGTCCCGTCCGCGTCGGCCATCACGACGTACTCGCCGCGTGCGTTCGCGATGCCCGTCAGATACGCCTGGCCGTAGCCGCGGCGCGGCTCGGACACGACCGTCGCCCCGTGGGCGGCAGCGATCTCCGCCGAATTGTCGGTCGAGCCGTTGTCCACGACGATGACCTCACCGTCGCGGCCCGAGCGTTCGATGCCCTCCCATGCCTGGTCGACGACCGCTCCGACGGCCTCTTCTTCGTCGAGGCAGGGAATGACCACCGAGATCTGCGGCGAAGCCGGCGGCACGGAGGCAAGTATGCCTGGGCCGGCCTCCGCGTCCTGGGCTAGTCTGGCCGCCGTGCGCCCGTTCGGCGAGGTCTCGTCCCGACTCGTCCGGCGCGCCGCCGCGGTCGCCGAGACGCGGCGGGGCGTGGGCATCGTCTTCGCCGCCGCGCTCCTGTTCTGGTGGCTCGAGGCTCTGATCATCCCACTGGGCCCGGGCCGAGACTTCGGCACCTACCTCGGCGGGTACCTCCAGCTCTTCCATGGGCACCCGATCGACCTCGGCTATCTGCTCGGTCGCACGCCGATCGCAACCGTCGTCGTGGGAGGACTGCTCGACCTCTGGAACGGTGCGCTCGCCGAGCCGGTCATGTCGCTGCTGTACGCCGGCTCGATCGTGGCGTGGTTCCTCGCCGCTCGAACGTTCGGGGCGCGCGCAGCCCTCCTGACCGTCGTCGTGCTCGTCGCCTACCCCGGCTACGGCATCCTCTTCCACGAGCTCTCGTCGGACAGTGTCGTGGCTGCGGCGTTTGCGGGGTGGGCGCTCCTGACGGTGCGGGTCATGACCGCCCCGAGCGTGCGAGGCTTTGCACTCGTCGGTGCAGGAGTCGGAGTCCTCGCGCTGATCCGGCCCGCGAATCAGATCCTGCTCGTGCTTGCGCTGCTTCCCCTGGTCGCGATGCGCGGCTCGTGGCGACCGCGCGTCATCGGCGCGGTTGCGTTCGTCGTGCCCGCCGTCGCGCTGATGGGCGCGTGGACGTTGCACAACGGCCTGCGTTACGACAACTACACGCTTGCGCGCGGCGGCAACGCAACGGTGCCGTTCTACCGTGCCTTTGTCACGGACAAGATCGTGGAGCCTTCGAACGGACCGGCATCGCGCGAGCTCGCGCGCGCCGTGCAACGTGACCTGTTGACGAAGGAGCCATACCGCTCGTACGGGATCGACCTCAGCCGCTTCTTCAGCGAGGCGAGCTCGCGCATGCAGGAAGACCTCGTCGCGCTCTCCGACCGCACGAAGGGTTGGAAGAGCAACCATCGCTGGTTGCGCGACGTCGGCGTCGAAGCCGTGCGCGCCCATCCAGTGACGTATGCGCGCGGCGTCACGAAGACGCTCTGGGGAATGTTGACGCAAAGCCTCTTCCGCTCTCCTTCGCCGCCGCGCGACACTGGAGGCAGCTCCTCGAGCGGGAGCGCTGGTACGGGCAATGCCGAGGGAGCGACGGTGGTGATCAACGGGCGCACGCTTCCGAAGCCAACGGAAGGCGAGGCGATCCCCGCCGCGCACGAAGGCGGGGTCGCGACGCCCGACGGCAGCATCTACACGGTCTGGACGTCCCCCTCCGAGCACCACCTCGTCTTCGTCCATCCCGGTGACGAGCAGCGATACATCGCGCTGCACAGTCGGATGAACGAGCTCCAGGCAAACCTGCCCAACCGAGGTGGGAGCCCAACGCTTGCGCATCGGCTCAACCAGATCTCACGCTGGTTCTTCCCGCCGCTGTTTTGGCTTGCGCTCGCCGTTGTGGGACTGCTCGTGCGCCGACCGAGGCACGTGCTCGCGCTGGCGGTGCCGTCGGTGGCCGGGCTCGTCGTGATCTTCCTGAGCTCCCTCGGTCTACCGGCAGAGCCGCACTACTCGGTGCCGGTCGCGCCCGCGTTCGTCTTGCTCGCCGCGGGAGCGCTCCTGGGACCTCGCCGCGAGCTCGCCGCCGTTGGCGGAGACGACCTCGCGCGTAGGCTCGCGGTCGCGCGACCGTTTGCGGGTATCGCGGCGGGAGTGATTGCAGCGGTGTGGGCGGTGCAGATCTATGTCTCGAAGATCGACGGCGCGTTCGACGCGCATCAGGCTCCGCAGGATCTCGCGGTCTTCCTGGCCGCTGCGGGGAAGGTGCTGCACGGGGCTTCGCCGTACGGGTTCAACGGGGACCAGACGTTCGCGTATCCGCCGTTGCTCGCCGTGCTCGTCGCTCCTCTTCATCCGCTCAGTGCTGGCGTCGCGACCCTGGTCTGGACACTCATCTCTCTAGCAGCCATTGCGGGAGCTCTGTGGCTGCTCGGAGTCCGGGACTGGCGCTGCTATGCGCTCACCGCCGTGTATCCGGTGACCAGGAGCGCTGTAGGGCTCGGCACAGTCGGACCGCTGCTGCTGCTCGGCGTCGCCGCAGCGTGGCACTGGCGTGACCGCATCCTCGCCGCCGGTGCCGCTGTCGGCACTGCAGTGGCGCTCAAGTTGTTCCTCTGGCCGCTCGCAGTGTGGCTCGCTTTGACGGGGCGGGTGCGCGCAGCGCTGGCCGGTATCGGCCTGGCGCTGGGGCTCGTGCTCATTCCCTGGTCGGCCATCGGCTTCGGCGGCCTCCGCGGCTATCCCGGGCTGCTCAGGCACCTGAGCGACGACGAGGCGACCTCTTCGTACTCGGTCGTTGCACTCGCGGTTCGCGCCCACCTGCCGGAAGCAGCGGGCTACGCGTTGTCGCTGCTCGCCGCCGCAGTGCTGCTGATTGTCGCCGGTTGGGTCGCGCGCGACGAGCGCCTTTCCCGGTTGGATCGCGACGTGGTGGCCCTGACGCTCGCGCTCGCTGCTGCCCTTGCGGCGTCGCCGATCGTCTGGGTGCACTACTTCCTGCTCCTGCTCGTGCCGCTCGCTCTGACACGGCCGAAACTCTCGGCACTTTGGTTCGTCCCGTTCGCCTACTACCCGCTCGGTGAACACGAGTGGCCGGCCGGCGATGCCGGCAAGCTCGCGCTTGCCCTGTTCACGACGCTCGTGCTCTTCGGTGTCACGCTCGGCCGGCGTCCCTTGTTCGGCGTGCGAGCAAAGCTCGCGCCGGTGGAAGAGCGGCGAGCGCGCGTTTCGCCCTCAGCCAGCGGGGAGTGCGTAGGCGCTCGAGCTCGGCGACCCGGTCCTTCAGGTCCATCGCCTGGATCTTCAGATTGACGGCGAGACAGCGGATCTGCTCGACGAGCAGGTCGTCGAGCTTCTCCTGAAAACCGGGTTCGCGCGACCGCTTCCACCAGTCCTCGAGTTCCGCCACGCGTTCCTGCGTCGAAAGGTGCCGTCGCTCGGAGTCGGGGAAATGCAGCATCGTCAAGTGCCTCCCGGTCTGCCCGCGGAACCAGGATTGGTCTGTGAACTGCAACCACATGTGGAGATCTCCGTAGACGTCCGGAGGCGCAGGTCTCCAGCCGTACGGCAGGCGGTCGTACGCCTCCCGGGTGTGCGCCGCGCCGGTGAGTCCGATCCGGCTCCTGCCGCGGTACATCCGGGCGACGAACTCGGGTCGTGAGACATCCATCTGCAGCAGGTTCACTTGTCCTTCAGGGGTCACGACGATCGGTGCGGCGTGGGCAAAGTTCGCGTCCTCTAACAAGCGCTGCATCTCGACGACGTGATCAGGCAGCAAGATGTCGTCGTCGCTCAGGTACGTGACGATCCGCCCCCGCGCTTCTTGGAGTGCTGTGTGCCGGTGTTGCTCGCCCAGGCGCTGCCCTTTCGGAAAGTCGAAGAATCGGACCCGGGAGTCGTCGAGGAAGGGCTTCAGGGCTGTTCGTGTCGCGTCTTCGACACCATCACCGACGACGAAGACCTCGATCTCTGCTCCTTCCTGAGCGAGAGCGCTGCGGACTGCATAGGGGAGCAGGGCGGCATGCCGATGTGTGGGAATGAGGATCGTCGCGTCGATCATGCCGCGGGCTTGTGCATGGATCGCGACCGCCTCGACCACGCACCCAACCAGCATCTAGCCGGCGATGGGTGAGAGTGTGCGAGCCGGCAGGCCGATCATGCTGCGAGCCTGGTCCGGTGTGGCGATCTTCCGCTCTAGCGCACGTGCGAGCTGGGCGAGCCGGTCGACGAGCTCGCGGTTGCTCGCAGGACATTCCTTTTCCGCATCCAGCCAAAGATTGTCCTCGAGCCCGACGCGAACGTGGCCGCCCATTGCGATCGCCACCGAGTTGACGAAGAACTGAAAGCGTCCGATCCCGGCCCCGGCCCAAGTGGAACCCTCGGGCAGCGACGCGGCCAGCGTCGCGAGATTGACCGCGGTTGCGCTGAGTGTTCCGAGCGAGCCGAGCAGGAGGTTGAAGACGAGTGGCCGGCGAAGCACGTCCCGTTCGAGCAGGAACTTGGCGTAATCGGCCATCCCGAAGTCGAAGACCTCGAGCTCGGGAACGATGCCGCGTTGGTTCATCCGTTCTGCGAGGTCATGGATCATCTGGGGGTCGGTAACCGAGGCTTGCTGGGGAAAGTTCAAGGAGCCGAGAGTGAGCGACGCCAGCTCGGGCTTGACGTCACCTTCGAGCTCGAGAACATCGGCGCGTTCCTCGAGCGTCTTGAACGTCCGCCCGCTCGTCGAGACGCACACGATCACCTCGGGAGATCGTTCCCGAACGGCTTGGATGATCTCGGCGTAGACCTCCTTGCGGTACGTGGGACGGCCGTCTTCATCGCGTGCGTGCAGGTGGACGATGGCCGCGCCGGCGTCGACGCAGCGCCGGGCATCTTCCGCGATCTCGTCAGGGGTGACTGGGACGGCAGGGTTGTCGGCCTTTGTTGGGATCATGCCGGTGAGCGCGGCATTGATGATGAGTGGCGTCCGCTCGGCATTCACTTGCCTTCGATGCCCTCCTTGACGATCACTGCCGGGATCCCCAGGACCAACACGTTGTCGGGTACCGCGCGTGTCACGACTGCGCCGGCCGCGACGACGGAGTTGGAGCCGACCGAGATGGTGTTGAGGATCAACGCACCCATGCCCACGTAGGTCGCGTCTCCGATCTTGCAGAGGCCCGCCACATTTGCGCCCGACTGTAACGACACGTGATCCCCGACCACCGAGTGATGTCCCACGAGCGTCCCGCGATTGGCGATCACGTGCCGCCCGATCGTCGTGTGAGCACCGATGATCGCCCCGGGGCCGACGATCGTTCCCTCGCCGAGGGTCGCGGTCCGCGAGACGTGGGCCGTCGGGTGGACGATGGACGCAAACCTGAATCCCGCTGCTGCGGCCTGCTCGGTGAACCGGCTGCGCCGTGTCGTCCCGAGCCCGCAGACCGCGACGTGGGTGGCAGCCAGCTTGCGGGCCGCCTCGTCGATCCAGAGCACCGGGATCCCGTGGAGGCTTCGTCCTGCCCGCTCGGGCACCTCGTTCTCAACGAACGCTGTGATCTCGAACCCGCCGTCCTGGGCGACGTCGGCGATCTCGGCGGAGAACTCGGTCGCGCCGAGAACGACTAGCGGCACCATGACCAGCGCAATCCTAACCCGGGTCGGCGGCGGGACTCCTGACTAGAGTGTCGCAGCGTGCGATCCGGAGACACCAGCGCGAGTCTCGCGGGCAAGCGCATCGTCTTCGTGTTCGCGGGCGAGATCCTCGGCGGCGCTGAGCGAGGTGCACTCGACCTGGCCCTACCGCTCGTGCACGCCGAAGGTGCGCACGTCGAGATTCTCGCGCTCGACGACCGTCCCGGTCGTGCGCGCGAGATTGCCGAGGCGGAGGGCATTCCCTGGAGCAGCGTGCGCACTCCCTGGACCGGAAGCCGTCTCGCGCGGACGCTCTCAGTCCTGCGCGTCGCCCTTGCGTTGCGCCGCCTCAACCCGGACGTGATTCTTGCGCACACAAATCTGCCGAACGTCGTCTGCGGGCTCGCCTGGCGGCTGACCGGAGCAAGACTGTCGGTCTGGAACCAGTGGGACGTCCTCGGGACACGCCGATTCTCGGCCGGGTTGTTCCGCCGTGCCTTGCAGGCGACGCCGCTCGTGATCACCGAGGCGGTTCATGCACGAGATTGGCTCACCGAAGAGTGGGGTGCCGATCCGTCGCGCATCCACGTCATTCGCGGGGATGTGCAGCTGTCGCCTCCCCGGGACGGGCGCGATGCCTGGCGTCGACGGCTCGGGTTGAGCGACGGCGACTTCGCCGTGTGCATGCTGGCGCATTTTCACTCCGGCAAGGACCATCGCACGCTGCTGCATGCGTGGCGCCGTGTCGTCGACGAACTCGGTGAGGGCGGCCCGAATCCCGTGCTACTGCTCGCGGGTCGGCCTGCAGGCTCGGAGAATTCCGTGAAGGCGCTCGCATTCGATCTCGACCTTCACGATCACGTGCGCTTCCTCGGCGACGTGGACGACGTCCCGGGACTGCTCGGGGCGGTAGAGCTCGCGGCCTTCAGTTCGAGGAGCGAGTTGTTCGGCCGCGGGGCAACGGAGCCCATGCGGCTCGGGCTTCCGGTCGTGGCCACCGACGTTCCTGGCATCAGGGAGGCGGTCGGCGAGGTGGGCGCGCCCTTCCTCGCGCCACCCGGAGACGACAAGGTCCTCGCCGACGCGATCGTCGTATTCGCGCGCGATCCGGCATTGCGGGCGCGTGTCGGAGCCGCGAATGCCGAGTTGATGAAGGATCGGCAGTCGGCCGAGGTCACGTGGCGCGTGTACGCGAAGCTCGTCGCCGCAATGTTGGACGGGAAGAGCAAAGACGACCGACGCGCGGCGTCGGAGACCGTGCCGCGGTGAACGCACTCTCGGGCAGGCGGGTCGTCTTTGTGGTCGCGGGCGAAGTCCTCGGCGGCGCCGAGCGCAACGCCATCCTTCTTGCCGCTCGGTTCGCGCGAGTCGAAGGCGCGGTCGTCACGATCTTGGCGCTCGATGACAGTCCTGGGCGCGCGCGTGCCGTCGCCGAAGCGGACGGCATCTCCTGGACGTCGGTGCGCACGCCGTGGGTCGGCGGGCGTCTCGCCCGGCTCGCGTCACTCCTGCGCGTCGCGCTCGCCCTTCGCCGCCTCCGGCCCGACGTGCTGCTCCCGTCGACGAATCTGGCGAACGTCACCTGCGGTCTGACGTGGCGTCTGACGGGAGCGAGGCTCTGCGTCTGGAACCAGTGTGACGTACTCGGGACGAGGCGCTTCTCGCGCCGCCTGTTCCGCCGCGCGTTACATGCGTCGCCGATTGCGGTGACGACTGCCTTTCACGCGCGCGATTGGCTCGTCACGAGCT
>Ga0134126_10006921_pt1 | contig 14256 bp, 14 predicted proteins | sample KB31752_FD_96881 | JGI IMG/M metagenome (GOLD analysis project Ga0134126, IMG submission 96881) | Terrestrial soil microbial communities with excess Nitrogen fertilizer from Kellogg Biological Station, Michigan, USA - KB3-175-2 | ecosystem: Environmental > Terrestrial > Soil > Unclassified ... | reverse complement strand
GCGGCAAACCCTCGCCGGCCCACAGAGCATCCACGGCGCCGCCTGTCGCGCCGCCGAAATCCCAGGGACGCCGCCGGCGACGGGTTCAGCGCGGCAATGTCGTTGCGCGGTGAAGCGTTGTTTGGGCGGTGCAGCAGAACCGCATAACAGGCATTGCGTTTGCCGCGAAGTTGGTCCCGAAAAGGAGCCGAGTCATGAAGCGTCGGCGTCGCTCACCGCGTACATAGCCCTACGACTTGTCCTTCGAGCAGGCGAGACAGCCAGGGCCAACGTGCGCCAAGGTGTGAGAGAGCCCAATGCATTGCGATAAGAAGCGTCGTTGCGAGCAATGTCGGCCACAGTGCTGCTCCGCCGGTCAGCGCCCTGCTTAGGTTCGAACCGACGACCACGGCAACCACGAAGTCTAACGCCGCCCATTTCGCAAACACGCGCCGCCCGGCTACCCGGACGAGGAACAAACCGCAGACCAGAATCAGTGCGGCTCGTGAACACTCTTGCCACCACGCAAGGTCATTGGTCGACCCAAAGATCGATACAAGGTCCATAAAGAGCGCTTTTCGGCAACGGCCCACCGTCGTACCGAGGCCTACGGCAGGGCATAAGCCACGAAAGCGTCGCTGAGGTGGGTTCCAGCAGCGCCATGACCACCAGCGCTAACGACGACGTACTGCTTGCCGTTGGCGCGGTAAGTCATAGGCGTTGCCTGGCCTCCTCCAGGCAGGCGCGCTCGCCATAGCTCCCGCCCGCTCGACTCGTCGTAGCCGCGCAGATAGTCATCTATCGCCCCGCTATAGAAGACGACGCCACCGGCGGTAACGAGCGGGCCACCGAAGCCAGGCATGCCCATCGGAAAAGGAATTGGCAGGAACGAAGGCATTTGGTCGCGCGTGGTTCCGTTGCGGTGCATCCAGACGATCTTGCCGGTGCGCAGATCGGCACTCGCGATGGCGCCCCAGGGCGGCCCTTGACATGGCAGGCCGAGCGGCGAGAGGAACGGCCCCGCTTTCACGGCGTAGCGAGCACCGTAGTTCTCGTTGAAATGCTCCTTCTTGCCCTTCGTGACGACGTTGGCCTGCGGCGTTGGTCTGGGCACCATCTGGTACGTGAAGGCCATGTGCACGGGCGTTCCGATCAGCGTCTGACGGACCGGATCGACGGCGATGCCGCCCCAGTCGAAGACGCCGAGATTGGACGGGTACGTCAGCGTCTCGTGCGTGGCAGGTGGCGTGTACGGTCCCTGGTAATCCATCGATCTGAACTCGATCCTGCAGATAAGTTGATCGAATGGTGTCGCGCCCCACATGTCCTTGCCGAGAAGCGGCGGCGGCATGAAGCTGAGTGCCGATGTCGGCTGAACCGACGAGACGTGTTCGTCAGGCAACGTACTGGCAGGCACCGACATCTGGCCGACCGCAATGATCGGCTTGCCATTTCGCCGATCCAGAACGTAGACGTCGCCCTGCTTGGTCGGCTGCACGAGAGCTGGGACCTTCGAGCCGCCGATGTCGAGATCGACGAGGGTCGGCTGGGCCGGCATGTCCCGGTCCCAGAGGTCGTGATGAGCACCCTGGAATGACCAGACGAGCTTGCCGGTGACAAGGTCGAGTGCGACAACCGAGCTCGAGAAGCGCTCTACCGCCGGGCTACGGTGAGCGCCGAGCTGGTCGGGAGACTGGTTGCCGGTCGGGAAGTAGACGATGCCGAGTTGCTCGTCAACGCTCGGCGGCGCCCACGCCGGTGGTGTGTTCGAGGTGTAAGTTTCGCCGGGGTTAAGCCGGGCAGTCGGGTCTGCCTTGCCAAGATCCCAACTCCACACCAAGTGGCCGTCATTGACGTCGAAGGCGCGAATGACGCCAGAGGGGTTGTTGACTGATTCGTCGTCGTTGATCGAGCCTCCGATAACGATCAGATTCTTCGTCACGGCCGGCGGCGAGGTTTCCATGTAAAAACCGGGCTTGAGATTGCCCATGTCGACGGCAAGCTCGAGCATGCCGTTCCTGCCGAAGCCCGCGCACGGCTTGCCGGTCGTCGCGTCGAGTTCGATCAGGCGCGCATCGATGGTCGGCAAGATGATGCGCTCGGTGCATATGGTGTCCTTGCCGGGGACTGCGACCCCCGAGGCGCTGCCAGAGGGCGGCGTCGCCGCCGAGGCGCTGCCAGCGGACGCGGCCGACGTCGGGGCCACGGCCAACGCGGCGTCGTGATAGGCAAGGCCTCGACAGTTGAGATGCTGGAAGTCATGGTTGACCTCGACCTTCGGGTCGAATTCCCAGCGCTTCTGACCTGTCGACGGGTCGAGGGCGATCACATGGTCGTGCTTGGAGCACAGATACAGCGTATTGCCCACCTTGAGCGGAACGTCTTCGGCGGTGGTTTCCTCGGGATCGTTCGGACCCTTCTTGTCGCCCGTGTCAAAGGTCCAGGCCAACCGCAGGCTGGCGATGTTGTTCGGGGTGATGTCAGCGAGCGTCGAATAACGCTGGCCATAGGCCGTGCCGCCGTAGAAGGTCCACTCGTCGGCCGAATGAGCCGGCGCGAGCGGCGCGGCGCTGCCGGCCACCGGTCCGGACATCTGTCCGGAGATATCGAAGGGATCTTGCGTCATGGAGATCAGGCCGACGATGAGGACGACGAGCGCAGCGATGCCGAGCCAAGCGCGCGCCGCGAACCAATGCGGCGGCGCCCAGCGCCAGCCCTGCGGAGCGGCTTCGGCCAAGGTGGCGGGCGACCCCGGGACCGGTTCGCTGTCGATCTTGATTCGACGGCTCGAAACCCACAGTCCGAGGGGGCGACTTATCCACGGCGTGAGGAGCCAGAGACCGACGAGCCAGAAAAGCCCAAGCCGCGGCGCCAACGCCCAGCGGTCGAGGCCAACTTCGACAACGGCCCAGATGAGCGTGAAGATGAGCAGCGCGGCGTAAATCCACAGCGCGACTCGCCGGCGGCCGATCAGAAGGGCGCCTGTCAGCAGCCAACCAATGCCAAAAATCAAGTAAGCCCAAGTGCCGCCGAGTGTTGCCAAGCGGACGCCGCCTGCGGCGAGCAGCAGGCCCAGTACCGCCATAACCCAGCCCGTCACGATCGCTGCCACGGCGCCCCCTAAAACTCTTTCGAGAGACTCAAGTCAGCAATCAACGTGCCGTCGACAGCGCGTCCAGTCCGGTGACGGCGCACCGCCTTGCGCGACCGCGAAATTGTCCAGCCTCGAGCGGGCGCCGGAAGATGCAAATTCTTGTGGCTCCGACTAAATCCCTTCGATAAGATCCGGCCACATGCCGCTGGCCGATTTAATCAAACGTGACCGGGCAGCCATCCTGCAGCAGTGGAGTGCGCTGGTCAGTCAGATGGTCAGTCCGGACGTCCGGCCACCGGGCAAGGCACTGATCGGCCACGGTGAAGAGGTTTTGCTCCGCATCGTTCGGGACATGGGCTGTCCGCTATCCGGTGGGTCACAAGGTGCCAAATCGGAAAGGCGGGCGCCGATGTCGGAGCCACGTAACGCGGCCGCTCACGGGGCCCTTCGCCAGCTGATGGGCTTCAGTCTCGAGCTGCTGATACTCGAATTCCGCGCTCTGCGAGCAAACATCCTGGGTCGCTACGAAGTCCACGCCGCCGGACAGCCGATCAGCGTTGTCGCCGACATCACGCGCTTCGATGAATGCCTCGATCAATGCTTAACCGAAGCGATCGTCAGCTACGCGGCCAAGCAGGCAGAGTCCCGAGACACGTTTCTGGCCATCCTCGGACACGACTTGCGCAGCCCACTCGGATCGCTTCTGAGCTGCCTACACATGCTCGCACAGCCGACCGTCGACCCCCCATCGCGCGCGAAGCTCGCCGAGATCGGTGTTCGCAGCGGCGAATCGATGAGCAAGATGATCAGTCAGTTGATCGATTTCTCCAGACGGTCCTTGGGCCTTGGGCTGGAGGTGTATCCAAGGTCTGGCAACGTGGGAACACTGTGCGAGAAAGTTATCGAAGAAATCCGCATAGCCCATCCTGAGGTTGAACTGTCCTGGGAACGGACTGGCGATCTGACGCTGAGTTTCGACCAGCCTCGCATGCGGCAAGTGATCGTCAACCTGCTCGTCAATGCGATCCAGCACGGAGATGCTGATCAAGGGATCGAAGTGAAGGCCGCTGGGAGTGCCGCGGCGGTGACTGTGACAGTCTCGAATCAAGGTCGCCCTATCGAGTCCGACTCCTTGATGTCGATCTTCGACCCGCTCGTGCGCGTTCCGGCCGAGGCCGAACGAGGCACGACGTCCTCCACCAGCTTGGGCCTGGGGCTTTTTATCGCCCGGGAAATCGTCCAGGCGCATGGCGGCCGTATCGAAGTCATGTCGGAAGAAGACGACGGAACGACCTTCTCAGTCCAGCTTCCGCGCGTGCCCGCTGCTGCCGGCGCATAGTGCCCCCGCTCTGCCCGATCGAGCGACGTCCGGGCATGCGTCATGCCAATGACGCGCCATGGCGACCAAGGATCACGATCCGCCGGCTGCCCCCGGTCGTCCGCGAGCGTCCGACCCCGGCACGCCGGCATCCGCGGCTGGGTACTCACTGCCCGTCTACCGGCACCCTTCCCTGGCTCCGGTGCCGGCCCACGAGCGAGTCCTCAAGACAGCAGCAGTCAAGAAGATCATCGTCGTCGACGACGAACCGGATCAGGTGGATCTGGCGGTCATGGCGCTGGAAGCCGCGGGCCACGAGGCGCATGGCACGACGGACAGCCCGGCAACGCTCGGGCTCGTTCTCAAGCACGTCGCCGATCTGTTAGTGGTCGATTTCATGATGCCAAAAATGAGCGGCGGCGAAGTGGGCAGGATGCTTCGGGCTCATCCGACGGCTCGGCAAATCAAGATCGTGATGATGAGTGGCACTCCGGAAGAAGACGTACGAGCGGACTTCGATAAGTTCGAGGTTTTCTTGCAAAAGCCCGTGCATCCGGACCGTCTCCTCCGCACCGTTGAGGATCTGTAGCAGCCGGTTTCTCGACCACGTCCTCCCCGCTCGGAACCGGGCAGTATCCGAGGAATGGCAAAGGCCTGTTGGCTCGGGCGACGTTTTGTGGGTCGAGCCGGCCCCCCGGACCCGGGGCCGGCGACCGATCTACTTCACCGATTTATGGTCGGACTCGGCCATTCGAAGGTGCTCCTTCAGCGTCGGCAGGGTCTTTCGAGCGAAAGCTTTCACGTCGGCATCCTTGCCGTTCTTCGCTTCGTTCTCGAAAGCGGCGATGTCCTTGTGATGATCCGAGACCATGTCGCTGATGTACGAACGGTCGAACTGGGCGCCGTCCATCTTTTGCAGACGATCATAGGTCTTTTGCGATTCAGGATCCATCTGGCCGGGCAATGAAACCCCCTTGCTGCTGGCGATCTGCTTGAGCTCGTCATTTGCCGCGGAATGGTCCTTGACCATCCGTTCGCCGAACTCCTTGACCTTCTGGTCGCCACCCTTGTCCTGTGCCAGCTTGCCGAGCTGCACTTCGGCCATGCCGCCGGCGGCGGCCTTCTTGATGAAGGCTTCGTCCGGCGATGCGGCGTGGGCAACGCCGCCCAGTACAAGGCCGGCGGCCAGAGCGATGCACGACTGAATTCGAAGTCTCGTCATGGGTGTTCTCCTTTGAAAAAGTGTCCACCGCTGACAGCAACATCGTGCCGCCGGCTCTGAACTTCGACGCAGATCGGCTCCGAAGAGTCCGATAGCCAGCCCACCTACAGGAAAGATGGCGATTCGTGAAGGGCGGCCAGGCGCGCCGGATGCTCACATCTCCGAGCAGCGGTCGCTGTAGGAGCAGACGGCTCGCATCCGGAGTTCCACCATGCCCGCATTGAAAAAGCATTCGACGTCCCTCGCTTCCATGACGCGCTCCTCGTTCGTCGACGCAGTGACCCTGTTGACCTCTGATCACCGTGAGGTCAGGACGCTGTTTCAGAAGTATGAGAAGCTGGCCCACGCCAACCGCCGCGATCGCCAGCCACTCGCCGAGACCATCTGCGACCTGCTGATCGTGCATGCCGCAATCGAAGAGGAGATCTTCTACCCGGCAGTGCACGAATCGATCGACGACAGACCCCTTATTGAGGAGGCCGAGGTCGAGCACGCGTCGGCCAAGAACCTGATCGCGCAGATTAGGGACATGGGCCCAGGCGATGATCTGTACGACGCCAAGGTGATCGTGCTCGGGGAATATATTGAGCATCATGTGATGCAAGAAGAGACCGAGATGTTTCCGAAGGCCATGGCGGCCGGAATGGACTTGGCAGGGACAGGCGTGCGGCTGCTGGCTCGCAAGAATGAGTTGATGTCCGATCTGGTCGAGTCGGCTCGCCGCTGAGCAATGCACAAGGCGGCACAGCCAGCCAGCATGAAACCTCCGGCCCCAATCGCGCGGTGGTGGGCCCTGGCCGAGAAGGCGGCCTCGGCTTGGCTCGATGACTACGCGCCCAGCATGGGGGCAGCTCTTTCTTACTACACGGTCTTTTCACTTGCGCCGACGCTTCTGATCGTCATTGCAGTGGCCGGCTTGGTGTTTGGCCAAGAGGCAGCTCGGGGCGCCTTGTTTGAACAGCTCAATGGCCTGATGGGCGCCGAAGCAGCCAAGGCCGTACAGGCAATGCTCGCCGGAATCAGTAAGCCGTCACGGGGCAGCTTGGCAACGGCGATCGGCATCGTTGTCCTTGTCGTCGGCGCGACAAGTGTGTTCAGTGAACTGCAAGACGCACTCGACCGCATCTGGCGGGTGCCCACCAAAGACAAGCCCAGCGGCATTTGGGCCTTGCTGCGCACCCGGTTCCTGTCTTTCGGGATGATCCTGGCGATCGCCTTCTTGCTCATAGTCTCGCTCGTGATCGGGGCGGTGGTTTCAGCCTTGGGAAAGTGGTGGAGCCCGGCCTTTGGTGGCTGGGAGGTCCTGGCCCAAGCCGTCACTTTCGTCTTTGGCCTTCTCGTGACGACGGTCGGCTTTGCATTGATCTACAAGCTCATGCCGCGAGCGAAGGTGCAGTGGCACGACGTTTGGATCGGTGCCGCAGTGACTTCACTATTGTTTTCGCTGGGCAGATTTCTCATCAGCCTCTACATCGGCAAGAGCGGCATTGCCTCCGGCTTCGGCGCAGCAGGCTCCCTCGCGATCGTCTTTGTATGGGTCTATTACTCGGCGCAGATATTTCTGCTCGGCGCCGAATTCACGTGGGTCTACGCCACGTCTCTGGGCTCAATGAAGGATGTCGCCGCGATGAGCGTCGCGCGAGCTTCTGCGTCGCCGAACAAGAGCTCGATCATTCCGAAAGCGCACACGGCAGCGGCTTCCTTTCCAGCTCCGGCGACGTTCCTCGAACCTGCATGCATCTCGGCTCCGCTGGCCCGCGATCGAACGGAAAGAATAGATCCAGCAACCGCGACAATCGCAGCCGCCGCCGTGATGGCAGGGTTTGCGCTGCGCTATGGACTTCCCTGGTTGCTGCGGCGTCTGAGCGGTCGCTGAAATTTCGGGACCCTTAAATTCATGCGAGCGATTTCGAATCGGTCCTTGGCCCACCGCTGAAGGAAGGCTCACGGGGCGCGTTGCGCAGCTTGTCGGAGCTCCCTCACCATGTTGCGGCGCCCCTGGAACGCGGTGTTCGGCGTTGCTTCTAGCACTGCTACCGGGGATCACCTTGCAAACGTGCGTCACATCTTTGCGAGCTTCATCTGATCCAGAACCGCGCGGCCTAAGAGCCCGTATGGGTTGCCGAGCGTTTCGGTGATTTCGAAATGGTTGTAGCCCTCGCCCACCAGAAGTTGGACCGATTTGCCTGCAGCCTTCACCGCCGCCGCGAAGTCGCGCGACTGACGCTGGAATTCCGGACTTTCAAGAGTGCCGTAGGCGACGAGCACCGGGGCATTGAGTTTGTCGAGTTGGCGCTGTGGACTGAGCATTTGCTCCATCTCGTCGGTGAAGGCGACGTATTTGCTCCGGGCCGAAAGACGTACGGGCTTCAAATCGAACATGCCGCCGCACAATAGTCCGGCCTTTATCGTGTCAATTGGCAAATTGAAGTCCTTGGGCCAGTCAGTCGTCAGTATCACTCCTGCAAGATGACCCCCGGAGGAGTGACCAGAGACATAGATGCGGCGCGGGTCACCGCCGAAGCTCTTGGCGTTGCGATGCACCCAGGCGACCGCGCGGCGTACCTGGTCAGCTATCGGTAGCAGGCTGCCGCCCACGTCCTGGACCCAAGCGAAGTCTGGCACCACGAAATGGACGCCAGCATGCACGAACAACTCGGCAGGGAACGCGTAGCTCTTGGCCACCTCTTGGCGCCACGCGCCGCCATGGATGAAGATGTTGATCGGCGCGTTGGCGCGCTTGGTCAGGTATACATCGAGCCCCTCGGCAGGGGCGGCCCCATAGGCATAACGCTGCGGAGCGCCCAAGCGCGTGCGCACGTCCTCGCTGTTGGTCGCGTAGCGCCCGAGGATCTGCGATAAGTTCGGAGCCCATACGCTCGGGTCATAAGCGGCATCGAGTTCCGCCTGGTCCATCTCCAGCCATACCAGGGGCCCCCTTGGGGGTGTTTGCTGCGCTGGCGCCGGTTGCTGGGCAAGCACCGTCCCGGCTTTTGCCATCGCGGAACCCGCGGCGCCGGCACTTGGAGATACATGGCGAGTCATGTGGTGAATGCGATACGTTTGCTTTGAAACGCATCGCCTTCTTCGTCGTTATCGCAAACGTTTCGGTGACGCCCTACGTTCGACATGAGCGGCAGACCAACCGCCGCGAAGCGGGCTTTGGTCTGTCGCTCGATGGAGGGGTTAGGCGCCACGTTGGATTCGCTATTCACCGCGCGAGCCTTCCTCGAGCCAGGCAGCGTACTGCAAAGACACGTGTGCGAAAGGCACTGCATGGATGGCGGGAAGTTCGTATGGGTGAAGCTCGCGAATTGCGGATTCGACGGCAGCATACCGATCGGTTGTGGTCTTGAACAGGATTCGGCGCTCTGGTTCGTTCTGCAGCGCCCCGTTCCATAGGTAGAAGCTCTCGATCTCCGAAATCTGAGCGCAAGCGGCTAGCTTTCGCTGCACAAGAGCCTGAGCGATGCGCTTGGCGTCTTGCAGCGTGGCCACCGTTGTATAGACAGCGATGAAACTCATACGATGCAAAGACGGCTATGTTCTGAGCGGACGAATGGCAACTGCGTTCGCCTGCGGAGCCTAACGTTCGACATGAGCGGCGGCGCAAAGGGCGCGAAGCGGCCTTTGGGACGTCCGCTCGATGGAGGGGTTAGATGCCCGCCACATGCGACATGAGGTACTCATCTTTGAATGCTCCATCCACGAGTAGCGAGCTGCGGCGCGTACCTTCGACCTCGAACCCGAACTTTCGATAAAGCGAGACAGCTCGGACATTCGAAGTGTGCACAGTGAGTTCGAGCCGCTTGACGCCAGCCCCGGGTGCCCAAGCAATGACGTCGCCAAGCATTTTGGACCCGATGCCTTGCGACCAGTGCTCGCGCAATACGCCGAGCGCGAGAAGTGCTGAGTGCTTCAGGCGGTTCCGCTCGCAGCCGATTGCAGCCAGAAAGCTGATGGCTTTGCTTGCTGCGAAGCCCACAAGTAGCAGGCTGTTCGCTCTACCTACGACGCGCTCGATGAACTGTGCCTCTTGTTCGACTGTGGACACGAACTCGGATGGCTCCCAAAGGAGCAGGGAAGTTTCCGCGAACAGCTTTTGGCGGAGCATCAGCAGCTGCTCAGCGTCACTGGCGACGGCAGGTCGAATATGGACCACGGAGCTTCGGGGATCTAGCGAGATATCGACGGCAGCGTTTTCATCAGCGCTTGTCCAATTTGACGGTCATAACGGACGTCCCAGTGAACAAGCAGATGTCAATGCCTCAGCATAGCGCGGCCGATCTTGTGCTGAAATTGGTCAGTCCGCCGTCGGAAGCTCCGTGAAAGTGGACACCGGGCTCGTGAGGTTGGCCCACACGAAACGGCAGGTTTCGGACGAGGAGATCGAAGGCGGAAGGACCCGCCGCCGACCCGAAGCGGAACTACCTCGCGACAGTCTGGGCTAAAAGCCGGCATTCGATCCGCCACGGGTTCAAAAAGGCTGGCCCTGCGGCACGGGGTTGACGAGCGATCCCAATAGCAATATGATTGACGTCATATAAGGATGACCCTGATGAGCCGCACGCCCAACAGCCGCAAGCAGGAGACCCATGAGCGGATCGTTAACGTCGCCGCACGAGCGATCAGGCGCCACGGCTACGCCGGTGTCGGCGTCGCTGACGTCATGAAGGAGGCCGGCCTCACCCACGGCGGCTTCTATGCTCATTTCGAGTCTCGAGACGCGCTGCTCGTCGAGGCGCTGGAGCGGGCCGGCCGCGAAAGCGGTGAAGCGGTCACGCGCGCCCTCGAGCGACGGGCGGCAAGGGGCGTGAGCGCCTTCCGGGCGCTCGTCGAAGCGTATCTCGGCGACGAGCACCTCGCGTCTCTCGAGATAGGCTGTCCAGTCGCCGCGCTCGCGTGCGACATGCCGCGCCAGTCAGATGCGGTGCGCGAGGCGTCGGCGGTGCGCGTGCGGCGCCTCGTCGCCGGAGTGCAATCAGCTTTGCCTCACGCATCGCGCGCAACGGCGAGCGTGGTGGCCGGCACGCTCGTCGGAACGCTTCAACTCGCGCGTGCCCTGGGCGCCAACGCCGACGGGCGCGCGCTGCTGTCGGCGGCACGCAAAGCGCTCGTCCAGCAGTACGACACACCCAGCACGGCGGCCGGCTGAGCCGCACGGCGAAAACCAGCTCCTCTCACTCGCCCCCAAATATGATGTCTGTCATATTTACTGGACGCCGCCTCAACCTCTCACAGGAGATTTTCATGAAGATCGCCAACGCCGTTGCCTTGGTCACTGGCGCCAACCGCGGCATCGGCCTCGCCTTCACACGCGCGCTGCTTGCCCGCGGCGCGCGCAAGCGCGGCGCGCGCAAGGTCTACGCCGGTGCGCGTGATCCCTCGACCATCACCGAGCCGGATGTCGAGCCGATCCGGCTGGACGTGACGAAGCCCGACGAGGTGGCAGCGGCCGCCGCGCGCGCCCGCGACGTGACGCTCGTCATCAACAACGCTGGCATCGGCCAGTTCGGCGGCTTCCTCGCGCCGGACAGCGAGGAAAGCGCACGCCGGCACCTGGAAACCAACTTCTTCGGCATGCTGCGCATGAGCCACGCCTTCGCACCGCTGCTCGCCGCTAACGGCGGCGGCGCGCTGCTCAACGTGCTGTCCATCGTGTCGTGGATCAACGGCGGGCAGCTCGCCGCGTACGCTGCCAGCAAATCGGCCGCCTGGTCGCTCACGAACGCGCTGCGTCACGAGCTCGCCGCGCAACGGACGCAGGTGCTGGCGCTGCACATGGCCTTCGTCGATACCGACCTCGTGCGCGCCCTCGACGGCCCGAAGGCCAGCCCCGACGAGATCGTCGCCCGCGCGCTCGACGGACTCGAGGACGGGCTCGACGAGGTGCTCGCCGACGAACGGACTCGACTCGTCAAGCAGGGCCTGACGGCGACGCGGCCGAGTTACCTGCCGCAGCTCGCCTGATCCGCGCTCGCGCAGCAACACCGAAGTCACGCACGATGGATGCCACCCTGTCCGGCGCTGCCGCCGCCTCCGACCCAACGCTGCGCCCCGGATCGCCGTGGCCGATGTTCTGGATCGCGAGCGTCGCGATCTTCCTGGTCTCGCTCGACGGCACGATGCTGTACTCGGTCTTCGGTGCGTTGCGCGCGGGTTTTCCCGGCGCGAGCGCGGCCGATATGTCGTGGGTCCTACAGCGCGGTGATGCAGCCTCGCTGACCTTCGGCATCGCCTTTGCGATGATGTTCTTCGCTTTCTTCTTCTACATGGGCAACGTCTGGCACTACAGCCCGGCGCGCGCGGAGCTGGCGATCGCGCCAGGCCCGCTGACGGTGATTCCGGCCGCCATGCTCACCGGTCGCTTCGCTGCTCGCTTCGGCCACCGACATGAAGGCGGTCATTGTCCGATCGCTAGGTCGACTACAAGCGCGAGGATTGCGAAAGGCGCTGCAGGTCTACGACGCCGTTCAGACCGCCTCGACGAACAGACTCGATTTGCCGAACTACCCACAACCTGACGGAGAAGCGTCGTGAACATGAAAAGCCGGAGCAACAAGATCGCGCTCGTGACGGGTGCCTCCTCGGGCATCGGACAGGCCACTGCGCAACTCCTCGCAGAGGCTGGCTACACGGTCTACGGGACGAGTCGGCGTGGTGGCGCTGCGGGCGGGCGATCGTTCCAGATGCTGTCCCTGGATGTAACCAGCGATGCGTCTGTCGCCGCCGCTGTCGCGCAAGTGATGCAGCGGGAAGGTTGCATCGACCTCCTCGTCAACAACGCCGGCTTTGGGGTCGCTCCTGCCGGGGCCGAAGAAAGCTCGATCGCCCAGGCCCAGTCGATCTTCGACACCAACTTCTTCGGAATCGTCCGAATGACGCGTGCCGTCCTGCCGCACATGCGCGAACAGGGCGCCGGGCGCATCATCAACATCGGTTCGGTTCTGGGTCTGCTGCCCATGCCCTACGGCGCGCTCTATGCCGCGACGAAGCATGCGATCGAAGGCTATTCCGAGTCGCTCGACCATGAGTTGCGCACCAGGGGGATCCGGGTCTCGGTCATCGAGCCGGCGTACACGAACACGCCTTTCGACGCGAACTTCCTGCAGCCCGACGCCATGCTCGCCGCCTACGGCGAGGCCCGCGCCGCCGTCGGCCAGCGGGTGAAGGAAGTGATGGCCACTGCAGACCAGCCGGGTATCGTGGCCGAGGTCGTGCTGAAGGCTGCCAGTGCGGTTCGTCCGCAACTTCGCTACACAGCCGGCGGGCTCGCTGGCCGGCTGACCTGGCTGCGCAGGTTCGCGCCTGCCGGACTGATGGATGCCGGGATTCGAAGGGATCTGCGACTCGATGCAACACTGGCGGGGAGATCATCGTGAAGGCATTCGTCGTCGATCGCTATCAAAAGCAGACCGCTCTGCGCCTGGCGGACTTGCCGACCGCTGAGCCGCGTGAAGACGAGGTCCTGGTCGAGGTCCATGCCGCCGGCGTGAACCTGCTGGACGCCAAGATCCGGAGCGGCGAGTTCAAGCTCATCCTGCCGTATCGCCTGCCTCTCGTCCTCGGACACGACGTGGCAGGTGTCGTGGCCAAGGTGGGCACGCGGGTGCGGCAGTTCAAAGTGGGTGATGAGGTCTATGCGCGGGCGGATGACTTCCGGATCGGCACGTTCGCAGAATTCGTCGCGGTCAAGGAGGCGTCGCTTGCGCTCAAGCCCAGGGGCCTGACGATGGAGGAAGCCGCTTCCATTCCGCTGGTGGGGTTGACGGCATGGCAGGCGCTTGTCGAGAAGGCCGGCCTGAAGAAGGGCCAGAAGGTCTTCATCCAGGCCGGCTCGGGCGGCGTGGGCACCTTCGCCATCCAGCTGGCCAAACATCTGGGCGCCACCGTCGCTACGACCACGAGTACAACCAACGTCGCGCTCGTGAAGAGCCTGGGGGCAGACGTCGTCATCGACTACAAGACGCAAGATTTCGAGGATGTGCTTCGTGACTACGATGTGGTGCTGAACAGCCAGGATGGCAAGACACTCGAGAAGTCTCTTCGCATCCTCCAGCGTGGCGGCCAGCTCATCTCCATCTCCGGGCCCCCCGATCCCCAATTCGGACGCCAGATCGCGGCACCCGGATTCGTGAGACTGGTGATGCGGCTGCTGAGCTCGGGCGTGAGGCGCAAGGCGCGGCAATTGGGCGTGGGCTACTCATTCCTCTTCATGAGGGCGAATGGGAGCCAATTGCGCGAGATCACCCGACTCATCGACGGCGGGGCCATCCGCCCCGTGATGGATCGGGTGTTTCCGTTCTCGTCGACCAATGAGGCGCTGACTTACGTCGAGGCCGGACGCGCGAAGGGAAAGGTCGTCCTCAGGCTGAAATGAGGCTCCTCTTTCTGGCGCGCGGGGCTCGGAGTTGCAGGCGATCGGCGACTACGAACGTCTACTCCCCCGGGAAGCGGTGCACGATTTGTTTTCCCAGACATGGGGGCAGCGCTCGGCAACTGGCTGGCGCGCGCCGGTCGCAGGAGCGCGGTAGCGACGACCGCGTCATCGAAGATGTCGGCAACCTCCAGAGCGCAGTGCGCCATGAGGAGGACCTACGCGGGCTGCAGTCTCCCCAGCGGGCTGACCACTTCGCGCAAGAT
>Ga0134126_10006918_pt1 | contig 14262 bp, 13 predicted proteins | sample KB31752_FD_96881 | JGI IMG/M metagenome (GOLD analysis project Ga0134126, IMG submission 96881) | Terrestrial soil microbial communities with excess Nitrogen fertilizer from Kellogg Biological Station, Michigan, USA - KB3-175-2 | ecosystem: Environmental > Terrestrial > Soil > Unclassified ... | reverse complement strand
TGCCCGAGCCGCTCCTGCTCGGGAATGGTGAAGATATTGGAGGTATGCCAGACCTTGTCGGCGGCTGCCTTGAGCGCATTCACCAGATGCGGATCGCCGTGGCCCAAGGCGTTGACGCCGATCCCTGAATTGAAATCGAGATAGGCGGTGCCATCCGCGGTGAACAGTCGCACGCCCTCGCCCCGCTCGAAAGCGAGATCGGACCGGGCGTAAGTACCGTAGAGCGCGGACATCGGATTCCACCAGTGTTGAAAAAAGGCCACAAAAACCAAAAACGCGCTGCCCACCGGCGGCGCGTCCCCTGCCGCAACTATGCCGTCCGGACTACCTAGTGTCAACGGCTCCAGGGCCAAGTGCCTGATTTGACTCGGCTTCCGTTAACCACAGAGTTCTCCCGGGTTTTACACGGGGAAATCGGGCCGGGACTCTTGTCACGGATTCCGGCGCTCCTGTAATATCGAAGCTGTAGGGACACGATATCTCGTGCGGCGGATCCCTTCGACCCACGACGTGTAGCGTATCGTCGGTTCGCGTGCTCGCGACCGCGGGGAGAAGGATTCTATCTGAACATGGAGCCATTGATGGGCTGGACCGAAGAGCGCGTCGAACTGCTGAAGAAGCTCTGGATGGAGGGATTTTCCGCCAGCCAGATCGCCAGCGAGCTGGGCGACGGCGTGACCCGCAACGCGGTGATCGGCAAGGTACACCGCCTGAAGCTATCCGGCCGTGCCAAACCGGCAAGCGCTGCGCCGCGGACGCGCTCCGCTCCCCGCAGCGCCGGCGTGCGCCGGGCGCCCACGTCGACGGGCGCCCGCGCGAGCCTTGCCGGCAGCATGATGAAGCAGCGCAGCATGGGCCCGGCGCCGGTGATCGGCGCGACGGCGCTGAAGATTTCAGAAGACGTCGAGGTCGAGGCGGCGGTTGCTCCCCAGGCGGCCGAGCTCTTCATCCCGGTGGAGCAGCGCCTGAGCCTGCTCGAGCTCAACGAGCACACCTGCAAGTGGCCGATCGGCGATCCCCTGACGCCGGATTTCTATTTCTGCGGGCAGCACTCCGAAGAGGGCAAGCCCTATTGCGAGTTCCACGCTCGCCGGGCCTTCCACCAGATCGACCGCCGGCGACACTGAGCGGGCGCGCTGCCCGCCCGGGCATGCTTGCGGCCAAGCACGCCCTCCGAGGGCGCGTACAGCAGGTTGCCGGCACGCTGGAAGGCGGGTAAGGACCGCCGGTCATGGCAGCTTTGCACTTGATGGTCGGCCTGCCCTGCTCCGGCAAGACCACGCTGGCCCGCCGACTTGCGGCGGAGCTACCGGCCCTGCGGCTGACCCCGGATGAATGGCAGGTGCGGCTCTTCGGTCAGGACGCCGATGACGCCGACCACGACCGACGCCATGCGGCCATCGAGGCGTTGCTGTGGGGGATCGCTGCGGACGCGCTGGCGCTCGGCACGGACGTCATCCTCGATTTCGGCTTCTGGACGAAGGCGGAGCGCGATGATTTTCGCGCTCGCGCCGTTGCGATGGGCATCGAATTCCGCATTCACTATGCCGCCTGCGCGACCGATGAGCTGCTCCGCCGGCTCAAGGCGCGCAACGCCGCGTTGCCGGCTGGAAGCTTTGCCATCCGCGAGGCGGCGCTGCGGCACTGGATTACTCTTTTCGAGCCGCCGGACCCCGAAGAACTCGCCGTCTGACGCCCCCGAAGCCCCACGGTGCAACCGCTGAGGCCGGCACACGTTGTCCCGCCGCAACTTGGCTGCGGGCGCGCTTTTATGGAAAACCTGTCCGTTCCCCAGTCTTCCACCGACATACGGCGCGGTTTCGAGACGATTGCGACGTTCGCCATCGCCGTCGGCCTGCTTTATTTTGCCGCCGGCATCCTGATCCCGATCGTACTGGCGATCCTTCTGGCCTTCGCGCTGGCGCCGGTCGTCAATTTCTTCTCGCGCCGGTGCAGGATCCCCGACCCGCTCGCCGTGATCATGGCCGTCTTCGCCGCCACGATCGTCTTTGCCGTCCTCGTCTATCTGGTTTCGACCCAGCTCATCCAGCTCGCCTACGCGATGCCGGGCTACCAGCAGACGATCGCCGCCAAGCTTGTCCAGGTCCAGCAGAAGCTCGTCGGCATGAATGTCGTCGGCGACCTGGCCAAGGCAATCCAGACCATTACCCACCAGATCAGCGCGGCCCTCGGCATCGCTCCGAGCTCGTTGCCGCAGCCGGTGACCATCGCCAACGATTTTTCCGCCCCGGTCGACATCATCCGCGGCATCGTCGGCTCGCTGCTCGGCCCGCTCGCCACGCTGTTCATCGTCGCCATTTTCCTGATTTTCATTCTGATGGCCCGCGCCGACATCCAGGAGCGGTTCATCCGCCTCGCCAGCGGCAACGGCTACAGCCGGACAACGATTGCGCTGCGGGACGCCGGCGGGCGCCTTAGCCGCTATCTGCTTACCCAGCTCGGCGTGAACGTCTGCTATGGGGCGATCTTCGGCGCCGGACTGATGCTCATCGGCATTCCAGGGGCCCTGCTCTGGGGCATGCTGATTGCCATCTTCCGCTACATTCCCTTCGTCGGCGCGCTGATCGTTGCGATCGTGCCATTCCTGCTGGCCTTCTCGATCGACAAGGGCTGGTCGATGCTCATCGAAACGGTGATCTTCTTTGCCGTGCTCGACCAGACCACGGCCAATATCGTCGAGCCGAGGCTCTATGGCGCCCGGACCGGCCTCTCGGGGATCGCGATCCTGCTGTCGGCGATGTTCTGGGGGGCCCTATGGGGACCGCTCGGGCTGATCCTTTCGACGCCGATGACCGTGTGCCTCGTGGTCCTCGGGCGCTACATGCCCTTCTTCAAGGTCTTCGAAACGGTCCTCGGCAGCGAGCCGGTGCTGACGCAAAACGAGCGGCTCTACCAGCGGCTGCTGCGCGGCGACGTCGAGGAGGCAATCGAGATCACCGACGAGCTGGTCGAAGCCGATGGCCGCGACGCCCTTTATGGGCAGGCGATGCTCCCGGTGCTGCAGATGGCGGCGGCCGAGCTGTCATCGACGCCGGAGGCACTTACACAGCGCCGGGTGCTGGCCCGCACGATCGAGAACGTCATCAACGAGTATGGCGAGACGCCGGCGGTGGAAGGCAGTCCGGTATTGATCGTGGGGGCGCAATCCGAGCTCGACGAGGTCGCCGCGCACGTCCTCGCGCAAGGACTCCATGGCCGCGGCATCGACACGAACACCATGCCGGCGCTGGCCGTCCGGCAGGAAACCCTCGGCCAGCTCGATCTCAAGGGGGTGCGCACGGTCGTGCTCGTCTATCTCGACGAGCACGTGCGGGCCCACGCCCGCTACGTTGCGGGCCGCCTCAAGCGCCGTCGGCCGGACCTCGGCATCTACGTACTTCGCCTCGTCGAGGCGGGCGGCACCGAGACCGCCGCCACGCTGCATGTCGACCGGCTTGCCCATTCCTTCGGCGACATGCTGGTCGCGATCGAGGAAGACCTGGGCCGGCTGCCGGAAACGCCGGCCGAGGACCTCACCCATGCGATCCGCAGCGAGGAGACCGGCAAGGCCCTGGCGGCGATCGCCAAGCGGCTGCATGTCCAGGCGGCGATGGTCAACCTGCTCGAAGACGCCCGCCACCAGCAGGACGAAGATGCCTTCAGCCTGACCAAGGAGATCACCAGCACCGGCGAACCGCTGGTCATTCACGCCGACGCAAAGAAGCGAAGCGAAGAGAATCGTTATCTTCTGGCCAACGGCATCGCCTTTTACGCCGGCGTGCCGTTCATCCTCGAAAAAGCTGTCGTCGGGGCCCTGGCGGTCGTCGACTACGAGCCGCACGAATTCGACGAGGCGGCGGTCGAAAGCCTGAAACGGGCGGCGACGCAGCTTGCCCGGCGCCTGTCGCGCCAGGCGCCTTATCTCGCCACTTCGAAGCGCTCGTCGAAAGCGTAGCCGGCGCCGCGTACGGTGCGGATCGGGTCGGGATTGCGACCGCGGTTTATCGCCTTGCGGAGGCGCCCCACATGCACATCCACGGTGCGTTCGTCGACATAGACGTCATTGCCCCAGACGCCATCGAGCAATTGCTCACGCGAATAGACGCGGCCGGGGTGGCGCATCAGGTATTCGAGGAGGCGATATTCGGTCGGCCCCAGATGGACCTCGCGGCCCGAGCGGCGGACCCGATGGCTGGTGCGGTCGAGCTCGAGATCACCGGCCTTGAGGACGTTGGTGACGAGCTGCGGGTTGGAGCGGCGGAGCAGCGCATTGATGCGGGCCAGCAGCTCGGGGATGGAGAACGGCTTGACGACATAGTCGTCGGCGCCGGTCGCCAGCCCCCTCACCCGCTCTTCTTCCTCGCCGCGCGCGGTGATCATGATGATGGGGACGCGCGCCGTCTCCTCGCGGGACCGCCAGCGCCGGCAGAGCTCGATGCCCGAAAGGCCGGGCAGCATCCAGTCGAGCAGGATCAGGTCGGGGAGCGCCTCGCGGATCAGCGCCGTCGCCTCTTCGCCTTCATGGGCGACGGCGACGCGAAAGCCTTCCGCTTCGAGATTGTAACGCATCATCAGCGTCAGGTCGGCTTCGTCCTCGACAACCAGAATCGTGGCGGGCATTTGGGGCTCGGCTTTTGGGCTCGGACTGAGGCGCGGCTATTCCTTGACCTGCTGCCGGTGCAGGTCCTCGGCCGTGTCGGCGGAAAGCTGCCGGCCGGTCTCGAGATAATAGGCGGCCTCGGCGATGTTGGTGGCGTGGTCACCGGCGCGCTCGAGGCTCTTGCCGCAGAACAGCAGATGCGTGCACTGGGTGATGAGGCGCGGATCTTCCATCATGTAGGTCAGAAGCTCGCGGAACAGCGAGGTATAGAGCGCGTCGACCTCGTCGTCGTGATTGCAGATTTCGACCGCCGCCGCGGAGTCGCGCGTCGCATAAGCGTCGAGGGCGGCTTTCACCTGGCGCAGCACGAGATCGTTCATGTGCTTGACGCCGTTGTAGAATTTTGGCGCGAGCCCGAGCCCTTCGATCTGCATCGAGCGGCGGGCGATCTGCTTGGCCATGTCGCCCATGCGCTCGAGGTCGTTGGCGACGTGGATGGCGGTGATGATCGCCCTGAGATCGGTCGCCATCGGCTGGCGGCGGGCGATCATGGAGACCGCCGTCTCGTCGATCCGCCGCTGCATCATGTCGATCTGCTTGTCCGCGAGGATCGTCGCCTGTGCCAGCTCGCCATCGAGCTTGAGCAGCGCCAGGGTGGCATTGCTCAGCGCCGCTTCGACCAGCCCTCCCATCTCGGCAATGGATTCGGCAAGCCGCGTCAGTTCCTCCTCATAGGAGGAAACGAGGTGTTCGGAAGTGGAAAGTGCCATGACTGGCTCCTGCTCGAATGCAGCTTGGACGGCGATCAGCCGAAACGGCCGGTGACGTAATCGTGCGTCCGCTTGACCTTGGGCGCGGTGAAGATGTTGTCGGTGCGGTCGAACTCGATCAGCTCGCCCAGATACATGAAGGCGGTGAAGGCCGAGGCGCGCGCCGCCTGCTGCATGTTGTGGGTGACGATGGCGATGCAGTATTCGCGGCCCAGCTCCTCGATCAGTTCCTCGACCTTGGCGGTCGAGATCGGGTCGAGGGCGGAAGCGGGCTCGTCGAGCAGCAGCACTTCCGGCTTCACCGCGACGGCGCGGGCAATGCAAAGACGCTGCTGCTGGCCGCCGGAGAGGCCGAGGCCGGACTGGTGGATCTTTTCCTTCACCTCGTCCCAGAGCGCTGCCTTGCGCAGCGCCGCCTCGACCCGGCCATCCATTTCGGACTTGGGCATCTTCTCGTAGAGGCGGATGCCGAAGGCGATGTTCTCGTAGATCGACATCGGAAACGGCGTCGGCTTCTGGAACACCATGCCGATCTTGGCACGCAGCCGATTGAGATCTTCGCTCTTGGAGAGGATATCGCGCCCGTCGAGCAGCACCTCACCGGTGACGCGCTGTCCCGGGTAGAGGTCGTAAATGCGGTTGAGGATGCGCAGCAGGGTGGACTTACCGCAACCCGACGGACCGATGAAGGCAGTGACGGTCTTATCCCTCAACTCGAGGTTGATACCCTTCAGCGCTTCGAAGCCGTTGGCGTAGTAAAAATGCAGGTCCTTGATCGCGACCTTGACCGGCTGTTCCAAACCTATCCCCGTGTGCTGGACGGCTGCCACGGCAGCGCGCATCTCGGGGGTTGCATTTAGCATGTCCATGGCATCCGTCCTAAGTCAGGATTGCTGTTTGCCGGCAAGCGAGCGGGCTATGACGTTGAGCACCAGAATGGCGACGGTGATGATCAGCGCCCCACCCCAAGCCAGCTTCTGCCAGTCGTCGTAAGGGCTGAGGGCGAACTGGAAGATCACGACCGGCAGATTGGCGATCGGCTGGCTGAGATCGGCTGACCAGAACTGGTTATTGAGAGCGGTGAAGAGGAGCGGCGCCGTTTCACCAGTGATGCGGGCAATGGCGAGCAGCACGCCAGTGAGGATGCCGGAACGTGCCGCCCGGTAGATGATAAAGGTCATCGTCTTCCAGCGCGGCGTACCGAGGGCGGCAGCGGCTTCGCGCAACGCACTCGGGACCAGTTGCAGCATGTCCTGCGTCGTGCGGTTGATGACCGGCAGCGCGATCAGCCCAAGGGAAGCGGCACCGGCCCAGCCTGAAAAATGCCCGAAGGGCACGACGAGCAGCGTGTAGACGAACAGGCCGATGATAATGGAGGGCGCCGACAGCAGGATGTCGTTGATGAATTTGGCGAGCTCGGCGATCCAGCTGCCGCGCGAATATTCCGACAGGTAGGTCCCCGCCAAAATCCCGATCGGCGTCGCGACGATAATGGCGATGGCCGTCATGGCGATCGAGCCGAAGATCGCATTCAGGAGGCCGCCGGCGGAGCCCGGCGGCGGCGTATTCTGGGTGAACATTTCGGGCGAGATCGCGCCGAGCCCCTTCACAACCAGGGTGATGAGGATCACGGCGAGGAAGAACAGGCCAATTACCGTCGCAAGGACAGAGAGCCCGAGAGCGACGACGTTGGTGGTCTTGCGGCGCGAGTCGACGGCCATGTTGCGCCCCTATTTGACGTTGGTACGGATCAGCAGCCACTTGGCGAGGGCAAGGACCGCGAAGGTGATCACGAAGAGGATGAGGCCGAGTCCAATGAGGCTCGAGGTGTAGAGGTCGCTCGTCGCCTCGGTGAACTCGTTGGCGATGGTCGCCGAGATCGTCGTCGAGGGGGCCAGCAGGGAGGCCGAGATGTTGTGCGAGTTGCCGATGACGAAGGTCACGGCCATGGTCTCACCCAGCGCGCGCCCCAGGCCCAGCATGATGCCACCGACCAGACCGACACGGGTATAGGGGATGATGATGTGGCGCACGACCTCCCATGTCGTCATGCCCATGCCGTAGGAACTCTCGCGCAACAGGACGGGTACCGTCTGGAACACGTCGCGCGTAATCGACGTAATGAACGGCAGCACCATGATCGCGAGGATGAGGCCGGCGGTGAAGAGACCGATGCCGTACGGCGCACCGCCGAACAGCATGCCGATCACCGGGACGTTGCCAATGGTGGCGATGAGGAAGGGCTGGATCGTCGTCTGCAGGAAGGGGGCGAGGAAGAAGAAACCCCAGAGGCCGTAGATAATCGAGGGAATGCCGGCGAGCAGCTCGATGGCGACGCCAATCGGCCGGCGCAGCGATTGCGGGCAGATTTCGGTGAGGAAGATCGCGATGCCGAGGCTTACCGGGATGCCGATGATCATGGCGATCAGTGAGGTGACGATGGTGCCATAGATCGGCGTCAGGGCACCGAAGATTTGCTTCACCGGGCTCCAGCGCTCGGTCCAGATGAAGCCTATTCCGAATTTCGAGAGCGCCGGCCAGGAGCCGACGATCAGCGAAACCAGCACGCCGATCAGCATCACCACCACGAACACGGCGGAAGCCAGCGTCAGCCAGTAGAAGATGCGATCCTCGACGACTGAGCGCCTGGCCTTGGCCCGCGCCGTCAGCTCCGCCTGGTCCACCAAATCGCCAGCTACGACTGCCATGCTACCCGACCTCGTTTGTCGCGGAAGGCGTGGGAGGCCGCGGCCACCCACGCCTCTGCACAGTGACAGCCGGCGCGCTCAAGCAGGCGTGCCGGCCAAAGCTCACTGAGCGGAGAACACCGGCTTGCCGCCGGCCTGGATGCCGTCCCAGCTCTTTTCAATAAGAGCCACGACGTTGTCCGGAATGGCCACATAGTCGAGACCTTTGGCCTCGTCCTTGCCGTTCTTGTAGGCCCAATCGAAGAACTTGAGCGCCGCGCCGGCCGCGACGGCATCGTGCGGCTGGGCGTGGATCAGCACCCAGGTCGAGGCTGCGATCGGCCACGAGGCGTCGCCGGGCTGGTTGGTAATGACGAGGTTGAAGTTCTTGGCGTTCGCCCAGTTGGCGTTGGCGGCCGCCGCATTGAAGCTGTCGAGCGAAGGCGCAACGACCTTGCCAGCGGCATTCTTCATGTCGGCATAGGTGAGGTTGTTCTGCACCGCATAGGCGTATTCATCGTAGCCGATGGCACCCGAGGTCTGCTTGACCGTGTTGGCAACACCCTCGGAGCCCTTGGCGCCGACGCCAACCGGCCACTCGACGGCGGTGTCGGAGCCGACCTGATCAGACCAATCCTGCGAGCCCTGGCCCAGATAATTGGTGAAGTTGAAGGTCGTGCCCGACCCATCCGAGCGATGCACCACGGCGATGGCCTGCGACGGCAGCGTCAGGGAGGGGTTCAGCGCCTTGATTGCCGGATCGTCCCATTTGGTGATCTTGCCGAGATAGATATTGGCCAGAGTCGGCGCGTCGAGGATCAACTGGCCCGGCTTCACGCCCTGCACGTTGAAGATCGGAACAATGCCGCCCATGATCATCGGAAATTGTACAAGGCCGTTCTTGGCGAGTTCCGCGTCCGAGAGCGGCTTGTCGGTCGCGCCGAACGTGACGGTGTTGGCTTCGATCTGCTTGATGCCGCCGCCCGAGCCGATCGACTGATAGTTGAGGCCGATGCCGGTATTGGTCTTGTAGGTATCGGCCCACTTGGCGAACACCGGATAGATGAAGGTCGAGCCGGCGCCGGTGATATCGGCGGCGAAGCTCGCGCCAACGCTGGCGAGGCTCATGACGGCGACGGCGCAGCCGGCGAGCAGAGCGGTTTTCATTAAGCTGTCCTCTCGGAAATTAGGTCGAAACCCCTGAGCAACCGCTGAATGGATCGGATGCGGCCGCCTCTTGACGAGCGTGAACGTATGACCCTGACTTCACGCTTCTATGTCAGATTCATCACACTCTCATGACGGTATAAGCGGCTGATTCGACGTAGTGAATCCGGGAGGGGCGTGGGAATGGACGAAAATTGGCGATCTTCTGACCGCGAGCGCCACCAGGTTTCACGCTCGCGTGGGCAGCCATCAGCCGGCGCTGTCCGAGGCTCGCCTGAGCCGCATCCCGCGGAATCCAATTCCCGCCCTGGTGCCGCAGCCCCGGCCGGCGTCTACCGCGGCAGGAGCACCTCGACCCGGGTTCCCTGGCCAGGCTGGCTCCTGATCGTCATCAGGCCGCGGTGCCGGTTAAGGATATGCTTGACGATCGCAAGCCCCAGGCCCGTCCCCTTCTTCTTGCGGCTGGACTCGGCGTCGACGCGATAGAAGCGTTCGGTCAGGCGAGGTACGTGGACGGCGGCTATGCCCACGCCGTGATCGACGATCGATACGGCGAAAGCGTAGCCGGGTCGGTTGGATACCGCCACAAGCTCGAGCTCGACCTTGCCGCCGCTGCCGCCATATTTGATAGCGTTGTCGATGAGGTTCTCGAACGCTTCGTAGAGCTCGTCGCGGTCGCCAGCTATATTGGCCGGCGTCTCCGGGGTGGTAACGGATATCGTTACCGCTTCCTCGGCGGCCCGCCCGAGCAGCCCGTCCGCCACTTCGCGCAGCAGCACCGCAAGATCCACCGTGGCGGTCGGCCGAACATGCTGGCGCATCTCGATGCGCGAAAGCGAGAGAAGATCATCGATGAGCTTGCTCATCCGGGTCGCCTGCTGGCGCATTATGGTGAGGAAACGCTCCCGCGCCTCGGCATCCTTGGCGGCCGGCCCCAGCAGCGTATCGATGAAACCGATCAGCGAGGCCAGCGGCGTCCGCAGCTCATGGCTGGCATTGGCGATGAAATCCGTGCGCAGCGCATCGATGCGGCGCGCCTCGGTCTGGTTCTGCAGCGTGAGGACGAGCACCGGCGCCAGTTCATCCTCCCCGAGCGGCGCCTCGAGGAGCGGGGCCACCGTCACGCGGTGCCAGGTTTCATTGGGGACCGTCTGGTGCAGTTCGATCGTCTGCGACAGCCCGGTACGGCGAGCCGCCTCGACGGCCGAGAGCAGCGACGGGTGCCGCAGCACGAATGCCAGCGGCCGGCCGACCAGGACGCCGGGAAATTGCTCGGCCGCTGCCTGATTGCGGTGAACGACGAGCGACCGCCGGTCGAGGATCAGACAGGGATCGGCCAGCGCGTCGGCAAAGATGCCGATCGTGGTGCTGTCCAGCCGGCCGGCCGGAAAGCGTTCGCCCGTCATGCCGCGCTCAGTCGTAGCCAATAGGCCTCTCCTCGTCTTTATGGCGTGCGGCCCATCCCTGCCGATGTTTACGATCCGGGAGCCGAGTCGTCACGCCGAGCTTGCCAGCAGCCCTACGGCATGCTGGCCTTCCCACGTCGCTTCGCCGGTGGCGAAACGACGCGGCAACGACCGAACGACCGTTTGCGTTCAGCCGCGACGGTATGAACTTATGATGACGCCGAGGCGTCGCGGCAGGGAGAAAGCAAGCGTGTCCGATCCTTTCGAAGCGTTCCACATCGACGACCCCGTCCTGCCGAAATCTATCCGCCACGCCGCCTTGACCTCCGGAGGTTACCCCTACAGCAAGAAAATGGATTGGGACGAGTACCTGGCGACAGTCAAAGTGCTGCAGCGCCAACTCGTCCTGCTGCAGGACCATATGCTGAAGTCCGGCGCCCGGATCATCATGATCTTCGAAGGCCGGGATGCAGCAGGAAAAGGCGGCGCCATCAAGACTTATCTCGCCAACCTCAACCCTCGATACAATATCCACGTGGCCCTGCCAAAACCGAACGACCGGCAGTCCACCGAGTGGTATTTCCAGCGCTATGTGAACCGCTTTCCTGCCGGCAGCGAGACGGTGCTCTACGATCGCTCCTGGTATAATCGCGCCGGCGTCGAGCCGGTCATGGGCTTCTGCACGCCGGAGCAGACGGCGCATTTCCTCGAGGAAGTGCCGCATTTCGAGCGGATGATCGTCAACGAGGGCGTCCACTTCTTCAAATTCTGGCTGTCGATCGGCCGGGAAATGCAGATCAAGCGATTCTGGGATCGCCACCACGATCCGCTGAAAGTCTGGAAGCTGTCGCCCGTGGACATGGAGGCCCTGCCCCGCTGGGAGGCCTATACACGCGCCCGCGACATCATGCTCGAAAAGAGCGACACCGATTTCGCCCCCTGGACGACGATCCGCGCCAATGACAAGCGGCGCGCCCGGATCAACGTCATCCGCACCGTGCTCAAGGGCATCGACTTCAAGGGCCGGGACGACGACAAGATCGGCGAGGTCGACGACAAGATCGTGCTCTCCGCGCAAGATTTCCTGACGGCGCACCGGGGCGGGTGAGCCACCGACACCGCCGCGCGGATCTGGCGCTGCCGGCTACGCCGTTGACAGGCAACAGCAAACACCGTCATCTGCCGGCGAAGCGCGCGTTCCGGGCGACGCAGCGCGGCGGGAGCGGTTGGCGGGAGATGCGGCAGGCAGTGGCGACGTCCCGATTTGCCCAGAGCGAACCGGCCGCGGCGCGCACCATCAATGCCGGCGGCAGGTCGCCATTCGTGCTCGTCTGCGATCATGCCTCCAACCGCATACCCGAATACTATCAGGGCCTGGGCCTCAGCGCGGTCGACCGCTTGCGACACATCGCCTGGGACCCCGGGGCGCTCGCCGTCTCGATGGCAATGGTCTCCCTGCTCGATTGCCCGCTGATCCATTCGACGGTTTCTCGCCTCGTCATCGACTGCAACCGGACGCATGGTGCCCCGGACCTCATTCCGCCGATGAGCGAGGATACCGAAATCCCGGGCAACCGGTTCGTCGGCGACAACGAGCGGGCGCGACGGATCGCCGAATTCCACGATCCCTTCCACGGCGCCATCGATGCCGTGCTCGACGCCCGGGCGGCGCGCGGCGAGACCAGCATTCTGGTCGCCATGCATTCCTTCACGCCCGTCTACAGGGGCGTCGCGCGGCCCTGGCCGATCGGGCTCGTGCACGGGCTGGACACCACGTTCAGTCGCGCGGTTTTTGACGCCATGGCGGCGGCCGAGCCCGCCCTCAATATCGGCTGGAACGAGCCCTATGCCGCGCTCAACGGGGTGACCTACACACTCGAGCATCACGGGGATGGCCGCGGACTCGTCTCGACCATGTTCGAGATTCGCCACGACCAAATTCTCGCCCCGGACGGCATTTCCCGCTGGGCCAGCCTGATTGCGCAAAGCCTCGAGGCGGCACGTCGGGCTGTTGCCGCTGCCGGCTAGCCGCTGCCCAATATCGCGACGACACAAAGGAGCCGAAAATGGCCGGAACCTACACGCTGGACGCCCTGAAGACGGATGTCGAGGAGGGACGGATCGACACCGTCCTCTGCTGCTTTCCGGACATGCAGGGCCGGCTCATCGGCAAGCGCTTCCAGGCCGAATTCTTCCTCGAAACCGCCATCGAGGAGACGCATGGCTGCAACTACCTGCTGGCCGACGACATCGACATGGAACCGGTCCCCGGCTACGCGGCGGCGAGCTGGGAAAAGGGCTATGGCGACTTTGCGATGAAGCCGGACCTTACGACGCTGATGCGGGCCACCTGGCTCGAGGGCACGGCGCTGGTGATGAGCGATATCGTCGATCCACGGGACCATGCTCCCGTGCCGCACAGCCCTCGCGCCATCCTCAAGGCGCAGCTCGCCCGGCTGGAGAAGCTGGGCTACACGGCGAATTTCGCCTCCGAGCTCGAGTTCTACCTTTTCGACGAGGATTTCCGGTCGGCCTGGGACAAGGGCTATCGGAACCTGAAGACCGCCGGCTACTACATCGAGGATTACCACATCTTCCAGACGACGAAGGAAGAAGGGGTGATGCGCGCCGTCCGCCGCGAGCTCACCGCCTCCGGCATCCCTGTGGAAAACTCCAAGGGAGAATGGGGACCGGGACAGGAGGAGATCAACGTCAGATATGCCGAAGCCCTGACCATGGCCGACCGGCATGTGGTGATGAAGAACGCCATCAAGGAAATCGCCCACGCCCAAGGCAAGGCGGTGACCTTCATGGCCAAATGGGACTACGGGCTCGCCGGCTCGTCGAGCCATATCCACATGTCCCTGGCGCAAAAAGGCGCGAACGCCTTCCATGATCCCACGGGCGAGCGTGGCATGAGCGAGCTCATGAGGCATTTCGTCGCGGGCCAGCTCGCCTACGCCCAGGAAATCACCTATTTTCTCGCGCCTTACATCAACTCCTACAAGCGCTTCCAGGCGGGGACGTTCGCCCCGACCAAGGCCATCTGGAGCGAGGACAACCGTACTGCCGGTTTCCGGCTCTGCGGCGCCGGTGGACGAGGCATACGCATCGAATGCCGGATCGGCGGCGCGGACCTCAATCCCTATCTTGCATATGCAGCGCTTATTGCTGCCGGGCTCGCCGGAATTGAAGAGAAGCTCACGCTCGAAGCCCCCTATTCGGGTGATGCCTATGCAGGGCGCCGCTTGCGCGAGGTGCCCAAAACCCTGCGCGCGGCGCTCGAACTCCTAGGCAAATCGAAGATGTTGAGGCACGCTTTCGGGGTAGAGGTCGTGAATCACTACCTCCATACGGGCGAGTGGGAACAATCCGAATACGACCGTCGAGTGACTGACTGGGAATTGAAGCGCGGCTTTGAGAGAAGTTAAAAGAATATGTAAATACCGCCCAGCTCAGCAGTAAAGCATATACCGTTTCCTTCCACGCCTTGCAGTGGAGGGCCACATGTCGAAATACGATTCGTTATCACGCTATCTCGCCAATCAAAGCTCGAAACTCACGCTGAGTTTCGATGCTATTGAGAAAATACTAGGCTTTGCTTTACCTGGCTCGGCGCGGCGGCATCCGGC
>Ga0134126_10006917_pt1 | contig 14265 bp, 10 predicted proteins | sample KB31752_FD_96881 | JGI IMG/M metagenome (GOLD analysis project Ga0134126, IMG submission 96881) | Terrestrial soil microbial communities with excess Nitrogen fertilizer from Kellogg Biological Station, Michigan, USA - KB3-175-2 | ecosystem: Environmental > Terrestrial > Soil > Unclassified ... | reverse complement strand
TTCTAAGGTTTTCCGAGGGGTGGCAACCCGCTCGGCGCGCGCAGCGCGTAGAGCTTGCGGTCGTCCGACCCCACGAAGATGGTGCCATCCGCCGCCAGCGTCGGCGAGCTGTCGACGTCGCCGCCGAGCTCGACCGACCAGCGCAGATGGCCGTCCGGCTCGAGACAGTAGAGGCGGTCGTCCTGCGAGCCGAACAGGACGGCGCCGGTCGCGTCGACCAGAGGCGACGAGACGATGCGATCGCCGGCCCGGAACGACCAGGCCAGCGTGCCGTCCAGGTGGACGGCGTAAAATTGAGCGTCGAACGAGCCGACGTAGATGATGCCGTTTCCGACGGCGGCGGAGGAGCGGATGTCGGCCCCGGTGGTGAAGGCCCAGTGGAGCACCCCGTCCGGGCCGAGCGCGTACAGCTTGTGGTCGTCGGAGCCGACGTAGATCGTCCCGTCGTCGCCGATGGCGGGCGCCGGCTCGATGTCGGCCGCCGCCCGGAAGTCCCAGCGCTTCTCGCCGTTGGGGGCGATGGCGTAGAGGGTGTTGTCCTGGCTCCCCGCCACCACCGTCCCGTCGGGGAGCAGGGCCGGCGCCGACGAGACGTGCCCGTTGGTGACGAAGTGCCAGCGCAGCGTCCCGTCGGGGTTGATGGCGTAGATCCCGTCGCCGCCCGTGTAGATGACGCCGTCGGGGCCGACCGTCGGCCCGGCGTCGACGTCGCAGCGGCTGGCCTCGGGTCCAATCCCGACCCGCTGCGGGCAGGCGCCGAGCTGTACGATCCAGCGCGGCTTTCCGTCGGCCGGCGTCAAGGCGTAAAGGTGATCGTCGTCGGAACCGATGTACGTGGTGCCGTCGTGCGCCACGGCGGGCGAGCTGAAGATGATGTCCCCCGTCGCGTACGACCACTTGAGCGTCCCGTCCCGAGCGACGGCGTATACCTTGTTGTCCTGGGAACCGACCAAAATCGAGCCGTCGCCGGCGATCGCCGGGGACGACACGATGGGGCCGCCCGTGGTGAAGACCCACCAGATGCTCGGCTTGGCTGCCGGCAGGGCGAACGGCGACCGGCCGCGGTGGGCCGGTCCGAAGCGGAACATCGCCTGCGCCGGCTCGATGGCGTACTGGGGAAGCGGCAGCGGACCCGCCGCCCCCTCGCGTCCCACCCCGGAGGCGCGCGACGCGGAGGCCGGCCAGACGCAGTGCCCGGCGTCGCACAGCCGGTTGAGCTTGCAGTCGTGGTCGCTGGCGCAGGGCACCGCCTCGACGTGGGCGCAGCCGAACGGCGCGAGGCCGAGGCAAGAGAAGGCGAACGCGAGAGCGAGAAGACGAGAAGCCGGGCGAGAGCTCACCGGCGCGGAACGAAACGGTCTGATGGCGCAAGGTTAAGGCAAATTGGAAAAGGCGCAAGACCGTCTGTTACGCTCCGCCGTCGTGAGGATCATCGCCCGCTTGCTGGTGGCGCTGGCGACGATGACCGCCGGGTGCAAGAAACACCAGCCCCCGAGGCCGGCCCCCACCGCGACGGCGACCGTCGCCGTCGCCGCGCCGGGACCGCCCCCGGCGCCGCCCGCGCCGGCGGCCTACCCCGACCGCCACTACCGCCACGTGGTGATCATCAGCGAGGACGGCTTACGGCCCGACGCGCTGATGGACGTGCTGCCGCCGGTCCACGCCGAGCTGATGAAGCGCGCCGCCTATTCACTGACCGCGCGCACGATCCGGCGCGCCTCGACGCTGCCGTCGCACGCCGCGATGCTGTCGGGCTTCGACGTCAAACAACACGGGCTCTACTGGAACTCCTGGCACCCGGATCGCGGCTGGATCCAGGTCCCCACCATCTTCGACGAGGCGGAGCAGCACGGCGGCACCACCGCCGCGTTCGTCGGCAAGAAGAAGCTGGAGCACATCGCCCATCCTGGCTCGGTCGACTACTTCTCGCGCCCCGGCTACTACTGCAAGAAGGTCGTCGCGCAAGCGGCCGACTACCTGGTGAAGAACCGCCCGCAGATCGAGTTCATCCACTTCTCCGACCCCGACGACCTCGGCCACTCCGATGGCTGGATGTCGAACTCACAGTTCGAAGCCGTGCGCCACACCGACAAGTGCCTGCGCACCCTGCTCGATGCCACCGCCGCCTCGGGCCTGGACCGCGACACCCTCTTCATCCTCTCGGCCGATCACGGCGGCCACGGCCACAACCACGACGGCAAGATCAAGGAGGACCGCCTCATCCCCTGGATCGCCTGGGGCCCGGGCGTCCGCGCCGGCCATCGCATCACCGCGCCGATCAGCACGGTCGACACGGCGGCCACTGCCCTGTGGGCGCTGGGATATCCGAATACCCCCGGGGCGATCGGACATCCGGTCATGGAGGCCTTCGATCCGGCCACCTTACCGTCGGCAGCGGGGCCCGATCCCTCGCCCGTTTCCCATCCGAACGTCCACCCGCTCTGACCTGGCCTCCTCCAGGTGCCAGCCGTGGCCGGGTTGGATCGCGATCGCCCCGGAGGTCGGGCGGGCGAGGTTCGAGGCCGCACGAAGCGCGGTTCACGTTCGCCCGTCGCGGTGATCAGTGCCGGGACGGCCCGACCCTAAAGCAAAAGCCCGCGCCTCGATTGAGGACGCGGGCTCGAGGATTCGAAGAAGGGCCGAGGGGCCGGGCCGAAGACCCAGGCCCTAGAAGAAGTTGAGGGCGAAATTCAGCCCCCAAGTGGACGTGGTCTGGTCGGTGCCGTTGGTGTTGAAGTGGGCCCCGGTGCCCGTGAACTCGACGTCGAACGACCAGTTCCAACCCTGGATCAGCTCGTACCCGAGGCCGCCCATCGCCGCCGCGCCCCATTGGGTCGGGAAGGTGTCCTGAATGGCGTCCGCGATTCCGAACCCACCCTTCAGGAAGAATCGCTGGGTGGCAAAGACCTGCAGCGCGACGAGGTTCGCCGTCTGGGAGACCGTCGAAAATTTGTAGCTCGCCGCCGTCCCTTCCACGTCCCACAACAGCAATAGACCGGGACGCAACCCGAAGCCGAGACGGAAGGTGTAGGAGAGGCCGTTCGCGCTCGCCCGCTGCTGCGACCACTGGTCGAAGAAGTTGATCCCGCCGAACCCGATGCCGCCGCCCAGAGTGAACGGACGGTAGAGCGGGTCGCGCGGCGGCGGGGCGGGCGGCGGCGTGTAGTACGCGGGCGCGGGGTAGCGGTACGGCGCGTACCGGTAAGGCCGGTACGCGTAGGGGGGCGGCGGCGGGTAGGTCGGCACCGGCGAGTACGCGGGCGGCGCGCCGTAGGCCGGCGGCGCCGCGGGCGGAACGTACCCCGGCGGCGGCGCGTAGGCCGGCGGCATCTGCGGCGGCGTGGGCGGCGGAGCCTCCGCCGCCGGAGCGGCGGGCTGTGGCGCAGGCTGTTGCGCGTGTGCCGCAGCGGTGTGAACCAGAAGGACAGTGAATCCGACGAGAAGCTTTTTCATGGTGCGAACCCCGGCCCACTTATGAATGGCCATACAGGTCAGGTTTGCAAAGCGAGAGCCAGCCCTAAAACTTGCGAATCGGTGGCTCGCCGGGGGTCAGCGCCGGAGGCCCGTGTGCCGGGACGCGGCGCACGAGCGCGAGCGCCGCGTCGTTCGTCTTGAGCTTCTTGATCAGCACCGGCACGCGCATCCCCGACTGCAGCGTCCGCCGGTGCGGCGGGTCACGCCCCGACGTCGAGCGGGCTGTCGGATCGAGCCGCCGTGACAAACGTCCCACCACTTCGATGGTGTCACCCGGAAGGATGTCGATCTCGGAGGCCCACAGCTCCCGCTGATCGATCCGCAGTCGGGTCAGGATCGGATGCTCGAGCTCGAGCAGCGTCGTGCTGTGGAACTGGACGCGCTCCTCACTGGGGAAGGGATCGAGCAGCATTCCGCCCGACACCTCGATCCAGATCGGCTCGTCGGTGCCGTCGTCGAGCAAGAAGTCGAAGGCCGTCTCGTGGAAGAAGCTCCGGCTGAGCCAGCCGGCGCCCCGGAACCGCGTGAGCGACCAGACCGCCGAGCGCCCGTCGAGCGCCGAGGCGGCCGTGCGGCGCGCGACGACCACGCCACGCACGGCGACCGACCGCGCGTCGGGGATCCCGCGCAGCTCGGAGATCCGATGCAGCCGGCGGCGCGCGATGAGGCGATGAATCCGGTTGGCCATCCGGACGCCCAGCGGACCCCAGGCCGCCGACAGCGCGGTGGCGGCGCCCGCCGCCGCGGCCGCGATGCCGAGATCGTTCGCCGCCATGGCCACCATCCCCCAGGCCGCCAGCGCCGCGGCCGCCGACGACGTCGCGGCCGTCGCGAAGCGGACGCCGCGCGGGAACGAGATCCAGCGCGCGATCGCGCCGCCCGTGCGGGTGAGGACGGGCGACTCCTCGGCGTCGACCAGATCGGTCGGGCGGCGGGAGAAACCTTCCACGAAGCGGGCCACGGCGGCCGCCAGGCGGGTCTCGACCCAGCCGGTCACGCCCGCGCGGGTCGGCTCGCCGGTGCGCTCGGCGCGACCGATGCTGGCTCGGTCCCACTCGGCGATGCGGTCGCGTTCGATTGCGGTGAGGTCGCGCTCCGACATCAGGGACCCTCTCTCTCACTACCTAAGGTCAATTTTCACACGGACCAACCCCGGATGCACTGATGATGCGCCCGATACGGATCTCCCCGAGAGGCGCCCGCAAGGTCTCCGCGGGCGGGCGCATCATAAGCGGGGCATCTGGGGTACAATCCCGATCGTTCGATGCCAGACTCCGATGGCCCGCGCGGGCCGCTGGAGGCGCTTCGCAACGCCGCCCGCGGCGGACAGGAGCGCTTCCTCGTTGCGCTCTCCGACCGTCTCGAACGCAGCCGCATCGCCGGCGCGCTCCAGAGCGAGGGGTTCGTGCTGGAGGCGGACTCGCTGACCGACGCGCTGGCCCGCCTGGCCGACGAGTCGTTCGACCTGGCGATCCTCGATCTTCCCGCCGAGCGGCTGGAGGCGCCTGCCAACGGGCGCGACCCGCTGGCCGCCTCGCGCGAGCTGCGGCCCTTCAGCGATCTGGTCCTCATCAGCGACGGCGACCCGGCGCGGAGCGGGCAGGCCTTCGCCCGCGAGGTCGCCGCCGTCCTGCCCCGGCCGTTGCCGGAGGTCGACGCGCTCCTGCGGGCGCACATCAAGCGGCTGGCCGGGTTCCGGCGGGCGCGCACCCGCGGCCTGCTGGTGCTGAACGCCTTCGCCGGCGTCAAGGACGAGCTTGGCGCCCTGGACCCCGCCCTGGCCGGCGCGCTCGCGGATCTGGCGCGCGAGGCGCGGCGCGACCCCGCGATCATCGTGCTCGGCGACGCCGAGCTGGCGGCCGCCGCCGGGGCGCGACCCGACGAGCCCAACCCCGACGCGGCCGTGGTCGACGTCGGCGCCGGCGAGGCTGTCGACGCGCGACTCGGCGAAGCGCGGCTGCGCGTGCCCGGCGCCGCGCTGGTGGCCGTCGACGCCGCACCCTCGACCGAGCGGCTGGCGGCGGCGATCTACGGCGGCGCGCGCGGCTACCTCCCCCGGGCCTCACTCGAGCTTCTGGGGCGTATCGCCGCCTCGGCGGCCGCGCGCCGGCACGGCGAGTCGGCCGGGGTGCGGATCGTGGAAGCGCTGGCCCGACACGGCGTGCTCACCGGGGCCGAGCGGAAGCGCACCCCCACGCCGCCGCACGACATCGACGCGCGCCTCATCGCCGACGCCGCCACGCCCCGCCCGCACGCGGCGGTGGTCCCCACCGGCCACGAGGTCCTGGTGGTGGACGACGAGGCGGTGGTCTTGACCGTGCTGCGCGAGGCGCTCCGGCGGGGCGGCTACCGGGTCACCACCGCGGCCTCGGCGGAGGAGGCGATCGACCTCATGCACAAGCGGCGGTTCGATCTGGTGCTCACCGACAAGAACCTGCCGGGCGCCTCCGGGCTTGACGTGCTGCGCGCCGCCCGCACGTTGAACCCCGCGCCCGCCATCGTGCTCATCACCGGCTATAGCTCCTACGACTCGGCGATCGAGGCCATGGACATCGGCGCGCTCGACTACATCGAGAAGCCGATCCGCGACGTCGACGACCTGCGTTTTCGCATCCGCCGCGCGCTGTCGCGCCGGGACGAGCAGCTCTCGCGTCCCAAGCCGACGCGGATGGCCGGCCGCGCCGGGCGCGTGCTGCTGGTGGAGGTCGAGGGGCAGCGGCGGCAGCTGCTGGCCGAATACCTGGGGAAGGCCCACCACGTGACCGCGGCCAAGGACGGCGACGAGGCGCTGGCGCTGCTCAAGAGCGATCACTTCGATCTGGTGCTCGCCGATCGCCACTTGCCGGGCGTCTCGGGGCTGCGCGTGATCGAGCACGCGCAGCAGATGCTCCCGCACTGCGCCTCGGTGCTCTACACCGCCTACCCCTCGTACGACTCGGTGCAGGAGGCGTTCGCGGCGGGCGTGGACGCTTATGTGGTGCGCCCCGGCGACGATCTGAAGAAGCTGGGCGAGAAGGTCGCGGAAGCGCTCGGCGGACGGGGCGGAATTTTGTTAGGGTGAAGGGCTCCAACGGTTCGAACGCGTCCAACGCTTCAAGGCACTCATGCGCATCGCATTCACCCACAACCTGCGGCTGACCGACAGTGAGGACGAGGCGGAGTTCGACAGCGTCGAGACCGTCGACGCCATCGCGGCGGCGCTGCGGGCGGGCGGTCACGAGGTCGAGAAGATCGAGGTGACCGGCCCGGCCTCGCGGCTGGCCGCGCGCATCGAATCCTACGGACCGGATCTGATCTTCAACAGCGCCGAGGGGCGCCGCGGGCGGGCGCGCGAGGCCTTCTACCCGGCGATGTTCGAGGAGCTGGGGTTCCCCTACACCGGCTCGGACGCCTACGTCCTGACGGTCACGCTGGACAAATGGCTGACCAAGCTGGTGCTGGCCAAGCGCGGCATCGACACGCCGCGCGCTTACCTGCTCACGCCCGACGAGTTCCGCCGGCTGCGCGATCCGGGGACGCTGGGGCTGGCGCTGCCGGTGATCGTCAAGCCGAACTACGAAGGCTCGTCGAAGGGGATCGCCGACGAGGCGGTGGTGCGCGACGCGCGCGCCTTGAGCGACCTTCTTCCACGGGCGCTGCGCGCCTATCCCTCGGGCGTGCTGGTCGAGGAGTTCGTGGCCGGCACGGACGTGACCGTCCCCTTTCTCGAGGGGCGCGGCGACGACGGGGTGCTCCTGCCGGTGGACTACGTCGTCGATCCGCCGGCGCGCAGCCGCTTCAACCTCTACGACTACCGGCTCAAGTCGGCGGAGGCGAACCGGGTGGCGGTGCGCTGCCCGCCCGATCAGCCGCGCGACGTCGTCTCGCGCCTGCGCGCCATCTCCAAGATGGCGGCGCGCGCGCTGGGCATCCGCGACGTGGGGCGGATCGACTTCCGGATCGGCGAGGACGGGCGCATCTACCTCTTGGAGGTGAACGCGCTGCCGTCGCTCGAGCCGGGGGCCAGCCTGTTCGCCGCGGCGGCGCGCGAGGGGCTCGACTACGGCGAGTCGTTGCAGGCCGTCGTCGAGAGCGCGGCCAAGCGGCAGGGGCTGGTGGTGAAGCCGGGCGCGCGGCGGCGGCGGCCGGCCGATCCGCTGCGCATCGGGTTCACCTTCAACGTCAAGCGCGTCGACTCCAAGGGGGGGAATGACGCCGAGGCGGAGTACGACGCGCCCGAGACGATCGACGCCATCAAAGAGGCGCTGGAGAGCTACGGCCAGGTGGTGCTGCTGGAGGCCGACGCCGAGCTGCCCCGCCAGCTGATGCAGACGCCGGTCGACCTGGTGTTCAACATCGCCGAGGGGGTGGCCGGCCGCAACCGGGAGGCGGCCGTCCCGGCGCTCTGCGAGCTGATGGGGATCCCCTACACCGGCTCGGACGCGGCCACCTTGTCGATCGCGCTCGACAAGGCGCTGTCCAAGCGGGTGCTCCTGCAGCACGGGATCCTGACCGCCGAGTTCCAGGTGATGGAGACGGGCCGCGAGCGACTTTCACCGAAGCTGAAGTTCCCGCTCATCGTCAAACCCAACCAGGAGGGGTCGTCGAAAGGGGTGAGCGCCTCCGCGTCGGTGGTCGACAACGAAGAGGGCCTGCGCGCGGTCGTGCGCGAGCTCATCGACCGCTACCGGCAGCCGGCGTTGATCGAGGTCTACATCCCGGGGCGCGAGTTCACCGTCGGGCTGCTCGGCGATCGCCGGCCGCGCGTGCTGCCGCCGATGGAGATCCTGTTCAAGGACAAGTCGAACCAGCGACCGGTCTACGACTACCAGATCAAGCAGGAGTGGGAGAAGCACGTCGCCTACCAGTGTCCGGCGCAGCTCGCGCCCGCCGAGCTGAAGGCGATCGAGCGCGTCTGCCGCGAGACGTTCGCCGCGCTCGACTGCCGCGACGTCGCGCGTGTCGACCTGCGCGTCACCCCCAAGGGGGACATCTACGTCATCGAGGTCAACCCGCTGCCGGGGCTGACGCCCGGCTACTCCGACCTCTGCCTGATCGCCACGGCGGCGGGGATCGAGTACCGCACGCTCATCGGCGAGATCCTGGAGGGAGGCCTCAAGCGGCTGCGCGAGAAGCGGCGCGAGGCGAAGACCGAGGCGCGCGGCGAGGCCAAACCGGAGGCCAAGCCGCCGACGCCGGCGCCGGTCCCCGCCAGCAACGGGAGCGGAAACGTGAGCGGCAACGGGAACGGCCACGCCGCCCCCGCGGCGAGCGGCGGCGAGCGGACGCCCGGGCCGGCCGTCTCTCCGGGCGGCACGCCGCCGACGCCGGCGCCGGAATGAGGAAGCGGCTCCGCGAGCTCGGCTTCTCCATCGGCCGCTTCCCGATCGGCGATTCGAACGCCATCACCGACGTCGCCGGCGTGCGCGTCGGCCACACCACCCTCATCGCCGGCGACGGTCCCCTGGACGTCGGCAAGGGCCCCGTGCGCACGGGCGTCACCGCCATCGTCCCCAACGCCGAGGTGTTCGCGAACCGGGTGGTCGCCGGCGGCTTCGTCTTGAACGGCGCCGGCGAGGTTTCAGGAATAACGCAGGTGCAGGAGTGGGGCCTCCTCGAGACGCCGATCCTGCTCACCAGCACGATGGCGGTCGGCAAGGTCTCCGACGCCGCCGTCAAGTGGATGACCAAGAAGTGGCCCACCATCGGCAGCGAGGACGACGTGGTCATCCCGCTGGTCGGCGAGTGCGACGACTCCTGGCTGAACGACGCCGTCGGCCGCCACGTCCGCTCGGAGCACGTCTACCGGGCCATCGAGCAGGCGACGGCGGGCAGGGTCGCCGAGGGGTCGGTGGGGGCCGGGACGGGGCTCATCACCTGCGACTTCAAGGCGGGGATCGGCACCAGCTCGCGGCGGGTGGAGATCGAAGGGAACGTCTACACGGTCGGCATCCTCGTGCAGTCGAACTTCGGCGTCATGCGCTCGCTGCGCGTCGACGGCGCGCCGGTGGGCGAGATGCTGGAGCCGACGTTCGCGGCCCCCCGGCGGGAGCGCAACGCGGGGTCGATCATCACGGTCATCGCCACCGACACGCCGCTGCTCTCCTCGCAGCTGGTGCGCCTGTGCAAGCGGGCCGCGCTGGGGATCGGGCGCACCGGCTCGTTCGCCGCGCACGGCTCGGGCGAGATCCTGGTCGCCTTCTCCACCTCCAACCGCGTCCCGCGCCAGACCTCCAAGATGACCGCCACGCTGGAGGTCTTGCTCGACGAGGCTTGCGACCCACTCTATGAGGCGGTCGTGGAGTGCACCGAGGAGTCGATCGTCAACGCGCTCTGCATGGCCGACGAGATGCGCGGCCAGTCGGGGCACGTCGCGCCCGCGCTGCCGCTCGACCGGCTGTCCGAAATTTTGCAAAGATACCGTCAGGCCTTCCACTAACTTCTCCATGCGCATCTGTTTCGTCGTCGCGGACGTCCGCGCGCAGCAGGCAACCTTCAGCGGTGTCTACCTGGCGGCCGCGGCGCACCGGCGGGGGCACGACGTGCGCTTCGTCTCCGTCGACGACCTGTCATTCCTCGACGACAACAACATCCTGGCCACCACCACCCGCGTGCGCGCCGGCGATTATCCGGACACGGCCGCCTACGCGCGCGCGCTCAGCTCCGAGGAGGCGGTCGTCGAGGAAGACACGCTCGGCAGCTTCGACGTCGTCTTCCTGCGCTACAACCCCATCCGCGAGAACGAGGGGCGCCCGGGTGCGCCGCTCATCGACTTTGGCTGGCGGCTGCGCCTGGCGGGCACGCTGGTGATCAACGACCCGGAGGGGATGCGCCGCGCCGGCAGCCGGATGTACTTGGCCGACTTTCCCGCCGACGTCCGCACCCGCATGCTGGTGTCGCGCTCGAAGACCCGCCTCAAGGCCTTCCTCAAGGAGCTGGACGGTCCGGCGGTGCTCAAGCCGCTGGCGCCCCGCGGCGGGGAGCACGTCTTCTACCTGCGCCGCCGCCAGGTCTCGAACCTGAACCAGATGATAGCGACGGTGACCAAGGAAGGTTACGCGCTGGCCCAGGAGTACCTGCCCGAGGCCGAGCAGGGGGAGAAGCGCCTCTTGCTCCTCAACGCCGAGCCGATCCGGATCGGCGAGCGGGTGGCCATCTACCGCCGCCGCGCCGTGCTGGCCGCCAACGGCCGCGCCAAGGCCAACGCCTCGGTGCGCGGCAAGTGCGACTTCGGGCCGGTCGAGGCGCGCATCTGCGACATTTTGCGACCGCGCCTGCTGGCCGACGGTCTGACCTTCGTGGCCGTCGACATCGTGGGGGACCGGGTCCTGGAGCTGAACGTCTTCACCCCCGGGGGGCTGCACGCCATCTCCGAGCTCTACGGCGTCGACGCCTCGGACGTCGTGCTCGCCGATCTCGAGCGGCGCGTGCGGCTGCGGGCCGCCTACCGCACGACGTTCGATCCCGAGGCCGCGGACGTCGTGTAACCTAGAAGGCCGATGGACGACCAAGATCCCCCGTCCGACGTCCCCCGGCGGCGCACCGAGGAGATGTCGGTCCCCGTCCCGGTCATCCCGCCGGGACCGATCCTGACGCTGTCGCCGGAGGAGATCGCCCGCTTCTTCGTGCGCGCCCGGCGCGACCAGGACACCGAGCACTGGGACGTCCGGCTCGACGGAACGCTGCGCGAGATCCTCGAGCGGGCCAACGACTTCGTCCCCTCCGAGATGGGGGGGATCCTGCTCGACGATCCACGCGCCAAGCTGCAGGGGTCGCCGGCGCCGCGGCTGACCTACATCGCCGCCTTCGGCCCGGGGGTCGACAGCCTGGTCGGCAAGCGGCTCCCCTCGGACCGCGGCTTCTCCGGGCGCGTCTACACCACCGGCCGCCCCAAACAGACCGACCAGCTCGAGCCCGACGATCCGCTGCTGGCGCTGACGCCCGAGATCGGCGCCGTCCGCTCGCTGGTAGGGGTGCCGATCGTGGTGGGCGAGTCGATCTGCGGCATCCTGCAGCTCGGCAACCGGCGCTCGGGGACGCCGTACACGCCGCGCGACCGGGAGCTTTTGCGCATCTTCGCGGCGTACATGTCGTCGTCGATCCAGAACGCGCTCGACGCCATCCGCGCGCGGGCGCAGGCGCGGGTCGACGATCTGACCGGGCTGGCCAACAGCCGCTACTTCCACACCCGCCTGGCCGAGGAGATCGCCCGCGCCGACCACGACGGCACCGAGCTCGGGATGCTGTTCATCGACCTCGATCGCTTCAAAGGGGTCAACGACATGTACGGCCACCTGGCGGGGAGCTGGACGCTGCAAAAGGTCGGGCGCCTCCTGGCCGAGAACGCGCCGGCCGCCGCGCTGGTCGCGCGCTACGGCGGCGACGAGTTCGTGCTGATCCTGCCGGGCAGCGACCTGCTGCGCGCGCAGCAAACCGCCGAGACGCTGCGCCAGGCGATCGCGGAGGCGATCTTCTTCGACCTGCAGCCGGAGAACCGGCGCACGCCGACGCCGCAACCGCCGCCCCGGGTCACCGCCTCGATCGGCGTTTCGTCCTACCGGGATCACCTGGCGCCGGGCGGCTCGGCGCGCCGGCGCGAGAGCACGCTCCTGCGCCTGGCCGATTCGGCCATGTACCGGGCCAAGGCCGCCGGCCGCAACCGGGTCGAGATCGCCGACCCCGAGGACTAAACGTGGCGCTCGCCGTCCGCCCCGCCCGCCCCGCCGACCTGCCGGCCGTCTGCCGCCTGGCCGCGGAGCTGGTCCGGATGCACCACCGGCTCGACCCGCCGCGGTTTTTGCTGATCGAGCCCGTCGAGGACGGCTACCAGTGGTTCTTCTCGCGCGAGATCAAACGCGAGGGCGCGCTGATCCTGGTCGCCGAGGACGACGCCGACGGGACGCTGCTCGGCTACGCCTACGGCACGCTCGAGGCGCGCAACTGGAACGACCTCCTCGACGCCTGCGGCAAGCTCAACGATCTCTACGTCGACGCGGCCGCGCGGCGGCGCGGCGCCGGCCGCGCGCTGGTGGACGCCATGTTCGCCGCGCTCAAGGCGCGGGGCGCGCCGCGCGTGGTGCTGCTCTCGGCCTGGCGCAACCCGGAGGCGCACGCCTTCTTCGAGACGCTCGGGTTCCGGCGCACGATGCTGGAGATGACGGCGGAGCTTTAGCCGCTGCCCCCGCTATCGGGGTAAATCACCGATTCCGCGCGACCGAGCCCCGACGAGCACCCAAGGAGCCGCGGGTTGGGGGCGGCAGTCGGAGTGAGCTCACTCGCACGCGGTACCTCCGTCATTCGACTTCGTGCCCTGCGGACACGGGAGGCAACAGAACGCGCCACCGGGGTTCCTGTCGGGATTGCAGTCTTGCGGCCCTTGGTTCGGACACTTGTTCCCTCCGAGGACGCACTGGCCGCCGGCTGCGACACACGCGGCCGGCCCAGAGCTGCTGCCCGAGCAAGATCCCAGCAGAAGCGCAAGTAGCGCCATCGTCGCCTTCACCTCGTTCCTCCCCTCGTTCGTTCGTCCGCTAACGACTGTGGCGGCGGGCCGGTTTCCGACCCGTCCGCTGCGACGCCTTGTTAGGCCGCGCCCTACTCACCAGTGGAAATCGATCCGGATGCTCGATCGACTCTACCGCCAAGTCGATGTCCAACTCGGGCCAGTACAGATGGTGGGCGCGCGGTCGCTCTACCGTCGTGATTTCACGAATCGTGGCGTCCTGGAACCAAGGGAACTCCTTGAAAGGCAGAAACAGTTCCCGCTCGTCTAGCAGAAGCCAGAATCCACCCGGCGCGACGTTGCTGACTTCAACCTTGGAAGTGGGCTTCCCACGCAGCGCGGATTTCATGTTCGTGCTTCTTGACGAGGCTCAACGCCTTCGAGATGTGACGAGGGTTCAGCCCGTGATTCTGCGCTAGACCGATCTCGGGTTCCAGCCAGAACTTCGCCTCACCTTCCCCATGCTGGACATGCACATGAGCCCGCGGCTCTTCGCGAGAGAAGAAGTAGAAGCGAAACCCGCTGGCGCGCAGAACGGTCGGACTCACTGTGTCAACATACCCGACCCGACCGGGACCGGCACTGGCCGGTACTCGGCGGAAATGTGCGGCCCGCCGTACCCTGCAGACAGATCGCTTCGCCGGAGCGCCGTGTCGGCCTAACGATATTGCCTCATGAAAGCGGCGGACGCGAGAGAGAGCCAACGATACTGGAATTCAGCGGCCGGGCGAAGCCCGATCCGCTGCAATTCTGGGTTGGGCGGCTACCTGGAGACAGGGCCTTACGAGTGCGCTTCGTCCCGCCTCATTCGAGCTTGAACTGCGTTCGAGAAGAACGACGGCATCCATTCTGCGATCCCTCTGAACATCCGCTGTTCTTGATGGCGGAGCCGAGAGTAATGACCAGTTCCGTGCCTCGGCGACGTACCCGTCGGCGAATACGCAGTAGACGCTCCCGAATGCCGGCAGACCGTCGGCAGCGAGAATTCCGATGGTCCACTCATGCTCGCTCGGCACAGACCACCTTCCGCTCATGTCCGTCTTGACTTCGATGGTGTCCAATAAGGTGCCACCTCCAAAGCCCGGAGGAGTGACCACCCGGTAGCTTTCCACGCGGACAGTCGCGCCCACGATCGGGACTTTGGTCGTGGCGTCGAGAATAACGCCGCTCTTCGCCTCTCGAGTAGTCGGACGCAGCGGGATGCACCCCGTACCGGCCGCAGCCAGCAGCACGATGGCCAAGGTCACCTTCACGGTCAGTCCGCCCAACGATCACGCGTTCAGCGACGGCGCGCAAGCGCCGTCCGCTGC
>Ga0134126_10006916_pt1 | contig 14268 bp, 10 predicted proteins | sample KB31752_FD_96881 | JGI IMG/M metagenome (GOLD analysis project Ga0134126, IMG submission 96881) | Terrestrial soil microbial communities with excess Nitrogen fertilizer from Kellogg Biological Station, Michigan, USA - KB3-175-2 | ecosystem: Environmental > Terrestrial > Soil > Unclassified ... | reverse complement strand
CACAGCGCCGATCCCGACATCCATAAGCGCTGGGACGGGCAATATCCCTCGCTGTGGATCACCAATGGCGGCGGCGGCACCTTCACCAATCTGTGGACGGTGGACACCTATGCCCAGGCGGGCGTCACCGTCTCGGATACCAAGACGCCGGGCCATCTCTATGAGATTTCCAGCGAGCATCATGTGCGCACCGAATTCCAGTTCCGGCGCGCCGAGAATTGGGAGGTCTATGCGCCCCAGACCGAAGAGGAAGCCGGCGAAAGCCAGGAAGCGATTTCGCTGGAGATCGCCGATTCCCGCAACATCACCATCGCCAACTGGCATGCCTATCGAGTGACGCGCACGGTGCGCCCTGTGGACACGGCGGCGCGGATCTTCAATTCCAGCGCCATCCATTTCCGCAACGCTCATGTCAATGCGGAAAGCGGCCTGGGCACCTGCGACGCCAACGGCTGCGGCACTTTCCTTCGCGTGAGCAAATTCCCGGCCGAGAACGCCATCCGCGACATCACCCATCACGTCGATATCCGTGAGCGGGAATTCGCCGTGCTGGATTACCCGGCGCAAGTCGTGGCGCCGGCGCCGCGTGACATGGGCACTCATGTCGAAAAGCTGGAAGACGGCTTTTATTCCATCTCCGGCGCGGCGGTGGATGCGCATGGCAAGCTCTACTTCGTGGACAAGCACCAACAGCGCATCTATGGCTGGTCGCGCGAGGAAGGCCTTTCCATCGAGCGCGACAATCCCACCGACCCGGTGAATCTGATGTTCGACAAATCCGGCAACCTGCTGGTGCTGTCGTCGCTGGGCGCGGAAGGCACGCTCTACAGCTTCAAACCCGGCTCGCCCGCCACCGGGATGACCGTCATTGCGCCGACGCCGGCGCGCGCCCACCCCGAGGCGACGGCGGTGCTGCCGGTCAATTATTGGAACAATGGCGAGTTCAAGGATCAGCTCGATCCCAAGACCTATCGCTACACGACCCTGCACGAGATGTTCGCCCGCGACATGGCGGCTCCCAAGGCCAAGGAGTATGTCTCGCCCGACGGCAGCCTGTTCCTGCCCGCGGCCCGCACCTTCCAGCAGGGGCCGCCCGATGGCGTAGGCTGGCGTTTCTCCGACAATCTGGACACCTACGGCTTTGTCACGGCCAAACCGGGCGCCCGTGTCTTCGTCAGCAACGAGTCGGAAGCGCGCACTTATAGCGGTCTGGTCAATGCCAACGGCACGGTGAGCGACCTCAAGCTCTTCGCCGAGCGGGGCGGTGAAGGCGTGGCGGTGGCGCCAAACGGCAATGTCTATCTCGCCAACGGGCAGATCTTTGTCTACGACCCCTCAGGCAAGGAGATCGGCCGCATCGACGTGCCGGAGCGGCCGTTGCAGATCCTGTTCGGTGGCAGCGATGGGCGGACCTTGTTCATCCTCGCCCATCACGCGCTGTACGCCGTCAAGACCTGAGGTCGCCTCCTCACCCTTCGACAAGCTCAGGGTGAGGAATAACCAAACCTCCTCATGCTGAGCTTGTCGAAGCATGAGGAGCGGTAATGTCGTCAGACCTTCCCGTGCAGGAAGTCGTAGCTCTGCTTGACCATCTCCAGCGGTGAGGGATCGTAGGGTTCCTCGATCTCCAGGAAGGCGCGCTCCACCCGGGTTTTGTGCGCGGCCGGCAGCACCTTCTTCCAGTCGACGATACCCTTGCCGATGATGGCGCTGATCATCTTCATGTTGGTGTTGGGGATGCCCTGGTTCTTCAGATCCTTGATGTGCAGGGAATAGTAGCGGTTCGGATATTTGGTGAGATAGGCGACCGGATCGGCGCCGCCTGCCACCACCCAGCCGATATCCATCTCCATCTGCACCAGGGCCGGATCGGTCTGCTGCAGCAACAGGTCATAGGGCACCACATCGCCGACCTTGCGGAATTCCACATTGTGGTTGTGGTAGGCGAAGGTCAGGCCCGCCGCCTTGCAGGCCGTGCCGATCTTGTTGAAGGCATCGGCGTTCTTCTTCCAGTCATCCACGGATGGGCCGGCCATCAAGGAGCCGCGCTCGGTGGGATAAAGCGGCGAGGAACAGGTGATGTTCTTGATGCCGACCGATTTGGCTTCCGCGATCGTGGCATCAAGCCCGCCGCGCAACCCGTCGCCGCCGGCATGGATGCTTTCCCAGCTGATGCCCAGACTGTCATAGAGCTTTCGCTGATCCTTGGAGGATTTGCCGCTCTGGGTCAGGTTCGCCTGCACATGGCGGATGCCGATGGCGCGCACCTTTTTGGCGGTGCCGTCGAAGTCCTTCGCCAGGTCGTTGCGTACCGTATACATCTGCAGCCCCAGCGGGATGCTGCGCTGGGCAAAGCTGGGGCCGGTCAGGCCCATGGCGGCGGCTCCCAGAAGAAAGTTGCGGCGGTTGGTCATGCGAGGCTCCCTATGGCTTGGGGGAATGAGTTCGATGAAAGCAATCCGTTTCGCCGCCCTTGGCCGCCCCCGGGTGCGGTGCAGCAAACAAGATGGCGAAGACGGTGCATAACTCCCCCTGCTCCGAGGGTTTGTAAGCCAATTCCCCTGTCCTTGCACGGCCCCTGCCCGCATCTTACGCTTTGAAAAAAGAAAAGCTTTTGGGGGAGACGGGAATGGCTTTTCGCAGATTTCTTCTGGGCGCCGCGCTTGTCATGGCCACGCCGGCGCTGGGCGCGGGCGATGCCGCGCCGGCAAACAAAAGCTTCACCGGTGCCACCGCCAACCTGGCGCCGGGCGATCCGCCGGGCCAGTGGACCCGCCAGGCGCGCGATTACGCCAACACCCGCTACAGCCCGCTGGCCCAGATCAACAAGGCGAACGTCGGCAAGCTGCGCATCGCCTGGACCTTCAGCGACGGGCAGATGTATGGCCATGAAGGCGCGCCGCTGGTGGTGGGCGACACCATGTATCTGGTGACGCCCTTTCCCAACATCGCCTATGCGCTGGACCTGTCCAAGGCCGGCGCGCCGATCAAGTGGGTGTTCCAGCCCAATCCCGATCCACGCGCCATCGGCGAGGCCTGTTGCGACAAGGTGCTGCGCGGCTGGGCTTATGCCGACGGCAAGCTGATCTACAACCTGCTCGACGATCACACCGTGGCGGTGGACGCGGCGACCGGCAAGGAAGTCTGGCGCACCCTGCTGGACGATGTGACCAAGGGCCCGACTTTGACGCAGGCCGCGTTCACGGTGGGCAACAAGGTCTTTGTCGGCTCCAGCGGCGGTGAGTTGGGAACCAATGGCTGGTTCGCGGCGCTGGATGTGAAAGACGGCCATGTCATCTGGAAGGCGCTGACCAACGGCCCGGATTCCACCATGCTGATCGGGCCCGACTTCAAGCCGTTCTATCCCTGGATGCAAGGAAAGGATCTGGGCGTCTCGACCTGGCCGGGCGAGATGTGGAAGCAAGGCGCATCCGCGCCATGGGGCTGGGTGTCCTACGATCCGGACCTGAACCAGATCTATTACGGCACCTCCAATCCGGGACCGCGCGTGCCTTCGCAGCGGCCGGGTCTGAACCTGTGGAGCTCGGCGGTGTTCGCGCGCGATGCCGACACCGGGGCGGCGAAGTGGGCCTATCAGTTCACCCCGCATGACGAATGGGACTATGACGGCGTCAATGAGAATGTGCTGATCGAGATTCCCTGGAAAGGCGCCCGCCGCAAGGTGATGGTGCATTTCAACCGCAACGGCTTTGCCTACACCATCGACCGCGCCACCGGCGAAGTGCTGGTGGCCGAGCCCTTCGGCTTGCAGAACTGGGCCAAGAAGGTCGACCTGGCGACCGGCATGCCCATCGTCAACGATGCGGCCCATCCGATCGTGGAAAAGAAAGTCACCAATATCTGTCCGCCCGATATCGGGGTGAAGAATTGGAATCCGAGTGCCTTCTCGCCGCGCACCGGCCTGCTCTATGCCGGCGTGTTCAACAGCTGCATGGACCTGACCAATCACGAAGTGAAATACATCCCCGGCGCGCCCTATGACGGCATGGAGATGCAACGCCACGCAGGTCCCGGCGGCAATTGGGGCGAATTCATCGCCTGGGATCCGGTGAAGGGAAAGCGCATCTGGTCCATCAAGGAAAATCTCTATGTCTGGAGCGGTGCGGTGGTGACCGGCTCGGACCTGGTGTTTTACGGCACCATGGATGGCTGGTTCCGCGCCGTGGATGCACGTAGCGGCAAGGTGCTGTGGTCGCAGAAGCTGGGCAGCGGCATCACCGCGGCACCCATGACCTTCCTGGGGCCGGACAAGCGGCAATATGTGGCCGTCTATGCCGGTGTCGGCGGTGGCGCCGGGGTTCTGCGGCGCGAGAACGGCTTCATGCCGGGCGGCAACACGCTCTATGTCTTCTCGGTGGATGGCCTGGGCATCGGCAGCGGCACGACCCAGCTCGTCTCCCATGCAACAGCGGCGGCGCCGATCTCGGTTCCTCCAGCGGCAGCGCATAATTGATGAAACACCTGGTTCTGATTGTTGCGCTGACGGCAACGCCGGCCTTTGCACAAGTGACTGCGGACACGCCCAACCCGGCGGCCGTGACGCCGGCCTCGGCGCAAGTGGTGGCGGACACGCCCAATCCCCTGGCCGGCAAGGCTGATGCAGTGGAAGCCGGTCATGCCCTGTTCGGACAGATGAACTGCGCCGGCTGCCACGCCTATGACCTGACCGGCGGCATGGGGCCGGACCTGACTGACAACAGCTGGCAGTATGGCGGCAAGCCCGGCGAGATTTTCCACACCATCGCGGAAGGCACGCCGCGCGGCATGCCGGCCTGGAAGGACAAGCTGACGCCGGACCAGATCTGGCAGATCGTCACTTACATTCAAAGCAAGCACGCCAACTGACGGAGAAGGCGAGATGCGCAGACTGGTATGGGCGCTGGCATTGTTGTGCGGACTGATCGGGAGCGTACAAGCAAAGCCAAAAGCCGACGGAGCGCCCGACTTTGTCATTGGCGGTACCACGGATGGCGCGGTTCTCGGGCTGCGTGAAAATGGCGTCATCAAATTTCTAGGCATTCCCTATGCCAAGCCGCCAGTCGGCGCTTTGCGTTGGATGCCGCCGCAACCGGTCGCGAAATGGGCAGGGGTGCGCAGGGCCTACAAGTTCGGCCCCACCTGTGCGCAAATCACCACGCTTGGGCCGTTCGCCGGGCCGCCCAACAGCAATGAAGATTGCCTCTATCTGAACGTCTTCACCCAAGACACCAAAGCGAAGCTGCCGGTTCTGGTCTGGATTCACGGCGGCGGTTATTTCGACGGCGCCTCCAACGACTATGACCCGACCAAGCTGGTCACCAAAGGCAAGCTGGTTGTCGTCACCTTGAATTACCGGCTGAACCTGTTCGGCTTCATGGCCCATCCGGCGTTGAATGCGGAAGGACATGCCGTCGGCAATTACGGCCTGATGGATATGCAGGCGGCGCTGAAATGGGTGCAGCGGAATATCGCGGCCTTTGGCGGCGATCCCGGTAATGTCACTTTGGGGGGCCAGTCGGCAGGTGCGGGCGCCAGCGCCGCGAACGTCTTCTCACCGGGCGCGAAAGGTCTGTTCCATCGCGCCATCTTCCAGAGCGGCGGCTATACGCCCTTTGTTCCCAAATCCATCGCCGAAGAGAAAGGCAAGAAGTTCGCCGCCGCTGCAGGTTGCACCACTGGCGATATCGCCAAATGCCTGCGCGCCCTGCCCGCCGCCAAGATCGAAGCCCTGGCCGGCAGCGCCAGCGAGACCAGTCCCTTGATCACCAACCCCATGGTGGACGGCACGGTGATCCCGCAGCAGGAGATCGACCTGATCCGCGCGGGCAAGTTCAACAAAGTGCCGATCATGATGGGCACCACCCATGACGAAGGTAATTTCAACAACGGCATTCTTCAGTATTTCAAGAAGGACCGCGCCGCGCCGAACGAGGCCGATTATCGCGGCTATCTGCAGCGCACCTATGGCGGCAATGCCGGACCCGGTGGCAGCCCGCCCGCCTATGCCAAGGACACGATCGACAGGATCCTGGCGCATTATCCGGTGAAGGCGGGGGCGCAGATGGCCTGGGATGCGGCCCATAGCGACGCGCTGGCCTGTCGCGGGCAGTACACCGCCGAAGCGCTGTCTGCCCATGTGCCGGTCTATATGTATCTGTTCAACGACCGCACGGCGCAGACCTATTTCCCCAAGATGCCGGGCTTTCAGCCGCTGGCCTATCACACCGCGGACATCGCCTATGTCTTCACCGGCTATCATGGCGGCCCGAATGGCGTGCCGTTCAAGCTGACGCCGGCGCAAAGCCAATTGTCCGATCGGATGGTCACGGCCTGGGCGAACTTCGCGCGCACCGGCAACCCCAACGCGTCGGATGACAAGCCCTGGCCGAAATGGAAGGAGGGCGGCGATACGCCCGCCTATTTGCTGCAGGATAAGAGCTGGAAGACACAGACCAATGCCCAGTTCGCGGCCGCGCACAATTGCGCCTTCTGGAGCAAGCTTCTTCTCTACAAATAGGAAACCGCCATGCGTCTATTTCTTTCCACCGCCTTGCTTGCGGCGCTCACCGTTTCGGCGCACGCCGCCGAGATCCGCGTGCTGGCGCCGGGCTTTGTCTATAACGCCGCGCTGAAGGAACTGGCCGCCGATTTCACCAAGAAGACCGGCGTGAACGTGATCGTCAGCGAAGGCGGCATGAATGTGATCGTGGGACAGATCAAGACCGCCACGCCACCCGCCGACGTGATCGCCCTGCCCGCCGACCTGATGAACACGCTGTACCTGGACGGCGGCATCGTGCCCGGCAGCTACACGCCGCTGGGCCGCGACGAACTGGGTCTGGCGGTCAAGAAAGGCGCGCCCCATCCCGACATTTCGACCGTGGACAAGCTGGCGGCGGTGCTGAAAAGCGCGCAAGCGGTAGAGGTGAATGACCCGAATGCCGGGACCATGCAGGGCCAGATCATCGGCGGCATCCTCAAGCGTCCGGAGTTCGCCGGGGTGCATGTGGTGCCGGTAGCCAAGGGCGAAGGCGCGGGCGCGCTGGCGCGCGGCGAAGGCGACATGGCCATCCAGCTGGTGCCGGAAATCCTCAACAAGCCGCCGATCGAGTTGGTGGCGCCGCTGCCGGTCGAGCTGGGCGGGCACATGGACGCGATCCTGGCGGCATCGTCCCGCAGCACCGACCAGAAGAATGCGCTGGCTTTCGTCAAATTCCTGGCCAGCCCGCAATCGCGCAGGGCGTGGCAGACCAAGGGGCTGAAGCCGTTTTAACGCCCCTCACCCTTCGACAGTCGCTAGCGACAGCGTCATGCGACCAGGGTGAGGAGCAAAAATAAATCCTCATGCTGAGCCTGTCGAAGCATGAGGATCGTTGCTAGCGCGGCGCCTCTACGATGCCGCCGGCCTTCCAGACGGAAGCAGCTTCGGGCCGGGTGACATAGCGCAGGAAGGCTTCCGCGTCGGACGCATGGGCGGAGATCTTCAGCACCGCCGCCGACACGTCCACATGCAGACCGAAATCGTCGGGGAACGGACCGACCAGCTCGGCATCCTTGACATTGATCTCTTCGGTGATGGCGCCGCCACCGAAGGGCGCATCGCCGCGTGCAATGGCCTCGCCGATCAGGCCGCGGACCGGACGGCGCTCGACGCCGGCGAATTCGGGACGCTTGAGCATCTCCTCCACCATGCCCCCGGTCAGGCTTCCAACTTGCGGATTGGCAAAGCCGAGTACGCCCGCCTGCTTTATGGCAGCGACGAATTTCTCCTTGCTGGAAATGTCAGGATGCGGGCCGCCCGCCTTGACCACCAGCCCGAACAGGATGCGGCCCAGCGGCCGCTCGCTGCCGGCCGCAAGCTTGGGCTGGAAATCCCTGAAGTCGCCGTTCGGCGCCACCACGACGTCTGCGGGCGCCGCGTCGCTGGACACAGCAGTGCGGATACGTCCGACATTGAAGCCGGCGAAGGTCACCTTGTTGCCGGTTTCCATGGTCCAGGCCTGTGCAAGCTGGGTCAGCGGCTTGTTGACGATGCCGGGTGAATAAACGGTGATGTCGGCCGCCTGGACCGTAGACGGCAGCAGCAAGAGCAGAGCAGCAAGTTGCAGGCGCATGATGCGTCCTTGTTCTTGTGACAATCAGTCAAGCGCGAATTGCCGGTCTTGGCAATGCGGCTTACAACAGCGCGCTATCCAAGGAGCGGATCATGAACCAGGAAGACGGCGCGACACGACGCGAGGCCTTGGCCCTGGGTGCGGGCGGATTGTTGGCGCTGGCGCCGTTCGAAGCACCTGCCTTTGCCATGACCGGCGACATGGCGGGCCTGCCCTGGGCCAACAACGCCATGCGCTGGGCGCAAGTCGCCTTCACCGAGGAAGACCCGCCCCGTTATGACCCACAATTCTGGTTCGACCTGTTCAAGAAGACTCATGTCGAGGCGGTCTGCCTGTCGGCCGGCGGCTGCATCTGTTTCTACCCGTCCAAGGTGCCACTGCATTACCGCGCCAAATATCTGAGCGACCACGACATGTTCGGCGAGATGGTCAAGGGCGCCCGCGCCCTCAACATGAGCGTGATCGCGCGCGTCGATCCGCATGCCATGAGCGAGGAAGCCTTCGCCGCCCATCCCGAATGGGCCGCCTGTACCGAGGATGGCAAGCCGCGCCGCCACTGGGCCGCGGCCGACATGTATGTCACCTGCCAGAATGGCGGCTTCATGTTCGACTTCATGCCGGCGGTGCTGAAGGAGATCACGGACCTCTACAAGCCCGAAGGCTTCTTCGGCAATCGCTGGGCCGGCAGCGGCATGTGCTATTGCCAGACCTGCCGCACCAAGTTCCGCGCCGCCACCGGCATGGAGCTGCCCACCACCAACGATCCGCAGAACCCGCAGCGCAAATCCTATATCCAGTGGAATGCCGACATGCGCTGGAAGCAGTTCAAGCTGTGGGACGACACGGTCAAGGCGTCGAAGAAGGACTGCTTCTTCAGCCCCAACGGCGGCATGAACGATCCCAACAAGGTCACCATTCCGATCGTGGCGGTGGACCGTCAGGGTCGCAGCGGCACCACACCGGTTTGGATGATGGGCAAATACGCCAAGCAGGTGCGCGCCTATATGCAGAACCTGCCGGTCTGCGGCCTGTTCAATGTCGGCATCGAGGACGAGAACCGCTGGAAGGATTCGGTGCAGCGGGGCCCGGAGCTGGAAGCCTGGGCCCATTCCGGCATCGCCCAGGGTTTCCGCCCCTGGTACTGCAAGTTCAATGCCCGCGTCTTCGATCCGCGCTGGGTGGCGCCGGTGACGAAAATCTTTCAATGGCATTACGCGAACGACAAATACATGCGCAATACCGCCAACCTGGCGCGGGTGGCGATGATCAATTCCACCCAGTCGGGCATCTTCACCGCCGGCGGCACCGCCTTCACCGCCGGTGACGGCGTGCGCGCGGCGCAGCGCGTGACGGATTCACAGAACGGCTATTACCAGGCGCTGGTCGAAGCGCGCATCCCCTTCGAGATGGCCGACGACCGCCAGCTCGAGGCCCAGCATATCGGCCGCTATCGCGTCCTGGTGCTGCCCGACATTGCTGCGCTGTCCGACAAGCAATGCCAGCAGATCCGAGACTTCGTGCAGGCGGGCGGGCGCATCGTCGCCACCGGCGAAACCTCGCTTTACGACGAGCTGGGCAAGCGGCGCGCCAATTTCGGCCTGGCCGACCTGTTCGGCTGCGATTACGTCAAGACTACCGACAGTGTGAAGAACAGTTATCTGACGCCGCGCCATCCCCATCCGTTGACGCACGGGCTGGAAGACGCACCGCGCATCATCGCCACCGCCCAGCAGCTCACGGTCAAGCCGCACGATGCCGGCAAGCAGCCGCTGACCCTGGTGCCCAGCTATCCCGACCTGCCGATGGAGCGGGTCTACACCATGACGCCGGAGACTGACATTGCCATGGTGTTCTGCCGCGAGGTGGGCAAGGGCCGGGTGGTCTATTTCCCCATGGATATCGATCGCACCTTCTGGGAAGTGCTGGCGGCCGATCACTGGGTGCTGCTGAAGAACGCGGTGCAATGGGCGGCGGATGAGCCGTCGCCGCTGACGGTGTCGGGCGCGGGAATGCTGGATGTGTCCTACTGGCGGCAGAAGAACTCGTTGGCGGCGCACCTGGTCAATATGAGCAATCCCATGATGATGAAGGGGCCCTATCGCGAGATCATGCCCGCCGGCCCTTACACTGTGTCGCTGGTCATCCCGGCCGGCGCCAAGGTCGGCGCTGTCAAATTGCTGGAGAGCGGCGCAACGCCCAAGACCTCGCACAACGGCGACCGGCTGTTGGCGGAGGTGCCGCGCATCCGCCTGCACGAAGTGGTGGCGGTGGATTTGGTCTGACTACTTTTTCGTCCAGGCACCGCGCTTATTTTTTTGTCCAGGCGCCGCCTAGGGGCTTGATGAACTGCCCGGCCGGTGTCTTGGCGATCAGCTGCGCGCCGGTGGCCTGACCCGCGGCATCGGGCGTGACCCCCGACTTGGCCGCCGTCTGGGAATAGACCTGACGCCGACCGGCATTGATCTCGTTCACCGCCGCGGTGACGGTGCCGTCGGCGCTGCTGACGATACCGAGATAGCCATCGGCCTGCTCGCCCACGGTGCCGGCGGCCTTGGCCGCGTCCACCGCGGCCTTGTCGCTGGCGAGGTCGGCAAAGGCCGGTGTCGCCAGGAGCAACGCGGCACCAGCGAAAATCACGGATTTGAGGTTGCGCATGATCGGCATCCTTCAGGCTAGAAGAGGTCGGGGTTTTGCTGGATGGCGGTCTGGACTTCCTTGTCCAGCCGCACCCGCACATCGGCATCGAGCTTGGCGTAGATATTGATCGGGGCCACCTCCACCCGAATGGTGGGTGTGCAGGCGCCCAGCGTTGCCGCTGCACAGGCAGCGAAAAGCATTTTCTTCATGGCTTTGCTCCAGCCGCCACATCCGGACGCCCCTCCGGACTGAGTGTTTTTGACCACGCTTCGGCATAGGACTTCAAGAGTTCGTCAAAATTAAGGGAGGTATCCAGGGTCAAATCCACCGGCGTGCCGCTGGGCAAGGGGATGGGTTTGTAGAGCGCCGTGCCGTTAATGATGTCGGCAATGGCGACATCGGCGGTCTGGTGCTGGGGCGGATCGCTTTTGCCCTTGATGTGGAAGATGACCTGCAGCCGGCCGTTGGCGACGGAATTGAGGTCGGCACTGAGGCTGTCGAAGGCCAGATTTTCCAGCGCCTGATAGGCAAAACCCTGCACCGCATTGCTGCTGATGGCGGCGTCCCCTTGCGCCCATACCGAGCGGGCCACCGACAGCCGGCCCGGACCATCGGCGGCGACATGGCCGTTGGTGATGCGAAAGCCATCCGGCCCCATCGCAAAGGGGATATGGCCCGAGACTTTTCCTTCCAGCTTCACTTTGCTGGCCAGGTTGGAAGCGGTAACCAGAGAGTTCAGCGAAATGCCTTTGATGTCCGCGACGCCGGCAATCGTGCCCGGATTGGACAGTGAGATCGTGATCGCGCCCAGGCTGGCATGGCCCTCGGCAATATCGGTATCGGCCTTGGCGAGCTGAACCACGGTGGGACCAAAGCCGAAGCGGACATCCACTGCGCTTAACGGCAAGGTCCAGTCGATGCGCGAGATCGTGAGTTGCTGGCCGGGCGCGGTCTGGGGCGGCAACAGCGAGGTCAGCGTGATCTGGCTTTTCACCGCATGCGCCTTGCCCAGCGGCGTCAGGAAATCCAGGCCGAGCACAGTCAACTTGCCCCGGCTGCTGATCTTGTCCCGCGTCCAGTCAATGTCGCCGGTAAGCGCCGCACTGCCTTCGGCGCGGCGCAACGCCACCAGCAACGGCGAGAGATCTGCCGGCTGCAAACCATCCAGAGAAAACGTGATCTTCGGCGCATCGATATGAGCGGTGCCCGCGCCCGTCGCCATCGTGTGCACAAATGTCGCCGCACCCAGAGACGCGCTTTTCAGATCGCTGACGGTAAAGCGGCCGCGCCACACCCCATTCGCCAACGAAGCGGCGCCCGTCCCCGACAGCGGCTTGAAGCGCGGGCTGGGGGCCCGGTCAGAAATCTGTCCGGCGGTAACGGTGGCCGTGCCTTTGACGGGCGCGCCCTCACCATCAAAGGCCAGCTTCGCCGCCACTTTCTCCACATGCGCGGTTGCCGACGGCAGATCGGCCGCGCCGTTGCGCGCCTCACCGGTCAATGTCCAGCCATTACCTTCCCCGGTCAGCAACGGCTGTTGTGGCGGCGCGCAAATATCGCCGCGCACATTTTTCGCCAGGTCGCTGGCGCCCGGATGAAAGGCCGCCAGCGAGACTTGCACGCAGCCCGCAGGCGTGAACGCATATTGCCCGTTCTGCCAGGACAGTGTGCCGTCGCCGCGCAAGTGCATATTTTGCAGCATGGCATAGCTGAAATCGGCATCGAGATGTGCATGGGCCGTGAAGCCGCCACCGCTCCACAGCAGGTCCTTGACATCGGCGCTCACATTCGGCAGTCCGCCTCCGCCAAAAGCGGCCTGAAAGCTGGCCGAGACACTGTCGGCGCCGCCGGCGAATTGCAGATGCGTGAGGCTGAGCCTGCCGCCACGGGCACTGGCGATTTCCAGCGGCGTCGCAAAGCTGATGCTGGTGCGGCCATCACGCAGCGCCAGATGGCCCGTGCCCTTCACATGGAGATGCGCCAGATTGCCCGCCAGCGCCCGGTCCAGCCGCGCATCGCCCGTATGCGGCACGGGCATCACGGCGGCGGGATCGAACCCGCCATTGAAACGAACATCGGCGGAAGCCTGCGCGCCGGCATAGGAAAAATTGGCGACAGTCGCGTTCAGGGCCGTAGCGCGGATGCCGTTCGCGGTGGTGGCCGACAAGACAAGATCCGCAGAGGTCAGAGATGTTGAAGACGAAGACCAATGCAGATCCCTGGTCGTCAGCTCAGCCTTCAGACCGCTGAACACCAGGCTCCTGTCCTGGACATTCGCGGCGCGGCTACCGCTCGCGGTGGCGGCCGTCAAAGCCAGATCCGCCGAGGTCAGGGAAACGGACAGCGCAGGCCCGGAAGACCAGCGCAGGCCATCAGCCTTGAGGTCGGCTTCCAGACCACGAAGATCGAAGCCTCTGCCCTGAACATCCGCGGCAACATGTGCCGCAGCCTTGCCCGAACTTTGATAGGTCAGCCGTCCTGCCCTGACCCGGACCATCATGCCATGCCAGGCCAGGTTCGCGGGTCGCAAAGCGAGATCGGCGGAGGCCGGGAGATTCTTCACCAGCCGGACATTGCCGTCCACTTCCGCAGCTCCCGCCGGCGTCGCCAGCAGCGCGCGCAGACCTTCCAAAGAAACGACCAGGTCATCGCTGACAAAACGCGACTTGCCCTGTTGCCGGCTCAGGGAGTCCAGCCACGCCTGCAGCGACCCCAACGTCACCTTGCCATCATCGGTCACACGCGCCCGCAAGGCGGGGTGGATCAGGCGCACTTCGGTGACGAAGGGAATCCAGTGCAGGGGAGAAAAACGAAGCTCGATGCGCTCAGCGGAGAAATCCGGCGCATTGGCCGGACCCAAAGCGAAACTGCCGGAGACGCCGGAAAGACCAAGGGCCCCGATTTTCACGGAAGCGGTGACGCCATGGGAACGAAAATAGTTGCGGGCGAATTCCGCGGCGATATAGGCGCGCGACAGCCATAGCGCCAGCAGCGCCACGACCAGACCTGTTGCTATCGCCAGCCAATGCCGCCGCTTCAAACCAACACTCCTGTGCCCTTGATCAGAGGTTACGACAGGCTTGGCGACAAATCAGGCGCGGATATGGCGGGTTTCATGCCTGGGCCGATACAGCCGCAGCGCATTGCCGCCCATCACGGCGGCCACGGCACTTTCCTGTTTGGCGGCGATAGCCTCCCGCGCCTGGGCGAACCAGCCCGAATAGGAGCCAGCCAGGGTGAGAACCGGCCAGTCACTGCCCCAGACCAGGCGTTCAGCGCCGAACAGATCGAACAGCACGCCGACAGCGCGGGCGACATCATCGCGTGTGCCGGCCGGCGTCAGCTCCGTCAACAGGCCACTGACCTTGCAGGTGACATTGGGCATGGCGGCCAGCTTTTCCATCTCCCGCGCCCAGGCCAGCATGGCATTCGCATCGCCCAGCCTCGGCTTGGCACCATGATCGAGCATGATGGCAAGCCGGGGATGGCGCCGGGCCAACTCGGCGATCGCCGCAAT
>Ga0134126_10006915_pt1 | contig 14269 bp, 12 predicted proteins | sample KB31752_FD_96881 | JGI IMG/M metagenome (GOLD analysis project Ga0134126, IMG submission 96881) | Terrestrial soil microbial communities with excess Nitrogen fertilizer from Kellogg Biological Station, Michigan, USA - KB3-175-2 | ecosystem: Environmental > Terrestrial > Soil > Unclassified ... | reverse complement strand
CAAATAGTATACTGAACCCGCTCCTGAAGCATTAGCTATATTTTTAATGTAATGGTTTCTACAACATCTTTCAAAGCTTAAATAATAACCCAGTGTATCATTGTATTTTGAAGTGTCTAAAGTTATGGTAGCCTGATACTGTATTAGTCTAACAGAGAAATACCCATCAGAACAGTTATTTCCGACATTAGGAAGTTGTACATTGCTGATTACTGGCAGATAAAAACTTTCTTTATATGAGTTATTTCTTTTTGAGAATGATGTAACATAAATGTAGTTGTCAAATTGGGCAGAATCATAAAAGTTTACTGTTAGTAAATACTGATTGCCTGTTTGGTGTATAAGTGAAATTTCTCCCCCAACTATGTGATCAGCTTTGGAGGAAAAGAAAATTAATGTAGTTAAGAAGAATATTATTATAGCCTTCATGTATTGTTATACCGCAAAAAAAAGCCCTGCAAATTATTACAGGGCTTAAGATATTAAAAATTCTAGTCCTTTATTTTCGCTTATTTTTCTTCATAGCACTAATTAGTTCTTTCTGAAGACTGATTATCTCTTTATCTTTCTCCTCTAAGAGTTTTTTGCAGTCTTGAGAATGAGAGGGATTATCAGAGCCATAAGTTAAGATTTCAATTAGTCCCATTTTAAAAATCTTTGCTATCCCTTCTAATCTTGAAATAGTAATATCAGTAACATCTCTTTCTATCTTAGAATAAGTAGATAATGAAATTTCCAAATCGTAAGCCATATCTTCCTGACTTAGTCCCTTAGAAAGCCTGATAGCTTTTAATTTTTTCCCTAAAGTCTTCATTTTACTCAGGGTAAAACTAAAAGTTATTTCAACCTTATATAAAGTATAAAAGTACCTGTAATAGGTAAAATATAACATATAAAAAGTTGTTTAAGTATAATTTATCTTAAAAGATAAATCTTTGTGTTCCAAGATTTGTATTGGATTTTTATAATAAAGTATATAAAATAACCGATAAACATTTGGAAATGATAGATAAATTTCTGCATTTTTAAAACCGGTAAGTATTAATCCATTAAACACTAAACTTTTCAATTATGAAAAATTTATCCTCTTTTAAAATTTCTTTTTTCTTACTTTTTTGTTTCACTATTCACCAATCCATAGGTCAGACGGTATCATGCAATGGCTTTAATAATTGGAGCAGTACACAGGTTTATCAACAAAATGCCGAAGCTGTAGATAATGGAGTATTATACCAAGCACAATGGTATACAGTGAACCAAGACCCAACCCAAACAGGTAACGAGCAACCTAATGGCCCCTGGAAGGTAATAGGGACTTGTTCTGTTCCTATTACTCCTAACTATGTTCAATGTAATGGTATTCCAACGTGGAATGCTTCTACAGCTTATACACAAGCAAATATTGAAGTTCAATTTAAAGGACTTTTATATAAGTCATTATACTACACTCAAAATCAAGAACCAGACATATCTCAGTCATGGTCTCAAATTGGGACTTGTATAACATCTACAATTAACGTTACCGGAAACTTAACTGCTTTCAGTGAAATAGTTGGAGGAAACTCTACACCACAAAGTTTTACTGTTTCAGGTACAAATTTAATAGGTAGTGTAATCATAACTGCTCCGGCAGGTTTTTCTATTTCTACAACACAGGGTTCAGGATATTCTAACACTATAACACTGAATCCAACTTCAGGTACACTTGCATCTACAACAGTGTATGTAATTTTTGATCCTGTTAGTGTAGGTACTTTCTCAGGGAATATTACTATCACAAGTACAGGTTTAACAACTAATAATATAGCTGTAACAGGTACTTCTACTGCATTGTGGGTTGTAAATGGGGCCAATGCTTATAATACCAATACCGGAAATATTGGAATAGGTAATAATAATCCTCAATATAAACTAGATGTAAATGGAACTGCAAATCTTATTGGTTTAAGAGTGCCAACAAATGCTCATGCGAGTTATGTACTTACTTCTGATGCAAGCGGTAACGCAACATGGCAACCATTACTTGGTGGCTTTTCAAACTTTAATGGTTCTTCACTATTTTTTACTGCACCAACTGTTTTCACACAGCCAATGGATGTAGGGAGTGCATTAGTTATTAACGGTGGACAACCTGGAAGCCCTAATCCTTCTATTTATAATGATGGTGATAATGGAGCAACATCGGTGCAAATTCAAAGTGCAACAAGTACAAATGGAAATACTATCTTAAACCTATTGGGAGGAAATGTTGGTATTGGTACTAGCTCACCTCAATATAAACTTGATGTTAATGGAGGAGTAAGATTAACAGGTCTTGTTATGCCGACTGGTGCTGTAACAGGATATGTACTTACTTCTGATGTAAATGGTGTAGGAACTTGGCAGGCTCCAACATGGTCAACCTTATCTAATGGTAATTTAACCCTTACAAATGGTGGCTCAACAGCTTTACAGATTTCGCCAGCGGGTATAATGAGAATAGGTAGTACAACGCCTTCTAATTATCCAGGCTATAGCCTTTCTGTAGCAGGTTTAATAGTGTCTCAACAAAGTGCGGTAACAGCAGTAAGTAATTGGTCAGACTTTGTTTTTGAAAGTGATTATAAGATGCCATCATTAGAAGAAACAAAAGCGTTCATAGAAAAAAACCATCATTTGCCAGCAGTACCTTCTGAAAAAGAAGTAAAGAAAAATGGCTTCGACCTTGCTGAAATGGATGCTACATTATTACAAAAAATTGAAGAACTTTATTTGCACATGATTCAAATGAAAGAGCAGAATGATGTGCAGGCAGAAGAAATTGAAGCTCTAAAAGCTAAAATTATTGAATTACAAAAGAAATAAGGAAGTAAAATTGGATGTATAAAAAAGGAAAAATAGTGAATGTTATTATTTTAGTGATTGTGATGCTAACTACAGTTAAATGTCGTAAACACCATAATAATGATCCATGTTCTGGAATCCCTTCTTCTACAGCCATGTTTACTACCACTTATTTTGATCCCTCTCCTCTAAGTGTATATATAAATCAAGATACATTTATGATTGATGATGATGTTCAGTTTAAAGCGACAGACCTTAATGCTGATAGTTATAATTGGCAAATTGGAGATACTATTATCACTGGAAAGAGTAGCTTCAGTCTTGATTTTATTGATAAAACAGGAACAGGAGGTATTATACCTGTAACTCTTACAATCAAACAAAAAAAATCTGATTATGAATGTTACCTTAATGACGATAGCGTTAAAAGCTATTCTAAGAATATAGTCTTTTTACCTTATAGTAAAAGACCTTTATTCGGAGTATATAAGGGTTATAACACGGATTCTCCTAATGATACTTTTACTATTAGCATCACTGGGCAAATTAGTTTAACTAGTAATGAACTTGATGCCGCATCACTTTATAATTTCCCTAATAATTGCAAAGATAGTGTTAGTATAAATAAATACTTGAGAGCATACGAATTTATTGCAGAATATCAAAGCTATTATGCTTTACAATGCTCAACTTGTCTACCTTTTGGCAATTTATATGGGTATTTGAAAAACTTCAGTGATACTTTGGTAATTAATTATACATTAGACAATAGTAACTTTACTACATCAACCTCCAAAACATTTATAGGAGTAAAAAGATAATAGTTATGAACAAAGGAAATAGAATAATAGGCAGTTTTATTGGATTTATTGTATTACTAGTAACAATACAGTGTCATAAAGATCCTAAAACTAATCCATGCGACGGCGTACCTTCGTCAACAGCAATGTTTAGAACTACTGAATTTGATCCATCACCACAATACATATACACTAATCAGGATACATTTATGATAAATGATTATGTTCAATTTACTGCGGTAGACCCTAATGCGGATAGTTATACATGGAAAATTGGTGATACTACTATTACGGGTAAGAGTAGTTTCTATCTTGACTTTATTGATAAAACAGGGACAGGAGCTATAGTACCTGTAACTCTTACTATCAAACAAAAAAAGTCTGATTACCAATGCTATTCCAATGACGATAGTGTTAAAAGCTATTCTAAAAACATAGTTTTCTTACCATATAATAAGCGTCCTCTTTATGGAATTTATAAAGGATATAATACAGATTCACCTACAGATACATTTACTATTAGTATATCTCCCACTGTAGATCAAATTAGTGGGTTACGTCAAGATGCAAATCTTTATAATTTCCCTAATAATTGTAAAGACAGTATACATGTAGATTCATATTATGATGCTTATGATTTTGTGGCAACTTTCCAAAGTAGTTACGCTATTCAATGTACTACTTGTCTTCCATTTAAAAATTTATATGCGTATCTGAAAAATTTTAGCGATACCTTAATTATAAATTATGATTTGGAAAATTCTAATTACACTACTTCAACACCAAAAACATTTATAGGAGTTAGAAAATAACATTTAAAAATATGAAAAAACTTTTTTTACTATTAATTATAATGATTCAACTAATTGCTATAAAAGCAATGGCTCAGAATACCTGCCCAGTTGATAACACAAATACTTATAACGAAGTAAAAGGTACATTCGACTGGCAAGATATTACAGACGATTATACTAATATTAATCTTGTTAAAGATGGCGTATTATTCCAGCCAATAGGCGTGACTTCCCCATTTAATTCACAAAGCAATTGGAATGTACAGGATTTTTATGATAATTTTAACATAAGTGGTCTTACACCCGACATGCTTAATTCTGATGGGTGGGAAATAATACAGTATGAGTTTGGTACTCCTTCCGTGCCATTAACGATTCCTCCACATTTCATTCTCTATAATAAGCATACGGGAGTGCTAAGAGTATTTATATTACAATATAGATATTTACTGGCAGGTGATGATATAAATGGAATATCTATAATGCTAAGTTTTGATAGTCATTTCAAAGGTCAATCTGCTGCTTTAGCTAATGCTTCACCAGTCATGGCATCAGTTGAAAATTTTACAAGAGATCAAGCAATAACAGTTCCAGACGTATTTGAAGCAGATAATGATTATACTTGGCTACGAGCTGATTTTGTATTGAATTATGATCCATGTACATGTGAGAATCCTGACCCAACTGCACCGCCTACATTAAATTTTAACGTTAATGTTATAAATACATCAAATCTCCAGACTTATTCAACAATAACAGGAACAATTACTCAGGAAGATGTTGTAGGAAATAGTGGAGCAGGTGCAAGTCAGACAGTAAATACTCAAAATGGTTATTTAACTAACATTAGCACTGGTTTAGCTGGCTTAGATGCTTTTAGTAAAAATTACGATAATACAAATAAATTCTTTGAGGCTATTGGAGCTAAACAGGAAGGAAAAGCGATTGTAAATACTGGAACTACTACCACCACTGCCACCGTTCCTAGAATTGTAACTCCAACGCCACTTATAATGGGTTCTGAAGGGTCTTCTGCTTTGCAAACTATAGATTTAGCTTCTGTAGAGGGTACCGCTACTGCGGGAGCTGCCACTACTGCTGCTGCTGCTGACCCAGAAATTGCGGTGATAATTGGTGCAATAGGTTTATTCGATTTTGTGATGACAACAATCCAGAATAACAAAAATTCTGTAGCTTCCGAGTCAGGAGCTTTTGTGGGACAAGTTAATGAGACAGCAGTCACTACAGGAACTCTTACAAATTCACAACCGGCGACTAACTTTGATGTTATTTTGCCAGGTACAAACAACAATAAGAGCGATCCAACTCAAAACCCAAATTACCCTTACTACAATAATGTACTTGGTGTTTTCAGCGTTTTAAAGACCCCTATTGTAGAATATACTGAATATACACCTACCGGTACAACACAAATTACTTGTGACACAAGAAGTCATTGTAGTGATGCACAAGAAGCGAGAGGTGAATGTGAAAGGGGAGATATAACAGCTCAGTTAATTGATCTGCCTAATATTCGAGAATATAGAGTAAAAGATGATATTCAATGGGCATTAAATCCCGCAGCTGATGTTGACCTTGTAGGCATAAAGGCAGCCTTGACATTTTCTTATGGTAATTTACCTTTAGACTCTGGTGGATGGATGGTTTGTCCACCGTCGAATATTGTTCAAAGAGGTTTGTTTGAAATTACTTCTACAAATCTTTTGGGTTTGCCTAATGGTTTTTTATTTCAAACAGATGCCCCCGTCTTTAATGGCCCGGTTCAAGTAGGGGTTACACCTGCTGGCTCATCTCTTAATGATTATCCAAATAGACTTACGCAAAATAATGTAGAAATTGAAGCATATCCGGCTGGTAGTAATGCGTTAGTTAATTATACATATCGTATTCCTTATTCTTCCTTAGGTTGTTTAACTACTAACTCTGCAAAATTTTTTACGGCACAAGGGAAAGATCCTACTATTATTCTAAAGTTTATTGTAACGGTTCGCCCTAAAGGGCAAACAACGGATGATAATGATATAATATTTGTATTGTCTTATCAAACTTCTACCCCTGTAAATACAGGAGCATCAGGACTTCATTATACATTAAGCGATAATCAGGGAACAAGTTTTTCAGATGGGAATGGGGTATTCCCATGCGCTGGCCATCTTGCAGGAATATACGTTTCGTCGATTGACGCTAATCCCAATTGGACAAATCCTACGCTTGGCATAGTGGGCGATCTCGTTATTAATACTCCTACAACTATAAGTAGTAATCAAACGTTCCAAGGCTTTAACTCTATTACTATTAACGCACCAATTACTTTTGCTGGTAATCCAGGAGATAATATTACTGCTCTTTTTGTTACAAATGGTGTTATTAATATTAATGCTCCTATTAATTTCCCAAATCCAGCAGTAAATGCTCAAGCAATATTTGATGCAGGAATTAATGTATTAACCGGCCCAGAGTATACTGAAACAGGACAAAATCCAGAAGTTCAGAAAAACTCTGGAGCCTCATTTGTAACCAGCACTAGTTCTGGAGTTTCAGCTTGTGATAGGGCAGTGCCTGCTGTAACTGATTTTACTTCATTTTGTAAATCAGGGGGCGCTTATTCTCTAAATGCATTTCCTGAGGCAAGGTTAGCATTTGAAGCGAACTCTAACTCTTCACCAGTAAATACAAGGGTTATGGTTAATACTTCGTCGCTTTCAGTTACTCCAAACCCTATAACTCAAACATCTACTATTTACTATTCTATCAAAAACAATGATAATGTTACTTTGAGCATTACAGATATAATTGGCAAGCCTGTAATGACACTTGTGGATAGTTACCAAAACAAAGGAAACTATCAGATAGCATTTCCAGCTGGTAATTTAGCTGATGGAGTATATTTATGTACCTTGTTTACTTCTGAAGGTCTAAAAACTCAGAAGGTTGTTATTGCCAGATAATAATAGGATGTTGGAAAGTAAAAAGGTCTGTATTTTGCAGACCTTTTTTTGTATTTTAGATAAAATTATTAAATGCTATGGAAGAATATTTTAAAAAATTTATTGACTTTATTGATTCTGACCCTACCATTCAGGATAATGATACAATTAGTCTTAATAGGGATGAACTTAAAAAATTTTTAAGTTTAATAGAACACTTGTCCCGTTTAAAAACTTTAGAACTTTTGGAAGACAAAACAAAGGAAGAACTTCTAAATGAATCGTTAGATTTCTTGTCTATTCAATGCGAGGGACTAAATGAAGAAACAAAGAAAGATTTGATGTTTGGTTTAATAATGTTCTAGTCTTTAAATAATTAATCTAGTGTTGATGTTAAGAACAAATTAGGAAATAGACTTTGCTTTCATCTAAAGAAAAGTTATATTGCTTCTTTAATGATCTATATTCATCTAAACATAGTTTTATAATACTTTTAATCTCAGACCATAAAGAATATCTATGGAAATAACTCAAAATGGAATGCTTTCTAAAATGCAAGCTCAACTAGCTGTTATAATTAAAGAAAGCGAAAATATAAGTGAAGATGATGTTAAATATTATCAATTTTTGAAAAGGTTAGTTGATTATAAAGTCAACGAACAAGAATTTAAACATCAGTACAAGGAATTTGCAGACATGGCTATAGCAATAGCCAAGTTGGACTTTACTCGTAAGATTAATGTAGAGAATACAAAAGATATTTTCTCATATATCGCCACCGCAATGAATTTGTTAAGTGAAGAACTTGAACACCGTGCCATACCAAAAAACTATCTGGAACAAACCATAGAATATGCTACAGAAATTAACCCGGATTTTACTATTCTTTCAGATAGTAATGGAAAAATTATAGCTGCTGGCGTTAAAGCTGATTCTAACATAGGTTATAATGCCAGTGAACTAAAAGGTAAACAAGTTCAAAGTTTATTTGCATCAGATATTCATTATATGATCTCCGAGGAACGCCAATTTGAAACTAAAGAAATTAATATATTTAATAGTAAATCGGATTTAGTCCTTGTTACATTATATTCAAAAGAGCTTTTTCACGATAGGGCGGAAACCCCAGCTTATCTATATATGATGAAAGAAAAAAGAGGTTAAATAACCTCTTTTTTCTTAAAACTTCCATTCTCTTTACTTCCAGAAATTAATCCCATAACGGACATATTATAGTGGTCTTTAACTTGGATGTAAGCTACCTTTGATATTGCTATCGCCCCCATTTTCCGTTTTTCAAGGGATGCTGTAAGACCAAGAAAAACTTTAGGTGCGTTTAAATCCCATGCCCTAGATAATAGTTGATACACCATTTGTTTATATAGTTTATGTGATTGCAGATAGGTATAATCCATTCCCAATAATATGGGATGGTAGTTTTTGTTTTTGTATGAGAAACAAACTGCTATCGGTAATTTCTTTTCTCGATTATCAAATTCTGATTTTAAATTTATAACTGTAATGTCCCAATTTGAAGAGTGTGCCATTGAATAGAACAGCCTTTTAGGAAGCTTGAAAGTATTTAACTCTAAATTTCTATTTTTTACATTTTCGTATAGTTCGTACCAATGCTCAACATCTTCAGGCAATCCATCTTTTACTATCTTAACTTCAAATAAGGATTCATTTTCAAACACATCTTTTCTGAGATAATGTCGTTTCTTCTTAGATAAACTATTTATAAATGCTTCTTTAGATAGAAAATTACTATTATCAATTATATGTGTGTCGGGAATTTCCATCCTAATAAATCCCTGGTCGTGTAGAAATTCTTTTAACTCTTCGTCTTCTTTGTTAAAGTCCCTTAGATAAATTGTTCCCGCATTTTGTCTTTCCTGTTCTGCCCAAATCTCATCTAATAAAATCATTAATGCCTCTTTCCAAAGCATATTAGATTTATCAATGTATAAATGTTGGCCGTCAGTAAGCGAGGTTCCCATCATTAACGTTTTTGAAGTTAAATAATAAGGATTTACAAGCCTTTCCTGTTCTATTTTCCATGAAATTTCTTCGGATGCAAGCATATCATCTTTCGTAATTACCGAAGTAAAAAAGGTCGCAAGAATTGGCTTGTTATTTTTATCTCTTACTATGTAATACTTGAATTCCCAATTGTTCTCTTTTTGAGAGTTACCATTAAATGATTTTTCCAATAACATTAAAGCATTCCAGTCAAAAGCTCCACAATCTTTAAATAATTCGTCCCACTCATCCTGCAATATTGATTTAATAGTAATTTCACGCTGGAGTGTCAATTTGTTATTTTGAAGAGCTAATTCTTTATTTTCAATGGAATTATTTTTCTTTTCCTGAAATGCTAATGATTTAAAGGCTCTATGAACATCTTTAATAGTTCTATCTTCTTCCTTTAAAGCTTTTGGCAAATGGAAAAATATTCTTTCCGCTAAAGCTTCAATATCTTCTTTTGTATGGTGATTTGTAATAGTAAATCGAATGCCAGTGCAAGTTTCCGGCACGGCGGGGAAGATACCTAAGTTTACAAAAAATCCATCGTCTGATAACCTTTTTACCATATTATACCCTACCTTAGTTAACCCTAGTCCTATGAAGAAGATAGGAGAGGGAGATTCGGAAACTAATGGTAAATCATAATGTCTCAATATCTCATTGCAAAATTTTATTTTTTCAGCTAAAGAATTTTGAAGGCCGTAAATTTCATCAGTTAAGTGAATTTTTGCAGAAGCAATAGAGGCAGCAATAGTAGCAGGCTGTTGTGGGCCTGAATAGGTCAAAGCGCCGCCCCAATTTTTAACCTTCCAATACATCTCATCATTAGGTAAAATAAAAACTCCTCCTGCCGAAGCAAAACCTTTTGCCATTGACGTTGCCAGGACAATTCTAGGATGATAACCTAATTGGCTTTGAGCATAGCCAGCACCTTGAAGACCTGTCCAGCTCATACCATGAGCGTCATCAATATAAAGAAATAGTTGTTTGTTTTTTTCCAGCAATTTGGACAATTCACCAAGAGGAGCTAGATCACCATACATGGAGTAAACACCATCTAAAAAATACCAAATGCGATTATGAGTTGGGCTTAATTCATTAATCTTATTTTGTAATTCATCGAGGCGGTTATGTCTTAGCATTGTAATAGTAGTTCCTTTAAGCTGAACACGTGCCATTGCTTCCTGCATAGAAACGTGTGCCTGCTGGTCTAAGATTACAGCATCATCTTCTTCAATTATTATTGGAATAATGGATTGATGTCCCATAGTTGAACAGGTAGAGAGGATTACATTACGTCCAAACATTTGAGCCAATAAACTTTCTAACTCTTCGTAAAGTCCTATAGAAACGTAAGTCCTTGAAGTAGAAAATTGTGAGCCATATTTCTTTATTGCTTCTGTTCCGGCAGCAATCAGTCTTTTATCAAGTTCCAAGCCTAAATAGCTGCATGAGCCGAAGAATATGTGGGATTTGTCGTGAAGTGTTATTTTTCTCCCATCTAATTTTTTATCTTGGGTGAATAAATGAACGATTCCCCTGTTTCGGGCAGTCGTTAAAATCTCATTAATTGTATTAATAAGATTGGTACTTTTTCGATTTTTTGTCATTTTGGATTTTTATTTTAGAGTAGAACAATAAGGTACTAGTGTTATTTACGTACGGTAATTTAAATCTTTCATAGTCAAAACTATAATCAATTAATAATGAGGGAGAAATACTTCAAAAACGATACAATTGAAATGTGGATTGAGGATGGGGTTCTTTTTGGAGTTTATGCTCCTTATGCTGTAATAACTCTTGAAGTAGCTAAAATCAATGTGGCTGAAAGGCTAAAAATTGCCGATGGTAAAACTTATCCAGTTTGTGTTGATTTTACTAGGGCAAAAACAGCTTCAAGAGAAGCCAGAAGCTACTTTTCTGATGGAGATGGGATAAGAGGCATAAGCGCTGGGGCGTTTTTGGTTAAAACAGAAATTGAAGCCTTTCTTCTTAATACCTGGTTAAGTTTATATAAGCCTAAGGTTCCTGCAAGATTATTTACAGAAAAGGAAAAAGCTTTGGAGTGGCTTGAACCATTTAAAAGGATAAATTAATTAAATAAGTACAACCTTATAAATTCTTTTAAGCCACTATCTTGAAAAATTTCATCTAATTCCTTTTCGTTTTTCGCAATTGCTTCCTGCTTATCATAGTTCTCCATTTCTGTTAAAGTTTCAATTTGAGTAGATAGTTGAGCAATTCTAAATAGTATTTCTAATTCTTGTGGAGTTAATTCAATTACTTTTTTTTCGTTGTTGAATAAGTCCATGATTTTTTCAGCGAAAGTTTTCTCCATAATTGGTTTCTTAGTTTTTATAGTCCTTAAATCATATAAAAAATATTGCATGGAACTCAGCCTATCTGTCAACCAAGTACCGCTAAGCACTTAACAACAAGAATAGGAAAAGCCCATGCAATGCACGAGCGTTTACCTATACTCTCCTGTTGTCTTTTATTGAAATTAGCGGTTTCGGTTGACAAGATTATAGGAAGCGCAATATTATTATATGTCGTTTTTTTCTACTTCATTTTAAAGCTTTATATTATAAAGATAACGAATGTTTAAAGTTTATTCTATCAAAAATCATTATAACAAGGAAAAATACCTTCTAAAAAGTAATACAATACGCCTTTTAAACCATTTTTAGTAATAATTCAACAATCATTTAACACTAATTTTAGAAAAATTCTCCTATAATTTAGGCTAATTTATTAGTCAAATAATTGAAAAATAATTCGTTCGTCCATATAATTAGTTTCTTTATGCTACGTTTATATTCTGATTTCTGTTTCAGAAATTGAATTTTTAAAGCAACTTTTTTATGATTGGGAGTTTGAAGGAACGACTTATTACTCTGGAATCAGATCTAAAGAAAATAGACCAGGAGGAAGTTCTTGCTCTTACCAAAGCTAAAAGGTCTCTTATCCATATTAAGGAATGCTGTAAAGAGTTATCACTCGTGTCCTTTAAAAATGAATTTAAAGACAGGAAAGAGGAGATCGAATTCTTTAAAGAGCTAAAACTCCCATTCTACAGTAAGCTTTATTATTTTACTGATATAATCAATCTGGAATCCCAACGGCCTAATGGCAGCGATAAGGTAAAAAGAAAATTTCTGAAGGAGCATCTTTATAAAATCAGTGAACACTTTAATCTTCATAGGGCATTATACCAGTATTACAGGATGGAGTTAACTGATTGGGACGACAAATATTTCACTCAGATAAAAAAATTTGAGAACAAGTACGATGCTCAGGGAAATATCATACAATGCGAAGACGATTATTCTTCTACCCACGATCTACTATTTGCAAAAATTATTGCCAATGATAAGTTTGAAAACTATTTAAGAAAAGAACTTATTAGCTTATCTCATAATAAAAGTCCTGAATTAGCCACTTTGCCGGATATTGAAGCAATATCAACTGTTCATAAGAAGTTAACCTGGACAGCATCAAAATCCGCACTTACAGAGCTTATATATGCTGTCTACTGTTCAGGAAGTGTTAATAATGGTAAAGCAGATATAAAGGATATAGCAGAATTTGTTGAAGCAATGTTCAATGTAGACTTAGGGGATTTTTACAGAACCTATGTAGAGCTAAGAATGAGAAATCATCAGACGAAATATCTGGATTCATTAAAGGAAGCTCTCTTACTTAAAATGAATGAGGATGATGAAAAGGAGAATAGAGATCCTTTAGCAAGAAAAACATAAAGCAAGTTTAATCATTACTAGCTTACCTAATTGCAATATAAAAGTTATTGTACTCATTGAAGAAGTTCAGAATCTGTTCAGAAAGCTTAGGTAGTATTGAAAAGTAAGTATTACTTTAATATGATGTTTTATTTGTATAAGATTGAGGTTATAGATGTCATATCTCCTTTAACTTATGAGGAAAATACTTATTATTAATTCCTATTTAATATGAAGAGTGATAGTAGTATATATTATTCTTTAAAAAAATCGTGATTTTTACTTTTGACAGCTAAGAATTTTTAATATATCTTTTCAACATGGTTTAAAGAGATCAATTATGAAAACATACCAAAGTGTGTTATTGATTGACGATGACCCTATTTGCAATTTCATTCATTATGCGATCATTGAACGACTTGGAATATCTACTAATATTACCATAGAAAATAATGGGTTATCTGCCCTTAATTTTGTTATTAAATCGTATATGAAAGAAACTCCTTTGCCAGGGCTAATTCTTTTAGATATTAATATGTCTACTATGGATGGTTTTGAATTTCTGGAGGAGTTTGAGAAAATTCCTAAAGCTTTTACTAAAGACACTAAAATAATAGTAGTAAGTAACCTTTTTCGAAAGAGCGACATTGAGGTTCTCAACCATAAAGAATTGATGTATATGGATAAACCGCTTACATCTGAAAATCTTAAACAAATGCTTACTAAAGAAGTACATAATTCCAGATTGAGTATTAAGGATAGTGGAGATATTTACTATTGATTAAATAGAACATCATTTCACTATAAACCCCCAAGATGTACCCATCTTGGGGGTTTTGTTTTAATTACTACCTCTCACAAATAACCTGCCACTTCTCTTGAAATAATCCATGTTCTTACATCATGGGTAAATTCTGCCCGATTCATCCAGTAGTAAATTTTTTTCTCTCATAACATCAGGCACTTAACAGTATTCTAAAAAATTTCTTTACCGAACTCGGTATCACCCTGCGGATTTAAGCAAGCCAATCTCCCCTCCTTTGCATAGAACGCAAGACAAAAGGAGCCATGAAAAATTCCATTCTGATTTCGGAAGTAAGTCCAGAGCAATTCAAGGACATGCTCAAAGAAGCCCT
>Ga0134126_10006914_pt1 | contig 14269 bp, 12 predicted proteins | sample KB31752_FD_96881 | JGI IMG/M metagenome (GOLD analysis project Ga0134126, IMG submission 96881) | Terrestrial soil microbial communities with excess Nitrogen fertilizer from Kellogg Biological Station, Michigan, USA - KB3-175-2 | ecosystem: Environmental > Terrestrial > Soil > Unclassified ... | reverse complement strand
GCAAGCTGTTGCTGTCGCGCCGGCATGTGCTCGGCTTCGGCGCGGCTGCGCTGTCGGCGCCATGGGCGCCCTGGCTGCGGCCGGCTGGGGCTGAGGACGCGGAAGGAGGCGCCGCGGCCGCGGGGGAGGTTCACGGCCTCTCGTCCTTTGGGGACTTGAAATATCCGGCGGATTTCCCTCACCTCGATTACGTCAATCCGGGCGCGCCCAAGGGTGGCTTGTTTTCGACGATCCCGTCGAGCCGCGCCTATAACCAATCCTTTTTTACCTTCAATTCGCTCAATGCCTATGTGCTGAAGGGCGAGGGTGCGCAAGGCATGGACATGACCTTTGCGACCCTGATGGCGCGGGCGAACGACGAGCCGGACGCTATGTATGGCTTTGCCGCAAAGTCGGTGCAGATCTCGCCGGACAAGCTCACTTACCGTTTCACGCTGCGCCCCGAAGCGCGTTTCCATGACGGCTCGAGGATATCGGCGCAGGACGTAGCCTTCTCCTTCAATACGCTCAAGCAGAAAGGTCACCCGCTGATCCTGGTTCAGCTCCGCGACTTCGTGAAGGCGGAGGCGGTTGATGATGCCACTGTGGTCGTGACCTTCAAGCCGAAGCGCGCGCGCGACGTGCCGCTCTATGTCGCGGGTCTGCCGATCTTCTCGAAGGCCTATTACGCCACGCGTTCCTTCGAAGAAAGCACGCTTGACGCACCGCTGGGCTCAGGGCCCTACAAGGTCGGCAATTTCGAGGTCAACCGCTTCATCGAATTCAATCGGGTGAAGGATTGGTGGGCGGCCGATCTGCCGATCAACCGCGGCAGCTACAATTTCGACACGGTGCGCTTCGAATTCTATCGGGATCGCGACGTCGCCTTTGAGGGCTTTACCGCGAAAAATTACCTGTACCGGGAAGAGTTCACCGCGCGCATCTGGGCCACGCGCTACGACTTCCCGGCGATCAAGGAGGGTCGGGTCAAGCGCGAGACGCTGCCGGATGATACGCCGTCGGGTGGCCAGGGCTGGATGATCAATACCCGCCGCGATCAGTTCAAGGATCCGCGGGTGCGCGAGGCACTGAACAACTGCTTCGATTTCGAATGGACCAACAAGACCATCATGTACGGCGCCTATACGCGCACCGTCTCGCCGTTCCAGAACTCGGATATGGTGGCCGTGGGTGAGCCTTCGCCGGAAGAGTTGAAGCTGCTCGAACCATTTCGCGGCCAGGTGCCCGATGAAGTGTTCGGCAAGCCCTATGTGCCGCCCGCCTCGGACGGGTCGGGACAGGACCGCACGATGCTGCGCAAGGCCCAGCAGTTGCTGCAGGATGCCGGTTTGCAGATCAAGGATGGCAAGCGGGTCTTGCCGAACGGCAATGTCCTGAAAATCGAGTTTCTGATCGATGAGCCCTCCTTTGAGCCGCATCATGGGACCTTCATCAAGAACCTCGCCCGGATCGGCGTTGACGCCGGGATTCGTCTGGTCGACGCGGTGCAGTATCGCGCCAGGGTCGAGTCGTTCGACTTCGACGTGACAATCCAGCGCATGAATTTCTCGCCGACGCCAGGCGACAGCCTGCGTCCGTATTTTTCCTCGCAGGCCGCCGCCACCAAGGGCTCCTACAACCTCGCGGGTATCGCGAATCCGGCCATCGACGCCCTGATCGAGAAGGCCATCGCGGCAAGCACGCGCCAGGAGCTGAACGTCGCTTGCCGCGCGCTCGATCGCGTGTTTCGCGCCGGGCGCTATTGGGTGCCGCAATGGTATCGCACCACTCATCCGGTCGCCTATTGGGATCAGTTCAGTCACCCGGAGAAACCGCCGAAATATGCGCAAGGCACCGGTGCGCCCGAGAACTGGTGGTTCGATGCCGCCAAGGCGGCCAAGCTCGATCAGGCCAAGTAGATCATGAGCGCCTATATCGCCCGTCGAATCCTGTTGATGCTGCCGACGCTGCTCGGGATTCTCTTTGTCTCGTTCGTTGTGGTGCAGTTTGCGCCGGGCGGTCCGGTCGAGCGCGTCATCGCCCAGCTCTCGGGCGCCGATACCGGCGGCCTGTCGCGCGTCTCCGGCGGCGGCGGCGATTTCGCCAACCGCAGCGCGGTCAACGGCGCCGGGGCAGAAGCCGTCAACTCGAGGTATCGGGGCGCGCAGGGGCTCGACCCGGCATTCATCAAGAGCCTGGAAAAGCAGTTCGGTTTCGACAAGCCGGCGCCCGAGCGCTTCGCGCTGATGGTGTGGAATTACGCGCGGTTCGATTTCGGCAAGAGCTATTTCCGCGACATCAGCGTCATCGATCTGATCAAGGAAAAGCTGCCGGTGTCGATGTCGCTCGGCATCTGGATGACGCTGCTCGGCTATCTCATCTCGATTCCGCTCGGCATCCGCAAGGCGGTCAAGGACGGAACGCCCTTCGACACCTGGACCTCCGCCGTGATCATCATCGGCTTTGCGATTCCGGGATTCCTGTTTGCGATTCTTCTGATCATCCTGTTTGCCGGCGGCTCGTTCCTGAACTGGTTTCCCTTGCGCGGATTGACCTCGGACGGCTGGTCGAGCTTTCCGTGGTACTGGAAGATCATCGACTATTTCTGGCACCTCACGCTGCCCCTGATCGCGATGGGGCTCTCCGCGTTTGCGACCATGACCCTGCTCACCAAGAACTCGTTCCTCGACGAGATCCGCAAGCAATATATCATGACCGCGCGCGCCAAGGGCTGCAGCGAGCGGCAGGTGCTCTACAACCACGTGTTCCGCAACGCCATGCTGATCGTGATCGCGGGCTTTCCGGGCGCCTTCATCCACGCCTTCTTCTCCGGCTCGCTGTTGATCGAGACCATCTTCTCGCTCGACGGGCTCGGCCTGCTCTCGTTTGAAAGCGTGCTCAACCGCGACTATCCCGTCGTGTTCGGGACGCTCTATATCTTCGCGTTGCTGGGCCTCGTGGTCAATCTGATCTCCGATATCACCTATATGTGGGTCGATCCGAGGATCGATTTCGAGGCGCGGGAGGTTTGATGACGATCACGGCCCCCCAGCCCGTTGAAACCACCACGACCTCGCCGCTCGGCGAGGCGGTGCCGCCCACGCGCCATCCGTTTGTTCCCTCGCCGCTGAACCGCCGTCGCTGGGAGAACTTCAAGGCCAACAAGCGCGGCTACTGGTCGTTCTGGACCTTTCTCGTCCTGTTCGTGGTGTCGCTGTTTGCCAACGTGATCGCCAACGACAGGCCTCTGGTGATCAAGTACGACGGTCATCTCTATTGGCCGGTGCTCTTCAACTATGCCGAGACCACCTTCGGCGGCGACTTCGAGACCGAGGCCGACTATCGCGATCCCTATTTGCAGAAGCAGATCGCGGCCAAGGGCGGCACCGTCATCTGGCCGCCGATCCGCTATTCCTACAGCACCATCAATCGCGACTCGCCGACGCCTGCGCCCTCGCCGCCGACCTGGCTTTTGACCGAGGCGCAGTGCAAGCCGATCGTGCAGCAGAAGCACCTCCACGGCTGCCGCGACCTCGAATATAACTGGCTCGGAACCGACGCGAACGGCCGCGACGTGGTGGCGCGCCTGATCTACGGCTTCCGCATCTCGGTGCTGTTCGGCCTCAGCCTGACGGTGATCTCCTCGATCATCGGCATCGTCGCCGGCGGCGTGCAGGGTTATTTCGGCGGCTGGATCGATCTTGGGTTCCAGCGCTTCATCGAAATCTGGAATTCGATTCCCTACCTCTATCTGCTGCTGATCATTTCCGCGGTGCTGCCGCCCGGGTTCTTCGTGCTGCTCGGCATCATGGCGCTGTTCTCCTGGGTGACGCTGGTCGGACTGGTGCGCGCCGAATTCCTGCGCGGCCGCAATTTCGAGTACATCCAGGCGGCCCGCGCGCTCGGCGTCTCCAACGCCGTCATCATGTTCCGCCATCTACTGCCGAATGCGATGGTGGCGACCATGACCTTCCTGCCCTTCATCGTGTCGTCGTCGGTGATGACGCTGACCGCGCTCGACTTCCTGGGGTTCGGCCTGCCGCCGGGCTCGCCCTCGCTCGGCGAGTTGCTGTCGCAGGCCAAGGCCAACATCCAGGCGCCGTGGCTCGGCTTCGCCGGCTTCTTCTCGGTCGCCATCATGCTGTCGCTTTTGATCTTCGTCGGCGAAGCGGTGCGCGACGCCTTCGATCCACGCAAGACGTTTGTCTGAGCGTATGATAATCTCGATAGCCGAGGTAGGTGAAAGTCATGAACAGGATCGTCAAGGAGCACTATCCGGCGTCCCGACTTCCAGAGGATTTGCGCACGGGCGTAGATCCAACGTCCACCGTGACGGTTACCGTCGTTGAAGAACCGAAGCCGTCCCGGACGGTCATGAGCCTGGAGGACCTCTGGGCATTGCGTGCACCGCCATTTAGAACCGCCCAGGAGATAGACGACGATCTGCGTCGCGACCGAGATGAATGGGATGAATGACCAGCAGACCGTCAGACGAATCTATGTCGATTCAAACGCTTTCATCTATGCGATTGAAGGAAACGACGAGGTTTCTTCGGTGCTTCACAGGTTCTTCGCGGTGTTGAGACTTCAGGCTGAGCCGGCATACACGAGCGAGCTAATTTTGGCAGAAGTGCTGCCAAGGGCAAACACCGTGCAGCGGCGCAGCTATTTTACGTTGATTTTGTTTAGCGGATTGTTCGACGCGCTTCCGGTCAGTCGCGAAGTTCTGATTGAAACGGCGGACTATCGGAAAAATCGAACACGGCCCTCGCTCGAAGGGCGGGGTGTCATGCCCAAACTGGCGGATGCGGTTCATGTCGCTAGTGCCACTCGTGCGAAGTGCAATACATTCATCTCGTTTGACCGTGGCCTGCAGCTTCCGACTGGAATGGAGCGAATTGGGCGAGAAGATGGACGCCTGGTTCAATTGGTGCAGGAGCTGTCCTGATGGACGCCGTCAACCAGCCGCTGCTCAGCATTCGCGATCTCTCGGTGGCCTTCCGCCAGCAGGGCAAGACCTCGCTCGCGGTCGACCGCATCTCGTTCGAGATCAAGCGCGGCGAATGCGTGGCCCTTGTCGGCGAATCCGGCTCCGGCAAATCGGTCAGCGCGCTGTCGGTGCTGAAGCTGTTGCCCTATCCGGCCGCCTCGCATCCGACCGGCAGCATCCGCTTCAAGGGCCAGGAGCTGTTGTCGCTGTCGGAGAGGCAGATCCGCGGCATCCGCGGCAACGACATTTCGATCATCTTCCAGGAGCCGATGACCTCGCTCAATCCGTTGCACACGATCGAGGCGCAGATCACCGAGATCATCCAGCTCCACAATCCCGTCAGCAACCAGACGGCGCTGGCGCGGACGCTGGAGCTGTTGCGGCAGGTTCACATCCCCGATCCGGAAACGCGGCTGAAATCCTATCCGCATCAGTTGTCCGGCGGCCAGCGGCAGCGTGTCATGATCGCGATGGCGCTCGCCAACGAGCCCGACCTGTTGATCGCGGACGAGCCGACCACCGCGCTCGACGTCACCGTGCAGGCGCAGATCCTGACGCTGCTCGCCGAGATCCGCGCGCGGCTCGGCATGAGCCTTTTGTTCATCACCCATGATCTCGGCATCGTCCGCCGCATTGCGGACCGCGTCTGCGTCATGAAGAGCGGCGAGATCGTGGAGCAGGGGCCGGTCGAGCAGGTCTTCAATGCGCCGAAGCATCCTTACACCAAGGCGCTGCTCGCCGCCGAGCCGAGGCCAGACCCGGCGCCGCCGCGGCCGGGACAGCCGGTGGTCATCTCCGCCGACAATCTGAAGGTCTGGTTTCCGATCAAGCGCGGGTTCTTGCGCTCGGTCGTCGGCCACATCAAGGCAGTCGACGGCGTGAGCCTTGCGGTGCGCAAGGGCGAGACGCTCGGCGTCGTCGGCGAATCCGGCTCCGGCAAGACCACGCTCGGGCTGGCGTTGCTGCGGCTGATTTCCTCCGAAGGGCCGATCGTGTTCCTCGGCAACGCGATCCAGGGGCTGAAATTCAAGGCGATGCGGCCGTTCCGCCGCGACATGCAGATCGTGTTCCAGGATCCCTTCGGCTCCCTGAGCCCGCGCATGTCGGTCGGCGAGATCATCGCCGAGGGCCTTCTGGTGCATCAAAAGCAGCTCTCGCGCGAGGAGCGCGAGGCGCGGGTGGTCAAGGCAATGGAGGATGTCGGCCTCGAGCCGGAATGGCGTTCCCGTTATCCGCACGAATTTTCCGGCGGCCAGCGCCAGCGCATCTCGATTGCGCGCGCTGCCGTGCTGGAGCCGAATTTCGTGGTGCTGGACGAGCCGACCAGCGCGCTCGACATGGTCCTCCAGGCGCAAATGGTCGATCTGTTGCGCGAGCTGCAGCGCAAGCGCGACCTGACCTATTTGTTCATCTCGCACGACCTGCGCGTGGTCGCTTCGCTGGCGAGCCATCTGATCGTGATGCGGCAGGGCAAGGTGGTGGAGGAGGGGCCGGCCTCGGCCTTGTTCAAGGCCCCGAAGACCGACTATACCCGCGCCCTGTTTGCCGCCGCCTTCCGCAACGAAGCCACCGACGACAGCTCGGTCGCGAGCTGAAGCGGGATCATTGCTTGGTTAGTCAGCGGTTCGCAGTGTTCCTGTCACCTCGCCCCGCTTGCGGGGAGAGGTCGCATCGCATCGAAGATGTGATGCGGGTGAGGGGGCCACCCACGAGTTCCTCTCTCACCATTTTCGCGGAAGCAGCCCCTCACCCCAACCCTCTCCCCGCGAAGAGCGGGGAGAGGGAGAAGGACAGTCGTTCCCAACGCGATTTCATTGCGCATTAGAGGCGTTTCACCGTAACCAGCTCGTTACCCGCCGCCTTGATGCGCGCAATCGCTTTGTCCGTCGCTTCGATCACGGTTGCCATGTGATGCGCGTTGGCATGCACGATGGTCGTGTCGTCGCGCGCGATGGCGACGTGGCCATTCCAGAACAGCAGGTCGCCACGCTTGAGCCTCACCCATCCGGCCGGATCGAGCGGCTGGCCAAGCGAGGCCTGCTGCATGTCGCTGTCGCGCAAGGCTGCGATGCCGGCGGCGTTCAGCGATAGTTGCACCAGGCCGGAGCAATCGATGCCAAGGCTGCTCTTGCCGCCCCAGAGATAGGGTGTGCCGACAAAGCGTTCGGCGACGGCGACGAAATCCGCCGCCTTAGCATTCAGCGGGGCGAGATGGGTTCGCGGCAGGTAATGGCCTTCACGCGTAACCGAAAACGCGCCGTCTTCGCGCGCGATGCTCACCTTCGCGGCCATGGGAAGCGCAAGCGCCGGCGGCAGCTTGATGGACGGGCCGGGAAAGGCGAGCGTCGACAGCGCCGTCACTTGATGCGTCGACGCAGCCGCGGGCCTGCCGAGCGTAGTGTCCGGCAGCCAGCCGACATAGCCATCGCTCTCGAGCTGGCCCCAGGCCCAGCCTTCGCCGCTTTGATCATAGACGGTGACGCGCTCGCCCTTCAGCGCCTGCGTCATCAGCTCGGCGTCGGGTGACGGCGCGCGGCGAAGCGGCGCGATCGCTTCGATCACCTCGAGCTCCTCCCCATCGACAAAGCGCGCCGCGGAAACCTTGCCCTCGAGATGTTTCGCGGCAAGGTCCGGACGGGCGGGCGTCAGGCGAGGATCATGCATAGCGTTCGCCCAGCAGCTTGTAGATCGCGCGCGCGGCCTGGCATTCGCCGCCTTCGGGCCGGGCCGGCTTAGCCGACGGCGTCCAGGCGTAGATATCGAGGTGCAGCCAGCTTTTGGCGTGCTCGACAAAACGCTGCAGGAACAGGGCGCAGGTGATCGAGCCTGCGAACGCGCCCGTCGGCGCGTTGGTGATGGTGGCGGCCCTGGACTCGAGCCAGCTATCGTAAGGCGGCCACAGCGGCATGCGCCACAACGGATCGTTCTCCTCTCTTGCGCAGCGCGCGACGTCGAGCGCAAGCCGCTCATCGTCGGTGTAAAAGGGAGGTAAATCCGGCCCCAGTGCCACCCGCGCCGCGCCGGTCAGCGTGCCCATGTCGATCAAGAGGTCGGGCTTCTCCTCGTCGGCGAGCGCCAGCGCATCGGCGAGGATCAGCCGCCCCTCGGCGTCGGTATTGCCGATCTCGACTGTGATGCCCTTGCGCGACTTGAAGATGTCGAGCGGCCGGAAGGCATTGCCGGCGACCGCATTCTCGACCGCGGGAATCAGCACGCGCAGCCGCAGCTTCAGTCCGGCATCCATCACCATCTGCGCCAGCGCCAGAATATTGGCCGCGCCGCCCATGTCCTTTTTCATGATCAGCATGCCGCTCGAGGGTTTCAGGTCGAGCCCGCCGGTGTCGAAGCAGACGCCCTTGCCGACCAGCGTCACCTTGGGATGCGACGGATCGCCCCAGACGAGCTCGATCAGCCGCGGTGGGCGGGTGGAGGCCATGCCGACGGCATGGATCAGCGGGAAATTCTGCGTCAGCAGGTCATCGCCGATGATGCAATGAAAGCGCGCATCATAGCGCGCCGCGAGCAGTTCGACGGCGCGCTGCAGCTCCGGCGGGCCCATGTCGTTCGAAGGCGTGTTGACGAGCTCGCGCGCCATCATGGCGGCATCGGCCATCCGCGTGATGTCGGCGGCATCGATGCCGTCTGGCGGCACCAGCTTGACATCGGGCGGCTCCGCCTTGCGGTAGCGGCTGAAGCGATAAGTGCCGAGCGCAAAGGCGAGCGCTGCGAGCCGCGTGTCGTGCGGTGCATTGGCGAAGCGGTAGACGCCCGCGGGCAGCAGACCGGGCAGGCTGCCTGGCCGGAACAGATCGCGGGATTTGGCGCTCTCCTCCTCCAGGCCGAACAGCACCTGCGCGATTGTCCCGTCGGACGCAGGCAGCGCCAGATATGCGCCGGGGTTGGCGGCAAAGTCGTTCGCGGCTGCGAACTGGGCGGCAGGCGCCGGCAGCGCGGCGCGGATCGCGTCCCAGCTCGATTTGCTCGCGAATGTGATCGGGATAACGGAAGAGTTCGGGTCGGTTGCGAATATCGATGGCATGCGGTGCTTGTCTTCGGGTTCGAGGAGGCGAGACTTCGCAGAGTTTTCGCAATCGTCAAGGCCCGTGCGAGGATGCAAATGCGCTACACGCGGCTTGTCAGGCCATGGTAGATTTTCGGCCGCTTCTGGATGCCGGGGAAACAAGATGGACGCAGTGTGGAGCATTGTTGCATTCATGGGTCACGCGGTCGAGGCGGTGCTGGGCTACGTCGAAACCCACCACTGGATTTTCGGCTTCCTCGTTGCCGGATATTTGTTCTACCTGCATGACCGCGCCGTGCATGAGCGCTTCAATGCGATCGAGAAGCGCCTCGACGAGGTTCGCAAGCGCCTGTCGATCGAATATTGAAGCTGCCTGGAGATTGAAACCGACTTGGAGCCCGATCGTCCTGCAAATTAACCGGCCGTTAGGGTTAACCATTTATTGCTGACGCGTTCGGCTCGGTCCAGCGCGAGAGTCACAAGTGCAACAGCGTCAGCAGCCCGGCTCAGCCCGGTTCCTTGCATCCGCGGCGGTCGCCGCCCTTTTGGCCGTTGGTCTTGGGGGCTGTCAGACCACGTCCGACATTACGGGATCGCTGATGTCGAGCTCCGCGCCGAGCCCGGCTGCCGATCCGCAGCGCGCCGTCGACTATTACGGCGAGCGCTACCGGGCCAATCCCAAGGACGCCGACATCGCGCTCGCCTATGGCCAGGCGCTGCGCCTCAACGGGCAGCACACCCAGGCCGCCGCCGTGCTGGAGCAGGCCTGCATCAAACACCCCGGCAACAAGGCGCTGCTCGCCGGCTGGGGCCGCGCGCTCGCCGACAATGGCGATTTCCAGCAGGCGTTCGACGTGCTGTCGCGCGCGCATACTCCCGACAATCCGGACTGGCGCATCCTGTCGGTGCAGGGCACCGCGCTCGACCAGATGGGCCGTCATGACGAGGCGCGGCGCTACTACGAGAGCGCGCTGAAGATCGTGCCCGGCGAGCCCTCGGTGCTCTCCAACATGGGCATGTCATACATGCTGTCGAAGGACCTGCCGAACGCGGAAGCGGCGTTGCGCCAGGCCTACGCCAACCCCAAGGCAAGTGCGAAGGCGAGCGCGACGGTGCGGCAGAATCTGGCGCTCGTGGTCGGCCTGCAGGGCCGCTTTGCCGAGGCCGAGGCGATCGTCAAGCGCGATCTGCCGCCGGACGAGGCGGCCGCCAACGTCGCCTATCTGAAAGAGATGCTGAAGAACAAGGACAAGGACAACTCGCGTCCCCGCCGCGACAAGGGCGGCTTCGGCAATATTCCCGTCGCCGAGCTCACAAGGCAGGAATGATTCCGCAGTCAGTCAGGCCGCAGCTTTTCTATTTGCGGCAAGGCGCTCGTCGACTAGCGCGACCTGGGCATCGATCGCGGGATGCCTCAAGCCCTTCTGAAGGGCGATGAGCTGCACCAATTTGTCGGCGCGTTCGATGTTCGGCGCGCCATTCTGCAACGCGCGCGCCGCGGAAGCCGGGCGGGACAGGCTTTGCGCTGCAGCGGCGTACTTCTCGAACGGAACAAGATCGGACGGCTTGGCGCCGAGCTTCACGCAAAGATCGAAGACGAAATTGTAGACGGAACGGGATTCTTCGATATTTGAATGCACGGCTTCCTGCGCCGTCCGCATGCCGTCCTTGGTGATGCACCGGTAGTTACCCGCGAGCAGCATCGACCATTTGGCAAGCGGCACCCAGATCGAATCGTAGGCCTTCAGCTTGACCGGGAGTTCGATCTCCTCGCCGGATATTTTGAAGCGTGCGCGATCAACGTCGTTTTCAAGGTTACGGACAATCTGCGTGTCCTTGTCGTCCTCGAATTTTGCGCATTTGAAGTTGGTCGGCAGCGTCACCAGGAGCTCGTTGGCCTTCCCGTTCGGCGGACGGATCGCCTGAGGATCAGGGCTATTCAGCGTGACCTTGTTTGGATTGACTGAATCCCAAACTCTGGGATCGGTATAGGCCACCTCCAGCGCCTTGTAGTCGAGACCGGGAATCCGCTTGATATAGGCGAGCGGCGGCATGTTCATGATCGACATGCAAGGCACCCCCGACTTGCCTACCGCAGCCAGCAATTGGCGCACGCCGTCCGAGCGATATTGGGGCTCCTGCATGCACAAGCCGATGAGATCGAACTTCAATGGGTCGACGCCGGTTGCGGGGCCTGCCGTCACCTTGCCCGGCAGCTTGCGGGACTCCAGCAGCACGGGCTCCTTGCGGCCGCGGACGGGCAGCGTCACCTTGAACCCCTCCGCATTGATCAGATCGGCTTCTGCGGGCAGGCATACGAGGTGAATCGAATGGCCGCCGAAGAGCAGCTTGGACGCGAGCAGGGATCCATACGACGCGCCCATGAGGAGGATGTTGTAGACTGGCATTTTATTTTCCCTTTGTGGACACTGGCCATTCCGGACAACTCGCCGTCTGGCCGCGGCGAATGCCTGGCCGAACGGCGTGCTCGACCAAAGACCCGGTTACGTTCGCACCATCAGTTTTTTTCCGGACGAGTCCATTCGTGTCGTGAACCCATTCACACTACAGGCCAGCTATAAGCCATTTCGGTGCTTCCGAGATATGATTTTCAGGAACCGCGTTGTCCGCCTAACGTAGGAGAGTGGCATCAGGCGGCTCTTGAAGTTGCGCTGCAGCAAACGCTGCGGGGCGATCACGCTGAAAGTCCGACTATCAACGACCCCCAAGCGTTGCGTGACGCGGCCATATCCAATTCGAACCACCCGTGCCCGGGACCCAAGCGTGCGGCGGCTTACGCAATCATCGGGCCTTGGCCACATATTCAAGCGGGAGTTTCCTGAACAGCTTGCGCAGCTCGCCCGAAACCGCCCCGCCGACGACGATCCTTGCGAATGCGCCGAGATCGGCGAAGAACGCCGGCTTCAGACTGTCGAGCTTGCTTGCGTCGACGACCAGAATGCTTTCCATCGCAGTCGCGATGACCGCCTGCTTGATTGCGATTTCGTGAAAGTTCGAACAGCTCGCGCCCCGGACCGGATGGACTCCGCCGGCAGATACGAACGCCTTGTTGATTCCCAGTTTTCGCAGATATGACAGGCCTTCGTCCGACGAGAACGATCGCGACGAGGCGTGATAGAGCCCTCCCATCAGCATCACTTGCGTTGCCGGGCGGCGGGTGACAATCGCCGCAACGTTCATCGAATAACAGACCACGGAAAGCGGCAGGCCGTCGGGCAGGCAGCCGGCCAGCGATTGCATGGTCGTGCCGCAGTCGATGAATATCGTGTCACCTTCCCGGATCGATGCGGCCGCGCAGCGACAGGCAAGCCGCTTGTCTTGCGTGTGCTGATCGATCTCCTGTTCCAGCGTGTACTTGACGGCCGTCGGAGACGTTGCATTCACGACATGACCGCCAAGACAGACGAGCATCGCATCCGACGAGGCGAGATCGCGCCGCACCGTCATTTCCGAGACGCTGAGAAGCTGAGCCGCGTCCTTGAGATGCAGCGTGCCGTTTTCAGCGACGGCGCGGCGGAGCCTGCGCAGCCGCTGTGCGCGCGTGTCGCCCTGCGCTGTCGCCCCGATCGGTATTTCTGCCATCTTGTTCAATAGCCCTGCACAGCCCGTTGACAACGATCTCACATGATGTGATCATTTGAACAGTAATATGTTACTATAATAACAGGATTCTCGAGTCCCTGCGATAGTGGACTGGATCCGGGGCGGGCGGCAACCTTTGGTCGGGCGAAGCCGCTCCGGGCCGACTTTGGAAGGAGTCGATGTTGCGATCCGAACATCCAGGATATCCGGTTGCGAAGTCGATCTGCCAGCGTGGTCAGCGGTTGAAATGGCGCACGGCTCGCTGATACCGGACCCTTCTGCTGTGGCGCTCCGCAGTCGCGAACGGCATGGCCCGGTTCCGATGAAAGCGCTTCCCCGCAATGAAGGCTGCGGGCTGGAGATGGACTGGGTTGACGAGGTCCGCATCAACCTCTCCGCCGCCGAGCGCCGTGTCGCGACCTTGCCTGGCCGGCGCACGGTGAAGAAGGATGCACAGGCTGCCTGGCTCCTGAAGGCCGTCACCTGCATCGACCTGACCACCCTCAACGGCGACGACACGGGCGCGCGGGTGCGGCGTCTCTGCGCCAAGGCCAGAGCGCCGGTACGGTCCGATATCCTTGATGCGCTGGGGTTTGCCGACCGCACCGTGCAAACGGGTGCGGTCTGCGTCTATCACCGCTTCGTCGCAACGGCGGTCGAAGCGCTCGAAGGCTCGAATATCCCGGTTGCTGCGGTCTCGACCGGATTTCCGGCTGGCCTTGTGCCGCACGATCTCAAGCTGAGGGAGATTGAAGCCTCGGTGAACGACGGCGCTCGGGAAATCGACGTCGTCATCACACGCGAATACGTGCTTGTCGGTGATTGGCGTGCTCTCTACCGCGAGATAAAGGACTTTCGTGCGGCCTGTGGCCACGCCCATCTCAAGACCATCCTGGCGACGGGCGATCTCAAAACGCTGCGCAACGTCGCCAGGGCATCGCTGGTCTGCATGATGGCGGGGGCTGATTTCATCAAGACCTCCACCGGCAAGGAAGGCGTTAACGCGACGCTGCCTGTTACGCTCGCAATGCTGCGGATGATCAGGGCCTACCATGAACGTACCGGCCACGAGATCGGCTTCAAGCCAGCCGGCGGGATATCGACGGCAAAAGACGTGCTCAACTACCAATTCCTGATGAAGGAAGAGCTGGGGCGCAAATGGCTCGAGCCGGGTCTGTTCCGCATCGGCGCGTCGAGCCTGCTCGCAGATATCGAACGGCAGCTCGAGCACCATGTCACCGGCCGTTATTCGGCCTTCAACCGCCACCCCGTAGGATGAAATGCTGGCCATGAGCGTCGCACATTACTACGAGACGATGGAGTACGGTCCCGCGCCCGAGGCCGATGGCGAGGCTCGCGCCTGGCTGAAAAAGCACGACGCGGTGTTCGGGCATTTCATCGGCGGCGAGTTCGCGGCGCCGCATGCCGGCAAGCATTTCACGACGCTTGAGCCCGCCACCGGCAAGACGCTGGCCAAGGTCGCTCAAGGCTCCGTCGCCGATGTGGAGGCAGCCGTCGGCGCCGCGCGCAGGGCGCAGCCGCTTTGGGCGCGGCTTGGCGGTCACGGCCGCGCGCGGCATCTCTATGCGCTGGCGCGGATGCTGCAACGTCATGCGCGGCTGTTTGCCGTGCTGGAAGCAATCGACAACGGCAAGCCGTTAAGGGAAACGCGCGAT
>Ga0134126_10006913_pt1 | contig 14271 bp, 14 predicted proteins | sample KB31752_FD_96881 | JGI IMG/M metagenome (GOLD analysis project Ga0134126, IMG submission 96881) | Terrestrial soil microbial communities with excess Nitrogen fertilizer from Kellogg Biological Station, Michigan, USA - KB3-175-2 | ecosystem: Environmental > Terrestrial > Soil > Unclassified ... | reverse complement strand
GTGAGATTGCCGCCTGGCCGCGACAAGCTCGCAACAAAGCCCGAACCGATCGGGTCGGCGACGTTGAAGACGATCGGGATCGTTCTGGTCTCTTGTTGCATGGCTGCGGTGGCTGGTGTTGACTGCGTCACGATCACGTCGGGCTGCAGCGCGATCAGTTCTCTCGCGAGTAAGCGGGCCTGAGCGCCGGCGGGCGCAAAACGATAGTCGATTCGCAGGTTACTACCTTCCGCCCAACCAAGCTTCTCAAGTCCCTGACGGAATCCCGCGATGCGCTCCTGCATGTGGGGATCATTCTCGGCGAGGCCAACCAGCACGCCGACGCGCCGCACCCGCTCAGACTGCTGCGCGCGGGCAGCGAGCGGCCAGATCGCCGCCGCGCAGCTGAGAAGCATGATGAACTCGCGCCGCCTCATCGTCGTCCCTCACAGTCAAGATAGGGCATTGTATCGTGGCAAACGAGCAGACTGAAAGGGAGCACTCTCACAGGTGGTTTTGCAGCATCAATGTCCGCTTTGGGTCATAAGCGGACATATGCAGCGCACAAACCCATGTCCGCTTTACCCCCAATAACGACCGCAAAAGCGGACATCCGATGGTGGATCGGCGAGGCCAACGCGTGCAGACACTCTGGGGCGGTGTGTGATGCCTCGTCATTCATCCCGATGAATGCATCGATTGCGGGTGTGTGAGCCGGAATGTCCGGTGGAGGCGATCAAGCCCGACACCGAGCCCGGGGCCGAGAAGTGGCTCAAGCTCAACGCTGACTATGCAAAAACTTGGCCCAATATAACACTCAAGCGCGACCCTCCCGCAGATTCAAAAGAATGGGAAGGCAAGCCAGATAAGCTTAAATATTTCTCGCCAAATCCGGGCACAGGTGACTAGCGCGCCAGTGCGTTCCGCTTTGGGCCAGAGCACTTTAATTAACAGGTTGTATCTGCGTCCGGTCAGCAAGTTGCCGAGACAACTCCATGGGCGCATGCTGACGCTGCATGGCTGCTGATTCGGACCACCACGAAGACATCAACGTCGTCATATCCTTGCTCGAAGCGGTCTATTGCCGCGATGGCGCAGACATGGCCCTGCAGACAGCGAAACACATGATCGCGGCAGCTGCCGCTTTCCTTACCTGTGAACGGGGGCCGGATGAAACGCGTCGCATTCTGCGGATTGTAGGTGAGGCGCAGGGGAAGGCATCGTAAATTGTGCGATCGTCCCCGTGTACTTATTTCGGCCGAATGTCCGCTTTCGAAATGAAAGCGGACATTGAGTTGTCAGAAGCAAGTCAGACGAACCTCGCGGCTTCCTGCTCAGTCGGCAATCGTCCCTCGGGTGTAAGCTGGTCAACGACATCCGGCAATTGCTGACTGAGTCCACTCAGCATCTCCTCGCGCGACATCCCCGAAAACCCCGCCAACGTATTGACGCGATCCGCGCCGAGTGCAGTCGCCAAGTCATTCGGGGAGATCGCCTTGTTAGGCCCGGGACTAATCCACGACTTTGCGACATCACCCTGGCCATTCTGCTGGAATTGCTTGAGCAGATCGTTCAAGCCTCCGCTTACTACGCTTCCAGCAGCACCGCCTCCGAGTAATCCGCCCAATCCACCTTTAAGCAAGTCATCAAGTCCGCCAGTCGCGCCAGGACCTTGTTTGTCGGTACTAGTGCCAGCGCTTGCCTGATTAGCTGTGAAGGCCTTGATGGCCTGGTAGGCGAGCATACCAATTATTGCCTTTGTGATCGGAGACATGCCGCCGCCACTGCTCGCCGGTGCGCGTTGCCCAGATTCGGCGTTTGACATGCCACTCAGTACGTCAAGCAATCCCATGTCTGCCTCCTATCAAACTAAAATCGAACCGATTTGTGTTCGCTTCTCAGATTCGCGCGTTTCCGCCTAAGCGCTATTTTGTAGTTTCGGAGCTAAAAAGCCCCAAACAACAAGCAAAATGACGGCCCCGACGACCGCACCGATAAAGCCTGCCCCTTCGCCAGCGCGGTACCAGCCAAGAGCTTGTCCGAGGTAGGTCGCTAGGAAGGAGCCGGCAATCCCAAGCGCGACCGTGAGAATAAAGCCAGATGGTTCGTTCGATGATCCCGGATGGAGGAACTTAGCAACAATGCCCGCAATGAAGCCGATTATGATGGTCCAAATGATGCTCATGTCCGCGCTCCCCCAAGTCCGAGTTGTCCGACAGACTGGCAACCGGCCTGCTCAAAGGCTTGCTTCTGCCAGTTTGATTGAGCCGTCGCTTTAGCGCCATTGGACCGTGGTCCAATCGCGTAGCGGGATAAGCGTTTGACATTTTCGCGACCCAAATGTCCGCTTTGTCCCCAATAGCGGACATTGGCAGCGCACAAGCCCATGTCCGCTTTGGGCCAATAGCGGACATCATCGGGTCGCCAACCAAGAAACGATTTATCTGAAGCCAGCCCGATAGTAAGCAGCAAGCCCTTTGATCTCGTCTTCGGTCAGTCGCGGGGCAATCAGCCGCATGCGGCCATAGACGTCATTGCGACGCTGTCCCGATGCATAGAGCTTGAGCTGCTGAACGAGATACTCATCGCGTTGCTCGGCGAGAACGGGCGCTTCGATCGGGCCCCCGGCGCCGGCCCGGTGACAGGCCGCACAGGGCGGTATGTTGCGGTGAGGGTCACCAAGCTCCACGAGTTGAACGATCGCAGGTGGAGACTCGGCGAGTGTGACCGGGTTGAGGTTACGCTGCGGCTGGCCCGCATAATATGCAGCCACATCGGCGATCACGGCCTCATCCAAGGCCTTCGCGATATCGGTCATCTGTGGGTTGACGCGGCTTCCGGTGCGGTAATCGTGCAGCTGCTTGTAAATCGCTGCTCCGGATTGTCCCGCAAGGTGCGGGTATTCCGGAGCAATGGAAACGCCGTTCTCGCCGTGGCAGGCGATGCAGACCTCCAGAACTTTAGCCTTGCCCTTTGCCACATCGGCACGAGCGAGAATTTGCAGGACGTCCGGCGTCCAGACCACCTGCGATACGGGAGTCGGCGGGGTCCTGTCCGAAAACTGCGGCACCGCAGGCGAGCCAGGCAGTATTCCCAGCGCGCGGCAGATCGCTGTGAAAGCGTCAATGCCGGCGCTCCGGCCCTGCACGACAGGGATAACAATGACACCGAGCAGGATTCCGACCAGCACGATTCCCATCACCGCAATGGTCGACCAGAGGCGCCAGGGCTGGTCGAGGACATGAGGATCCGATTGCTGCGGGCGCTGGTCGGTCATGTCATCGCAACCTGTGCACGATCGCTGCAGGCGATGGCTCGATCACGAACTGGGCGATCGGAAAGCCATAGGCCAGGATCATCAGCACCAGCACGAGGACGTTCCAGAGGCCAAAGCCGTTGAGCGCGGCCGGCACGCGCCGGGGCGGATGAACGGCAAGCGCATAGAGCGGCTTGGCAATCGCTTGCACGCTGCTGCGGTGAAGCGCCACAAGATTTCGGACGAACAGGATCGCGGAAACCAACAAGATGAGTCCGCCGACAAGCGAAACCACCACCCAAGGGCCCCAGGCGGCAATGATTGGATCGGCATAATTGAAGTTGGCGACGCGGCGCCACTGCCCCTGCAGGCCGAGCCAGTGCCAGGGCAGCGTCATCACCATCATGCCGATGAACCAGAGCCAGAGCTGAATCCGTAATGGAGCGAGCGATGGGTGATCGCGCCCGGTGAGGCGCGGCCAGATTTCGTAAGCGATCGCGAAGTACATGATCACCACCGACCCGCCGAAAATCAGGTGAAAGTGCGCCGTCACCCATGAGGTGTTATGCACCATCGCGTTCATTCCGTAGGCCATGTTGACGATGCCGCCGAAACCGCCGAATCCGAGCATCACGAAAGCAAGGCCGATCGCAAGCACCATCGGGCGTTCCCAGGGAAGCGCCGCGATCCATCCAAACACGCCTCGGCCGCCCCGCAGGCGACCCGCGATCTCCATCGAGGCCGTGATCGTGAAGATGGTGAGAAGGGTCGGAGCAGCCACGAATGCGGTCAGCAGGACCTGGATGAACTTGGTGCCGTTCCCGTGCTCCGGATCCATCAGCAGATGATGCATGCCGACCGGCAGGCTGTAGATCAAGAATAGGATGAAGGTCAGGCGACCCATCGTGTCACTGTAGAGCCGTCCGCCCGCCGCGCGCGGGGCGATGGTGTAGAACGCGATATAGGCCGGTATCAGCCAGAAATAGACGATCGCGTGCAGCGTCCATGAAAACAGCGTGCGCGACATGCCGACATCGATGGTTTGCACGAGCCCGAGTGAAGCAGGGATCACCTGAAACAGGAGCTCAGCGGCCACGCCGACGGTCGTCCAGAGCCACATGACCGCATTGGCCACGGTCGCGAACATGGCGAGCGGAACGGGTTGGCCGGGGTTGTCGACTTTCCATGCATGCATTGCGACCAGCATCAGCACGCACCAGACCCACGATGCCGCAACCACAAGGACCAGCCCGATGTAAAACCAGACGCTTGCTGTAAGCGGCGGGTAGAACGTGAACAGCACCGAGGCTTGACCGGAGCCGATCGAAATGAGGGCAAGGACTACGCCGAGGATCCCCATCCAGAACGCGCCCCACGCCCAAATCTGTCCCGGCAGCGGGCGGTTGAGCGCAGTGACCGCGACGAAATAGCCGAAGCCCATGATGAAGAAGGTGGTCAGCACATAGGCCATGGATACGCCATGTGCAGTCACCGACATGAAATATTCTCCAGGCGTGCCGATTTTGGCGCCGAGTGGGCTGCGCACCCACATTTGCCATGCGCCCAGCACGCACGCGAACAGGAAGGCGCCGAACGCCACCCAGAAATGCGCAAGGCAAAGTCGCTCAGCGTTGCGCACAGGAAACTCTCCCATCCGGGCCCGGTTTGAATTGATCGGCAGGCAGCACCTGGACGGTCGCCCACATCTCGCTGTGACCCTGGCCGCAAAACTCATGGCAAGGCATGAGCAGATCGCCCGTGCGCGTGAACTCGGTGTGCACCTGCGCGACAAATCCCGGCACGACCATGGTGTTGACATTCGTCCCCGTGATCAAAAGACCATGGAGGACATCCGGCGAGGCGAATCTCAGCGTGACACGCCGGTTGGCCGGGACCGCAATGCATTGTGGGACGAACATGAATTGGGTGGCGATAGCGCGGACGATCACGGTACCGTCGCCAAATACGGTCGTTCCGAGGTTTTGTTCGGCAAATTCTCCCGACAGATGCAGCGTCTTGGGGTCGATCCGCTCCACGTTGCTCGGTGGGTTGATTTTGATCGTGATCGCGGTGAACACGATCATGCTCAAAGATGCGGCGACAAATATGCCGACGCCGAATGCCCACAACAGCTCGGTCCTGAGAATCCGGCTCTCGTGCAATTCGTGCGGGGCGTCTGACATCAGCCGACCGTTCCGCGTGGAATGAACACGAGGGTATAAATCAGGAGGTAACCCAGGACGAGCAGCGCCACCGTCGTGCCCGCCAGAACGGCCGCACCGAGTGGTACGGTGCGCATCACGGATACCAATGCGGCTTCGTCGATCTCATCGGCGACTTCGAGCTTTGAATCGGCAGCCGAGGATTGATCAGACTGCATCGACGCACGCCTCAAAATTGCAGTTCTGGCAGGGCGATGGCAACGAAATGATGGCAGACAGCCACCGCGTATTCAACGTGTTCGGAGCCCGTCACAGCCATGTCAGCTTTGGGTCATTTGCGGACATATGCAGTGCAAAAGGGCAGGTCCGCTTTTCCCCCAATAGCGACCGCGAAAGCGGATTCCTGCAAACGTTGAGCCCGAAGCACAGCGTACAACTGCAAGGCCATTCAGTGTTGATCCAAATCAATCGATTGTGAGCGCGCGGGACTTCTGCTTTGGGTCATTCCGCAACGTCGAAGGTTACGGCCTTTACAGCTCTGCCTCAGTAGTAGCGCCACCCGGCGCAAACGCCTCCACTCCAGCGTACACACCTGCGGACTTGGCGTTTGGTAGTTCTGGCCACGCAGGCACCTGCAACTCTTGTCATACCCGGTCCGCATCCGTAGGCGACTTGCGCGACCATTCCCCCTGACGCGTCCACCGGTGCAACCGGCATAGCTTGTGATGACGTTGTGATGACTAACGCGAAGAGAGAAAAAGCGGCCAATCGGAACATACGTTTCTCCTATGTCTTCAAGACTGGAATTTTTTGCCGCCCATAGTCGTTGGTTCTGGCTCGGCACTCGTTGACCCATATCAAAATGCTTTCGAAAGCTGATGTTGGTCCGGCGCCATTCAAACCAGGCCCGAACCGCATTGCGCTAGATCAAAAAGGTCATTGCGCGCGTGGGGCAATATTAGGTTGGGCAGGTGCATTCCAGCCTCAGCGATACCAATCACTCTGGCGCAAAGGCGAGCTGTAATGGGTATTCTTGACGAGTTACTTGGCGACGGGCAACGCCAGAAAGAATTCGTTGACCGGTATGAACACCGTCGCGTTTGAGTGGAGGCGCAGATGGCTTTGCATCGGCCTGTAGCACGGGTGTTGCTGCTATTTTTCGTCGTTGTGGCGACCCCGATGGCGGTTTTGGCGCAAAGCCAGCCGCCGCCCGCCGCCCCACCAAACGAACAACTGCTCAAATCCGAACAGCTCGATGCCCTTGTTGCGCCTATTGCGTTGTATCCCGACAACCTACTGTCATTGGTCCTGATGGCATCGACCTATCCGCTGGAGCTCGTGCTGGCCGATCGTTGGGTGAAAGAGAATAAGGAGCTTAAGGGTGATCAACTGAAGGCGGAGGTGGGAAAGCAATCGTGGGATGACAGCGTGAAATCGCTGGCCACTAGACCAGACGTGCTTTCAATGATGAGCGCCAGGATCGACTGGACTCAAAAACTCGGCGAGGCGATGCTTTCTCAACAGCCGGACGTGATGGACGCAATCCAACGGCTACGCAAAAAAGCCGAAGCCAATAACGAGTCCACATCAATCAAGAAACAAAGGGGTAATGTGCTTGTCATTGGCAATGCCGCCTACAACAGTGTCGCGGCGCTGAAGACGCCGATTACAGATGCATCCATCGTCGCAAAAACTCTGCTCGCGACTGGCTACGAGGTGACTGAACTACACGACAGTGGCAAGGCGAATATCGGGTCGAGCATACGTGACTTTCTCGATAAGGTTTTGGCCAGCGGACCCCAAGGCGTCGCCATTTTTTATTATTCGGGCTACGCCGCGCAGTCTAACGGTGAGAACTTCCTGGTTCCCGTCGACGCCATTGTCAATGAAGAGAGCGACCTGGCGAGAGAGGCTTTTCGATTGAGACAGTTTATCGACGAATTGGCGAAGACGCCGCTCGCCGCGCGCATCATCATACTCGACGCGTCACGGGACCATCAATTTGGACTCGCAAGCAGCAAGCCGTTGGCAAAAGGCCTTGCGGCGGAAGAAATGATCCCGGGGACGCTTGTAGCTTTCGCTGCAGCGCCGGGCGCAATTTCCATCGATGGCTCTGAAGATCGGAGCCTCTATACGGGGACTCTCGTGGCAACGATGCGCCAGCGAGATCTCGATATGGAGCAAATTTTTAAAAAGACCCGACTTCAGATAAGCAAGGCGACATCGCGCACACAGATACCGTGGATGATATCGGCACTCGACGTTGAAGTGCATTTGTTCCGCGCGTCTAATCAAGAGGTTGCTCAAAATGATCCAAAGCCAAAAAAGTCGCGAAGTAAAAAGGCGAGGAATCATCAAGTACCTATAGGTGCTCTACGGGAGCTTATAAGGCGAGCGCCTTTCTGATGCAGGGTTCCAGCGAATCCCGCTTTCTTTCAAGCGCATGGCCTGGATGTCCGCTTGGGTCATAAGCGGATATCGCGTCGCTCACTCAACAACCTCGTCGGCTCGGGCGACCAGGCTGGGTGGAACAGTCAAACCAAGCGCTTTCGCCGTCCTGAGGTTGATCGCCAGCTCGTATTTCGTCGGTGTCTGCACTGGCAACTCGGCTGGCTTCTCGCCTTTGAGAATGCGATCTACGTACGTGGCCGCACCTCGCCATTGGTCGATCTGATCCGGACCATAGGTGATCAGACCTCCGTCGGCCGCAAAGTATCGATACGGGTAGATCGCCGGCAACTGATGGCGCGCCGCCAGAGAACTGATCAATTTGCGGTTTGCAATCGTCTTCGGGTGCGGGAACACGATCAGACCGGAATCCGGCAGGTCGGCATATGAAGCTATCGCGCGTTCAATGTCCTTTTGGATATCGACAACAGCCACGGTTGTTCCAACTGACGGCGCGACCTGTTTTGCCGCATCCAGAAATGACGCATGAGCCTTTGCGTCCGGCATGAACAGCGCCCCAACGCGCTTCAAATTGGGCGCGATCTCCTTGAGCACTCCCAGCCACTTGCCGCCTATCGCCGGCTCGAAATTCTGGAACCCCGTCATATTGCCGCCCGGCCGCGCAAGGCTTGCGACAAGGCCGGTTTCAACCGGCTCGGAAATCTGAGTGAATATGATCGGCAGCGTGCGTGTCAGCCCGTGAAGCTGCGCCAGCACCGGATCGCTTGTCGCGACAATGGCATCGGGTGCGGACTGCACGGTTTCCAGAATGAGCTTCTTGGCTTGGTCCGTGTCGCCCGCGGCCCAGCGATATTCAATGCGTATATTCCGGTCAGTGCTCCAACCCAGATCTGCAAGCGCTTTGAGGAAAGCTGCGATGCGTGCCTGGCCGGCTTTGTCACTCTCGGTGTACGACCCGAGCAGCACGCCGATGCGCCGCATCTGGTTGCTCTGCTGCCCACGTGCCGCGAGTGGCCACGCGGCGAGGCTACCCACCGAGATGATGAACTCGCGCCGCCTCATTAGAGCTCCCCGTTTCAGGCGCGCCATCGTAGCGGCTAAGACTGACAATCCGAAAGGGGTATGGCCGCTTTGGGTCAAAAGCGGACATATGCAGTGCAAAAGGCCATGTCCGCTCGCCCTCAATAGCGACCGCGAAAGCGGACATGTACGCATTCAAGGGCTCTCAGGTTCATTCCCTGTCGCGCCCACCATCTATTCAAAGACTTAGCGTCGCTTTGGCTCTCAGACTCGTTGAAGTTAGATCATCGTATTCGAGCACGGCGGCCGCGCTCGACGGTGAGAAGCGTGCGAGGCTTTGCGAGCGGTCGGTACTAGTCCTTATCGGGAGCTCCCAACGGGAAAAAGCTCCGATATGGACGTGCCTCGTCAACGACACGGGCGACAGACGGCCGCGAGAGAAGGCGTACGCGATAAGCTTCAAGCGCCGAATGACGGTTCGGGATCGGGTGCACCCAGTCGGAATAGAAGAGAGCCGGAGCGGCAGCACAATCGGCGATCGTAAAGCGGCCGCATGCCGCCCATTCCCGCTCTTGCATACGCCGGTCCAGCCATACGTAGCAGCGATCCAGTGTCGCATGCGAATCCGCGACGCCGCGAGGGTCCTTCTCGCCTTGTGCGCGCAGGGCATCGCTAACGATCCGTTGCATTGGCGTCTGGACATAATCATCGAAGACGTCAGCCATCATGCGTGCCTCAATCGCCTCGCGAGGATTGTTCGGCACCATTGGAGCAGCCTCTCCATGGAACAGGTCGAGATATTCGATGATGGCATTGCTTTGCGCGATCTCCATGTCCCCGTCGATCAACGCGGGAAACTGTCCCGTCGGAGATAGTTCAGCGATACGCGCCTGGTTCTCCGGATGATTGGGGTCCACTATCCGGAATGTGAACCTCACGTCGCGCTCATAGAGCGCAATCAGCGGCTTCCAAACGAATGAGGCAAACGGATGCCCATACAGTATCGGCGTCATTATGTGATTCCGTTGTGTTGAAGTTATTGCGATGATTTGAGGTCCGCCAAGTACGGGATATCCCTGTCGCGCCCACCATTCACGTGAACCTCGCAGTCAGGCGCGCGCGCCAACGTGGAAAATATACATCCCGAGAAACGCCTCCGGATTGGCCGTCTCAAAATCGTGCCAGCAGTCAAGATCAGTGAGCGCGGCAGCGGCCGGATAGCGTTTCTGGAAGGCCGCAAGGGTCGCGGGCGGCAGTTCGAAGCCGAAAAACAGCAACTGACGCTCGGCCAGAAAATTCTTGATCTGCCGCACGGTGTAACGGTGCTCCAGCACATTGAATAGCAAATCGCGGCAGCCACTGGTGCTGTAGAAATCCCGCAGCGTGATGAGGCACTTTGCTGTGCCATCGTTCATGCGGAAAATCTCCTGGCGGCATGCGCGAATTCCCTCCGCGGTCGGGGGATAACCGCGCTGCGCGATCAGCGCGCGGCCAGCGATAATGGCGCGACGCGCTATTTCGCTGTAAAGGCCAACGCGCATCGAGCCGCCTGGCCGCAGCAGCGATAGTAGGATGCGCCAACCAGCAGCCGGATCGGCGAGGTGGTGCAAAACGCCTACCGCCTCAATGTAGTCGAATCTTCGATCGAGCGTGCCGAGTTTGAGAATATCGGCGTGCGCGTAGTCGATATTTTTGAGGCCGGCCTCGCGCGTTTTTCTTCGCGCGTAAGCAAGACTCGTCAGACTGATATCGACAGCCAAAATATGTGCATGTGGGAACAGGAGAGCAGCATCGATCGACTGCTGGCCTGTGCCGCAGCCGACAATCAGGATGTCATTCTTTCGCTGTGTGTCGGGATTGGCGGCGGGCACCGAGACCGGCGGGATTACGATCCAGCGCGGATAGGGGTTCTCTTCATATTGTTGCTGCACCGGTCGCGAACGGTCGTCGATTGCCGTCAGGGCCGGAATCGCCCCGCGGTCGCGCAGTTCTTCGAGCGGCTCTCGGATTTGCTGGCGAAGGAGATCATCAAGTTCACCAGGCCATTTCCTGGTCAGCAACAATTCGACATTCGCCAGCCGGTGGAGGGGAAAGTACGCCGCGACTGCGGGGATCAGCAGTGGCGAAATCTCCTCCGCATTTGCCAACCGATCGCTCAAATGGTCTCGCAAACCGGTGGCTTCACGGATTTCGTCGTCGCCCAATGCGTACACGTATTCATTGATGAAGCATTGTTGCGCGAGCGCGCTGTAGAGCGCGAGTTCCCGCCCTTGCACATCTGCACGACCACACGCAAATTCGAGCATCAAAGCCCGCAGTCGCGCCAGGAAATGCTCCAGCCCCGGCTCCCGGACCCAGACCGATTTCAACAAGCAGATCAGGAGCGCTTGCGCGGCGATGCCCGCGGCTCCCGCGCGGCCGAACAATTCGGCTGCTGTCAGCGGCCGCGGCCACGCCGCCGCGACCCTATGCAGGCAGCCGGCGATCACCGGCATCTGCAACACCGCCTGGACCACTGAATATTCATCCATACCGAGCGCGATTGCTCGGCTGAAATGCCAGCGCGCCTTGTCCCATTGTCCGGCGCCCTGGTGGAATGTTGCGCGACCGAAATGATAGGCGGCATCGCCACGACCGCCTGTGCGCGGACTTGCGCTCTCCGCAGCCGGCGTTTTGCTGCCACGCTTGAGCGCGGCGCGTCGCTCTTTGCGATTCATGGCTGACGCCGTCGCGTTCTCACCGCGAGTTTGAGCTACGTTAGCCGATCCCGGAAAAGCTCGCCAGAGCGGCGACCCGATTGGCACCAAAACTGCGGTTGGCCTCGCCGGCCGCTAACCGACGATCGCCTGATACACCATCGTGCGCATGAGATAGCGGTAGTGCAGCCGCTGCATCGGCGCCTGCATCATTAGTATGGCGATCAGCTGCTGCTTTGGATCGATCCAGAAATAAGTCCCGCTTACGCCGCTCCAGAAAAAATCACCGATCGAACCGGGGAGTGGATTGCGTCCGCTATGCGTGCGCACCGCGAAGCCAAGCCCGAAGCCGAGCCCGAGGTCCGGATTCGGTGCGAGAGCACCGAACAGGATCGGTGTCGACGGGCTACGGCGGGTATCGGGCCCCAGATGATCTGATGCCATGAGTGCGATGGTCGTCGGCGAAAGCAGACGCGTGCCGCCGAACTCGCCGCCGTTGAGCAGCATCTGGCAGAAACGGACATAGTCGCTCGCGGTCGACAGCAGCGCGCTGCCGCCGGAGATCCAATTCGGCCGGACGGTTGTGTCGCGCATCGGCGGGCGCTTGCCTGAGGCGGGATCGATCTGCGGCTGCGCGCCACGGGCCGCGTCAATCGGACCGAACTGCGTATCGGCAAGACCAAGTGGCGCGCAGATGCGCTCGGTGATGAAGCGATCCAGCTCCATGCCGCTGGCTACTTCGACGACGCGGCCGAGCACGTCCGTCGACATCCCGTATTGCCAGGTTGACCCGGGCTGATAGGCGAGGGGGAGCCGGCCGAGCTTCGCCGCCATTTCGGCATTGCTCTGCTTTTCATCCACGACATTTGCGCTCTCGTAAGCCTGTTTGATGAGCGGACCGGCCAGATGACCGTAAGTGAGACCGGATGTGTGCCGCAGCAGATCCTGCACCGTCATCCCGCGCCGCATCGGCTCGGTTTTCAGCGTCTTTACGGATGCGTCATCGGAATCGGCCGCGACCCTGAGATCGGTGAATTCCGGAACGTAACGAGCGACCGGATCGGCGATCAGCAGTTTACCTTCCTCAGCCAGCATCATCGTGGCGACCGAGGTGAATGGCTTTGTCATTGAAGCGATGCGAAAGATCGTGTCTGTCGCCATTTGTGCGCCGGCTTCGCGATCGCGATAACCCAGAGCTTCCAGGCAGGCTATTTTTCCATGCCGCGCGACCAGCACGACGGCGCCCGGAACGACGCCATTGTCGATATCGGCTTTCAATATCTCGGTCAGGCGTTTCAGGCGCGCCGATGAGAGTCCGACCTCTTCGGGCTTCGCCCGCGGCATTTCGAATGCCATTGCAATTTTCCTATTTCCAGAACTGCCGGGACGCGAGTGCGGCACCTTCCGCCATCGCCTTGAATTTGGCGAACACCACGTCGGGATCGACCGCCGCCTGTCCGACCCAGGTGCCATAGCCGCAATCGCTGCCTGCGATGACGTTTTCGCGGCCCACCAGTTTTGCGTAGCGGCCAATGCGGTGAGCAATCAGCTCGGGGTGCTCAATAAAATTCGATTTCGATTCGATGACACCGGGAATCAGGACCTTGCCATACGGCAATTTTACCTTCTCGAAAATCATCCACTCGTGGGCATGCCGCGGATTTGCAGCCTCCAGCGAGATTGCGTCTGGCTTCGCCGTGAACACGATGTCGATGATGTCGGCAAGGGGCACATCGCGGTGGTGCGGGCCTTCATAGTTGCCCCAACAGAGATGCATACGCAGCTGTTCGGCCGGGATGTTGGCGACCGCATGATTGAGCGCTTCAATGTGCAGCCGTGCGCGCTTGCGAAAGTCAGACAGGCTTAGATCGGCGTATTGAATGTGCCGGCCCATGGCGAGGTCAGGGCAATCGATCTGCAGGACGAAGCCGGCCTTGGCGACCGTTTCGTATTCGTGACGCATGGCGTCCGCAATGGCGTAAATATAGCTCTCGAAATCCTTGTAGTGATCGTTGCGGAAGAACAGCGACACCACCCCGGGCGATGCCGCGCTCATGAATCCACCGGCAACCTTTACCTCATTCACTGCAGCCCTGAGATTGTCGGCGTCGACCTGCGGTGCCTGTTTGTCGCGCACGCTGATCGGGGCGTTGCAGGCCGGGGTCTTGCGGCGCGAGCGTCCGGGGTCGCCGAACACACGTTTCTCCAGGCGCGGGAATTCGGAAAGGTCCTGGTAGACAAACGTGTTGCCGGTGCCGCCAAAGCCCGCGAGCCGGTCCTTGACGTAGGTTGCGTAGCTCGGCTTCGACATTTCGCCGTCATTGACGAGATCGACGCCTGCGTCGGTTTGCTTCTTCACAACCTCGGCGACCGCTGCTCTCACACGTGCGTTCAGGGCCTCGGGGTCAACCGGCACGCCTTCCTCCTTGGCGTACATCATGCGGATGAGGTCATCCGGCCTCGGCAGGCTTCCGGTATGCGTGGTCAAAAAGCGGTCAAGGCTGCGTTGCACGGGTCGAACTCCCTGGTCCGGGACTGTAGAACACCCCATTGCGGGTAACCAATCGATGGGCAGCTTGCGTTGACATGACTGGATGGGCTGCGTATGTACCCGGCAAACAGCAGCCAGAGTTTGTCATGAAAGTTCGTAACTCCCTGAAATCCCTGCGCGGCCGGCACCGCAACAATCGTTTGGTGCGCCGGAAGGGCCGCGTCTACATCATCAACAAGACCAATCGTCGCTTTAAAG